>Ga0182019_10000356_pt1 | contig 22610 bp, 23 predicted proteins | sample 812E2MmetaG_FD_120483 | JGI IMG/M metagenome (GOLD analysis project Ga0182019, IMG submission 120483) | Permafrost microbial communities from Stordalen Mire, Sweden - 812E2M metaG | ecosystem: Environmental > Terrestrial > Soil > Wetlands > Permafrost | place: Sweden: Stordalen | collected...
GACGGAACGGAACTACATCCGGGAGGATAAAGTCCTCGGGTCTATGGAGCTCGCGATGTCTCAAGCGGCTAGTTGAAGAGATTTATGATGGCTCCGAAGTTGCGAACGAATCTTGACACGACCCCTCTAGCTCAAGCTGACGACGGGGGGCGGACGACATTCCGCCCCCCTTTTTTTTCGCCCGCCGCGCGGACGGCGGCCCAAGACGGGGCCCTCACCCCCGAGCCGCGCTAATCGCCGTTCTGCCCGTCCCTCGGTCCCACTTTTTTCGGACCGAACTTGTCGTAAAGGGCCGGCAGGACGAGCATGGTCATCAGCGTCGACGTGAACAGCCCGCCCACCACCACGACGGCCAGCGGCTTCTGGATCTCCGACCCCGGCCCCGTCGCGAACAGGAGGGGGACCAGGCTGCAGATCGTGATCGAGGCCGTCATCAGCACGGGACGGAGGCGGTTCGAGCAGCCGACGACGATCGCGTCGCCCTGGGCGCGGCCCTCCTCCCGGAGCTGGGTGATATAGGAGAGGAGGACGATCCCGTTCAGGACCGCGATTCCGAACAGGGCGATGAAGCCCACGGACGCGGGCACGGAAAGGTAGAGCCCGGCGATCATCAGGGACAGCACGCCCCCGATGAGGGCGAAGGGCAGGTTTACGAGGACGAGAAGGGCCAGGCGCATCGAGCTGAACGTCAGGAACAGGAGGAAGAGGATGAGCCCGATCGTCGCCGGGAGGATGACCGCGAGACGGCGCATGGCCCGCTGCTGATTTTCGAACTGGCCGCCCCACGTCAGGAAATAGCCCGGGGGCAGCTTCACCTGCCGGCGGATGAGGCTCTGCGCCTCGGCCACGAAGCCGCCCAGGTCGCGGCCGGCGATGTTGCACTCGACGCCGATCCGGCGCTGGCCCGATTCGCGGCTGATCTGGGCCGGCCCTTCGGACTGGGTGATCGACGCCAGCTCGCTCAGCGGGACGCGCGTCCCGCGCGGGGAGCGGACGAGGATGTCGCCGATCTCTCCGACCGAGCTCCGCCGGTCCTCCGGGAAGCGGACCTGGAGGTCGAAGACCTTCTCCCCTTCGTAGACCTGGGTCACGGATTTCCCTCCGACGGCGGTCTCGACGATGTCCTGGACGTCTTCGACGTTGATCCCGTGGCGGGCGATGCGCGCCCGGTCCGCCTGGATGGACACGTACGGCTGTCCGGCGATGCTCTCCACCACGAGGTCCTCGGTCCCCTTGATCCGGGACAGGATCCGGGCGATGTCGTCGGCCCGCGCCTTGAGGAGGTCCAGGTCCTCGCCGAAGATCTTGATGATGAGCTGGGCGCGCGTACCGGCCACGATCTCGTCGATCCGGCAGGCGATGGGCTGGCTGAAGGAGAAGGCCATGCCCGGGAAGGCTTCCATGGCGTCGCGCATCCGGCCGATGAGCAGTTCGCGCGTTTCGCCGGCCGGCCATTCGGACCGCGGCCGGAGCATGCCCACGTAGCCCGTCTTTTCGACGCCCCGGGCCTCGATGGCGATCCCGGTCTGCCCCGTGCGCGAGACGATCGTCTGGAGCTCGGGGAACTCCATCAGGCGCTGCTCCACCTTGCGGGCCATCTCCAGGGAGGCCGGGAGCGAGATGCCGGGCAGGAACTGGATGTCGAAATCGAACGCGCCCTCGTCCATGATCGGCATGAACTCGGTCCCGAGGCGCGGGATGAGGGCCAGCGCCCCGGCGAGGAGGAGCATCGAGGCGGAGAAGAGCGCGATCTTGTGGCGCAGCCCCCAGCGCAGAACCGGAAGGTAGGCTTTGCGCGCCGCGTCGATGACGAAGATCTTCCTCTCCGGACGGGCCTTGAGGACGAGCAGGCAGAAGGCCGGGATGGCGAAGAGCGACAGGACGAGCGAGGCGAACAGGGCGATCACGTGGGTGAAGGCCAGGGGCAGGAACATCTTGCCTTCGATGCCCTGGAGGGCGATGATCGGGATGAAGGTCAGGGCGATGATCATCTCTCCGAGGATGCTCGGCTTGCGCACCTCGAGCACGGCCCGGAGGACGGTCGCGAGCTTCCGGCCGGCCGCTCCCGGGGTCCCGAGGTGGCGCTCGACGTTTTCGACCTGGATGATCGTCGCGTCGATGATCATCCCGATGGAGATGGCCAGCCCTCCCAGGGACATGAGGTTCGCCGAGAGGCCGGCCAGGCGCATGGTGATGAACGTGAACAGGGTCGAAAGGGGCAGGGCCAGGATGACGATGAACGCGCCCCGGAAGCTCCGGAGGAACAGGTACAGGATGAAGATGACGAACAGCGATCCGATGACGAGCGCCTCGGTCACGGTGTGGATGCTGCTCTGGACGATGTCCGAGCGCTTGTAGAAGGGCACGATCCGGATCCCGGCGGGGAGCACGCCGCTGGCGTCGATTTCGGCCACACGGTCCTCGACGGCGCGCACGACCTCCCGGCTGTTGGCCCCGCGGAGCATCATGACGATGCCGCCGACCGATTCGGCCTTCCCGTCCTTGACCGACGCCCCCTGCCGGACGGCCTGCCCGATCCGGGCCTCGGCCACGTCGTGCAGATAGATCGGGGTCCCCTTCTCCGAGCGGAGGACGATCGATTCGATGTCGGCCAGCGTTTGGATGAGGCCGATCCCGCGGACGAGGTACTGCTGGCCGTGCGCCTGGAGGACGTTGCCGCCGACGTTGAGATTGTTCCTCTTGAGCGCTTCGGTGACTTCGGCCAGCGAGAGATCGTATTTGACCAGACGGTCGGGATCGACGACGACCTGATACTGGCGGATGTAGCCGCCGAAGGAGTTGATCTCGCTCACTCCCGGCAGGGACTTGAGCAGCGGGGAGAGCGTCCAGTCCTGGACGGTTCGAAGATCGGTCAGGTACCGGATCCGCCCCTCCTCGTCGTCCGGCATCTTCCCTTCGAGCGTGTACTGGTAGATCTCGCCCATGGCCGTGGACACCGGCCCGAGGCTGATCTCCACGCCGGGCGGCACCTTGTCCTTGGCCTCGATCAGACGCTCCAGGACGAGCTGCCGGGCGAAATAGATGTCGACCCCGTCCTCGAAAACGATCGTGATGACCGACAGGCCGTATTTCGAGATCGATCGGAGCTGGTCGAGCCGCGGCAGGCCCCGCATCGAGATCTCGAGGGGATACGTGACGAATTTCTCGACCTCGAGGGGCGACATGCCGGGGGCGGCCGACAGGAGCTCGACTTGGATGTTGGTCACGTCGGGGAAGGCGTCGAGCGGGATCTTCAGGAAGGAATAGACGCCGAATGCGACGAGGACCAGGACGCAGATGACGACCAGCAGGCGCTGCTTGAGGGTGAAGGCGACGATCCGTTCGATCATGGCTGATCCTCGCCCAGCGTCTTCTTCAGGAGCTCGGATTTGAGGAAGAAGCTGCCGGCCGCGGCGACGACATCGCCTTCCTTCAACCCCTTCCGGATCTCGAGGAGCTCGCCGAGCGGAGCGCCCGTCTCGACGTCGCGCGGGGCGAACGTGTTCTCCGCGGTGCGGACGAAGACGATTTTCTTGTTCTGGAAATCCTGGACGGCCTCCGCCGGGACGAAGAGCGCCTTCCCGGCCTCGGGCGCGCGGATGTCCGCGTCGACATACATTCCCGGCCTCAGGTCGCCATCGGGGTTGGCAAGATCGATCCGGGCCTCGATGGTCCTCGTCTTCTCGTCGAGGACGCCGCCGAGCTGGAAGATCCGGCCGGCGTAGATCCGGCCCGGGAACGCCGCGGCCCGGAGGACGGCTTCGCTCCCCGTCCGGACGGAGGCGATGTCCTTCTCGAAGACGTGGAGCTCCGCCCAGACCGAGGTCAGGTCGGCGATCCGGAACAGGTCGACTCCGGCATCCATGTAGTCGCCCGCGTTGACGAGGCTCTCGATGATCGTCCCGTCGATCGGAGCCCGGACCGGGAGCAGGCTCATCGTTTGGCCGGTCTTTTCGATTCCCGCCAGATCGTCGTCGGCGAGGTCGAGGAGCCGGAGCCGGTTCCGGGCCGAGTCGAGGAGCGTCACGGAGGCGCGGCGCTCGGCATCGTCCAGGCCCTCGCGCTTCGAGCGCTCCAGCGCCTGGACGAGCTCGGTCTGGAGCGAGGCGAAATCCTTGCTGTAGAACAGGATCAGGACCTGGCCCGCCCGGACCTTGTCGCCCTGGTAGGCGAACAGCTTCTCGATCCGCCCCGGGGTGCGGGAATTGACGTGGGCCGTGCGCTTCGGGTTGAAGGCGATTTCGCCGACGGCCCGAACCGTCCGGGTGACGGAGCGCGTTTCCGCCGCGGCGGTCCGGATGCCGGCCGTCTTCATGGCGTCGGGCTTCAGCGTGATCGAGGACGGCGCGCCGTCCTCAGCCGGCTTGGGAGCCGCGGGCTCCCCGGAGGCTTTCGGCTTGCAGGCGATCGACCCGAGCGCGAGAATCGTCACGGCCAGGAGGCAGGCGATGAGCGGATGAGTCTTCATGGGCGGCTCCTTCATGCGGCGGCGTCTTCGCCGGCCACGTCCAGGTCGGCGAGCGCCGTGAGATACAGGTACAGGGACTTCAGGCGTTCCAATCGGGCTTCGACGTAGGTCCGGTAGAGGTCGAGGACGTTGAAGAATTCGATCTTCGCGATCCGGTACTGGCTGAGGGAGATCCGGAGCTCGTCCTCGAGGTCTTTGAGCAGCTTCTGCTCGAAGATGCGGACCTGGGCCTCGGCCGTCTTGACGGAGTCGAACGCCCGGCCGATCCGGGACATCAGCCGCATCTCCTCCTGGCCCTCGGACAGGGCGGCGGATTCCGCCGCGGCTTCGGCCTCCATGACCTCGCCCGCCCGGCGCGTCTTCCACACGGGCAGCGACACGCCGACGTAAAATCCCCAATCCTCCATGTGCTTGCTCGGGTAATACAGGCCCAGGGAGAAATCGGGGAGCCCGTTTTTCCGGGCGAGGTCGAGACTCGCCCCGGCCTGCCGCTTCTTCGCCGCCAGGAGCTTGAGCGTCGGGCTCGTCGCCCGGGCCTCGTCCTTCCATGCGGCGAGCTCCCGGGTCATGGGGACGTAGGCCAGATCGGTGGAAAGCGCGGTAGGCTCGTCGGCCCGGCGGCCGATCTCGAGATTCAACTCGGCCAGGGCCGCCGCTTCGTTCTTCCGCTCCTCGAGCATCTGGTTCTGGAGCTTGGCCTTCTCCACCTTCGCCCTGAGGACGTCGGCGTACGAGGCGTCGCCGGCCTCGTATTTGGCGAGGAGGCCGGCGCTGAAATCGTCCAGGAGGGCGGACGATTTCCCGAGGGATTCCACCGTGCTGCGGGCGAAGACCGCGGCGAAATAGGCCTTCTTCACCCTCGCGGCGACCACGAGCCGGAGGCGGTCGAGCTGGAGCGAGGCCTGGGCCTCCCCTCCCCGGCCGATCTCGGCCCTCAGGGCGCGCTTGCCGGGAAATTCGAGACTCTGTTCGAGGCCGAACATGGCTTCATGGTCCGACGTCCCGTCCGCCCTCGCGCGGAACGCGAGACCGTCCTCGTGCAGCACGAGCATGGGATCGGCGATCCCCTCCATCTGCATCCTCCGGCCCGTGGCCGCGGTCACGTCCTTCAGGGCGGTGAGGATGGCGGGGTTCTTTTGAAGAGCCAGGCCGACGGCCTGTTCGAGGGTCAGGCTCTCCTGGGCGCGGACGGGACGGGGCCCGAGCGCGAAGGCGATCAAGGCGAGGAGCACATAGCGTTTCATTTCAAGCCTCCGGGGCGAGACGGGGAACGATGGGAAGACGGGGAGGGCTATGAAACGGAGAGATCGGGCGGATGGAAGATGTCTTCGGTGAATCCCGAGAGCAGGCTTTCGTCCGCGGCGAACGGGCTCAGGAAGCCGGGAATCCGGCTGCCGAGGGACTCCTCGGCCGCGAACGGCTCGGAGTTCACGAAGGCGGCGTGGAGGGGGCTGCAGATCTCGTGCAGGTCCTCGCAGTGCTCGTGGCAGAAATAGTCGTGAAAGACGATGACCCCGCCGGAGAGGAGGATCATGGACAGGAGCAAGGCGGCGGGCAAGCTCCGCGTGGCGCGAATTCGTCCGTTCATCTTGCTGCGATTCAAGGCGTTACCGAGCCTTCATTTTATGGGCGATACAAGCGGAAGTCAACCGTCTGTTGCGAGAGATCCCGCCTCGAAGCTATAATGCGGCCGTGCAAATTCGCCTGGGCCGGCATTCCCTCGTCCTGCTCATGCCTTTCTTCATCTCCTTCTGTTCGTCGCCTGCGCGGGGCATCATCGTCCTCTGCGCGGGCGACAGCATCACGGCCGCCGCCTATCCCCATTTCCTTCAAAGGATGTTCAACCGTGAGGGCATCCGGTGCCGGGTTCTGAACTACGGCCGGAGCGGGTTTTCCTCGGGCGAGTACCGCCGATTCTTGGAGAAGAGCGGGGAGCGCTTGAAGCAAGAGCGGCCGGACTGCATCCTGCTCCAGCTCGGCACGAACGACGTCCGCGTCGACGGCGACCATGCTGCGACGGATGAGTTCGTGGCCAACATGGAAGCCCTCTTGGGGATATTCCGGGGGTTCCGGGACCGGGCCGGCCATCCTTCCCGAGTTCTCCTGGCAACGATCCCCCCGATCCCGGAAGATACGCCCCTTCCCTTTTCTCCCGAATCGTCTCGCCGGGTCGCCGCGGAAATCAACCCGGCGATCCGGGCGATCGCCGCGGCGCACGGCCTTCCCCTCGTCGACAACTACGCCCAGTTCGCGGGCCGGCCAGAGCTGCTCCCGGGCGTCCATCCGTCGCGAGAGGGCTATCTCCGGATCGCGGAGAGCTGGTTCGGCGTCCTGAAGCCCCTGATCAAGCAGTGACCGGCGGAAAACGGCCCGGAATCCGGCGCCGTCCGGGCTCTTTTCCCTTGTGTTTTGAACGATATAGTACTATAATTCACCTCAAAGCGGACAACTTCGCGGGACAATCTACCGCAAGGGAGTACACCCATGAACAGAAAGCTCATCCGGCCTAACCTGACGGAATTCAAGGATAAATATAAGGCGGCCGAGGCTCCGAAGCCTCAGCCTTCACAGCCTCCTCAGCCGTCCCATGCGCCTCATCCGCCTCACCCGCCTCAGGGCATGTCGTCTGCGTCCCAGGGGCCCAAGCGGATCCACCCCCCCACGGACACGTTCGCCGAGAACTATTATTATCTGAAGCAAATGAGCAAGAAGACGCCGATGGCGGTGGTCTTCGACGACGGCCAGATCATCGAAGGATACATCGAGTGGTATGACCGCAATTGCATCAAGCTCAACCGGGACGGCGCGCCCAACCTGCTCGTCTTCAAAAGCGGCATCAAGTACATGTACAAGCTCAGCGAGGGGAAGGAAGGCGGAGACGGCGAACCTGACGACAGGAAATGAGCCGTCCCCGGATCGGGATCACGCTAGGTGACCCGGGCGGGATCGGTCCCGAGATCGTTGCCAAAGCCCTCGCCGCGTCGGCGCCGCTCCCCGATTCCGACTACGTCGTTTTCGGCGACGAGGAGGGCCTCCGAAACGAAGCGTCGCGCCTCGGCCTGACGCTCGTCGCCCGCTCGGTGTCGTTCCACGCGCCGGGGGGGGCGCGGCCGTCCGGACGGCGCGGCGCTCCCGACAAGGACAACGGTGCGGCGTCCTTCCGCGCGTTCGAAGCCGCCGTCGCGGACGCGCGGGCGGGCATGCTCCAAGCGATCGTCACCGCGCCCGTCTCCAAGAAATCCTGGGAGCTGGCCGGCGTGCCCTGGCGCGGCCACACCGACTACCTGGCCGCCTTTTATCCCGACGCGATCATGACCTTCTGGTCCGAGTCGCTGACCGTCGCCCTCCTCAGTCACCATCTTCCGCTCCGCGAAGCCCTGGCCCGCGTCACGAAGGGCGGCTTGCTGCGCTTTCTGACGTCGCTTCGGGACGGCCTAGCCTCCGTATCGCCCGGCCGGCACGAATTCCTCGTGGCCGGGCTGAATCCGCACGCCGGCGAAGAGGGGCTCCTGGGCCGCGAGGAGTCGGAGGAGATCGGGCCCGCGATTCGCGAGGCCCGGGAATCGGGGCTGCCCGTCGCGGGCCCTTTCCCGCCGGACGTGGTGTTCCGGAGCGCCCTGGGCCACCCCGAGAAGATCGTGGTCGCGCTCTATCACGATCAGGGGTTGATCCCGTTCAAGCTCGCCGCGTTCGAAACCGGGGTCAACGTCACCCTCGGGATGCCGTTCGTCCGCACGTCGCCGGACCACGGGACGGCCTTCGACATCGCGGGGGGGAACCGGGCCGATCCCCGGAGCATGATCGAAGCGATCCGGCTGGCGGGACGGCTAGCGCTTCGCCCGCTTTAGCTCGGCCCGCAGCTCGCGGTTCAGCTCCCGCTCCTTGATGGCCTCTTTCTTCTGGTAGGCCTTCTTGCCCTTGGCCAATCCGAGCTCGAGCTTGATCCGCCCCTTTTCGTTCGCGATGACCTTGAGGGGGACGAGAGTCAGCCCCTTCTCCTGGATCTTGCCCGTCAGGCGCTTGATCTCGCGGTGGTGGAGGAGGAGCTTCTTCGGCCGGAGCGGGTCGTGGTTGAAGCGGTTGGCAGGCTCGTAGGGGCTGATGTGGGCGCCGACGAGGAAGACCTCGCCGTTGCGGATTTCGGCGAAGCTCTCCTTGAGGCTGATCCGGCCTTCCTTGACGGACTTCACTTCGCTGCCCACCAGGACGATGCCGGCTTCGAACGTTTCGAGGATGTCATAGTGGAAGTGGGCCGGCTTGTTGACGGCGATCGACCGCGCCGTTCCGGCCTTAGGCACGAGCCGTCTCCACGCGGACGAGCGTGATGTGGCGCTTCGTCATCTTCTCGACCGAATAGCGCGCGCCCTTATAGGTCACCGCGTCTTTTTCCCGCGGGATGCGGCCGAATTCGTAGAGGAAAAAGCCGGCGAGGGTCGTGTAATCGCCGCTTTCGGGGATGCCGAGGGGGAGCCGCTCGTTCAGGGCCTTGATCCCGCTCGCGCCCTTGATGAGGTAGGTCCCCTCCCCCGCCGGGGTCAGCCACTCCTCTTCCGTGACGTCGTATTCGTCCCGGATGTCGCCCACGATCTCCTCGATGATGTCCTCGAGGGTCAACAGGCCCTCCATGTTCCCGAACTCGTCGACGACGAAGGCCATGTGGACGGCGTGCTCCTGGAGCTGGATCAGGGCCTTTTCGACGGAGGCGGACTCGGGAAGGAAAAAGGGCTTGCGCAGGATCGCCGCCAGGTCGAGCGGCTTGCGGGCGGTGAGATAGGGGATGACATCCTTGGTGTGGATGAGGCCTTCGATGGCGTCCAGGCGGCCCCGGAAGACGGGGAACCTGGAGAATTCCTCGCAGCGGATCGTGTCCAGGATCTGCTCCTCCGAGGCGGTGATTTCGATGGCCTTGATCCTGGGGCGCGGGGTCATGATCTCCTTCACGGGACGGGAGGCGATGTCCATGATCTCGGCGATCATCTTCCTGCGGAAAGGCGACATGCCCGTGACACCCGTCGCGAGCAGCGCTTTGGTCTCGTCCTCGGTCATCGCCGGCGGCCCGCCGCGGCCGTCCCGGGCGGCGGAGGGGAACATCAGGTTCGAGAGGAAGGTGAAGGCCTTGATGAAAGGGAAGAGCAGGATCATGAACGCCCGGATCGGGCGGGAAAACAGGAAGGCGAGCTTCAGCGGGTTATAGGCGGCATAGATCTTGGGGTTGATCTCGGCGAAGAACAGGAGAAGGATCGTCGTGGCCGCCGTGGCCAGGAGGACGGCCGCGTGCGGGCGAGGCACGAGGCCGGCGGCGAGCGACGTCGCCAGCGAAGCCGCGGCGACGCTGACCAGCGTGTTGCCGATGAGGATCGTGGCCAGGAAGTCGTCGACCCGGGCCAGGATCTTCTTGACGGCCCCGGCCCGCTTCGAGCCCTTTTTCTGGAGGTAGTCGAGCGTATAGGGGCTCGAGCTGATGAAGGCGGTTTCGGACGCCGAGAAAAAGGCCGCCAGGAGGACAAAGAGCAAGAAGAGCAGAATCGAGGCGATCGGCATGCGTGCGGGGTCAGATATCCAGGCTGGCTTTGACGTCTTTGAAGCAGCTGGCGAGGGTGGAGACGATCTTCCTCTCAATCTGGGGGATGGGCAAGGACGAGGCCACCGAGATCTCGGCCACGATCAGCTCCTTCGCTTTTTCCATCATCTTCTTCTCACGGAACGAGAGGGGCTTGATCAGGCTGAGATAGTAGAGGCTCTTGAGCACGGCGACCATGTCGAGGATCGTGCCCGACCGCATCAGGTTCACGTGCTCCTTGTAGCGGCCCTTCCAGTTCATCGTGACTTCGATCTCGCCGTTCTTCATGAAGTCGAAGATCTCCTTGACCGCGCGCTCGGAGATGAGCTTGCGGATGCCGATCTCCTCGGCGGATGTGGAAGGGACGAGGACGAGGGTGTTGTTGGCCAGGATGCGGAGGTGGAGAATCCGGAAGCGCTCCCCGTCGTAGCCCTCTTCCTGGATGTTCTCGATGACGCCCAAGCCTTGATTGGGATATATGACCCTATCACCAATCTTGAATGTGATCATGAAAGACCATTGTAGCCCTTTTCCCCTGAAAAGTCAAAAAATTACAGGAGATAAAGGGGAGGCGCGGAGTCCGCCTCGTCCGGCCGAACGGGCGCCGCAGGTCAGGAAAGACCCATCCGGCGGAGGCGGCCGTAAAGGGCCGTTCGCGAGATGCCGAGGATCCGGGCCGTCTGCGAGACGTTGCGGAGAGTCCGGTCCAGGAGGAAGAGGACATAGCGGTCGACAAGCTCGTCGAGCGTGGGAAGCGGGGCCGGGGCCTCGGAAAAAGAGAAAGCCGGGCCGCCCCGGCTGAGAATCTCTTGAAGAAGCTCGGACATGGGGGGATCTTTCCTTATCTGGCTAGGGCGTTGAGGCGAAGATTGCTGGAGACGACATAGGAGAGGAAGAGATTCGAGGCCATGGAGATGATCCAGGCCGCGGGCTTGCTTTTCTTGTAGAGGGACTTCAGGGCGACGTAAGAGAGAGCGGTCATTCCCACTTTGGCGGCGGCGAACGCGATCGGGCTCTTGACGAACGGCTTCAGCAGGGGGTTGCCTTCCTTCAGCCCGGCGTGCTGGAGGCAGGCTTTAGTGGAGAAGTAGTCGGCGACGTTCAATGCGACCATGACTCCGAGATTCACTTTGAAAATGACGTCGCCGGTGACGCCGCTCCGGTACTCGCGGATAAGATAGCGCTGCCCATACTCCATGGAGGAAAGGCCGGGGTCGAGCTTGAGGCTGGGGTAGCTGTAGGCAACGGTCGCGGTCGTGGGGACGAGGTCGAGGCCGGCGAGAGGCGAATTGGGAGCGGGCGCCAATTCTGTGGTGATGAGGACGGGTTCGGGGGCGGGAGCAGGATTCGCGGACGACGCCAGGAAGTTCATGGCAGCGACGGAGGATACGGCCGCGTAGGCCAGGACCCCAGGCTCAGGGACGGAGGATGAGCTTCTCGGCGCGGCGAAGGCGACCATGGAGCTCATGAATACGGCTAAAGCCAGGATAGCGATTGTTTTCTTGTTCAATTTTTGTTTTCCTTGTTCGGCATTACATCAATATGCAATGCAAGAAGAGGGCCATATAAGATATATCGTATATATGTTATTGATAACATATAATATATAAGAATTATTTACTATTCTTATCATATTTTTAAAGTGTTCATTATTAGTGCATATTTCATGAAAATGTCTGCAATATGATTATTATGTTATACATATATAGAATTGTATTAAACTGTTCATATATCATACAGTTATGAATATGGAATTCCCTCGCGCTTGCCGTCGTTCTTGAGGGAAGTGAGGCGGGATCGAAATCCGGCTTGACTTATAAGTCGAGGTTTATTAACATACTGCCCTTAAAGGTTATACCAAGATGAAGCCCACATTCAGCCCCAACAACAGAAAAAGAAAGAAAGACCATGGATTTTTGGTCCGCATGAGCACAAAAGGCGGCCAGAAAGTCATCAAGAGACGGCGCCAGAAAGGCAGGAAGCGTCTCGCCGTTTGATGCTTGAAAGCTATGGTCCTTGCGAGAGGATCCGCAAGAAGAAAGAATTCCATGAGCTCTATAAGAAAGGCCGTTGCGCCCGAGGGGAATATTTCAACCTGATCTATCTCCCCAACAGCCTCGGCCATTCCCGGATGGCCGCCGTCGCCAGTAAGAAAGTCGGGAACGCCGTTCACCGCAATAGGATCCGGCGCCGGATCCGGGAGCTCTTCAGAAGGAATAAGGGTTTGCTCAAATCTTCTTTGGACATATTGTTGATCGCCAAGAAAGAGATCCGGTTCGCGACCTGGCCCGCCCTGCGCGATGCCTACGTCGCGGCCGTCCGGGCGATCGGCGGGAAAGATTGATCCGCCCATGAAGCGCGCGGCCCTCACGGCGATTCGAATCTACAAGGTCACCCTCTCCCCGTTCATCGGGAATCACTGCCGTTTCCATCCCACCTGCTCGGACTACATGGCCGAGGCGATTCGCAAGCACGGCCTGGGGAAAGGCCTCTGGCTGGGATTGAAGAGGCTGGGGCGGTGCCATCCGTTTCACGCGGGGGGGCTCGATCCCGTTCCCTAAGAGGTCAGAGCATGGAAAAAAGACTGCTGACGGCGATTGTCCTTTCGTTCCTGGTCCTGTTCGCTTACCAGGCGATTTTCGTGAAGAAGGCGCCGGCGCCGCTCAATCCCGCCGAGCAAGCCGCGGCCCAAGCCCAGGTTCAGGCGCCGATCCCCGCCGCGCCGGCGCAGGAGAACAAGCCCGTTTCCGCTCCTCCGCAGGTCGCCGGAGCGAAGCCTTCGGCCCGGCCCTCGAACATCCCCCAGATCGGATCCGAGCGCGAAGAGCCCGTGACGATCACGACGACGCTCTACCAGGCGGTCTGGAGCAACAAGGGCGGCGTCCTCACGAGCTGGAAGCTCAAAAAGCACCTCGAAGAAAACAAGTCCGACCTCGAGCTCATTCCCGCCGCGGCGAAGGACGCGCTCGTCTTTCCGTTCGCGCTCTATGACGACAGCCCCGAAGCGGCCAAGGCCGGACTCGCCGGGCTCGCCGCCAGCGAGGCGAACGCCGCTTATTACAAGACATCCGGGGCCTCTGCCAGCCTCAAGGACGGCGAAAAGACCGAGCTGCGCTTCGCCTACGCCGACGGGAAGGATCTCGAGGTCGAGAAGGTCTTCACTTTTTACGGCGGCCGGTACGATTTCGACGTCGCCGTCCACGTCCGCAAAAACGGGCAGCCCGTTCCGGCCCGCGTCCTTTGGGGCCCGGGGATTCGGAATCCCTCCCAGCAGGAAGTCAGCCAGAGTCTCGCCAGCGGCGGCGGCGGGGTCACGGTCTACGCCGCGAACAACGTCTATCGGATGAACGAGAGGCAATACAAGCCTGAGCAGAGCACGTTCAACTTCGTGAGCTGGGCCGCCTACGACGACAACTATTTCGCGGCGCTCTTCCTGCCCTCCGCCGCCACCGGGTCGGCCGTGTTCCTGAAAGTGGACACGGAGAACAAGCCGCCCGCGTTCTTCCTGGCTGCGGCTGACCCCGGGCATGTCTTCCTCGGCCCCAAGGAATTCGGGACGCTGGCTGAGTTCGGCCACGACGCCAAGAAGCTCGTCCGGTTCGGATTCCTGGGATTCATCGCCGAATTCCTGTTCTATGCCATCCGCTTCATCCACGGCTTCGTCCCCAATTGGGGCTTCGCCATCATCGTCTTGACCTTCTTCATCAAGATCCTATTCTTCCCGCTGACCTACAGCAGCACCCGGTCCATGTCCAAGATGGCCGAGCTCCAGCCTAAAGTGAAGGCCCTGCGGGCCAAGTACAAGAAGTCCAAGACCGACATCGCCCAGCGCCGCGAGATGAACGAAGAGATGATGAAGCTCTACAAGGAGAACGGGGTCAATCCCGCCGGCGGCTGCCTGCCGATGCTCATCCAGATCCCCGTCTTCATCGGCTTCTTCAATCTCCTCCGGAACGCGATCGAGCTTCGCCACAGCCCCTGGATGTTCTGGATCAAGGACCTCTCGGTCAAGGATCCGACCTACATCATGCCCCTCCTCATGGGCGCGACGCAGTTCATTTCCCAGAAAATGACCCCCACGTCCGCGGACCCCTCGCAGGCCCGGATGATGCTCATCATGCCGGTCGTCATGACCGTCTTCTTCATGCAGTTCCAGAGCGGGCTGGTCCTCTACTGGCTGACGTCCAACGTCCTCCAGATCGGGCAGCAGTACATCATGAACCGCATGATGAAAGCCAAGAAAGTTGAGTCCCATGGAAAACGAAGAAAAAACTGAGATCGTGGAAGAGCCCCTTCCGGAATACAAGGGCAAGAACCTCGACGAGGCCATCGGCCACGCCGAGCACATCCTGAAGATCCTGCGCTCGGAGCTCAACTATGAGATCGTCACCGAGAAGACCAAGCTCTTCGGGATCAGCAAGGAGATCGTCATCCATGCCTGGCCCAAGTCTGCGGCCGGGGACGACAAGATCGCGGCCTTCCTCGAAAAGCTCAAGGCGGTGTTCCCCCTCGAGCTGACCTACGAGATCAAGCGGAAGAACGGCTTCGTCTTCGTCATCTTCGACGGCGAAGACAAGCAGCAGCTCCTTTGGAAGGACGGCGCCCTGCTCCTCGCCCTCCAGCACATCCTCAACAAGATCTCCGACCAGAAAGTCCAGGTGGACTGCGAATTCTTCCGAAAAAGGAAGGAGAAAAATCTCCGCGAATACGCCCAGAAAGTGGCCCGCCAGGTCCACGAGTCGGGCCGCAACGAGATCCTCGACTTGATGAACCCCTATGAGCGGCGCATCGTCCACATCGCCGTGAACCAGGTCCCGGGCATCACCAGCGAAAGCCTGGGGGATGGGTTTCTGAAGAGAGTGAAGATCTTCCCCCTTTCCAAACAAGGACGATAGATCCTCCGCTGTGCCGGGCGAGAGAAGCCTTCCCGGCCTCCCGCGCCCCGGGGGCCAAATTGACGGATTTCCCCCGGTCCGGTAGAATCGGAGTGCCATGTTCGATCTTTCCCCTGACGACACCATCATCGCCATCTCCACGCCTCCGGGTCGCGGGGGGCTGGGCGTCGTCAGGCTCAGCGGGGACCGTGCCCTGGAAATCGCCCTGAGCTTCTTCCGGCCGAAGAAGCCCGCCGCCGTGGTTTCCCCCGGGAAGGCGGTTCTGGGAAACCTGGTCGACCCGGAATCGCGGCGTCCGTTCGACGAGGCTTACCTCCTCGATTTCCCCGCGCCGCATACGTACACGCGCCAGCATGTGGTCGAGATCAGCGCCCACGGCAGCCCCGCCATTCTCGAGGAGGTGCTTCGCCTCGGGGCGCGCTTCGGGGCGCGGCTCGCCCGTCCCGGTGAATTCACGCTGAGGGCCTATCTCGGAGGCAGGATCGACATCCTCCAGGCGGAGGCCGTCGACGATCTCATCCGAGCTGCCGGATCCCGGGCCGCCAGGATGGCGTTCGGACAGCTCGACGGCGGCCTGTCGTCGAGGATGGCCGGGCTGAAAGGCGGGGTTTTGGACATCCTGGCCAGCACCGAAGCCGCGATCGAATTTCCCGAGGAGAACCTCGCCGTGACGCGCCGGGAGATCTCCTCCCTGTTGGAATCCATGGCTTCGAAGGTGGAAAAACTCGTCGCGAGCTATGAGGCCGGCCGGACGCTTCTCGAAGGCGTATTGCTGGCGATCGCCGGCAGGACGAACGTTGGAAAGTCGACCCTGTTCAACGCCCTTTTGGAGCATGAACGGGCGATCGTGACCCCTTTTCCGGGAACCACTCGGGACTTCTTGAGGGAAAGGATCAGGATCAAGGACATCGATTTCAACCTGATCGATATGGCCGGCCTCCGGAAGCCGTCAACCTCCGCCGAGAAGGAAGGGATCCGCCGCAGCCGCGACATCGCCGCCCAGGCGGACGGCGTCCTTGTCCTTCTGGACGCTTCGAGACGTGAATCCGCCGAGGATATCGCTCTTATCGGGGAATTCAAAGAGAAAAAAGCCATCCTCGTCTTCAACAAGGCCGATCTCGGCTGTAAGATGGATACGGGCAAGCTCGGCCGGATGTTCGGGCGGAGTCCCAAGCTGGCCGTCTCGGCTTTGAAAGGGACCAACCTCGGAAAGCTGAAAACACTCATTTATAGGACGTTTGCACCCGGAATTGACGAAAAGGACGACGTCATCTTCCATCTGAGGCAGAAGCTCGCCTTGGAAGATATCCTGGCGTCCGTCCGGGCGGCGGAGCGCCTGCTCGCCCAGGGCCAACCTGAAGAGATGTTCGTCGAGGAAATACGCGGAATCCTTCCGGTTTTAGGCAGGCTCGTCGGCGAAATCAGGGCGGACGATGTCCTGAACGACATTTTCAGCCGCTTCTGCGTGGGGAAATGAGATGAAAGCCGGGGGGCCGGGCGTCTATGACGTCGTGGTCGTCGGAGCCGGCCACGCCGGCTGCGAGGCGGCCTGGGCGGCGTGCGGCATGGGGCTCCGGACGTGCCTGATCACGATCCATCTGGAGACCATCGCCCAGATGTCCTGCAACCCCGCGATCGGCGGCCTGGCCAAGGGCCACCTCGTCCGCGAAATCGACGCCCTGGGCGGGATCATGGGGCTGTTGGCCGACGAGACGGGCATCCAGTTCCGGCTCCTCAACCGGAGCCGCGGCGGCGCGGTCCAGGCGCCGAGAGCCCAGTGCGATAAAGCTCTTTATCGCTTGGCCATGAAGAAGAAGCTCGAAGACGTGCCCGGCCTTACAGTGTTCCAGGGGATCGTCTCCGATATCCTCATCGAAAAAGGCCGGGCCGGGGGAGTGGTAACGCTGGACGGCACGCACATCCTAGGCAAGGCCGTAATCGTGACCCCCGGCACGTTCCTGAACGGGCTCGTGCACATCGGCCTGCGGAGCTATCCCGCCGGCCGGGCCAACGAGCCGGCGTCCCGGGAGCTTGGCGACAGCCTGAAACGGCTGGGGCTCATCACTTCGCGTCTGAAAACGGGGACTCCGATGCGGCTGGATGCGCATACGATCGACTGGACACGATTTCAACCGCAGCCCGGTGACGACATCCCGGTCCCCTTCTCGTTCAGGACGAAACGGCGCCTCGAGAACAGGGTCACCTGTTTCACCGGCTACACCAATGCCGCGACCCATGCCGTCATCCGGGCGAACCTCGATAAATCCCCTTTATTCCAGGGGAAAATCAAGGGGACGGGGCCTCGCTATTGCCCCTCCATCGAAGACAAGGTCGTGAAATTCCCGCACCATCTCCGCCATCAGTTCTTCCTGGAGCCCGAGGGGGTGGAGACCTCGGAAATCTACGTCAACGGCATGTCTTCGAGCCTGCCGTTTGAGACCCAAGTCGCGATCCTCGGAACGATCCCCGGCCTGGACCAGGCCAAGATCCTGAGACCGGCGTATGCCATAGAATACGATGCCGCCGATCCGACATCGCTCTTCCCCACCCTGGAAACGAAATCCGTCCCGAGCCTCTATCTGGCCGGCCAGATCAACGGGACCTCGGGCTATGAGGAAGCCGCGGCCCAAGGCCTGATGGCCGGCATCAACGCCGCCCTGAAGATCCGGAAAAGGCCGCCGTTCGTGCTTCGCCGCGACGAAGCTTATATCGGCGTCCTGATCGACGACCTTGTCTCCAAAGGCATCGAGGAGCCCTATCGCCTGTTCACTTCCCGAGCCGAATACCGCCTGAAGCTCCGGATCGACAACGCCGACCGCCGCCTGATGCCGTACGGGCGTGAATTCGGACTGATCTCGGATTCGGGATTTTCCGACTTCGCGGAGAAGCGAAAACGCACGGACTCCATCTTCCTTTGCCTGGAGAAGACCAAGGTCGCCGTCGGGGACAAGGAGAAAATACCGGTCCGGGACTACCTAAAAAAACCTGAAATCCATTTCGCTGATGTGATAAAATACCTTCAGATTCCTGCGGACTTGACCGATGAAGAGGTCAGGTTCATCGAGGCCGAAATCAAATACGAAGGGTATTTGAGAAAGCAGGACAAGGAAATCGCCAAGATCTTGAAGATCGACGGCCTCAGGATTCCGGACAAGATGGATTTCGGCGAAGTCCACGGCTTGACCCGCGAAGCGGTTGAAAAAATGGGCAAGAACCGGCCCCGGACAATCGGAGACGTCAAGAAGATCCCGGGGCTCACGCCGTCGGACGTTTTCAGCGTCTATGTCCATCTGAGCGCCCGGAAGAAGAAGCCCTCCGGCGGGGGCGGGAATGTTCCACGTGGAACACGGGACGATGCCGAATAAAATCATAGCGGTTGCGAACCAGAAAGGCGGGGTGGGGAAGACCACGACCGCCATCAACCTAGCCGCTTCCTTGGCTTTGAAGAAAATGCGGGTTCTATTGATTGATTTCGATCCCCAGGGCATGGCCACCGCGGGCCTTGGGCTTTCCAAAGTGGCCGGGGCGGGCATCTACCCGGCCCTGATGAACGGCTCGGACATCATGGATTTCATCCGGGGCACGGAGCTCGATAATTTCTACGTTTGTCCTTGTTCGCCGGAGCTTGCCGGCTTCGAGGCCGAGCTATTCAACCAGGAAAACAGGGAAAAGCGGCTGCGGGATGTGCTGGAGAAAATCCGCTCGAAGTTCAACTTCATCCTCATCGATTGCCCGCCCTCTCTTGGCTTTCTGACCATCAACGCCCTCTCGGCGGCCGATTCCATCCTGATCCCGGTCCAGACCGAGTTCTTTTGCATGGAGGGCATACCCGATCTGTTCCATATGCTGAATGAAGTTCGGACGTATTTCAATCCGGCCCTCACCGTCGAGGGCATCATCCTGACGATGTACGATGAACGGACGAACCTCTCCCGCCAAGTCGCGGAGGAGGTCCGAAAATCGCTCAAGGCCGTGGTCTACGAGGCGATCATTCCCCGGAGCATCCGTCTGGCCGAGGCTCCGAGCTTCGGCAAGCCCGTGGTCCTCTACGATCCCAAATCCAGGGGAGCGGAGGCCTATCTCAATCTGGCTCAGGAGTTATTGGAGAAATGAAAAAGGCGCTCGGCAAGGGAATAGGGGCGTTCATCCCCGAAGAATACGGCATCCTCAAGGGCGAGACGTATTCCGAGCTCGAGGTGGAGAAGATCAAACCGAATCCGCTCCAGCCGCGGGCGAAATTCGACGAGGCCTCGATCGACGAGCTCGCGCAATCGATCCGTGAAACGGGCATCCTCCAGCCCATCGTCGTCGTGCCCGAGGACGGCCGTTACAAAATCCTCATCGGGGAGCGGCGCTGGCGGGCGGCCCGCAAAGCGGGGCTCAAGAAGGTTCCCGCGCTCGTCCGGAACATCCCGAAGGAGCACCAGCTCGAAGCTTCGCTCATCGAGAACCTGCAGCGCGAGGAATTGAATCCTATCGAGATTTCACAGGGATACAAGAGGCTGATCGACGAGCTGGGATATACCCAGGAGGATGTGGCGGGCAAAGTCGGAAAGGACCGGGCCTCGGTAGCGAATTACCTCCGTCTTCTCAAGCTGCCCTTGGAGATCCAGGACTGGGTCCGCGACGGGAAAGTTTCCATGGGCCATGCCAAGGTTCTGCTCGCCGTCGACGATCCGCGCCTCCTCGCCGCTCTCGCCCGGAAGATCATGGCTAAGGGCATGTCCGTCCGCGACCTGGAAGCCCAGCTGGCCGGCGGGAAAAAGGAGCCTCCAACACCGAAGAAGAAAAAAGTCGATCCCAACCTCGAGGCCGCCCAGGAAGACCTGCTCAAGGCCCTAGGGACCAAAGTGACCATCGAAGGATCCTCCCAGAAGGGGATCATCAAGGTTTTTTATTTTTCCCTGGACGAGCTCAACCGCCTCTATGGGCTCATCAAAGGAGACCGCGCATGAAGGAAAAGAAAATGGACGAACACAAGATTACGGGATATTTCGACGACGGCTCCGAGTTCGACGGGACCCTGAAGTTCCACGGTTCATTCCGGATCGACGGATTTTTCAAGGGCCGCATCGAATCCGACGCCGTGCTGACCATCGGAGACAAAGGGAAGGTCGAGGCCGAAGTCATCGTGAACCATGTTGTCATCAACGGCGAGTTCCGGGGCACGATCAGAGCGATCGAAAAAGTCGAGATCAACAGCCTCGGCCGCGTCTACGGGACGGTCATCACGCCCAAGCTCATCGTCGAAGAGGGGGCCTACCTCGCGGCCCATTGCCAGACAAGCGATGATCCATCCGCGACCCCGTCCGAGACAGGTCCGCAGGTCTGAGGAGGACAGGGAGGGACGCGTGGACCACGCTGTCGGGATCATCCCGGCCCGCTTCGGGTCGACCCGATTTCCGGGGAAGCCTCTGGCTCCGATCCTCGGCAAGCCGATGATCCAATGGGTCTACGAAGGCGCCCGCCGCTCGAAGAGGCTGTCGCGCATCGTCATCGCCACGGACGACGCTCGCATCTTCGACGCGGCCCGGCAATTCGGGGCCGAAGCCGCGATGACCTCTCCCGACCATGCTTCGGGCACGGACCGCGCCGCGGAAGTCGCCGCCCGGCTTGACGCGTCGGTGATCGTCAACATCCAGGGCGACGAGCCTTTGCTCGACGGGGCGATGCTTGACGGCCTGGTCGCGGCTTTCGATGATCCCGACGTGCCGATGGGGAGTCTGATGGCCAAAGTGTCCGATGTCGGGCTCATCGGCGATGAGAACATCGTCAAGGTCGTGGTCGATGTCCGGGGCTATGCGCTGATGTTCTCCCGCTCGCCGCTCCCGTGCGGGGCTTCGGATTTTTTCTATCAGCACATCGGCATCTACGGCTATCGGAAGGACTTCCTCCTCTCGCTCAAGCGGCTTCCGCCCTCGCGGCTGGAGAGAATCGAGCGTCTCGAGCAGCTCCGCATCCTCGAGAACGGATTCAGGATCCGGATGATCGAAATCCCGCGGCCCACCTTGAGTGTGGACACGCCGCGGGATATAATCCCGGTCGAAGAATTTTTAAAGGCGAGGTCCCATGAGTAAATATATCTTCGTGACGGGCGGAGTTCTGTCGGGACTCGGCAAGGGAATCGCCGCCGCCTCCATCGGCCGCCTCCTCGAAAGTCACGGATTCAAGATCACGCTCCAGAAGTTCGATCCCTACCTCAACGTCGATCCGGGAACGATGAATCCCTATCAGCACGGCGAGGTCTACGTGACCGACGACGGCGCCGAAACGGACCTGGATCTTGGCCATTATGAGCGATTTACGTCCGCTCGCATGACGAAGTACCACAACTGGACGGCGGGCAAGATCTACGACATGATCATCCGCAAGGAGAGAAGGGGAGAGTACCTCGGAAAGACCGTGCAGGTCATCCCCCAGGTCACCGACGAGATCAAGAATGCCTTCCGCGCCGTCTCGAGCGACAACGACGTCGTGATCTGCGAGATCGGGGGAACGGTCGGCGACATCGAGAGCCTGCCGTTCCTCGAAGCGACGCGCCAGATGCGCCTCACGCTCGGCGGCGACAACGTCATCTTCGTCCACTTGACCCTCGTCCCCTATATGACGACATCGGGCGAGCTGAAGACCAAGCCCACCCAGCACACGGTCAAGGAGCTGCGGGCCATCGGGATCCAGCCCGACATCCTGCTCTGCCGGACCGACCGCTACCTCACCCAGGAGATGAAGAATAAAATCTCCCTTTTCACGAACGTGCCCGTCGAAGCGGTCATCACGGCCAAGGACGTCGACAACATCTACGAAGTCCCGCTCATCTATGCTCGTGAAGGTCTGGACCAGATCATCATCAAGCACCTCGGGCTCGAGTCCACGGAGTGCCGCTTGGGATCGTGGAAATCCCTCGTGAACCGGATCCGCCATCCCAAGGGCGAGGTCGACATCGCCCTCGTCGGCAAATATGCCGGGCTCAAGGACTCCTACTTGAGTCTCAAGCAGGCTCTCGACCACGGCGGGCTCGCCAATCGGGTCAAGGTCAATATCTCCTGGATCGAGGCCGAGGATCTGGAAAAGGGGAAGATCGAAAAAATTCTCCGCGACAAGGACGGCGTGCTCGTCCCCGGAGGTTTCGGCGTCCGGGGCATCGAGGGCAAGATCCGGGCCGCGAGGTTCGCCCGGGAGAACAAGATCCCCTACTTCGGTATCTGCCTGGGCATGGAATGCGCGACCATCGAATACGCGCGCAATATAGCCGGCCTGAAAGAGGCCAACAGCACCGAGTTCGACGAGAACGCCGCCCACAAGATCTTCTTCAAGTGGCGGGATCTCAAGGGCATCCAGGAGCTTGGCGGCAACATGCGGCTCGGCCAATACCTCTGCCGCATCGAAAAGGACTCGGCCGCCTACCGGGCTTACGGGGCCGTCGAAATCTATGAGCGCCACCGCCACCGCTACGAGTTCAATCCCGAATACGAGAAGCCTCTGGCGGAGGCCGGGCTTTTCATCTCGGGCAAAAACCCGGACTACGGCCTGGTCGAGATCGTGGAGATCAAGGACCATCCCTGGTTCCTGGGCTGCCAATTCCATCCGGAATTCAAGTCCCGGCCCCTGAAGCCGCATCCGCTTTTCAAGGCCTTCATCGGAGCGAGCCATGCCCACCGCCGCGAGCGCCGTAAGGATTAGCCCGGCC
>Ga0182019_10000357_pt1 | contig 22601 bp, 16 predicted proteins | sample 812E2MmetaG_FD_120483 | JGI IMG/M metagenome (GOLD analysis project Ga0182019, IMG submission 120483) | Permafrost microbial communities from Stordalen Mire, Sweden - 812E2M metaG | ecosystem: Environmental > Terrestrial > Soil > Wetlands > Permafrost | place: Sweden: Stordalen | collected...
ATACTGCTCCTGTCTTGAAACAAGGCGGATTGCCTCATTTCTTAACATAGGGAACACTTACGCTCTTTCAATCACCCACAGCGGCTAAATCGCAGCGCCCCTACCGCGCGAGCGGTTTAGTCCCCCGGCAGCAGTCCGACCATTGAGCGTACCTTCAAGTGTCTGGCAGTGCCATCCGGCAACCGCAATACATCGTAGAAGAAACCGTCCTCTTCATCCCACATTGCCTCTTGTTGTTCACCCAGCCTATCCATCGCCCCGGCTATCCACATCGTATGCTCAAAGAACTTGCTGACAAATTCTTCGTAGAGGGGGTCGTGCAACGCCAGTTCAATGGCAATGCGCAGCATTTGCTGACTAAAAAGAACCATCCATGCGGTACCGTCTGCCTGTTCGAGATGTCCTCCGGTGGGCAAAGGCGCACTGCGGTCAAATACCCCGATGTTGTCCAACCCCAAAAAGCCGCCTTCAAAAACATTGTTGCCCGTCCGATCCTTGCGGTTGACCCACCAGGTGAAGTTGATCAGCAGCTTGGAGAAAGCATACTTAAGAAAGTCGATATCGCCTTTGCCGTCATTGCGGGCCTTATCCATCAAGTAGATTTGCATGGTGGCGAAAGCATGAACCGGCGGGTTGACATCGCCAAAGTTCCATTCGTAGGCAGGAATTTGACCGTTGGTGTGCAGGTAGTCGTTACGTAGCATTAAGTCCAACTGAGCTTTGGCAAAGTCTGAGTCCACGATCGACAACGGCAACATATGGAATGCCAGATCCCAGGCGGCAAACCAGGGATACTCCCACTTATCGGGCATGGACATAATGTCATCACAGTTCATGTGGAACCATTCTCCGTTGCGAATCCGATGGCGCTGTTCCGCTCCCGACCAGCGGGTAACATGGTGTTCCTCCAGCCACCTGGACACGTCATAATAGAAATACTGCTTTGTCCACAGCATGCCGGCGAGCGCCTGGCGCATCAGATTGGTCCGATCCGGATCGGTTGCTTTGATCGCCGCTGGTGTAATCGCGTTATAGAAGGTATCAGCTTCTTGCAGGCGCGTTTGGAAAAAAGTATCAAATCCAGAAAAAGGGTTGCTCATCTCGGCTGGTGCGATCCGGGTCAGGCGCAGGTGGATGACTTGTGTTTCTCCTGCGGCCACCGTCAGTTGATAGTGAGGGGACACTTTTGTCCCCATCTGAGCCGGATTGATGGCAGCCTGTTGCCCGTGAACCAGATAGTTATTGATGCCGTCCTTAACGTAGGGACTGGCATTCGCTCCGGCAAAGAGGCGAGCATGGTTGGTTTCATTCTCGGTAAATAACAGAGGAACGTTGCCGTCGCAGTAGAGATAGTAGTCGTCCATGAACGCCTGAAACAGCGGATCGGTATGATGGGCATGCACGATGCTGCGTTCGGCATTCTCCAGCTTTTGCAACACCGGTTTACTGCCGCCGTCCGACCAAGACCAGGTATTGCGGAACCAGAGTGTCGGCAAGACGTGCAGAGAGGCCGCTTCCGGGCCGCGATTGGCGATGCTGATTTTGATCAGCATGTCCTCGATATCCGCTTTGGCATATTCGACAAAAACATCGAAATAGCGGTCTTCGTCGAAAATGCCCGTATCCAGCAGTTCGTATTCCAATTCCTCCCGGCTGCGATTACGATTGGTGACGATCAAATCCTCGTATGGGTAAGCCGCCTGCGGATACTTGTATAGATATTTCATGTAGGAGTGGGTGGGCGTGCTCTCGAGGTAGAAGTAATATTCTTTCACGTCCTCGCCGTGATTACCCTCACTGTTGTTGAGGCCAAACAACCGCTCTTTTAGGATTGGATCGTTGCCATTCCAAAGCGCCAAGGCAAAACAAAGAACCTGATGGTCGTCTGAAATGCCGCCCAAGCCATCTTCTCCCCAACGATAGGCGCGCGATCGCGCCTGGTCGTGGGGAAAATAGTTCCAGGCATCACCGTTAGCGCTGTAATCTTCCCGCACTGTGCCCCACTGGCGTTCACTCAAGTAGGGCCCCCATTTTTTCCAGGGAGTGTTGGGATCACGGGCTTGTTGTAGTCTGACTTTTTCCGTTATCATAAAGGTTCAGTGTGTTGCTTAGAAATAATGTAGTCGCCCCCCAAACTTTATCAGCAGCAGGACGACCATGTCTGTCCTGCTAGTCTGTCACCATGGGGTTATGCCAGCCTCCATGAGGAGTGACTCTTAGACCGACTTGATCCGGCCCCCAGGAGCCTGGCTCGTATTCATAAACCGGAGTACCCGCCTTCAAGACTGGGTCAACAATCCGCCACGCTTCTTCCACATAATCTTGCCGGGCAAACAAGGTAGCATCCCCTGCCATGGCGTCAGTAAGCACACGCTCATAGGCGTCCATCTCATCGGCGCGGGGCAGGCTGCTGCCCAGAATCTCAACGGCTTGACCAACCCCTTCATCTGTCGGCGACATGACGTTCAGGCCAAAGGCAACACTGATGTCCGGATTGATCCGAAACCGGAAATGATTCTGCTTCAAGGCCTGATTTCCATACATTGAAGGCGGTCGACGAAGTCGAACCACGATTTCCGTGCAGGTGACGGGCAACGATTTTCCGGCGCGAATGTAAAATGGTACGCCTTTCCAACGCCAGGAATCAATCTCCAGCCGTAGCGCCGCAAATGTTTCCGTCTGAGAGTTCGGCGCCACGCCTTTCTCGTTGAGGTAACTGCGGAATTGGCCGCGAACCAAATCCTCCGCCTTCAGTGGCGTAATAGCTTTGAGAACCTTGACCTTTTCATCGCGAATCGATTCACTATCAGTTCGAACCGGCGGTTCCATAGCAATGTTGGCAAGCACCTGAAACAAATGATTTTGCACGACATCGCGGATAGCTCCGGTCTCATCATAAAAGCCCCCCCGGCCTTGGACGCCGAAATTTTCCGCCATCGTGATTTGCACGCTTTCAATATGATTGCGATTCCAGAAGGGTTCCAGGAACGCATTCGTGAAGCGGAAATACACCATGTTATGCACCTGTCGCTTGCCTAGGTAATGATCAATGCGATAGATAGCAGCCTCGTCAAAGTTAGCGAAAAGCACCCTGTTCAGTGCTTGCGCCGAAACCAGATCATGTCCGAAGGGCTTTTCCAGGATGACGCGGGCGCCTTGGGTGCAACCCGCTTTGGCTAATTGTTCCACGACCGCCGGAAATATTGACGGCGGGATCGCCATATAGAACGCTGGTCTCTGGGCGTCATTAAGTTCCTTGCGCAAAGCCTGAAACGTTGCCAGATCGGTAATATCACCTTGCACATAACGCATCAGGCCACTGAGTTTTTCAAACGCCGCAGCATCAAATCCCCCGCTTTTTTCCAGACTGCTGCGTGCGCGGGCTTTTAGCTCATCGAGATTTTCGGCGGATCGATCCACGCCAATGACCGGCACATTGAGGTTACCGCGCAGGATCATCGCCTGCAGCGACGGGAATATCTTCTTATAGGCAAGATCACCCATCGCACCAAAGAAAACAAAGGCATCGGATTGGAGAGTATTCATAACTTTTCCTTATTTTGTGGGTTTTTTGTGATAGCAAGCGCTCCGGACACGAGGCTAGACCACCTACACCAGGCGGACAGCCCATCCGGATTATTTTTAATCTCGCGCCATCGCGCCTGATGCGGCTGTGGTCAATTCCACTTTGATTGGATTTAACAGATCCAGATGCACATCCCGTTGCGGGAAAGCGATGACGATCCCGTTTTGAGCGAACAACTCGTCGATATGCAGGCGAACATCACTCATCACGCGCAGGCGATTGGACTGGACGGCCAGATCGACCCAAAAATCCAAACGAAAGCTCAGGGCGCTGTCTGCGAACTCCTGCAGATAAACATCGGGTGCGGGATCTTTTAGTACCTGGGGATGTTCGGCTGCTGCACGCTCAACCAGAGCCAATGCGCTACGAGCCGGTGAGCCATAAGCGACGCCAACAGTAACGGTGCAGCGAAGATGCTGGTCGGAGAGGGTCCAGTTAGTGACATTTTTCTCCAAAAAACTGCTGTTCGGAATCAGCATATCGATCCCGTCAAAGCGATGCACTTGGCAACAACGGCTGCCAATCTTCGTTACGCGACTGAGGACGCTATCCACCTCCACAATGTCGCCTAACTTGATGGTTCGCTCGGCCAGCAGAATCAAGCCGCTAATATAATTATTAATGATATTCTGGGCACCGAAACCAATACCAATGGCCAGCGCACCACCGAAGAAGGTAAATACCGTCAGCGGAATGTGCGCCCTCACCAACGCAACAATGATCAGTCCCACGGCCATGAATAGACTAAACAGCCTTAGCCCCAATAAGCTGGCGCTTTCACGGCCAGGCAACCGGCGTTTGATCTGGCGACCCCCATAATCAACAATCCGCGAGGTTAGCCAGAACCCTATGCCCAGGATCAGCAATACACGCAGGATTTTACCGACCGTCACGCTGCTCTTGTTGATCACCTCGTGACCTTCAAGGATGATCTTGTCCTCAATAGTCAGTAGTTCAAAATCCCAAAGCGCCGCTGCCAAATCCAGGCTTTTGACATAAAAACCCTGCAGCCGATCATTCAAGCTGCTTTTTTCATGCTGCCACCGCAGTAATTCCTGCAAACTAAGTAAGGAGGCGTCCAAATTATCAGTTTCAGCAACTACGCGACGCAACGCTGTTTCCTGTTGTGAATAGGCGAGCCATTGACGTTGGCCTAAGGCATAATCCCCATATTCAGGCTTCCAGTCGATTAGCCGTTTCTGCTGGTCTTCCAAGCGCCGCCGTGCCATGTCGAGATCGGATCGCAGGTATTCTTGCCTTAAGCTGAGGTGATTGAGGCCCTGCTGTATGTCCACCTGGGCATCATCGAGTGTCTTGATGTCTTCGGCATGTTCGATATGATAACGCAATCCCCACATTTGTCGGCGACCCACCTGCGCCTCATCAAGTAGACGTAATACGTTTAAATTCGAAGATGAAGCCTGCGCTTCGACCGTTACCGTATCTAATTCCTGCTGTAAGTGCTGAGTGTCGGGGAGGTGAGTTTCTGCCGCGTCTCGGGAGGGCATAGTCGAACGTTCAAGTGCCTCGCGCAAATGAGTTCGCACCTGAATCAATTGCGACTGTATGGCCTTGTCTTTCTCTAACGCTTGCTGCGTTTCATGCTCAAGGTCTTGTTGCAACTGATCAAGATTCGCTAGATTGGCATCACGATCCTCTTTAGAAAGAGGAGAGGCACGACTTGCAGCAAAGGCCTGACGCTCTAGCAATGTCCGTTCGTCGATCCGGTAGGCCAGCATTTCCTGATGGTACTCTCTTTCGCTATCGAGTGCCGCCATCCGCGCCTGATCATAAAGGTTGCGCAATTCACTGAGCTCCATAAGCCAGCGGGCACGATCTAAAGTGTCCTTTGCCGCAGTTTGCAATGCCTCTTTTGCCCGCCGTAACGCCTGCCCGGAATTAGTTAGCGATACTCGTTGAGCTTCGAGCAAACCCGAAAACATGTCCTTTTCGAGGCGGACAGATTTAATCTCGCGATCCTTGGCCTGAACTTTGTCCCATAAATCATCAACAAAATCGACAGAATAGGGGCCTGGCTTCGGAAAACCCTGCCAGGCACTCGATTTCTCCTGAAAATCCTGGTGAGAGTTTCGAATACTATTAAGCTTATTCAGAGAATCGATATGGCTCTCGTAGGTGTTGACAAGCAGATTCAATAGCCGTCTGTATTCCGTCCATTCACTGGTCATTACTTCAGGCGGCGCTCTAGCTTCATCGGAGGGTAAGAGGGCTAAACGACCGCGAATCTTATTAAGACTGGCCTGCACCGCATCCGTTTTTTGTTGAATGGTGAGTGGAGCTGAGGCAGCTTTATCGGCAGTGGGTTTATCCGCAATGACTTGCTCTTGCGCTGCCAGTGCTGGGGCAATTGAAAAAAGTGTCAAGGCGAGTGCCATAAACACCTTTGCGAATGTCAGTCCCCGCAACCGTTCCCTAAACCGGCGGGCAGCATGTTCGCCGCGCACCGTCAGTGGTAGACCGGTCAGGCTCCAAGCAGTCTCGCTGTACCGTGCCAGATAGGTGATGGGTAATTCTTTACTCATAATTTCAGCCGTTAGTTACAACAATTTGCCAAACTTTAGCCGATGCTCTGTTAAAGATTGGCTCAAAACAGTATATTCATGCATTAAGTTAAGCAGGAGTGCAACGGCTTTAGCCGTTGCTATCAGCGAACGGCTATGGGCACAACAACGGCTAAAGCCGTTGTACTCCCACCTTATTAAACTTAAAGAAAAGAGGATGACAAACCTCAATATTCTGCTGTTTGTCGCCCAACATATCCTAGCCACTACGTGTTTTCTGAGTATGCGCCCAGGTTATCCCGTCCGTAGTCCTGTTTGTAGGGCTGCAGCCGTCTCGGGCAGCTTTGATGTGGTCATTTTCTTCCATTCGTCTTCCAACAGTTCCCTGGCCGCCTGTTCAATGAATTCCGGTGCGGCCCACTCATGCACGTCAAAGTTATTTTTGATATAACCGTGGCTGAGCATGAAGTCCTTACCGATCTCAACGGATGCCAGATTCTGTGGCGACAGGTTTGGCACCATGTCGATGTGCTTGATACCTTCGTAGGTATCTTCCACATCCAGATAGAAGGTCTGCTTGTCGAGGATTGCGGCTGCTGCGTGTTTATGCTCGTTGGCCCAGCGGCCTACCTTGATCATGCCTTTCATGAAGGCAACAACCAGTTCGGGATGTTGCTCGGCCATCACATCGGTGCAGGTGATGGCAGCAGGAATATTGGCTACCTGCAAGGTCCAATCCGGATACCTGGACAAATCTTCGATAGCCTTCATCTTGCCCGTCGCTTCCTGAAGATGCTGGAAGGGTTTGCTTTGTGTATAAATGGCATCGACGACACCATTCAGCAGTGCTGTTTCCAATGGACGAAAGGCCAGATCGTACTTGTGGTTACGCTTTAGCCACAATTCAGACGGGTTCTCCATTGGAGCCAGCATTTCGGGCTTGTTGTACCAGTCATCCGCGTAGGGGAATTCCACGATTTCTACGTCGGCGCGGGTCATGCCGTTCATGCGCAGCATCAGCTCGATACCTTGTTCCTCCTGGATACGCCACCAGTCGTTCTTGATGCTGTTCAAGCTTTTCGACAGGCCGATCTTCTTGCCTTTCAGTTCGGTCATCCGATATATGTCGTCTCTAGCACGCACCATCATGCAGCCGCCTTCGTGCGGCGCGTGCGTCACACCCAATAGTTTGGTGCGGCGGATGTCCGCGTGAACGTGGACGGGCGGGAACAAGCCGCCGAAGCGGATCAGGTTGTCGAGATTGTGGATGTAGTGAGGATACCAGTCGTTTTCGCGGACAGAGCGTAAGAAGCCATATTTGACGCCGATCTTCTTGTACTCTTCCCGTGTCCAGCCCAGTTCCTGGTCGACATTGCTGGCAGAAACCAGCGGACAATTGGTGTAGTACACCTCTTTCCAATTTAAGGGAATGACATTTAATTTTGTATTTTCAAACGTGGTAGTGACTAGACCAGCCGGTTGCCCGTTGTTATTTGTTTCGTCAGTCATGTGCGTTTCTCCGTTCATTGTGTGATCATCACCGGATCGGCGGTGAGGCTTTTTAAAATGACAGACCCGGTCGCCTGAATAGACTTATTCACGTCGCAAGCAACGCAGTAATCCGTTGCGACTGGAGAACAGCGTTGCTGAATTCGATAAAGGCCTCGGCGTCTGCTGGCGGAGCGGCAAGGCCGTCCACTTCATCGCTGCCGCAACGCGGCGCCCAGACCGTTCGCTCTTTCAGCTGGTAGACACCGTAAACAACGCGTACGCCGTCGATTTCACCGCTGCCTATCTCCTGCTGCAGTGTGTAGGCCGCCAGCGCAGCGTTGGTGACCACCGATAGCTCGATCAGTGCTTCGCGGTATCGCGGATGGTGGCTGACGTCAGGCCCGAACGCTGCTTCCAAGCGCTGGGCCGCCGCATGAACGACAACCTGCAGCCGGTCGACCAGCATGCGCACTGCATGTTTGGATACGAGCGACAGATAAGTTGTGGGATCCAAAAAAACATCGACTGCTGCAGTGACGGCCCCGCAACCGCTGTGGCCGAGCACGACCACCAGCTTTAGGCTCTCGCCGAGATGTTCGAGCGCGTAGTTAAGGCTGCCGCGCACATCGCTGCCCAGTGTATTGCCCGCCACACGCACCACGAAAAGTTCATTGGGCCCTTCGTTGAAAATGTGTCCGATCGGAACCCGGGCATCCGAACAGCCGAGGACGGCGGCAAACGGCAGTTGCCGAAGTTCCGCGCCATCCGCTAGCAGGCCAAGGTCGCTCGGATCGATGTGAAGTACATGGTGTTCAGGCCCAGCCTGGTCTTTTTGACTGTTAAACAGCTCTGCAAACGCCCGGTTGCCATCGTTCATACGCTGCAACGCGGCTTCTGCATCGGCAGGCCGCTCTCGGGCCATACCGGCGTCGGCATCGTAGCGGTAAATAATCTCGACAATTTTCATGCTTATCCTTCTAGTCTCTGTGCTTCGCGGGTACGGCGTGCTAACTCAGGATTGATACTGTCCACGGCATCGTATTGGGTCAGGTGAACCTTGCCGGTCAGTTCTGCCAGAAAATGCGACTTTAGCAGGCGATCCATGATGGGGCCCTTTACCTCGGACAGGTGGAAAGTAATTCCGCCATCCTTGAGCCTGCGATTGATCGCCTCAAGGCTTTCCAGCGCTGAGATGTCAATCCTGTTAACAGCAGGGCATTCGAGGATAACGTGCTTAACCGCCGGGTTATCCGCAACGGCCTGGTTAATCAAGTCTTCAATGAATCGGGCGTTTGGGAAATAAAGACTGGCGTCTACCCGTAGCGACAGAATCTCGGAATCGGTCACCACGGTATGACGGGCCATGTTGCGGAAATTCATGGTTCCCGGAATCTGTCCCACCACAGCCACATGCGGTCTTGAGGTGGCGTAGAGGTGAAGAAAGATCGAAAGCCCCACGCCTGCTATTAGCCCAGCCTCGACGCCATGCACCCAAGTCAATAGGATCGTGGCGATCATGGCGGCAAAGTCGGCAAACGAATACTGCCAAGTTCGTTTGAGTGCGCCAATGTCTACTAGCGAGAGGACTGCGACGATGATGATCGCAGCCAGCGTCGCTTTCGGGAGGTAGAAGAGTAAAGGTGTCAGGAAGAGCGTCGCCAGCGCGACACCCACGGCAGTGTAGGCACCCGCAGCCGGGGTCTGAGCGCCAGAATCAAAATTCACCACCGAACGCGAAAGTGCGCCGGTAACGGGGAAGGCGCCCGAGAGGGCCGCTCCGATGTCTGCGACGCCCAGCGCAATCAGTTCCTGGTCGGGATTAATTCGCTGGCGGCGTTTGGCAGCCAGCGTAAGAGCGACCGAGATCGACTCGACATAACCTACAATGCTGATCAATAGCGCGGGGATAAGAATAGTTTGCCACAGGGCGATGTCGACCGGCGGCAGCGCGAGCGAAGGCAGTCCGCTGGGAACGTCGCCGAGGATACCTACGCCGCGTGCTTCGAGTCCCAGCCCCCAGACCGCCGTGGTGGTTGCAACGATAGTCATGGCCGGACCGGTCTTGGCGAAAATATCTGCCAAACGTTCATTGAGTCCCAAACTAAGCAACAAGGGTTTAAGGCCACCACGCGCCCACAGCAGAAAGGCAAACGCCGCGAAGCCAATCGCTGCAGTAACGGGTTTGCTATTGGCGAGATTGGGTGCAAGTGAAGTCAGTATTTCCAGCAGATTTTCCCCGTGTGCGCGGATGCCGAGCAGCGGGCCGACCTGGCCAGCCGCAATCTGGATAGCTGCGGCAGTAATGAATCCCGAGATGACAGGATGACTGAGAAAGTTGGCGAGAAAACCCAGCCGTAGCAAGCCCATCGCGATTAGCAGTATCCCTGCAACCATGGCTATGGCGACGACCACGCCTAAAAACTCAGGTGAGCCTTGGGTAGCGAATTGGCTCGCTGCGGCTGCCGTCATCAGGCTTGCGACCGCTACGGGTCCTACCGCCAAGGTGCGCGACGTCCCGAAGATCGCATAAAGCACGAGCGGCGCCATTGAAGCATAGAGTCCGACTTGCGCAGGCAGGCCTATCAACAGTGCGTAGGCCAGCGACTGCGGAATCAGCATCACCGTGACGATTGCCGCAGCGACAAGATCGCTGACCAGCGTTCGGCGTGAATATTCAGGCCCCCAGGTCAAAATCGGCAGATAGTGGCGAAGGAGGCCGGGGATGTTTGGGGTGCTGTTCATGCCGGTTGGGCGCTACGGCCAAAGGCTTCGTCGATGATGGCCTGAAGCCGCTGAACCAGTTCATTGGACGGCGTTTTGTAATCGTCCAATTCATAAACTTCGCCGAGTAGTTCGTACTTGCCAAGTCCAAAGCGGTGATAGGGCAAGAGCTCATAATCAATCACGTTCTTGTAAGGGCGAATAAACGCCAGTACAGCCCGTATGTGTTCCTCATCGGAATTAACGCCCGGAATCAGCGGTGTACGCGCGATAAAATCGATGTTGGGATACGTCTCATAGGCTCGCTTGAAGTTCTCCAGTATCCGCTCATTGCTCGCGCCAGTCCATTTCTTGTGTCGCTCAGGGATCGTCAGTTTGTGATCATGCAGCATGGTATCAACATGGGGCAGCACTTTTTCCACATAAGACCATGGCACATTGCAGGCTGTTTCAATCGCTGTATTGATGCCGCGCTCATGCGCTCCTGCCAGTAATGCGGCGCTGAAATCCGGTTGCAGCATACACTCACCGCCACTCAGGGTGATACCGCCCCCGGTATTGCGGTAAAAAGAACTGTCTTTCTCTACCTCGTCGAGCACCTCGCTGACAGTCATTCGTTTGCCGAACATTTCCAGTGCGCCTGTCGGGCAGAGCGAAGCATGCGAGTCGTCGCAGTCCATGGCCAGGTGCCAGTTGACTTTAACTTTGTCATCGTCACCCTCCACAACATAGAAGGCGCCTTCCGGGAAAGGCGCCTTTAAACAGAGGCCGCAGGCTTTCTTACCGGTACACTTACTGGCGTCATAGGACAGTTCAGGCTTTGCTCGGATGCTTTCGGGATTGCCGCACCATTTGCAACGCAACGAACAGCCCTTCAGGAAAACGGTGGTACGAATGCCCGGGCCATCGTGGCTGCAATAGCGCTGGATATTCAGGACGGTTCCCGTCATTTCGGAGGGATTGATTGTTTGACTTTTCATAGCGCTGCCTCCTTATTTCCGACAAAGATACCCAGTGATTGTGCAATTTTCAGAAATTCACTGTCAGCGGGCACCGTCCTGACTTTGTTGATCGCTTCCGCCAACGGCACGAACCTGATGTCGGGTGGAACAAAGGCTACCATTACGCCCTCTTTTCCGGCGTTTAGCGCCTGCACAGCGCCTGCGCCGTAGGCCATCCCAAGTTGCCGATCGACAGCGGTGGGTGTACCCCCTCTGACCCAGGGACCAATGACCATCGGATAGGTTTCCTCGGCGATCAGCAACTGCAGCTCTCTTGCTACCGTTTCGGCCGCCTGTCCCGAGCGATGAATGACATAGTCACTTGCCTCACCCGTTGCCAGTGGTGAAAGAGACGCTTTGAGGGCGGATACAGGTGTCTGGCTTTGCGTTTTAGTGATGAAATTCGTGCCTTCGGCTACCACTACCAATCCAAAAGTCCTGGTGGGCGATAACGTCTCCGCCAACTTCCCGGCCAATAGTTTCAGGTCGCAAGGAATTTCCGGGATCAGCACAGCATCGGCACAAGCGGCTATGCCTGCCTGCAGCGCCAGCCATCCGGTATGTGCGCCCTGGACTTCCACCACTGCGATTTTGCGGGCAGACCGAGCCCCCTGACGCGCCCTGTCTAGCATGTCGATGGTAAAGCTCAGTGCGGTATTGAAGCCAAAGGAGACCATGGTCGAGGCGATGTCGTTATCGACCGACCTTGGAATGCACACCGTATTGAGTCCTTTACGTTGGAGTTTATAGAGAATGCTCAGCCCCTGACCTCCAACGACCGAAATCAAGGCATCAATATTTTCCGCCTTCAGCCTTTCTATGAGGGCATCGGACATGTCCACTTCCTCCACCATGTTGTCTTCATTGACCTGGCGGACATGAAACGGATCGATCCGAGCTGCTTGGCCGAGGACACCTCCGGCAGATGGATCAAGGTTTTCAATCAGCAGGGGGCTGAGGGACACGAGCCCACCATCGGAGTAGCGATCCGGGTGTAGCAAGCCGTCAAATCCATCACGGATGCCGACCATCTCCCATCCCAACTTGCTTGCGGCTATAGCGGCTCCAGTAACCACGGCATTGATTCCCGGAACGTAGCCTGCTCCCACATTAATGGCAATGCGTCTTTTATTTGTACTCATAGTTTTCACCCGAGTTTAATTGATGACCAAAAAGGTACCGCCACGGAGTGTCGATAGGGCGCACCGTGGCGGTTCCGTGGATTTTAGCAGTGTTGACCGTCGAACGACTGCAAGGTCCGTTCGATAACCTCGTTCTGCACGCCCGGAGCCAGTTTGGTGAAGAAAGCGCTGAAACCGGCTACCCGAACCACGAGGTCACGGTAGTTTTCCGGGTGCTTCTGTGCGTCCCTGAGTATTGCGGTGTCCAGGACATTGAATTGAATGTGGTAGCCATCATTGTCAAAATAGGTCTTGACAAGATTCAGCACGTTATCCCGACCCTTGCGTGATTTCAGTTGATCAGGAGGGAGTTTCATGTTCATATGCGTTGCGCTGTACTTGACGGCATCCTGACTTTTCGCCGCAGACATCACCAACGCGGTAGGGCCGTTGACATCGGTGCCCGGCATGGCCGACAGACTACCATCGGTGAGGGCAACCCCGGCTTTCTTGCCGGTCGGCAGTGCTCCCGTCACCATCCCCATTAAGTTGTGGATGCTCTTGGTATAGGCATCCGGCACTGATTTCATGTCCTTGCTGAGGTAGTTGCCACCGCCATCGACATTATTGAAAGCGGTCAAGATACTTTCGTACACCCGATGGGTCAGTTTGTTCATTTCAGGAATGTCATTGCCATGTTTGGGAGCTTCGTAACACAGCTTTCGTTCTTTCTCATATTCCCCCTCGAAGTTGGCGGCCAGTGCATTTTTCAGTTCAGCCATGGTCAGCTTCTTCTCGTCAAAGACCAGATGTTTTACTGCCATCAGCCCGTTGGCTGCGTCAACGCCACCGACAACGATTTGCGCGGTTGTGTAGTAGTTGGCGCCGCCATTCCAGACCTCGGTGCCGGTTTCAATGCAGCCCCCAGTCAGGAGCGAGCGCCAGGTAACCGGAAGAAAGTCAGCGCACAACATGCTGGCGATCCATGCACCCCGGCGGAGGACGTCCTCATTGAATTGCAACTGCTGCTCGAATGCCGCGTACAGTTCTTCGAAGTTCTTGAAGGTCTCGGGATCCCCTGTCTTGGGGCCGACCTGCTGCTTGGTGCGGGGATCGAAGCCATTGGTCATCGTCAACTCGAGGATCTTACCCAGGTTGGGTTGCCCTTCCACCGGGTGACCGGTTTCGTAGGGAATGTATGAACCCACACAGGCGCCGATGGCTGTTCGTCTGGCTTTTTCAAGGGTGATGCCCTTTTCGGAGTCAGCGAACAAATTAAGGGCCCGTTTCAGCATCACATCGCCATTCACAAACTGTGGCATGCCGATACCGGTACCGATTACATCCAGTACCTTTTCCAGAAATTTTCCACTCATTTTTTCCGTGTAGATGACCGACAGCGGAGGCTGAGGCAAGTGAAGGTAGTTACATGCATCTAAGATCACATAATCCATTTCTGCGGTGGCATCATCCCCATCTTCGGTAAAGCCACCGAGCGAGATGCTCTGACCCAGGTCGGCAGAGTTCTGCAAAGCGACCTTCTCGCCATAGTAATAGCCGATTTCGTTTAGCTTGATGACGAGGTTCTCGAACATGAAAGTGGCTTCTTCCTGATCGATCAGGCCAGCCGCCTTGTCGCGCTGATAGAAGGGTTCAAAGTTCTGACCCAGGTAGGCCTCTGAATAGCCACAACCGACCTGCTCGATTTCTGCGAGGATGTGACAGAAGAAGTGGCACTGGATGGCTTCTCTCAGGTTGCGGGCCGGATGCTCGGGAACCCGCTCGCTGGTCTCGGCAATAGCAATTAATTCCGCTTTGCGGGTTTCGTTTGTTTCTTTTGCCGCCATTTCCCTGGCCAATTCCGCATAACGGTTAGCCAGGCGGACAATGGCCCTCATGACGATGAGACTGGCTTCATAGAAGTAGAACTTGTCGGCATTCGGCAGCCGCATGTCGAGAGCCATCTCTCGCTCCTCGACTTCTTTGATCATGCTGGCAAGCCCATTGTTGTAAACCCTGGGATAGTTCAGGTTGCCGCCGCCACCGGGCCAGTCAAAGAAACTAATGACGAAGCCGGAATCATAGCAAGGGCGTGGATCAAAACCATATCTCTTTTCGAATATATCAAGCGTGCGGGGCTTCAGCGAACGCTTTTCCCAGTAATCAAGCGCCCACTGGTTTGCCTTGCGGTCTTCCGGGGTCTTTGATTTTTCAATGGTATTTTCTTCCTTCATCCAATCAATGTTCCATTCAGGATAGGTATAGATTCCATTGACGGTGCTTGCCATGCTGCCCACAAAAAGGTTGTCGTCGATGTACAACTTTTTTCGCTCCAGCAGGGTTGCCATGAACTTGGCTCTGCGGATAATCTGCTGGTAGCCGGCGGTGTCTTCGTACACCTCTTCCATAATCCTGACCCGCTCAAAATCGACCTCCGCAGGCGTGCTCCTGAGTTGTTCTTTCAGACGATCGACCCGGTCTTTATCGGCGGTGACTTTTGCTGTGGAAGGGTTATTTGTTTCATTTGCGGTTTGCATTTTTATTTTCCTTTTGCTTAGGTTATAAAGTAGCTCGTTTAGGTTTTGTTGCGCATCACATGGCCAGCAATGATGGCGATTTCTTTGAAAGACAGGCCCGACCGCCTGGATAAACCTGATCTACCGCATACCGTCTTGAGCATCACTGCCCACAGTTAATCCGTTCGCTGAGTGGAGTCGAAGCGATTTTTCTGGCTTCGACTCCGCTCAGCCAGCGACTCCGCTCAGCCAGCGGTTTATCTTGTCAGGCGGCGCTTAACTTAATGGCAGTGGTCTTGAGCATGGGATAAATTCATTCACGGGTCGACTCTATTTTTGAAAAATAGAGCGCGTAGTTCCCCCACTCCGAACACCCGCTGCAACTCCTTGACAGCGAAGAAGGGAATAAAAGCCACGAAAACGACCAGACTGTTGGCGAGCAATTCATGATACCCTTTCTCAGAGAGTTCAATGAGACCTCCTGTGAGTCCCTTCCCCTGCCAAAGACCCTTGATTGCATGCTCGATGAGGGTAAAGGCGGCAACAAAGACAGTGAAGACAAAAGTCTTCAAAAGGGTGGGGTAAATTAAGGGCTTCTGTTCAAGGCCGCGACCAAGGCGGAGTATATCGCCGATCATGACGACTTTTCCAAGAATCAACGCCTCAATCACGGCCACCCCGTAATTCATGTAATCGATACCATAAGCAGACAGAAGGATTCTTCGATATTGCGTGAAAGCGGCAAACACGAGGGTGAGATAACAGACGATGATCAAATACTCGCCCAGCTCATGGACTATTTTTTTCTTAAAGTTGCCTTGCTTCGTTTCAGGGTTGTTCATACTCTATGGTTCTCCTATTTTTAGTGGACTCTGGGCGGCAACAGGTAAAGTGTCATGGCGAAGATCAGATAGACCATCAGCAACAACACTCCGATGAACCACGCCGAGCGCCCGTTGGTTGTGACCAGGGATACGGTTAGGGTGGCGATGAGAATCATCACCACCGCCCCCGGCCAGAATTGCAGATCCATCGGCATCGGCCCGAGGACGTAGCTTAGCAGCACCAGCACCGGGGCAACGAAGAGCGCAATCTGTGACGCGCTCCCCAGTGCGATGCCCACGCTCAGATCCAGCCGGTTCTTGCGTGCGCCGGAAAACGCCGAGCCCATTTCCGCCGCGCCGCCGACCAGCGCTACGACAATGAAGCCGACGAACGCGGAAGTCATCCCGAAGGTCTCCGCCGCCTTCTGCACCGACTCGACGAACACTTCACTCACCAGCGCCACCAGCACCGTGACACCAGCCAGCGTAGCCAGAGCGAGACCCAGGGGCCACGGCGCTTCGCCGCTTTCGCCGGATTCCGCACTGGCAAACAGCTCGCGGTGCGTCTTGAGCGAGAACAGCATGCCCAATCCGTAAGCGACGATGAGCAATACCGCCAACCCCACGCTTAACTTCTGGGTGAACGCCGCCCCTACCGCCGAGTCGGCGTTGGAGATCGCTGAAGGAATCAGCAGCGCGACTGTCGCCAAAAAAAGCATGCCCGCTTGCAGGCGGGCACCGGCCCGGTTGTATTCCTGTACATGGTATTTGAGTCCGCCGAGCAGAAACGATGCCCCCAGTACGAACAATGTGTTGGTGACAATCGCACCGGCAATGGACGCCTTCACCAGCATGTATTCTCCGGCACGTAAAGCGGCCAGTGCAATCACCAATTCGGTCAGGTTACCCAGCGTGGCATTGAGCAGGCCTCCGGCCGCATCGCCGGTCTTGGCCGCCACCGATTCAGTGGCGTGACTCAGGAGAGCGGCCAGGGGGACGATAGCCAGCACGGACAACACGAAGAGCAGCGTGTGCGCTTCCGGGTTGAGCTGCTTGGCTGCGAACACCACGGGCACGAATGCCAGCAGCCAAAGTAGCGGATTGTGACGGATTTCTTTGAGTAAGGGGCTCATGTCGCACCTACTTTAAGCAATATGATCATGAGTTAGCCCCCTTACTGGTTAGCATTTAGCAGATAATTGTGGGCTAGCGACAGCATTCCGCCGGAGATAGTTTTGGCGTTGAAGCCGTGCTGCAACAGGATTCGCGTCGCATAGTAAGCACGCTGACCGGAACGGCATATCACATGAATCTCGCGGTCGCGGGGTAGTTCGCCGAGACGGGCGCGGAGTTGTCCCAGTGGGATGTTGACGGCTTCCGGCACGCTTTCCACAGCCAATTCCACCGATTCGCGGACATCCAGCAGGAATTCGCCCTTGGCCTCATGCCAGTGGCTGATTGGCATATCGCCCTTGAGTACATCGGCGGCAACCATACCGGCAAAGTTAACTGGATCCTTGGCGCTGCCAAACGCAGGGGCGTAGCACAGTTCGGCTTCTTCGAGATCGTAGATGGTGGCGCCCATTTGCAGCATGGCCGCAAAAGCACTGATCCGCTTGTCCACGCCATCCTCGCCGAGTGCTTGCGCACCCAGCAGACGGCCATCGGATTTGCGGAACAGCACTTTCATCGCGATGGGTTTGGCGCCGGGATAATACCCGGCGTGGGAATTCGGGTAAAGGTAGATCTTTTCGTAATCGGTGTCGCCCAGCCGGTTCAGGGTTTTTTCGCTGACGCCGGTCCAGGCCACGGCCGCACCAAAGAGTCCAACAATGGCGGTGCCTTGTGTGCCCCGGAACCTTGAATCGCGCCCGGCGATCACATCGGCAGCGATCCGGCCCTGCCTGTTGGCTGGCCCTGCCAACGCAATCAGGCTCCACTCGCCGGTGACGAAGTCTTTGACTTCGACGGCGTCACCGACGGCGAAGATGTCAGGGTCGCTGGTGCGCATCTGTTCGTCTACACGGATGCCGCCGCGCTCACCGAGCGCCAATCCAGCTATTTTCGCCAGCGTAGTATCTGGGCGCACACCGAGCGCGAGAATCACCATGTCAGCCGGATAGGTAGCGCCGGATTGAGTTTGTACTTCAATGGCGCCGTTGTCGGCCTGTTTGAATCCGGCCACGCCGTCGGACAGCGCCAGATGGACGCCATGTTTCTTCAAGCAGGCTTCAACAACCTGTGCATGTTCTTTATCGATGGGCGGCAGCACCTGATTGAGCATTTCCACCAGAGTGACATCAAAGCCGCGATGAACGAGGTTTTCGACCATTTCCAGGCCGATGAACCCGCCGCCGATAACGACGGCTCTAGGCTTGGGTCTGAGCGTCTGGAATCCGGAATAGCGGTGGATGCCTGCCAGGAAGGGGTTGCCTTTTTCAATCCATTCGCAGATTTCCCTGGCATCCGGAACGGTTCTAACGTGAAAAATACCCGGCAGGTCTAGACCTGGCAATGGCGGACGAACCGATATGGCTCCGGGTGATAGCACCAATTTGTCGTAGTGATGAATGCTGACCTCGCCGGTTACGACATCACGCAGTTTGACAGTTTTTTCCTTCGGTATAATCTCAATGGCTTCGCAACGAGTGCGCACGTCGATGGCAAACTGTGACCGGAAGGTCTCCTCATTGGCGACCAACAGGCTGGCTTCTTTTTCGATGATGCCGCCCACATGGTAAGGCAGTCCGCAGTTCGCGTACGAAACATACGGCCCGCGTTCCACCATCAGGATTTCAGCTTGTTCATCCAACCGGCGCAAACGCGCCGCACACGAGGCCCCACCGGCCACTCCACCCACGATGATGACTTTCATTGTATTTTCTCCTCTGTTAATTTAGGTTTATTGCGTCGGACGCCTTTGGTTTAAAACGCCATAAGCCGTTTCATCATCGTTTAAGGGGCGCATGCGCCTTAGGAACGTGCATAAAATAACGTCGACATCTTACTCCCTCTCCCTCCGGGAGAGGGTTGGGGTGAGGGGATTTATTTCATAAGTTATTTCTTGCATGTTCCTTAGTCGTTGTCGCACCCCCTGACCTCCTCGGCAAAACCGAGTCCATAGGTTTGGGTGATGAAGCGGAATTCGCAGACGGGCGGTTCGCTGGAGGGTTCCATTAAAACAGCCAGCTGACTGAAATGCCGGGATGCAATCATACAGCGTAGGGTAGCTTCCGACTCCCAAATTTCGTCGTAACAAATGTAGCGCGGCATAGCCACGGTCTTGTACACCTCGACAGCCATACAACCCGGATCCACGCGCGCGCTTTTGGCGAGCGTCTGCAATGCGGCGATCAGGGTTCGGGTTTTGTTGGGTGGTGCCTTAAGCACAAGGTGTAGTTCGATCATGGTCAAAATATCAGCAGAAACCATACCAATATCAAGGTAATGACAATAAAGCGTTGAAAACGTTTATGTAACAAGTTGTTACAATCAGGCTAGAGAATAGTTATGCGATGGAAGTTAGCGTAAAATATACGAAATATCGTAGTTTCTACGAAATAAATCGTAGTTAAGAAGAGGGTCTTCGGATGCCGAGTTTGTTCATGCGGCTTTCAAGTGTGGTGGGATTGAGTCGAAGAACCGCAGCAGCGCCACCCAGGCCGCGCACTCGCCAGCCGCAGGAATCCAACACCTGCACAATATGGTTTCTTTCGACTTCTTCCAAGGAAACCAGAGGAGATTTTAGGGGCATCGCAGTAGCCAATGCGTCGGTAGGCAGAGCGACTTTGAGTATCGGGCCGTTGGCAAGGATCACAGCACGCTCGATCACATTACGCAATTCACGAATATTGCCCGGCCAATCATAGTCACAGAGCATCTGCAAACTGGTCTTAGCCACGCCATCAATGGCTTTATCCATGGCCTTGGCAAATTCCTGGATGAAAGTTTCGATCAATTTGGGAATATCTTCCCGTCTGTCGCGTAGCGGCGGAACCTGAATGGGGAAAACATTCAATCGATAATAGAGATCTTCACGAAAACGCCCCTCCGCCACTGCCTGAGACAAGTTGCGGTTGGTAGCGGCGATGACCCGGACGTCCACTTTAATCGTTTTGGGGTTGCCCAGGCGTTCCATTTGTTTTTCCTGTAATACCCGTAGCAGCTTGGCCTGGGCATCCATCGGCAACTCCCCCACTTCATCAAGAAACAAGGTTGAGCCGTCAGCCAATTCGAAGCGGCCTATTTGCTTGGAAAGCGCGCCGGTGTAAGCCCCTTTTTCACGTCCGAATAACTCGCTTTCTATCAGCGCAGTAGGAATGGCCGCGCAATTAACCCGAATCATCGCCCTGTCTTTACGTGGGCTGGCCTCGTGGATAGCGGTCGCCACCAGCTCTTTACCGGTACCCGATTCACCCATGATAAGCACCGAAGCCTGTGTCGGCGCCACCTGCTGGATCTGAGTCAAGATAAGCCGCATCGCCCGGCTGCCGTTAACGATTTGAGAACGTTGACGCTCCGATATTTCATTGCGCAGATAAATATTCTCTTGCTGAAACCGGTCTTTCAGCCTACGGTTTTCTTCAAGGGCTGTTTTGAGTTCATCGTTGGCGTGCTCAAGCTCGAACTTGTTACGGCGAATATCAGTTATATTAAGACTAGCCCCCATCATTTGCTCAGGAAGACTGGAATCACCGAATTGGCATTTGCCGGTAGCGCAGATCCAATATTCGCTGCTATCGGGATGCACCACCCGGTATTCTTCCCGGAAGTCACTACCAACTTGAAACGCCTCTTGTATCACATTATTAACTCGCTCACGATCCTCGGAATGAAGACAGGCTAAAAACCGTTGGAGGTTCAATTTATCGTCATACGGAACGCCGTAAATATCACGAGTCCTGTCTGTAGCCCAGATCGTATCCTGCTGAATATTCCAAACCCAAAGACCTATGTCAGCCGACTCGGCCGCCAAGCGCATTTGTTCTTCACTCCATTGAAGCGCTTGCAAGTTGCGCTTGCGATCCAGGACATTGGCATACACATCGGCGATAAGGCCAAGACCCCGCACCACATTGTCCGGCCATTGTCGCGGGCGAGACGAGGCGAAACCGATGCCACCGCGCAACAGACCTCCTACGATAAAAGGAAACACTAAAGAGGCTCTTCTCCCGTAACGCAGAAAGCTCTCCCGATCCAGTGCATATTCGGGTGGCAATGCATCGACATCCTGCATGATGAAAGGTTGACCCGCAAGGAGGGTACGCGTCAGTAAGGGGCTTTCGACCATTAATGAAGAACTGAGCCAAGGCTTCATAATGGATTTGGTGTATTGATATCTTGAGGAAAAATCTTGGCCCTCCGCTGCTAACAAGCCTAATGAGACGCTATCTAAATCCATATTTTCGGCAATCCGGCGCAAACTTTCCTGTATTTCTTGATCGATCATGTCGATCGGGACACGCACAAAGTTGGCCGAAAGCTCGGCCAACAAAGACTGAAGCTGTAGATGCTGTTCCAGTTCGATCTGTGGCTGAGTGTTATCTTGATTACTCATGGAAATATTTTATCTATCAATTACTAAATGGCATATTGTAACGCTTCCCCAGATCCAAGCGACATTATGAGCTGATTTTCTCGGGTTCGGCGATTTCCTTGAGTGTCCATGGCGGTGATAATTGCTTATGTTATCGTGAACTCGTCATGTTGATAAAACAGCTGCCCAACACGCTGGATATGCTCAAGCAAATCGGCATTATCAATCTGCGTGTGCAGCGATAAATCCACGGTGTAAGGCAACAGTAAATCGTCGATTTCTGTTTCAATCCGGTCAAGCTGGGTGTAGGTTAATGCTACGCCGAACAGCGTCAAATCAATATCAGAACCTGGGCGATGTGTACCTTTTGCCCGTGAACCATACAAAACGGCTTTCTTAACCTCCGGGTGCCGGGCAAACACGTTCTGGATTGCGCTAATCGTGTGCGGCTTTAATCCAAATCGGTCATTCGCGTTTGCTATGTTAGTCGTTGTCATCCGGCAAATTCCGCAGGGTATGTTGTAGCTCAACAAACAACCCGAAAAAACGTTGTTTTATATTGTTGGCGATTGAATCCGCTGTTTCCTGGTTATAGGTGTGGCTGGTACGGTTACGATCCCGAATCATATCCATCCAACTATCTCCATCCCGGATCAAATCCAGCTTGAATGCCGCACGGGTTGCATCCTTCGAACCGTGGATATTTTGATGACCTTTTTCCAGTAAATAATCGCGTAATACATTCCATGCCAACTCATGCGTGTATTCAAACGCCTGAATCAAGCCTTGCTCTTCCAGTTCGTTGAGTTCGCCTTTATCGATAAATTTTGTTAATTGCGCGAGTGCGCTTTGATAATTAGCGAAGCGTTGTTTCCAGCGGATGTCTTGATTCATGGTTGGTGAGTTTTTTGGAAATGCCGAAGCTAATAATGGATAGATTTTTGATTGCACAGAATGGTGGTTCGCTGAGGTGTAACCGCCTTACGAATGCTAATTTACTACGAGTTCAAAGCAAGACCGCCACAATTATATGTTAACCTATTTCCCATAGGTATCTATCAAAAACTCTTTCGTTGAACCATCTTGATTTTACTAATCTAGTCAATTGAGAATTTGTTAAGTTATAGCAGCGTAGGTTGGGTTGCATGCTTTTCGCAACCCAACCTATTCGCGCGGAAATGTTGGGTTAACGATAAAGCTGTTAACCCAACCTACTCGCATTCGGTACGAATGCGATGTTCCCAGAATCGGCGTTGCCATATCGCTTGTTCGCCTTTGCGTTG
>Ga0182019_10000358_pt1 | contig 22596 bp, 20 predicted proteins | sample 812E2MmetaG_FD_120483 | JGI IMG/M metagenome (GOLD analysis project Ga0182019, IMG submission 120483) | Permafrost microbial communities from Stordalen Mire, Sweden - 812E2M metaG | ecosystem: Environmental > Terrestrial > Soil > Wetlands > Permafrost | place: Sweden: Stordalen | collected...
CAGGAAGAGATTTTCGGCCCCATCCTACCGGTACTGGAGGTCGCCGACGTTCGGGAAGTGATCGACTTCGTCAACGCGCGGCCGAGCCCTCTTGGTCTGTACTTGTTCTCTGAAGTTCGGTCCGTAACCAAGCAGATCCTGAACTCGACGACATCGGGGGATGCCGGCGTCAACGACTGCACCCTTCAACCGATCCTCCATGATTTGCCATTCGGCGGCGTCGGCAACTCCGGAATGGGCAAATATCACGGCGAGTGGGGATTCCGTACGTACACAAACGCGCGCGGTGTTCTGTACCACAGCACGCGACTCGACTCAGCCGTCCGTTATCCTCCTTACGACCGTAACCAGAGGCTGCGGGAATTTGTGTTAAAGAGTGCTTCGATGGCTCCAAAATTACGAGCTTCTCTTGGCTCATACCGGATTCCACTCGATTCGTAGATCATCGAAGGCTTAATCGAAGACAACCGACTTCACCCATGACGTCATGGACAAAGCGGATGACCTGGACCGCTATCTGATCCGTCGCAAGAAGATCGATCCGGAATTTGCGCGCGGTTATGCCGCCGGACACGAAAAATTCAAGATCGGAATTCTGATGAAACAGGCACGCCAGGACGCGGGCCTGACGCAAGAAGAGCTAGCCCGGCGCCTCCGCGCCTTGACCGCATCCGCGATCTCCCCTATCATAATTTCTCTCCGAGCCCGAGCGCGGACGCGCTCCCGCGAAGGACCGCCCATGCCCCTGTCCAAAGCGCCGATGATCACGGTCGAAGAGGCCCTGGCCGCCGTCGAGCGGGCCAAGGTGGCGCCGCGCCCGGAAAGCGTCCCCCTGCCCAAGGCCCTCGGCCGCATCCTGGCCAAGGACGTGGTCTCCCGCATCGCGATGCCGCCCTTCGACAAGTCGGCCATGGACGGCTACGCCTGCCGCGCCGGCGATCCGTCCTCCCGCCTCCGCGTCGTCGAGATGATCCCGGCGGGCGGCGTCCCGGCGAAATCCGTGAAGAGGGGCGAGTGCGCCAAGATCATGACCGGCGGCATGATCCCGCGCGGCGCGGGCCGCGTCGTCCGCCGCGAGCTCGCCGTCGAGGAGGACAGCGTCGTGCGCTTCACGGGCGCCGACGAGGCGTCCAACATCTGCCGCAAGGGCGAGGACGTCCGGCCCGGCGACGTCGTGCTGCGCAAGGGAGCCCTGATCCGTCCTCAGGAGATCGGCATCCTGGCCTCGATGGGCGCGGCCGACATCAAGGTCTTCGAACGGCCTGCGGTGGGGGTCATCGCCACCGGCTCCGAGATCGTCACGCCCGGCCGTCCGCTCCCGCCCGGTCGGATTTACGACAGCAACTCCTATTCCCTGGCCGCCCAGGTCGAGCGCTGCGGCGTCGGGGTCAAGCTGCGCCGCCGGGCGGCGGACACGCCCGCGGGCATCCGCCGCGCGGTCGCGACCGCCCTGGAATCGTGCGGGCTCGTCCTCGTCTCGGGCGGCGTCTCGGCGGGCGATCTCGACTACGTGCCCGCCGTCCTGCGCAGCCTCGGCGTCCGGCTCGCGTTCGAGCAGGTCGCCGTCCAGCCGGGCAAGCCGACGGTCTTCGGAACGCGCGGCGGCGCGATCGTCTTCGGCGTGCCGGGGAATCCGGTCTCGACGTTCGTCGTCTTCGAGGTCTTCATCAAGCCCGTCCTCTTCCGGATGATGGGCCACGCTTGGAAGCCCCTGACCGTGACCGGGACCCTGACCCGGCCGATCCTCCGCCGCCGCACCGAGCGGGCGGCGTTCGTTCCGGTTCGCGTGGACGGCGACGTCGTGGACCGGCCGGAATACCACGGTTCGGCCCACATTCAGGCCCTGAGCGGGGCCAACGGCCTGGTCTACGTTCCCAAGGGGGAGGAAGGTTTTCCCGAAGGGAGCCGGGTGCATGTTCGACTCCTTTGACCGGGAGATCACCTATCTCCGCATCTCGGTCACCGACCTCTGCAACCTGAGGTGCACCTACTGCATGCCGGCCGAGGGCGTCAAGCACCGGCCCCGGGCCGATTTCCTCAGCTACGAGGAAATCGCCGCCGTGGCGCGCGAGGCGGCCGGGCTGGGCATCACCAAAATACGGCTGACGGGGGGCGAACCCCTGGTCAAGAAGGACATCGCCGTCCTCGTCCGCCTGCTGAAATCGATCCCCGGCGTCCGGGAGGTGGGCCTGACGACGAACGGGACCCTGCTCGGACCGCTCGCCGCGCAGCTGAAGGACGCGGGGCTCGACCGGATCAACGTCTCGCTCGACACGCTCGATCCGGACAAATACCGCGAGATCACGCGCGGGGGCGACATCGCCGCCGTGCTCCGGGGCATCGACGCCGCCGCGGCCGCCGGCTTCCGGAACACCAAGATCAACATGGTCCTGATCCCGGGGGTCAACGAAGGCGACGCCGAGGCGATGGCCGCCTTCTGCCGGGCGAAGGGCATCGCGCTCCAACGGATCCACCATTACTCGCTTCGCGAGCGCGGGGACGGCGGCGATCCCCTCGAGGCCGAACGGCCGCACGCCTGCGCCCGCTGCAACCGCATCCGGCTGACTGCCGACGGGAAGCTGAAGCCCTGCCTCTTTTCCGACGCCGAGATCGCCGTCGATCCGGCGGACATCGCCGGCAGCCTGAAGAAGGCGATCCGCGAGAAGCCCGCGCGCGGGGCGAGCTGCACGGTCCGCGGCAACTGGCAGATAGGAGGATGACATGGCGCTCACCCACGTCGGACCCGCCGGAGAGGCGAAAATGGTCGACATCGGCCGCAAGCTCGTCAGCCGCCGAACGGCGCGCGCGGCGGGCCGGATCAAGCTCCGGCCGGAGACCGTGGCCCTGATCAGGGACAACCAGATCCGGAAGGGCGACGTCCTGGCCGCGGCCAGGATCGCGGCGATCGGCGGGGCCAAGCGCACGGCGGAGCTCATCCCCCTCTGCCACAACATCCCCATCGACGTCGTCGAGGTCGCCTTCACGCTCGAGCCCGACGGCGTGGCCATCGAGGCCCGGGCCGCCTGCGAGGCCCGGACGGGGATCGAGATGGAGGCCCTGACCGCGGTCGCGGTCGCGGCCCTCACGATCTACGACATGTGCAAGGCCGTCGACAAGGCCATGGTCATCGAGGACATCCGGCTGCTGGAGAAGACCAAGGATGACGTTCAGCGTTGAGTCCGTCTGCATCTCCGCGGCCAAGGGGACGCCCAAGGCCGCGGTCGCGGAGATCGTCCTCGTCGCGGGCGAGGGCGTGCGCGGCGACGCCCACGCGGGGAGCGGCCCGCGCCAGGTCTCGTTCCTGGCCGGCGAGGACGTGGACGGCCTGCGGGCCGAAGGGCTGACGCTCGCCGCAGGGGCGTTCGGCGAAAACATCGTGACGCGCGGGATCGACTGGACAAGCGTGAAGATCGGCGGCCGGATCGAGATCGGCGCGGCCGAGCTCGAAGTCACCCAGATCGGCAAGGACTGCCACGCCCCGTGCGCCATCTACCGCGCGGCCGGCCGGTGCATCATGCCCGACCGGGGCGTCTTCGCCCGCGTGGTCAAGGGAGGGACGATCCATGCTGGACATCGCGGTCATTACGGTTTCGGACAGGGCGTTTAAGAAAGAATACGAAGACCTCTCGGGCCCGGCGGTGCTGGAGATCCTCCGGGCCGGCGTCCCGTGCGAGGCCGGCCTGATGGTCGTCCCGGACGAAAAGGACGCGATCAAGAGGGCGATCCTCCTCCATGCCGGCAAGGACTACGTCATCACCACGGGCGGGACGGGCCTTGCGCCCCGCGACGTCACGCCCGAGGCGACGCGCGAAGTCTGCGGGCGCGAAGTGCCGGGGATCGCCGAATGGCTGCGCCGCGAATCCGCGCGCGAAACTCCCAACGCGGTCTTATCTCGCGGATATTGCGGCCAGATGGGCAATACCATCGTCGTGAACTTGCCGGGCTCGGTCCGCGGGGCATCGTTCTGCGCCCGACTCTTGGTGACGATCCTCGAACACGGAAAATCCATGGCCGGGGGAGAAAGGCATTAAGATGGGGACACCCACCACCATGATCTCATGAATAGCGAGATTCGTACGGTGGGTGTCCCCAACTAACCACACAGACTACGCGCGGAATTGGGGACACCTACCACTGAAATCTCGCAATGTGTCAACATTGGACGGTAGGTGTCCCCATTTCGGGCGCAAAAACCAATACCGCCGAGGCTTTAAACGTCAGCTGGACATCCTCGCCCACGCGGATCCCCAGCTCCTCGAGCGACTGGCGGGTGATGGTCACCCTCAGAGATAGGTCTCCGCATTCCACGCGGAGGACGACGACCAGGCCCAGGTCGTCGACCGCCGCCACGTTCCCCGCGAGCCGGTTCCGGGCGGACGATCGCACGGGCTCGCGCGAGACGATGATGTCCTCCGGCCGGAGGATGGCCGCGACCGGCCCGTCCGCCGCGTCCGTCACGACCTGGATGCGGGCCGTCCCCGCCACCAGGAAGGTCGCGCCGCCTTCGCGCACGAGCCGCCCGCGCAGGACGTTAATCAGCGGCGAAAAATGGGCCACGTCCAGCGTCGCGGGCCGCTCGAGCACCTGGAGCGCCGTCCCCTGCTGGACGATTTCGCCATCCTTTAAAAAGAGCGCCCGGTCGCCGAACAGGCGCGCCTGGAGCATGTTGTGCGTCGTGAGGACGACGGTCCGGCCCGCCCCGGCCATGCTTCGGAGCCGATCCTCGATGGTCCTGGCCGAGAGCGGGTCGAGATTGGCCGTCGGCTCATCGGCGAAGAGGACCTCGGGCTCGAGGACCATGGCTCGGGCCAGCTGCAAGCGCTGCTTCTCCCCGCCCGAGAGCAGCCGGACGTCCAAATCGCGCTTCGCGGTCAAGCCGACCGCGGCCAACTCGCTGTCGATCGCCTCCTCGGCGCCGGTCCGCCCCCGCGCCTTGAGGCCAAAGCGCAGGTTGGCGATCACCGTCCCGCTAAGGAGGAGCGGGTGTTGGAAGACGAACCCCATTCGCCGCCGCAGGGCGGTCCGGTCGCGCGCGGACAAACGCGAAGCGGCCCGGCCGTCGTAGAGGACCTCGCCCGCGCTCGGCTTGTCGAGCAGGGCCAGCGCGCGCAGCAGCGTCGTCTTCCCGGCGCCGTTAGGGCCGATGATGGTGAACACGCCCGCGCCGCCGAAGTCGAGCGAGATGCCGCGCAGGATGCGGTGGCCGCTGCTCGTCCGCCCGAGATCCCGCGCCTCGATCCGCATCATTTCCCCTGACAGGCCTGCAGGACGGCGTTCACGAGCAGGGCGACAACGAGGAGGACGATCCCCAGGGCAAGCCCAATCTCGAAGTTGCCCTTCATCGTCTCGAGCGAGATGGCGGTCGTCATCACGCGCGTCGCACCCTTGATGTTGCCGCCGACCATCAGGGTCATGCCGGTCTCGCCGATGACGCGCGAAAACCCCGTGATCATGGCCGTCAGGAAGGCGAAGCGGCCTTGTCGGATGACGGTGAACACCATCCCCCGCCGCGACGCGCCGAGCGAATAGGCCAGGTCGCGGGCTTCGCGCGCCGGCCCCTTGAGCGCGGCCAGGGTCAGGGCGGCGATGATCGGCGTCGCGAGCAGCGCCTGGGCCAGGATCATGGCCCCGGGGGTGAAGAGCAGGCCCATGAATCCGAGCAGCCCGCGGCGACTGACCAGGATGTAGACCACGAGGCCGATCAGGACGGCGGGGATGGAGAGCGCGGTCTGGACCAGCCAAACGAGGAACCGGCGCCCCCGGAACTCGGCGACGGCGAGCCACACGCCGAGCGGCGCGCCGGCCAGCGCGGCGAGGGCGGTCGCCGCGCCCGAAACGAGGAGCGAAAGCCCGACGATCGACAGCAGCTCGCGGCTCGGCGGCACGAGGAGGCGGAGCGCCTGCCGCAGCCCTTCGAGGAAATAGTCCATCGGTTCGGAATGATAGCGTATTTTTTATGTCATTGCGAGGAGCGAGGGTTCTAGGCCCCCGTCCGCAGCTTCCTTATGATCTCCGCGACCTCGAACATGTCGGGGAAGGTAATCGCGCGCGCCGCGCACTTGTCCTCGCAGCCGCTGCAGCCGACCACGCATTGATAGGGCAGGCGAACCTCGACGGCGCTTGTGTCCTCGTTCCAGGCATAAACGCTATGCTGGCAGTATTCGAGGCACGCTCGGCAACCGGTGCACATTTCCCCGTCGATCGTGGGAAACCAAGGAATCCTTTCTCGCGGGACGGGATGCGGAGTCATGCGTCAACCATGGTCATATGAAAGCAATATCATATATTATCCACTTCCGAATAGTCAACATATCATTCTGTTGACAACGCATTTCGTTAATAATATGATATTGTCTTCATTTGTCATAAGTGCGGCGAGGACACCGATGATGGAATCCATCAAGGTTTTCAAAGCGTTGGGCGACCCGACCCGGCTGCGCATCGTCCGGCTGCTTTTCGAGCGGCCCCTCTGCGTGTGCGAGCTGATCTTCGTCCTGAAGATGGAGCAATCGCGCATCTCCCACCACCTCCAAATTCTGCGGGAGGCGGATCTGGTCGAGGACAAGCGCGAAGGACGATGGATGATCTATGAAATCCCGGCCGGCCGCCGAGAGGGATTCGACGCCTGTCTGAAGCTCGCCCTCCGGGGCGACCGCGAGAGCTATCGGACGTTCCGCCGCGACCTGGCGGAGCTCGACATCTGCCTCCAAGAGGATGTTCGGGGGAAAAAGTGCGCGCCCGCGATTCCGGCCAAAGCGGGAACGGACAGGGCCGCCTCCACCAAGGAATGATCGCATGGATATCACGGTGCCTAGAATCCTGTTCATCTGCGTCCACAACTCGGCCCGGTCCCAAATGGCCGAGGGCCTGGTCAACGCCCTCTATTCCGACCGGTTCCAGGCCTTCAGCGCGGGAACCGAGGCCACGCGAGTCCACCCCGGAGCGATCAAAGCCATGGCCGAGATCGGCATCGACATCAGCGGGCACCGCTCGAAGAGCCTCGACGAGTTCGAGGGGCGCCGCTTCGACTATGTCGTCATGGTCTGCGACGACAAGCAGACGGATTGCCCGTTCTTCCCCGGCGGGAAGGAGTTCATCCATCACGCCTTCGACGATCCGGCGGCCTGCACGGGTTCGGAAGCGGACGTCCTCGCCTGCTTCCGAAAGAGCCGCGACGAGATCGGGCAGTGGATCAAGGTCACGTTCGCCGGCGAGGGAAAGGAGTAGGCCCATGACGCCCGGAAACGCAAGGCTCAAGTTCCTCGACCGGTATCTGACGCTTTGGATCTTTTCGGCCATGGCCGTCGGAGTCGGGCTGGGATATTTCGTCCCCGCCATCGTCGGCTTCATCGGCAAATTCCAAAGCGGCACGACCAACATCCCGATCGCGATCGGCCTGATCCTGATGATGTATCCCCCGCTGGCCAAGGTGAAATACGAGGAGCTGGCTGATGTTTTTCGCAACGTCAAGGTCCTCGCGCTATCGCTCGTCCAGAATTGGATCATCGGCCCGATCCTGATGTTCGCTCTGGCCCTCATCTTCCTGCGGGACCATCCGCACTATATGTACGGTCTGATCATGATCGGGCTGGCCCGCTGCATCGCCATGGTCATCGTCTGGAACGATCTGGCGCGCGGCGACGCCGAATACGCCGCCGGCCTCGTCGCCTTCAACTCGATTTTCCAGGTCCTGTTCTTTTCGGTCTATGCCTACGTCTTCATCACCGTCCTGCCCCCCGTGTTCGGGATCAAAGGGACCGCCGTAGCCGTCACCATCGGCCAAATCGCGAAAAGCGTGTTCATTTACCTCGGAATCCCGTTCCTGGCAGGCATGATCACCCGGTTTTCAATGCTGAAGATCAAAGGGAAGGACTGGTACGAGAGGAAATTCATCCCGGCCATCAGCCCGATCACCATGATCGCCCTTCTTTTCACCATCGTCGTCATGTTCTCGCTCAAGGGCGAAATCATCGTCAAGATCCCGCTCGACGTCCTCCGGATCGCGATTCCCCTCCTGTTCTATTTCGTCATCATGTTCCTCGTATCGTTTTTCATGAGCCGGAAGATCGGCGCCGACTATGCCAAGACGGCGACGCTGTCCTTCACCGCCGCGAGCAACAACTTCGAGCTGGCCATCGCCGTGGCCGTGGCCGTCTTCGGCATCAATTCCGGCGAAGCCTTCGCGGCCGTCATCGGCCCCCTCATCGAGGTGCCGGTCATGATCGGCCTGGTCAACGTGGCCCTCCATTTCCGGCGGCGGTATTTCGCCAATCCGGAATCGGCGTGAAGGCGAGGGCCGTGGAAAGAGGTGACACAGAACCCCGCTTATCGCTTGCAGATGGATGGCTCGTGTTCTGTGTCCCCTCTTTTGTCTCGCCATGACATTTTCCTATGGACAGCCTCCCGCGAAGTTGCTAGATTAGAAAAAAGAACCGACCGAGCCCCGAGGAGAGGACACGAACGCCATGGACCCCCAAGACCGCCTCGCCGAACTGAGCATCGCCACTATCCGCACCTTGGCCATGGACGCCGTCCAGGCGGCGAATTCGGGACACCCCGGCGCACCGATGGGCCTCGCCCCTGTGGCCTACACGCTCTGGCAGGACGTCCTGCGCTACGACCCCGCCGACCCTCTCTGGCCGGACCGCGACCGGTTCGTGCTCTCGGCCGGTCACGCCTCGATGCTGCTCTACGCCCTCCTCCACCTCTCGGGCGTCAAGGCCGTCGACACGACCTACGACAAAATCGGCGGACCGGCAGTCTCGCTCGACGAGATCAGGCGCTTCCGACAGCTCGGCAGCCGCACGCCCGGCCACCCGGAATACCGCTGGACGTCGGGCGTCGAAACGACGACCGGGCCGCTCGGCCAGGGCTACGCCAACAGCGTCGGGATGGCGATCGCGGGCCTCTGGCAGGCCGCCCGCTTCAACAAGCCCGGCTTCACGCTCTTCAACTACCGGGTTTACGCGATCGGCGGCGACGGCTGCATGATGGAAGGGATCACGTCCGAGGCCGCCTCGCTCGCCGGCCACCTGAAGCTCGCGAACCTGTGCTGGATCTACGACAGCAATCGGATCACGATCGAAGGGAAGACGGGCCTCGCCTTCAGCGAGGACGTGGGCGCGCGCTTCGCGGCCTACGGCTGGAACGTGCGGCGCGTGGCCGACGCCAACGACCGGGCCCGCATCGGCGAGGCCCTGAAGGCGTTCCAGGAGACGGCCGACCGGCCGACGCTGATCGTCGTCGACAGCCACATCGCCTACGGCGCGCCGCACAAGCAGGATTCCGAAAGCGCGCACGGCGAGCCCTTGGGCGAGGAGGAGATCAGGCTGACCAAGCGGGCCTACGGCTGGCCCGAGGACGCCAAGTTCGAGGTTCCGGATGAGGTCCGGGCCCATTTCGCCGACGGGATCGGGAGCCGCGGCCGCGCCCTGCGGACGGCCTGGCGGTCCGAGTTCGACCGCTATCGCGAGCACTACCCCGAGCTCGCCGACCATATCGTCCGGATGCAGAACCGGCGCCTGCCCGACGGCTGGGACAAGGGCATGCCCGTCTTCCCGCCGGACGAGAAGGGCCAGGCCACGCGCGTCAGCTCGGGGGCCGTGCTCAACGCCATCGCCCAGAACGTCCCCTGGCTCATGGGCGGCTCGGCCGACCTGGCGCCTTCGACCAAGACGCGCCTCACCTTCGCCGGCGCGGGCGATTTTGAGGCCGACAGCCGCGGCGGCCGCAACTTCCACTTCGGCGTCCGCGAGCACGCCATGACTGGCATCCTGAACGGCCTGGCGCTTTCCAAGATCCGGCCCTACGGCTCCGGTTTCCTGATCTTCAGCGACTACGCCCGGCCCGCGATACGCCTCGGGGCGATGATGGAGCTGCCGGTCATCCACATTTTCACCCACGACTCGATCGGCGTGGGCGAGGACGGCCCCACCCACCAGCCCGTCGAGCAGATCGCTGCGCTCCGCGCAATCCCCGGCCTCGTCGTCCTCCGCCCGGCGGATGCGAACGAGGTGGTCGAGGCCTGGCGGGTGATCATGCCTTTCCGCCACCGGCCCACGGCCCTCATCCTGAGCCGCCAGAACCTGCCGACGATCGACCGGACGAAGTACGCGCCGGCTGCCGGCCTGGCCAAGGGCGCCTACGTCCTCGCCGACCCGCCCGAAGGCCGGCCGGACGTCATCCTCATCGGCACGGGCAGCGAAGTGGCCCTTTGCCTGAAAGCGGCCCAGGCGCTGGAGAAGGACGGCATCAAGGCGCGCGTCGTCAGCATGCCGTCCTGGGAGCTTTTCGAACAGCAGGCCCTGGATTACAGGGATTCGGTCCTCCCGCCGGACATCAAGGCCCGCGTCTCCGTGGAGCAAGGCGTCACGCTTGGCTGGGACCGTTATGTCGGCCCCGAGGGACGGGCCCTGGGGATGGCGACGTTCGGCGCGTCCGCGCCCTACCAGGACGTCCAGAAGAAATTCGGGTTCACCGTCGAGAACGTCGTCGAGATCGCCAAGGACGTGCTGGCCGGGGCGCGGCCATGACGCCGGCCCGGACCGACGAATACCGGCTCGGCCCCCTGGGCGCCGCCGTCGGGAAGCGGCTCGCCGCATGGGACGCGGCGCGCTTCGGGAAGCGCCTTTGGCGGGGCGACGCGTCGCTCTGGGTGACGGGGCCGGCCGCTGAAATCTCCGACCGCTTGGGCTGGCTGCGCCTGCCCGAAAGCATGCCCGCGCGGATCCCCGCGTTCCGCGCTTTCGCCGAGGACATCCGAGCCGAGGGCGTCGAACGCGTCGTCCTGCTCGGAATGGGAGGGTCGAGCCTCGCGCCCGAGCTGTTCCAAAGGACGCTGGGCAACGCGCCCGGATCGCCCGCGCTCCTCGTCCTCGACAGCACCCATCCCGCGGCCGTGGCCGCGGTCGAGAAGGCGATCGACATCCGCCGGACGCTCTTCGTCGTCTCGAGCAAGTCCGGGACGACGATCGAGCCCCTGTCGTTTTTCCGCTATTTCTGGGAGAAGGCCGGGCGGATCGACGCGCGCCCCGGCCGCCGGTTCGCCGCGATCTCCGATCCCGGCACTCCGCTCCAGGCGCTGGCCCGCGAGCGCGGCTTCCGGCGGGCGTTCGAGGCGCTCCCCGACGTCGGGGGCCGCTTCTCGGCGCTGACCGATTTCGGCCTCGTCCCCGCGGCGCTCATCGGAGCGGATGCCGGCGCCCTGCTCGCGTCCGCGCGCGCCGCCGCGGCGGCCGACGGCCCCGACGTCCCCGCCGCCGAATCCCCGGGACTGCGCCTCGGCGCGGCCCTGGGCGAGCTCGCCCTGGCCGGCATTGACAAGCTGACGATCCGGACGTCGCCCGGGCTGCGGAGCCTCCCCGACTGGCTCGAGCAGCTGATCGCCGAAAGCACGGGCAAGGACGGCAAGGGCATCGTGCCGGTCGCGGGCGAGCCCGCCGTTCCCGCGGCGCGGACGGCCTCGGACCGGGCCTTCGTCGTCCTCGCCTTCGCGGGCGAAGACCGCCGGGCGCTCGACGAAGAGGCCTTCTCCCTGGAGAGCGCCGGGCGGCCGGTCATTCGCATCACGCTCGCCGATCCGGCCGGCCTCGGCCGCGAGATCTTCCACTGGGAGCTCGCTGTCGCAGCCGCGAGCTCCGCGCTCGGCGTCCATCCGTTCAACCAGCCCGACGTCGAGCTGGCCAAGGACCTGGCCCGCAAAGCGATGGCCGGGCGGGCGGCGGGCGGCGCCGCCGAGGCCGTTTCGGCCGTCGAGGCGTGCGATGTTCCGGCCCTCGGCGAAGCCGTCGCATCCTGGCGCGCCGGCGTCCGCGCCCGCGACTACGTCTCCCTGCAGGCCTACCTCGGCCCGGGCCCCGAAATCGACCCGAAGCTCGACCTCGTCCGGGAGCGGCTGCTTGCCGCGACGGGCCGGCCCGTGACATTGAGCCGCGGCCCGCGCTTCCTCCATTCCACCGGCCAGCTCCACAAGGGCGGCCCGGACGAGGCTCTCGTGCTGCAGATCGTGGACGCGCCCGCGCCCGACCTCCCCGTGCCGGAGACGGCGTTCGACTTCGGGACGCTCGTCCGCGCCCAGGCCGACGGTGACCTCCAGGCGCTCCGCCGGCGCGGCCGCCGGGTCCTGCGCATCGATTGCGGCGGCGACGCCCCAGGCGGGCTCGCCCGCCTGGCCGGGCTCCTCTGAGCCGCGTCCCGGCCCGCCCCCCGGCTTGACAGCCGGGGACGGAGGTGGTATTAGTTAGACGTCTATCGACTATCCCGCTAGGATTTCGAAGGCGCAACCCCCATGACGGCAAAGACGACGATCGATCATACGCTCCTGGGCGCCCTCGTCCATACGCACAAGGCCCTTCGCCAGCGCGGCGACCGCGATCTCGTCCGCCTCGGCCTGCGCGTCGGCCAGGATCTCGTCCTGCTCCGCCTCGCGGAGGGCGAGATGTCCCAGGGGCTGCTCGCCGAGCGCCTGGGCGTGGAGCCGGCCACGGCCAGTATCATGGTCGGGCGCCTGGCGAAAGCGGGCCTTGTAGCGCGCCGATCCGACGCGTCCGACGGCCGGGTGACGAAGATCCGCCTGACGCCGAAGGGCCGCGCCCTGGAGATCCCCGTAAGGCGCGTCTGGGCCGCCCTGGACAAGGGCCTCGCGGCCGGACTTTCCCCCGCGGAGGTCCGCGCTTTGAAATCCCTGCTGGCCATGGTCCGACAGAATCTGGAATCGAGGAGACCGAACGATGCCGAACGAACGCCCCACGCCCCCGCCGTCCGATAGCGTCCCGCCCCGCGCCGCTTCCGCCGGGTCGAAGCCCGGAGGCAACGGTCCCGCCGGAAACGGCGACGAGCGGATCGGCGACGTCCCGATCTACCGCAAGAAGCGCGTCCTCATCCCCTTCGTCCTGCTTCTCGCCGCCGTCGCCTTCGGGGGATGGTACTGGTACACGAAGCTCAAGGACTTCGTCTCGACGGACGACGCCTTCCTCGACGCCGACCGGGTCGCGATCAGCGCCAAGGTCCTCGGCCGCATCGTCCGCCTCACGGCCGACGAAGGCAGCGTGGTGAAGAAGGGCGACTTGCTCGTCCAGCTCGACGACACCGACCTCCGGGCCCAGGTCGAGCAGGCCCGGTCCACGCTCTCCCTCGCCCAGGACAGCCTGCCCCTGTCCAAGGTCGCGGTCGCGCGTGCGACGGACGACTTCGCCCGGGCCGAGACGCAGTTCAAGGCGGCGATCGTCACCAAGGAGCAGTACGTCCACGCCCAGGAAGCGCTCGACGCGGCTCGGGCCGAATTCGCCGTCGCCCAATCCCGGATCGCGGTCGCCCGGACCCAACTGGCCGTCGTCGAGACCCAGCTCCTGAACATGACACTGAGCGCCCCGTTCGACGGCGTTGTGGCCAAGCGCTGGCTGATGGAGGGCGACGTCGTCCAGCCCGGCCAGGCGGTGTTCACGATCTACGACACCGGCCGCATCTGGGTGACGGCCTACCTCGAGGAAACCAAACTCGCCGCCCTGAAGATCGGCGAAACGGTTGCAGTCGCGGTCGACGCCTATCCGGACCGGCGGTTTGCTGGCCGGATCACAAGCATCGGCGACTACGCCGCCTCCCAGTTCTCCTTGATCCCGCCCAACAATGCCTCCGGCAATTTCACCAAGATCACCCAGCGCGTCCCGGTGAAGATCTTCTTCGACGGCCTGACGGCCGGCGCGCGCAAGGAATTCCCGCTGCGGCCGGGCATGTCGGTCGAGATCCGCATCAGGGTCCGGTAATCGATGATCACCGGCTTCGCCCGCTCGATGCGGCGGCAGGCGATCGGCCAGATCCGGTCCCTGCACCACGAGCACGAGTTCTACCGCTGGTGGGTCCTGATGAACATCATGATCGGGACGTTCATGGCGGTCCTCGATTCGACCATCGTCAACGTCGCCCTGCCCAAGGTCATGGGCGTCTTCGGCGTCACGCTCGATCGTGTGGAATGGGTCGTGACGGCCTACATGCTGGTTTTCGCCGTCATGCTGCCCACGTCGGGCTGGGTGGCCGACCATCTGGGCTATAAGCGGACGTACCTCCTGGCCCTCAGCCTTTTCACCGCGGGCTCGCTCCTCTGCTCCCTGTCCTGGAACCTGGACACCCTGATCGCCTTCCGCGTCATCCAGGGGGCCGGGGCGGGCTTCCTCATGCCGGTCGGCATGGCCATCGTCACCCGCGAGTTCCCCATCGAGCAGCGAGGGCTGGCCCTCGGCTTCTGGGCCATCGCCTCCGCGGCCTCGGTCTCACTCGGCCCGATGATCGGCGGCTACCTGGTCGACCATTTCGCCTGGCACACGATCTTCGACGTGAACATCCCCGTCGGGATCGTCGGGATCGCGGCCACCGTCCTGATCCAGCGCGAGTACCGGTCCGAGCGGATCCGGGCGTTCGACGTCGTCGGGTTCGTTTCCGTGGCCGTCTTCCTGAGCACCCTCCTGCTCGCCCTGACCAACGGCAACGCCGCCTGGAACACGGGCGGCTGGACGTCGAGCTACATCCTGACCTGCTTCGCCCTGTCGGCCGTCGCCCTGGTCGTCTTCCTTATCACGGAGTTCACGGTCAAGCATCCCCTGATCGACCTCAGCCTGTTCAAGGGCCGCAACTTCAGCCTCGCGAACCTGGCCCTGTTCATCTTCGGCCTGGGGATGTTCGGCAGCACCTTCCTCCTGCCGCTCTACCTCCAGAATTCGCTCGGCTACACGGCCTTCCAAGCCGGCCTCCTGTTCCTCCCCATGGGGATCCTGCAGGGCGGCATCGCGCCCGTCGCCGGCTTCCTCTCCGACCGGCTGAACCCCAAGATCCCGGGGTTCCTCGGCATCGCCCTGATGGCCTCGAGCTTCTACCTGAACCACACCCTGTCTCTTTACACCGAGCAGAGCTATATCACCATGACGCTCGTCCTGCGCGGGATCGGGATGGGCCTGCTCTTCACGCCGCTGAACACGCTCGCCCTGGCCGAGATCCCGCGCGAGCGGATGGCCCAGGCGTCGGGCATGTTCAACGTCATCCGCCAGGTCGGCGGCAGCTTCGGCGTGGCCATGTTCGGGACGCTGATGACCCGCCGGGTGCTGTTCCACACGGCGGTCTACGGCGGCGCTATCGACCCGGGCTCCCCCGTGTTCAAGGCGACGCTCGGCAGGCTCCAGGCGTTCGCCGGCCACGTCGCAGGCGGCACGGCCGCCGAGGCCGCGGCCCGGGCCAAGTCCCTGGCCTTCAGCCACGTGAGCATGCAGGCCGTCGTGTCGGCCATCGGGGACGATTTCCTGCTCGCCTCCGGAATCACGTTCGCCTGCATCATCTTCCTGTTGCTGCTCCGGAGCCCCAAGCTGAAGCGCCGGTCCGGCGGCGCCCCGGCCCTGGAATGAAATCCATCGAAAGGTGAATGAGGATGAGACACGTTCTCCCTATGGTCCTGATAATCGGCCTCCTGAGCCCGGCCTTCGCCGCCCCCCAGGCCGCTCCGTCCACAACCTTGACGGTCGACGACGTCGTCCGCCTGGTCCTGGCCCGCAATTCCTCCCTGAAGGAGGTCGAGGACGCCGTTGAGGTCTTCAAGGCCAAAGTCGACGAAAGCCGGGCGGCGCTGCTCCCCGGCATCCGGGGCGAGGCGTCCTACGCCCGGATCGGCCCCCTTCAATCGCTCACGATCCCGGACTTGGGCACGTTCTCCCTCTACCCGGCGAACAACTACGACATCCACGCGGGCCTGCACCAGATGCTCTATGACGGGAAGAAGACCCGGACCACGATCGATCTCGCCGGCACGCAGGTCGAGGGCGCCGTGGACCGCGGGGAGATCCTGAAGCGCGATCTGGAGTTCCAGGCCGCCCAGTTCTTCTACGCCATCCTCTTCCTCCAGGAGAGCATCCGCGTCCAGAACGACCACCTGAAGACGCTCGACGACCACTTGGCCATCGCCCGCAAGAAGCTCGAGATCGGCACGGCCATCGAGCTCGAGGTGCTGAACACCGAGGTCCGAATTGCCGCGGTCCGCAACCAGGTCACCGACCTCGAAAACGCCCTCCAGAAGCAGGAGGTCGCCCTGCGCCAGCTGGCCGGGATCGAGGGCTCGGCCCCGCTCCGGCTCCAGGGCGAGTTCACCCGCCAACCGCTCGGCCTCGACGCCGACGCCCTGATCCGCGGCGCGCTGGAGAAGAGACCGGAAGGCAAGGCCCTCCAGACCTTGAAGCGGGCGGCCGAGATCCAGGCCCAGCTTGCCGGCCTGAGGGCCATGCCCGTGGTAAGCGTCAACCTGCTCTTCGGGGTCAAGAACGGCTACATCCCCGACCTCAATCCCCTCAAGGTGAACTTCGTCGCCGCGCTCCAAGCCGACGTCCCCATTTTCGAGGGCAACCTGACCAAATCGCTGAAGGCGGAGGCGGCCGCGAACCTGAAGACGGTCGAGGATCGGCGCAAAGAGCTCGAAGACCTTGTCCGGTCCGACGTGGAGCAGGCGATCTCCGACGTGACGGCGAGCGAGCGGAAGCTCGAGACCGTGGAAGTCAACATTGGGCAGGCCCGGAAGGCCCAGGAATTCGCCAAAGCCCGCTACGAAGCGGGGACGCTCACCAACCTCGAGGTGCTCGACACCGAGGAAGCCCGCTCGGACGCGGAGTTCATGCGGCTCCAGGCCCTCTACAAGTTCGTCGTGAGCCGGCTCGCCCTCCGGCGGGCGGCAGGAGACCGTGCTGCGGATATCCAGCCGTGAATTCGGTATAGAAACGCGGGTCCTGTCGCCGGCCAGCGCCACCGTGGAAGGGGCGATGGGACAGAGGGCCGTCGGCACGGTTGAAAAAACGGCGCCCGAAGATTACAATACCCGCTCTTTTCGGCGATTCCCGGTCCACTGCGCCGGCGTCGGAAAGGCGACGATGAAAAAAACCGCGTTCCTTCCGCTCCTCGCGCTGCTCGGCGCGGCCGTCTTCGCGGCGCATGATGCTTACGCCGGCGGCGCGGCCGATGCCGCCCCGCCCATCGTGAAAGCCGTCCGGGTCGCCGCGGGGCCGCGGATCGACGGCGCCCTGGACGACGCGGCCTGGGCGTCGGCCGTCCCCTTCGACGCGTTCCGGATGTTCGAGCCGCAGGCGGGCGGCGTCCCGTCGGAGCGGACCGAGCTGCGCGTCCTCTATGACGATGCGAACCTTTACATCGGCGTCCGCTGCTTCGACGCCGAGCCGAAGCGGATCGCGGCCAACACCATGGCCCACGACGCCGGGACGTCGGCGTCGTCGATGATGATGTATTACGGCGGCGCCCCGTCGGGCCCGAGCGACGACATCGTCCGGATCCTCCTCGATCCCTTCCAGGACAAGCGGACGGCGTTCATCTTCTACGTCAATCCGCTGGGCGCCCGGAGCGAGGGCCTTGTCTACGCCGGGAGCGCCAGCCTCAACTGGGACGGCATCTGGGAAGCCGAGAGCCGGATCCTCGACGACGGCTGGTGCGCCGAGATCCGGATCCCGTTCAAGTCGATCTCGTTCAACCCCGGCCTGGACGCCTGGGGGATCAACGTCGAGCGGGTCATCGCCCGCAAGCAGGAGACCATCCGGGCGTCCGGCACCAACCTCGACAGCAACTTCAACAACCCGATGGAGGCGGCTCTCCTCCAGGGCATCGCCGGCATCAAGCAGGGCCTGGGCGTCACCTTCCGGCCATATGGCCTGGCGGGCGCGACGCAGAGCGCGCCTGACGCGTCCGTGACCGGGCGGCTCGACGGCGGATTCGACATCTATAAGAGCTTCACCCCGAGCCTCGTCGGCGCGGTCAGCTACAACATGGACTTCGCCGAGACCGAGGTCGACGACCGGCTGATCAACCTGACCCGCTTCCCGATCAACTTCCCCGAGAAGCGGATGTTCTTCCTGGAGGGTTCGGAGGTCTTCAGCTTCAGCTCGAGCGTCAGCTTCATGCCGTTCATCAGCCGCAAGATCGGGATCCTCAACGGCGACCAGATTCCCGTCGTTTTCGGGACGAAGCTCTACGGCCGCGCGGGCGACACCAACCTGGCGGCCATCGACATCCAGACAGGCTCGGGCCAGGACCAGCCCGGCCGCAATCTCCTCGCGGCCCGCGTCGTCCAGAACATCTTCGCCCAGAGCAAGATCGGCCTGATCTTCACCAACGGCAGCCCCACCGGAGGGAAGAACTCGCTTGTCGGCGCCGACTTCAACTATTCCTCGTCCAAGTTCCTGGGGAGCAAGAACATCATGCTCGCCGCCTGGGCCGTCTACAACTGGAACGAGCACACCGAAGGCCGCCACCACGGCTTCGGCTTCCGGGCCGACCTTCCCAACGATTTGTGGAACCTCCAGACGGTCTACGCCTTCTATGGCGAGGCCCTCGATCCCGGCTTGGGCTACCTGATGCGCCAGTCGATCCAAACGGGGTACATCCGCCTCGCCTACCAGCCCCGGCCGATGGGCGGCTGGCTCGACAAGGTCGTCCGCCAGTTCTTCTTCTCCGGGAGCGCCGACTACTACTGGGACCTGGCCGGCAACCTCCAGACGCGACATCTCACGCTATCCCCCCTGAGCTTCAAGTTGGAGAGCGGGGAGCGGTTCTCGTTCAATGCCAACGTCTACCGCGACGTCCTGCCTTATGACTTCCAGATCGCCAGCGGGGTCACGCTCGCGGCGCGGGGCTACAACTACACGAACTACTCGGTCGGGATCGACACGGCCACCCATCGGCCTTGGGTCTTCGACCTGAGCTACACGTTCGGCCAGTTCTATTCGGGCACGCTCGGCGAGTGGCGGGTCGGCCTGGCCCTGAAGCTCAACGGCACCGCCAACCTGTCCTTCAACGCCGATCTCGTCCGCGGGCTGCTGCCCGAAGGGAGCTTCTCCGAGGACGTCTACCAGATCAAAGCGGACCTCTACCTCTCGCCCGACTTGGGCCTGATGAACTACATCCAGTACGACGATATCTCCCGCCAGCTGGGCTGGAGCTCGCGGCTCCGGTGGCAGATCTCCCCCGGCAACGAAATCTACCTTGTTTTCAACAAGAACTGGCAGCGGAGCTGGGACCCGACGCAGCGCTTCGATCCCCTCGACCAGCGCGGCGTCCTGAAGCTCACGCTGTCGGTCAGGCCGTGACCTTGAATCCCAAGGCGGCGAGCGGCGCCGCCAGGTGCGCGTGGACGCACGGCAGCCGGACCGTGACGTTCGAGAATTCTCGGCGCGCCCGGTAGACGGCCCGCAACGCCCGGAAATAAGCCGCCCGCATCTCGGCGGACTGAGCCGACCCGCGGCGGAGCATGTCGGCGTCGATTTGGATATCGTAGCAGGCGGAAACGGCCTCGCGCAGGATCTCCTCGGCAGGCGACGGCTCGGGCCCGATCTCGATCTCCCGGAGGGCGGGTGGGGGCAGCTCCGCGGCGGGATCCCACGGCGCATCGAAGCCAAAATGCCGGCAGAACGCCTCGCGGACCAGGCGGACGGCGTTCGTCTTGCCCTCCATCGAGTAGCCGGCGATGTGGGCCGTGCCCAGAAGGACTCGGGCCAAGAGGTCGTTGTCGATATAGGGCTCGCCCTCCCAGACGTCGAGAATCGCGGCGCCGAGGGAACCGTCGATCAACGCCTGCATGAGGGCCCCCGAATCGACGACCGCCCCGCGCGAAGTATTGAGAAGGATCGATCCCCTCTTCATCCGGGCGATTCGGTCCTTGTCGAAGAGGTGATACGTCGCGTCCTCGCCAGTCCGCGTCAGGGGGACATGGAGCGTGACGATGTCGGCGGCCATGACCTCGTCGAGCGGCACGAATCCCGCCTCCCCCTCGGCCCGCGCCCGGGGAGGGTCGTTGAGGAGCACGGCCATGCCCAGGCCCGTCGCCGCCGCCGCGACCTTGCGGCCCACGCTTCCCACTCCGACGATGCCGAGCGTGGCACCCCGTAGGGAAGAGGATTTTATCCACGCAATGTGGAGAAGCGCCGCGGCGACATATTCCTTGACCGAATCGGCGTTGCACCCCGGGGCGTTGGCGAAGGCGATGCTCCGATCGGCCAGATCGTCGAGGTCGACGTGGTCGGTGCCGATCGAGGCCGAGCCGATGAACCGGATCCGGCTTCCATCGACGAACGGGGCCGCGATCTTGGTCTCGGAGCGGATGATAAGCGCGTCGGCCCCGCGGACGGCGTCGCGGGTGATCGCCGTCGCGGGAAGTGCCGTGACCTCGCCAAACGGGGCGAATGCCTTCACTACGAAGGGAATGTTCCTATCGACGACGATCTTCATGGGCCGCTGTCGTGCAAGGGACTATACCCCAAATCCAAATCGGTGTCAGTAACCTCATTTCCGAATAACCAGAATCCCATAATCAGGAAATCAGGTTACTGTCACCGATTTAGATGAACGCGGCCATGATCCGGTTGGAAATGAGGAGCTTGTCCTCGGGAATGCGGAGACGCGCTCCGTCGAGGACGATCAGGCCGTCGCCCCGGAGCTCCGCGATTTCGCGCTCGAATCGCGCCGCGACGTCCACGCCGAACCGCCGGCGGAATTCCGCGAGATCGATCCCGGCGACGAGTCGCAGCCCGGCCACGATCGCTTCCCGGGCATTCCGCTCCGGATCGAGGCCCACGCTCTCGGCCCGCGGATCGCCGCCCGCGGCGAGCGCCCGGCTCCAGGAAGCGAGGTCGGGCAGATTCGTCCAGCGCTCGCCGGCCGCGCGGGAGCCTGCCGAAGGCCCGAGGCCCAGAAAGGGAAGGCCGCGCCAGTATTTCAGGTTGTGGGCGCATGCGCGGCCGGGCCGGGCAAAATTCGAGATTTCGTAGCGGGCGAGCCCGAGCGACGCGAGCCCCGCGGCGAGAAATTCGAAGGCCGCAACCGCCTCATCGTCGTCCACGGGATGCTCCGCGAGCACGGCTTCGAACGGCAGGCCTTCGACGTTTTCCAAGAGATAGACCGAGACATGGTCCGGCCCGGCCTTCTCCGCGGCCTCGAGCGTCCGCCCGAGCGAGGCCCGCGATTCGCCGGGGACGCCGACCATGAGGTCCAGGCCTATCGCGTCGAACCCGGCCCGCCGCGCGCGCTCCAGGAACGCCTCGGCGTCGGCCGCGGCGTAGTCCCGTCCGAGCACGGCCAGCGTCGCGTCGTCGAAGCTTTGGACCCCGACGCTCAGCCGCGTGACCCCGGCCGCGGCCCATCCGGCCAGCGTCGCCGCGTCCGTCCCGGCCGCCGGATTCGCCTCCAGCGTGAATTCCGCGATCCGCAGCCGCAGATGCCGCCGGAGCGCGCCGACAAGCCCGGAGACCTCCAGCGGAGAGAGCAGGGACGGCGTCCCGCCGCCGAAGTACAGCGTGTCGAATTCGAGATCCGCGCGCGTCCTCAGTGCGGCCTCGCGCTCGATCCCCTCGCGCCACGTCTCCCAATCCCCCGGGCGCGGCGGCGCGCTGGCGAAGTGGCAGTACGGGCATTTCCGCCGGCAGAAGGGCACATGGATATAGAGGCCGGCGCTTTGCGGCGGGCGGCTCATCCCAGTCTCTTCCTCCCGGCCTAAGCCCGCGCGGATTCTGCCGTCCGCGCGGCTCGCCTCTTCCAGTACAGATACGCGGGGATGCCGAGGAGGATGATCGCCAGGCCGACGATCGTGTTGCCGAACTTGGCGATCAGCGAGTTGACCGAAATGTAGAGGGCCGCCAGGATGAACAGCACCGGCGTCACGGGGTAGCCCCAGGTGCGGTACGGCCGCGGAAGATCGGGCCGCTTCCGCCGGAGGATCATCACCGCTCCCACCGTGAGGCCGAAGAAGATCCAAAGGCCGAAGACGACGTACGTGAACAGCTGTTCGAACGTGCCCGAAAGGCAAAGCAGCGCCGCCCAGAGGCTGACCGCCGCGAGCGACACATGGGGCGTCAGGAACCGGGGATGGAGCCGGGCCACGCTCTTGAAGAAGACGCCGTCCCGGGCCATGGCGTAGTAGACGCGCGGACCGGTGAGGAGATGGCCGTTGCACGCGCCCGTGATCGAGAAGAGGATCGCCAGGGCGATGAACGTCCCCCCCGCCGGGCCGACGGCGAAGGCCATGACGTCGCTCGCGATCCGGCTGGACTTCGCCACGTCCTGGATCGGGAAGGCATAGAGGTAGGCCAGGTTCGCCCCGAGATAGAGGAGGATGACCAGCAGCGTCCCGACGAAGATGCCGAACGGCAGGTTCTTCTCCGGGTTGCGGATCTCGCCCGCGCTGAAGGTCGAGACTTCCCAGCCCTTGAACGCCCACAGCACCGCGACGAGGGCGATCCCGAACGGCCCGAGCATCCCGCCCGCAGGCGCGTCCGGCGCCTTCGTCGCGAAATGCGAGGCGCTGCCCTTGGCGAAGGCGAAAACCGCTCCGATCAGGACGATCAGCGCGGCGAACTTGATGACCGTGAAGAGGTTTTGGACGAGCGCACCCCACTTGACGCCCCGGATGTTGACCGCCATCAGGATGAAGATGAGGCCGATGGCGACCGCCTTGGTCGCAGCCGGCGAGAGGCGCACGAAATAAGGAAGGTACTTGGAGGAGAAGGCGACGGCCAGCGTGGCCATGCTCCCGGCGTCGATGATCAGGAAGAGCGTCCAGCCGAAGAGGAAGGCGAC
>Ga0182019_10000360_pt1 | contig 22581 bp, 17 predicted proteins | sample 812E2MmetaG_FD_120483 | JGI IMG/M metagenome (GOLD analysis project Ga0182019, IMG submission 120483) | Permafrost microbial communities from Stordalen Mire, Sweden - 812E2M metaG | ecosystem: Environmental > Terrestrial > Soil > Wetlands > Permafrost | place: Sweden: Stordalen | collected...
GTGCTGATGGATGTTTCGGCTCATCCGGACGACGAAGACGGGGCGACGCTGGCGTACTACCGGTTGAAATTCGGCGTCCGTACATACTCGGTGCTGTTCACCCGGGGGGAGGGGGGGCAAAACGAGAAGGGACCGGAGCTTTACGAGGAACTGGGCGTCCTCCGCTCGCGCGAGACTGAAGAGGCGGGGCGCGTGCTGGGTGCCGAGGTACACTTCCTGAATTTCATGGATTTCGGATATTCGAAGACCGCCTCGGAGACATTTCAAAAGTGGGGGGGAGAGCGGGAGGCGTTGCGCCGGCTTGTGTACGTCATCCGTAAATACAAGCCCGATATCCTTTTCACCAACCATAATACGATCGACGGCCACGGCAACCACCAGGCGGTCGCCATCACAGCGATCGCGGCGTTCGATGCAGCCGCGGACTCCACTTTTTTTCCAGAGCAGCTCCGGGAGGAGGGGATCACGGTCTGGCAGCCGCGGAAGCTCTTCTTCAGGGCATTCGGCCGCTCGGAGCCGACGGCGGACGTCTCGATCGACATCAACGCGCTCGACTCTGTGCGGGGGAAGACATATCTCGACATCGCGGTGGAGGCTCTCCGCAAGCACAGGACGCAGGGGATGGAACGGGCGAACCTCCGCGCGTTCACAAGGGGGAAGAGCCTCTACAAGCTGGTCCGTGCCAACTCTCTGTATGAGCAGGACAGCACGAGCTTTTTCTCCGGCATCGATCTTTTCCGCGATCCTTCCATCGCGATGCTCGGCGGGATCCGTCGTGACCTGGACAGACTCCACGCAGGGATGTCCCCGGATTCGATGCTTGCGCTGGCCGGTGGGGTGTTTGCCCGGTGTGACTCTCTAAGGTCGAGACCGGGACTTTCCGACCTTGCCCGCCGCATGCTCGACCACTGGGACCTCGAAGTGGGACACCTGGCAACCGCGCTGTGCGGCATTACGGCCTCGTTCCGGCTCCAGGATTCGGTCGTGGTCCCCCGCCAGAGGGTTGATTGCGATCTCAGCATCTCTTCCGCCGCGTGCAGCGTGGGAGACGTGCGGTGGAGTTTCCGCGCCCCCACAGGCTGGGTGATCGACCTGAAACCGGACGCACCGCACGTCATCTCGGGGGGGGGGACGGATCACCGTGTGTACACGCTCACCGTCGGCGAAGATGCGCAGCAGACGCTCCCCCGGACACTCTCGCAATACCGGTCGATCGAGCTCGCCCAGGTGCTTTCCGCGCGCGTCGACCTGACGGTCGGCGGACACCCCGTCAGATTCACGCTCGTCCCGTCGTTCGATGTCGCCCCTCCTCTCACGATCGAAGTAAACCCGCGTTCCGTCGCCCTGCTCCGTTCCCGGGTTCGGGAAGGCTTTGTGATCAGCTACGCGGTCCGCAATTTTCTCCCCCACAAGACCGCGGGACGGGTCGGGATCCGGGCGTCCGAGGGCTGGTCGGCCGACAACGCTCCTTTCGTGATCGCCTCGGAAGACAGTGTCGCTACCGGCTCGCTCCGCGTTCGCCCGCCGGAGGCAATTCCCCCCGGCGCGTACACGATTCATGTGCGGACGGAACTTGCGAGCGTCCCGGTCGTCGTTCACGTTATCGATGCGGCGGTGGACCAGGGGGTCCATGTCGGTATCATCAGGAGCCAGGACAATACGATCGAGTCCGCGACAGGGAGGCTCGGCGTTGACTACGCGCTTGTCTCCGACGCCGAGCTCCGTTCCGGGTCTCTTGCACACTACACAACCATTGTGGTCGACATCCGGGCCTACCTGTTGCGTGACACGCTCAGGGAACACAACTCCAGGCTTCTCGACTATGTCCGCTCGGGCGGGAACCTGGTGGTGATGTACCAGCGGCAGCAGGAATGGAAACCGGAGTATGCCCCGTTCCCGTTCCAGGTCACCGGAAAACGGGTTTGCGTTGAGGAGGCTCCCATCCGGATACTTGCGCCTTCGCATCCACTGTTGAACGCGCCGAATCGCATCGGCGAACCGGACTGGCAGGGATGGATTCAGGAGCGGGGCGCCTACTACCCGTCGAACGTGCCGGGGGAATACACACGACTCCTGTCATCCGCAGACCCGGACGAACCGCAACTTGACACAGGCTACCTCGAAGCTCCGTACGGGAGGGGGTCGTATATCTATACCTGCTACGTCTGGTACCGGCAGCTCAAGGAAGGGAACTCCGGTGCATTCCGTTGTTTTGCGAATATGCTTTCGTATTCCTTTCACCGCGCCCCCGGACCATGAAGCCGCTTATACTTCTGGCGATCGGGATCGCCTGCGGCGGCTGTGCAAAGAGCGGCAGGACCCCTATCGTCGTCTATTCCCCCCACGGGAAGGAAATGCTCGCGTCGTTCGCAGGTGCGTATGAAGAGATCCATCCGGAAGCGGCAGTCGAGTGGCTCGACATGGGCTCGCAGGATGTCTACGACAGGGTGCGCACGGAAAAGGAGAACCCCCAGGCGGATATCTGGTGGGGTGGTCCGATGACCTCATTCTCCCGCGCGGAGAGGGAGGGGCTCCTGGAACGTTACGTCCCTGCTTGGGACAGCGTGTCCGTTCCTGCGTACAGGAGCCCGGGGAAGTTCTGGTACGGAACGTTTCTGACCCCGGAAGTGATAATGTATAACAGCAACCGGATCACGCAGGCCCAGGCCCCGAAAGACTGGGATGACCTTCTCGATCCGGCATGGCGCGGAAAGATCGTTATACGTTCCCCTCTGGCATCGGGGACGATGCGCATAATCTTCTCATCGATCATAATGCGGGAGTTGCAGCGCGGAGGGACTCCCGGGTCGGCATTCGGCTGGCTCAGGAAGCTCGATGCGAACACGAAGACATATGCCGCCGATCCAACGCAGCTGTACATCGCCATCGCCCGCGAAGAAGGACTCGTGACGCTCTGGGACCTTCCCGACGTGATGCTCCAGGTGGAGGCGCATCATTATCCGTTCGCGTACGTCCTTCCCGCCTCGGGGACCCCGCTGATCACGGACGGTATCGCCCTGGTCCGCGGGACGAAGCACCCGGATGAAGCGAAACAGTTCTATGAATTTGTCACCTCGCGCGCGAGCATGACGCGCCAGGCACGCGAATTCTTCAGGATCCCGGCCCGGAGTGACATCCCCCGTTCTGACCTTCCTCCCTGGATGCAGGCGCTGGAGATACGTCCCCTCCCAGTCGATTTCGACACGCTTGCCGCCCGCGAGAAGGATTGGATGAAGACGTGGGACGAAAAGGTGCGCGGCCGGGGGAGTGAGCCATGGCCGGGCTGAAGCTGGAGGGCATTTCAAAGAGTTTCGGACGGTTTGCCGCAGTACGTCCGATCCGCCTGGAGATCCGCCCGGGCGAGTTCTTCGCCATACTCGGCCCGAGCGGGTGCGGCAAGTCGACGCTCCTGCGGATGATCGCGGGCTACGAACAACCGGATGCGGGAAGAGTCTTCCTGGGGGAGACGGACATAACATCGCTGAGGCCGCAGGATCGCGGGATAGGGATGGTATTCCAGAACTACGCCCTCTTCCCGCATATGACCGTCTTTGAAAACGTTGCGTTCGGCCTGCGCGCCCGAAAGGTCTCGGGCGGCTCGATCCGCGAACAGGTCGCGGCCGCGCTGGAGAGCGTCAGTCTGTCGGGAAAAAGTGACTCTTCAGTCCCGGCGTTGAGCGGGGGAGAACAGCAGCGCGTGGCGGTCGCGCGTGCGCTTGTCATACGCCCCCGGGTCCTGCTGTTCGACGAGCCCCTGAGCAATCTGGATATCGCCCTGCGGCTGCAGACCCGCGAGGAGATCCGCACACTCCAGCGTGCGACAGGGATCACCACCGTGTACGTGACGCACGACCAGGGGGAAGCGATGAGCCTGGCAGACCGGATCGCGGTCATGCGGGCCGGCGAGGTCGAGCAGGCGGGGGAGCCGGGAATTCTCTACAACAGTCCCGCGAACTCGTTCGTCGCGGAATTTCTGGGGGGAGCCTCGCTCATCGACTGTCATCTCGACGGTTCGGGGCGGGTCGTCGTCTGGAGCGGCGTCTCTCTCCAGGTCCCTGCAGGTTTTCCCGTCCCTCCTGCGGGCCCGGTGGTCCTGGCAATCAAGCCGGAAGGGTTGTCGTTTGCGGAAGGGGGGGAGAATGGCGTCGTGCAGGCTCTTGTCCGGTCACGGGAGTACACCGGGTTCACGACCGCGTTCACGCTTCTTGCCGGAGACCGGGTGCTGAAGGCGCTCGTTGTGAGCACGCCGGCGACCGCCGGGATCGTTCCGGGGGAGAACGTGTTCTTCCGCGTGGACTGGCGCCATTGCTCTCTTTACCGGGAGAGGAGATGAAATTCCGAACTCCGGGGACCCTCCTGACAGTCTCTCTCCTGGCCGCGGTCTTCGGGATCTGCGTCGTCTACCCGCTCGGGGCCATGGTCGCAGAGAGCCTCCACGCCGGCGGGTCGCTCTCGCTGGACCATTACCTTTTCCTGTTCGATATGTCGAACCGGGTCAACCTCGAGGCGGTGGGGAACTCGGTCTTCGTGTCGGTGGTCTCGGTCATCTTCAGCGGCATAATCGGACTGTTCCTTGCGTTCGTCTTCACCCAGTACCGGTTTCCCCTCCGGTCTCTCCTTGCCCGGCTGGCGGTACTTCCGGTCGCCCTTCCTCCGCTTGTCGGCGTCATCGCGTTCCTGTTCGTCTTCGGGGAGACCGGGATCATCCCCCGGGGGCTCCAGATCCTGTTCGGTACTGCCGCGCCGTTGATCCCCGCGGGGGGGATATCCGGCGTGGTGCTTGTGCACGTCTATTCATTCCATGTCTATTTCTACCTTTTCGTCTCCGCTGCCCTCGGCACACTCGACGGTTCGCAGCTTGAAGCGGCGACGGGGCTCGGCAGCGGCCCCTGGCGCACATTTATCCGGGTCGTTCTCCCCGAGCTCCGGCCGGGACTTCTTGCGGCGTCGGCACTTACGTTCATGTCAAGCATGGCCTCATTCACGGCGCCGCTCCTGTTTGCCGGGGGGAAGAATTTCATCACTCTCCAGATCTACTCCTCCAAGCTGAACGGCGACATCGACCTCGCCGCGGCGCAATCGGTGCTCCTGACCGGCGTGTCTCTCCTGTTCTATCTTTTTCTCACGCTCGGCCCCGCCCGCCGTTCGGGCTATGCGCGCAAGGGTGCAGGAGCTCCAGGGCTCATAAGCCCGGGAAGCGTGTCGCGCCGGGTCATGATCGTTGCCGCATTCACGCTCCTCGGCATCGAGCTCCTCCCCGTGATCGCGATAGTCGTTCTCTCGCTCGCGCGCGAGGGATCGTGGACCACGCAATGGGTCCCTTCTGCGTACACCGCCGGCAACTACGCAGCTTTCTTCACGGACGCCGCTCTCTGGAAGCCCGTGGTGAACAGCCTGGAGATGGCCCTCCTGGCGCTTGTCGCATCGCTGGCGTTTGGGATTACGGCGGCTTTCCTCGTCTCAAGGACGAAGAGCCGTCTCGCAGGCACCTGGGCAAACCTCGCGCTCACGCTTCCGTATGCCGTTCCCGGGACGGTTATCGCAGTCGCGTTCATACTCGCGTTCAACAGGCCGGTGCTCCCCGGCCTTCCGACACTTCTTGTGGGGACATTCTGGATACTCCCTCTGGCCTATTTCGTGCGCGAGTATCCCGTGGTCATCCGGTCGGTCTCCGCCTCGCTCGAAGGGATGGACGGCTCGCTCCTGGAGGCGGCCTCGGGGCTTGGCGCGGGACCGCTCCGCAGGTTTCGCGCCGTGGCTCTCCCGGCGCTTCTCCCGGGTATCCTCTCCGGCGGTGTGCTCGTCCTCATAGGGTCGCTCGGTGAATTCGTTTCCTCGATACTCCTGTACACGTATGACAGCCGTCCGGTGTCCGTGGAAATACTCGCTCAGCTCCGCCTATTCAATATCGGGGCAGCGGCGGCGTATTCCGTCATACTGATGCTCATCATACTCGGACTGTTGCGTCTCTCGGGCGGATTGCTTGCATCAGATCGCCGTATGTCGTATATTTTATGATTCGTTAGCCGCCCCCAGGAGCGGCACGGCCGAACGTGGCGCCCTGGGCGCCAAGCAACACAGCGATCCGCTGATATCGCGTGGCCGCCGGCGGATCATCGCGCCCGTAGCTCAATTGGATAGAGCGTTGGCCTCCGGAGCCAAAGGTTTCGGGTTCGACTCCCGACGGGCGCACGACGACTCTCCGCACGCACTCACATAACCGGTGAAGGACCCTTCAAAGCGATGCTCCGTCCGAAAAAGAAAATCTCAAGAAGAGACCTGAAAGAAGATGCGCTGGTCTCGACATACGTGAAACTGACGTCGTTCTACGAAACGAACAAGCGGGCCATAAGCATCGGCGTGACGGCGGTGGTGGTCGCCGTGTTTGCCGTCGTCATCTTTATGAAGAACCGGTCCGACAACAACGAGAAGGCCATCACCGCGCTGGGAGCCATATTCGAATCGTTCGACGCGGGAGAGTTCCAGAAGTCGGTCGACGGAATTCCCGAGAGGAATATTCAGGGGCTGAAGTCGATCGTCGACAACTACGGCGGTTCGGCGACGGGCGATCTTGCGAGATTCTACCTTGCCAACGCCTATGCACAGCTCGGCAGGTATGACGAGGCTCTCAAGGAATTTGAAGATTACAGCCCCTCGGGGGAGCTTCTCTCCGTTTCACGCCTGTCGGGAATCGGGTCCTGCTACGAGGCAAAAAGGTTGTTGAAGGAGGCTGCGGCATCCTTCGAGAAGGCCGGGACGCAGTATCCGAAGGACGTGAGCGCTGCCGAGAACCTGAACAATGCCGCGCGGGACTACGGTCAGGCAGGGGACAAGGAGAAGGCGATCGATCTCTACAAGCGCATCAAGAAGAACTATCCGACAACCGCCTACGCCCGGGACGCCGACCGGTACATCGCCCAGCTCTCGGTGTAAGTTCCCGCCTAGGAGCGGCGGGATCGCTGATCCCGCCCAAAGCCGGCGGCCTCACAACAGATCAGAGTCGTTCTGCGGAACTGCATGGGTTTCCTACCGGACAAACCACTCACGCGCACAGTTCTGAAGATTTCGGCCCCCGCAGTTGCCGGACTCTCCGCGCAGATGGTTGTTTCCGTGGTGGACACGGCCATGGTCGGGAGGCTGGAGAACACTTCCGTGGTCCTGGCGGCGATGGGGCTCGGCATGCTCGCCACGTGGGCCATTACGAGCGTCTTTTCCAGCCTGGCGACCGGCACCCACGTCCTCGTCGCCCGGCGCACCGGCGAGACGGACTACGCGGGGGCCGGGAGCGTCCTCAACAACTCACTCCTCCTCGCCCTCGTTCTCGGCCTCGTCTTCGGCGCTCCCGGCTACCTCTTTTCGTACAACGTCATCGATTTCTTCTCGAGCGACCACGCGGTGGCGGTCGCCGGGACCGGGTACATGCAGTGGCGCTTTTTCGGGCTCATCTTTTTCCTTTTTGTGGTTTCCTACCGCGGTTTCTTCAACGGGATCGGCGATACCCATGTCTTCATGTATTCGGCGATAATCATCAACTTCACGAACATCGCCCTCAACTACGTCCTGATATTCGGTGCCTTCGGGATACGGCCCATGGGGCTGGCGGGGGCGGGGGCCTCGAACGCCATAAGCAACGTCGTCGGCTGTCTTTTCTTCCTGAGTGTAACTTTTCTGCGCCGGTACCGAACAAGATACAGGTACTATGCCGCCGTGAGGATCTCGGGTGACCTGCTCCGGCAGATAGTCAAAATATCAATCCCGGTCTCGTTCCAGAACATACTGATCCTGGTCGGATTCCTTGTTTTCGTCTCGATTACGGGGATGATCGGCACGTCGCAGCAGGCGGCAAGCCAGGTCGTCATCACAGCGCTGTTTATGTCCTTCCTCCCCTGTTTCGGATTCGGGGTCGGGGCGCAGACGCTCGTCGGGCAGAGCCTGGGGAACGGGAAACGGCTGCTGGCGCGGAGGTACGGGCTGGAAACGGCGCGCCTGGCGACCTACTTTACGATGGTCCTGGGCGCCGTGTTCATACTCTTCCCCGATCTGGTGATCATACTCATCACAACAAACAGCGAGGTCACCGAAATCGCACGGCCGATCCTCCGGATTGCCGGTGCCGCGCAGGTATTCTACGCCTCGGGGATCGTCCTGGCGCATGCGCTCCAGGCGGCGGGGGCGACGGTATACGTCATGCTCGTCGAGGTGCTGACGCACTGGGTGGTCTTCCTCCCCGTGAGTTATGTCCTGGGCGTTAAACTGGGATTCGGCCTTCCGGGGGCCTGGTTCGCCCTCCCGATCTATATCATATCCTATTCTCTGTTGATATACCGGAAATACAGGAGCGATTCTTGGCTGACGATCACGGTATAGGCACCGGGGGAGTGGCGCCCGGATGAAACTCCGCAGAGTGGTGCTTCTCGGAGGGGCGTTCCTCCTCGTGATCTTCAAGTTCGCGCTCGACGTCGTGGAGAAGAATGTCGAGCTCGGACTCATGGGGCTCGGCCTGATCCGCGAGCTGCTGATCATCGGATCCCTGGGACTCCTGTATGTCGTCATCGACGTCCTGGCGTCCCGGCGCGAAAGCACGCCCGTGCGGAAGCTCGGATTCGTCCTGATCGCCATGTGCGCGATGATCCTCGCGACGCTGGGACTTTCGGCATCAGGCGTGGGCGGATTCGACGCGAAGAACCAGGCGCTCGTTCCCCTTGATTATCCAAGCATTTTCCTGGCATCCCTCGTCGCGATCGCCTTCGGCATATTCTCCATCATCGTCTTCCGTCTGCTCCGCGACCTGATCCTCATCAACCGCAAGCCCGCCGCACGGCGGAACTGGTTGATATTCTCCGCGCTCCTCCTCGGGACCTCGGTGTCGTGCCTGACGACACGCCCGCTTGATTCATCAATCGCCACCAGCATCCTGTTCGCGCTTGCGATACTTTTTGCGGTCATGAATTCGTTCCGGCTCCCGTGGATCGTGTACCTGACGAAGCGGGAGAAGCTGTTCAGCCTCGCCTGCGGATTCTTCCTGTTCGGCGGATTCACCGCGCTTGCCGTCCAGATCGGCAGCGGCACACTGCTGAGGAAGTCGCTCCTCTACTACTCCCATCCGCTGCATCAGTTCATACAGCTGGTGACGATCTTCGGGGCCCTCTACGCGGGGATGGCCTTTGTGAGCACGCTGTTCCACCTGCCGACCGCGGAAGCATTCGACAGGAAGCGCTCGGAGGTGTCGTCGCTCCACACGCTGAGCAAGCTCGTGACGCAGGTGTTCGACTTCAACGAGCTCGTCGACAATGTGACGTCGATGACCCTGCAGGTGGTGGGAGCCTCGAGCTGCTGGCTGGAGATCATCACCGGGGCCGGTGAGGAGGACGCTCCGGCGGCCGGGGAGGATGCCTCCTACGGGGTGCAGGTGGCGGCGATGAAGAACATCACGCAGGAGGAAATCGACATTCTCGTGTCCCCGGAACGGCGGGGGATCCGTGACAGCGTCGTAAAGGACCGGAAAGCAATCGTCGTGGACGACATCGAGCGGGACCCCCGGTTCGTGCAGCTGAAGAAACACCGGGGGATGGCGGGCTCGCTTGTCGTCGTCCCGCTCGTCTCGCACACGGGGCTGGCCGGCATTCTCTATGCGGCGAAAAAGGAATCGTTTGGATTTGTCCGGGACGACGTCGATGCGATCTCGGCCTTCGCCGACCAGGCGACGGTGGCGATCGAGAACTCGCGTCTCATACGGGAATCGCTCGAGAAGGAGAGGCTCTACCGGGAGATGCTCGTCGCCCAGGAGATGCAGAAGCGCCTCCTTCCGCAGCACGTGCCCGTGGCCCCCACGATCGATCTCGATGCGATATCCACGCCGGCGTTCGAGGTCGGAGGGGACTATTATGATTTCATGGAGCTCGGGGACGGGAGGATCGGCATTGTGGTCGGGGACGTGTCGGGAAAGGGCGTATCGGCGGCGTTCTACATGTCGGAGATGAAGGGCATCTTCCAGGCGCTCGGACGGATTTGCTCTTCGCCGAAGGAGTTCATGGTGAGGGCAAACGAGGCGCTGGCCGGTTCTATTGACAAACACTCGTTCGTTAGCTTAATTTACGCTATACTGGACCCGGTTTCCGGCCGGCTCACCGTGGCACGGGCGGGTCACTGTCCCATGCTCCACGTCAGCGGGGAAAATGTGGCCTACGTCCGCCCCAACGGACTCGGGATGGGGCTGAGCAGGGGACCGACATTCGACGACGCGATCCAGGAGGAGGTGATCCCCCTCGGCGAAGGGGACGTCTGCGTGCTCTACACGGACGGCGTCACCGAGGCGCGTTGCGGCGACGACGAGTTCGGCTACGAACGTCTGATGGCTGCGGCGCGCTCGGCCCGGGGGAAGAACGCGGCCGGCATCAAGGAAGAGATACTGGCGACCGTCAGCAGGTTTACGGAGCACCGGGCGAACGACGACGACCTGACGCTGGTCGTCTTGAAATGGAACGGACCCGACAGGCGCGGTTAACGCGCGATTTGAAACCGGAGGACCATCGATGAGTGAATTCAAGATCGGACAACGCGAAGTGGAGAACGTCAACATCCTCGAGCTCAAGGGGTACCTCGACGCCCACACGGCGCCGAAGCTGGAAGAAGCCTTCCAGAACCTCCTGAAGAGCCAGCGGTTCCGGATCGTCGTCAACTGCAGGGACCTGTCCTACATCAGCAGCGCGGGACTGGGCGTCTTCATGGCGTTCATCGAGGACGTCCGGAACGGCAAGGGGGACATCAAGCTCACCAACATGTCCCCGAAGGTCTACAACGTCTTCGACCTCCTGGGGTTCCCGCTGCTGTATGAGATATTCAAAGATGAACAGGAAGCCGTGACCCGGTTCTTTGACAGGGCCAAATAGGTCGTGAACACCACGGGCATACAGGTCGAAAGCCGGACGGAACGGCTCATCGCCGTCCGCGATTTCGTCTCGGAGGCTGCGCGTGCCTTCGGGTTCGGCGACGAGGACATCAGCAAGATCGCCCTTGCCGTCGATGAAGCCTGCACCAACGTGATCAAGCACGCATACCGCTCCGATCCGACGAAGATCATCCACGTGAACGTGAGCGGGGGGAACGGTACGTTCGAGGTTGTGATCCGGGATGAGGGGGTCCGGTTCAACCCCACGCAGGTGCTCCCCCCCGACATGAAGGAGTACCTTACCCACTTCCGGCGCGGAGGGCTCGGCGTGTACCTGATGAAATCCCTCATGGACAGGGTGGAGTATTCCATTTCGCCTGGAAAATCCAACGAACTGCGTCTGACAAAGTACCTTCCCCGGTAACTTCCCCTCCATGGCACGACCCCGCAGTTCTCCCCCATCCTCCGCCCCGGTCCCGGCGGAGGCCGAATCCGCCGAAAGCCGGTTTGAAAATGCGGCCCTCTTCGAGTTCAGCACGGTCATCAATTCCTCCCTTGAGCTCCCGTTCATCCTGAGCCACATCCTGCTCACGATAATGGGGAAAATCCTCTCCACCCGGGGAATGGTGGCCATGGCGCACGCGAACGGGAAATTCACCGTCGAGATGGTGAAGGGCTTTCCTCAGACGCTCCGGGGGAAGAGCGTGAAGATCGGTACGGTGACGCGGACGGCTTTCGAGATTGCGGCGCTCGACCCGCGGCGCCACGCCTGGGTGAAGTTCTTCAGAGAGGAGGGGGTGACGCTCGTACTCCCCCTTGTGATCGCAGAAAAGACGATCGGGGTGCTGGGGTTCGGCGGGCGCATTGCAAAGCGGAAACTCACCGCCCGGGAAGTGACGTACCTCCGCTCGCTGGCGAACATTTCCGCCACTGCGATCGAGAAGGCGCACACGATCAACGAGCTTCAACGCGTCAACCGCCAGCTCGATCAGAAAATCCAGGACCTGAACACGCTGTTCGAGACAGGGAAGGAATTCAGCGCGCTCCTCGACCCGGAGAGGCAGATCCGGCTGCTGGAACTCTCGCTCCTCGGCAGGTTCCTCCCCACCCGTTACCTGATCAGCCTCCGGGACGGTCCCGACATGAAGATCGTTGCCTCCAAGATCTCCGGCCAGATGCCTCAGGGAGAGCTGCTCGCGACCCTTGCGCGGATCAGCGCGCCTGTGCGGGTGGCGGACATTGTCGTCACCGGCACCGTTGACGTACGGGAGGCGCTCATCGGGCTCGGCATGACCGTCGTCGTCCCGATCAGGCTCCAGGGGGAATCCCGCGGGCAGATTCTCCTCGGCGAGAAAATGAGCCGTGAGGAGTTCAGCCAGACGGACCTTGAATTCCTATCATCGATCGGGAACCTGGCGATCATCTCGCTCGAAAACGCACGACTGTTCAAGGAAGCGATAGAAAAGCAGAAGCTCGAGGACGAGCTGCTCATCGCGCGCGAAATCCAGAAAGGGCTCCTGCCGAGCGTCCTCCCGGAGATCCCCGGGTTCCGGATGAGCGCGGCGAATATCTCCTCCCGGCAGGTGGGGGGGGACTACTACGACGTACTTGTGCTCCCGGACGGGAGGTTTATCATTGCCATCGGCGACGTTTCGGGGAAGGGACCCCCCGCCGCGCTCCTGATGGCCAACCTGCAGGCGACGATCAGGGCGCTCGTGCCGCTCGACCTGGGTCTCAGCGGGCTCACCGGCCGGGTCAACGACCTCATGTGCGAGAACACGGGGGGGAATAAATTCGTCACATTCTTCTGGGGGACGATCGACCCACGGACAAAGACGCTCACGTACGTGAACGCAGGCCACAACTATCCGTACCTTCTTCACGACGATGGATCGTTCGCCCGGCTCGACAGGGGAGGGATGATACTCGGCGTCATGAAAACCGCCGCGCCGTATGAGGAGGCGGCCGTCCTGTGCAGGGGGGGGGACACGCTTGTCCTGTTCACCGACGGCGTGAGCGAGGCGATGAGCACCCGGCAGGAAGAGTACGGGGAAGAACGCCTGGAGGGCGTGCTCAGGGATGCGATGTCCGGGACGGCACAGGAGATCCTCGATGCGATCCATCGTGACGTGCTTGTCCACACGCAGGGCGCTCCCCAGTCGGACGATATCACGATGATGGTGCTGAAAATCCTCTGAATATGTCTCCGCCGTTGCATTCGTCCCCCCGAATGGTTAGTTTCTGTTATTGCACCCCATGGTCCGCACTTCCCACACACGCATTAGGTCCCGCGCCGGCTCCCCGGCGAATCACTATGATGGATTCCTGAGGAGCCTGCGGCTCATGCGTCCCGAGACGCGAGGCACATACGGCAGGGCGCTCAGGGAGTTTGTGCGGTGGTACGCCGCCGGTGAACGGGGCGGCAGGATAACGACCGCCGACGTCGTACGATACAAACGGTACCTGACGTCCCGTAAGCGGCTGAGCGCGGTCTCGGTCTCCACCTACCTTACCGCTGTGCGCCGGTTCTGTCATTACCTTGTCCGCCGGGGAGTCTTGCCGGAGAATCCGGCACTCCCCGTGGGAGGAAACAGCCGGCCGCGAGTCCACTCGCGGGCCGCCCTCACTCCCGCTGAAGTGCAGGACCTCCTTTCAGTCGTCGACCGGTCGGACGAGCGTGGGCTGCGCGACCTCGCATTCATCAGGCTGATGCTCGGGTGCGGGCTTTCCGAGATCGAGATCATCAGGGCGGACGGAGGGGACCGCTTCTTGGGTCCGGAAGGAGTCACGCTCCGTGTGCAGGGGAAAGGGCGGCGCCGGAAGGACCAGTCTGTCCAGCTCCCGCCTGACGTCGCCGCGGCCCTCGATGCATACCTGGCGCTCCGCCCCGGGCTCGCGTCCGGGGATCCCCTTTTTGCAAGCGCCGGAAACCGGACCAGGGGGAAGAGGATGACGACGCGCGGGGTGCGGGACAGGGTGTCGCATTACCTTGTGCAGGCCGGGCTGAAGGGGGAGGGAGGGAAGCGCATCACACCGTATTCTCTGCGGCACACTGCGGCGGTCCGGATGGCGGGGGAGGGGGCGAGTGCCGCCGAGATCCGGGATCGAATGCGCCTTGGGAGCGTGACAACGGCAATGCTGTACATCAACCAGTCAAAACAACAACCCGCCGGAACATGAGGATGGCGTACCCTTTTTCGACAATTGAGCCACGGTGGCAGAAATACTGGGAAGACCGGGAGACATTCCACTCGGAGGAAATCCCGACAAAGCCCAAGGCCTACATACTTGACATGTATCCGTACCCGTCAGGGGCGGGGTTGCATGTCGGACACCCCGAAGGGTACACCGCGACGGACATACTCTCACGGTACCGGAGGATGCGCGGGTACAGCGTTCTTCATCCGATGGGCTGGGATGCATTCGGCCTCCCCGCCGAGCGGTACGCGATGCAGACGAACGTCCACCCCCGCATCACCACGGAGCAGAACATTGCCACGTTCCGGCGGCAGATCAGGATGCTGGGGCTCAGCTACGACTGGTCCCGCGAAGTCGACACGACGGACCCCGGCTACTACCGGTGGACGCAGTGGATATTTCTTCGCATGTATGATTCGTGGTTCGATCCCCGCATCCGCCGGGCCGCACCGATCGGAACGCTCATCGGAGAGTTCACAACCAAGGGCTCCTCCGGATTTCCTGTTGAGGACGGGTTCAGCGCGGAGGAGTGGCGTGCCAAGCCTGCGCGGGAACGGCAGGAAATCCTCTCCCGCTTCCGGCTGGCCTATGTGGCCGAGATCCCGGTCAACTGGTGCGAAGCGCTGGGGACGGTTCTCGCCAACGAAGAGGTCCCGGAATGGACGGAAAAAGGGTACACCGTCGAGCGCCGGCCGATGAGGCAGTGGATGATGAGGATCACGGCGTACGCGGACAGGCTGCTTGAAGATTCGGCGGCTCTGGATTGGCCGTCGTCCACGCTGGAACAGCAGAGGAACTGGATCGGCCGGTCGGAAGGGGCGGAGATCGCGTTTCCGCTTCCCGGCAAAGGGGCGGAGATCAGGGTCTTTACCACCCGGCCGGACACAATTTTCGGGGCCACGTACATGGTGCTCGCCCCCGAGCATTCCCTCGTGGCAGGGCTGACGGACCCGGGAATGCGGGCTGCGGTGGACGAGTACAGAGCAAAGTCATTGCTCAGGAGCGATCTCGAGCGCGGCGCCGATGCCGGGAAAACGGGAGTCTTCACGGGAGGATTCGCAACGAACCCTGCGACGGGGAAAAACATCCCGGTCTGGATCGCCGACTACGTCCTCTCCGGGTACGGGACAGGGGCCATCATGGCTGTCCCGGCACACGACCAGAGGGACTACGATTTCGCAAAGAAATTCTCTCTTCCAATCGTTTCTGTGATCCGGGGGGGGGAAGCCGTCGAGGGCGCATTCACGGAGGAGGGCGTTTCCGTGAACTCTTCGAACGCCGAAATCTCACTCGACGGCCTCGGGACAGAGGAGGCGAAAAGAGTGATCATCCGGTGGCTTGGAACGAAACGGCTCGGTGCGGCGGCCGTGCAGTTCAAGCTCCGGGACTGGCTCTTCTCGCGCCAGAGGTACTGGGGCGAGCCGATCCCCATCGTACATTACGAAGACGGGACGATGGAGCCGCTTCCTGACAGCGCTCTCCCTCTTCTCCTTCCCGACCTGAAAAAATTCCAGCCGAGCGGGACAACCGAATCGCCGCTTGCCCTGGCTGAAGAGTGGGTAAGCGTCGTCGATCCCGCGACGGGACGCCGGGGGAGACGTGAGACCAACACGATGCCCCAGTGGGCCGGCTCCTGCTGGTACTACTTACGGTATATCAGCCCGAGGGACGCCAGATCGTTCTGCGATCCGGAACTTGAAAAGCTCTGGATGCCGGTGGACCTCTACGTCGGGGGTTCGGAGCACGCCGTGCTCCACCTCATGTATGCGAGGTTCTGGCATAAAGTCCTGTTCGATCTCGGGTATTTGAGCACAAAAGAGCCGTTCCCGAAGCTCCGGCACCAGGGGATAATACTCGGTGAGGATTCAAGGAAGATGTCGAAATCGCGCGGGAATGTGGTGAATCCAGACGAAGTGGTAAAGCTTTACGGCGCGGATTCGCTCAGGTTATTTGAGATGTTCATGGGACCTCTGGAGGAGACGAAACCCTGGAGTATGAGAGGAGTGGAGGGAGTGTACAGGTTTCTGAACAGAGTCTGGAGATTGTTCATCACTGAAGATGATATATTGGATCCAAGAGTTCAGATAACTCCTGTAACCAGTGATTTGCAAACGAGTTATCATTATTCAATAAAGAAAATTGGGGAGGATATCGAAGACCTCAAATTCAACACCGCGATCTCGCAGATGATGATATTTGTGAACGAGGTGATGAAATCGGATGCCCGCCCGCGCCAGATACTCGAGCCCTTTGTGCTATTGCTTTCACCGTTCGCACCTCATATCGCCGAGGAGCTCTGGCGGAGACTCGGACATGATGCCACGCTGGCCTATGAGTCATGGCCCGCGTACGATCCCGCGATGCTCCGCAGGTCCAGCGTGGAGATCGTGGTTCAGGTAAACGGGAAAGTCCGCTCCAGGCTCCAGGTCCCATCCGACACGCTGGAGAAGCGACTGGAGGAGCTTGCGCTGGCTGACGCCGACGTGTTGAGGCACACGGAAGGGAAAGACGTGCTGAAAGTCATCGTGGTGAAGAACAAGCTCGTCAACCTCGTGGTGAAGTGAGCCATGGAGAAGGTCAGCGTCATCCTCGTGACACTGAACGAGGCGAAGAACATCGAGCGATGTCTTGACAGCGTCCGGTGGGCCGATGAGATCATCGTCGTGGATTCCTTCAGCACGGACGGGACCGTAGGGCTTGCGAAGCGTTACACGGACCGAGTCTACCAGCATGAGTACCCGGGGACGAGCAAGCAGGTGGAACGGGGGATCGGCTACGCCACGGGGGAGTGGATATTCGTCATCGACGCCGACGAGGAGGTCTCGGCTGACCTTGCCGGGGAGGTCAGAGAGGTGCTCGCAGACGACCGGGGATACGCCGGGTTCGAGTTCATCCGGAAGCCGGAAGCATTCGGCAAATGGATAGAGCACGGGGGGTGGTTCCCCGACTATCAGTTCAGGTTCTTCCGCAAGGACAGCTACTACTGCGAACACCAGGAGATCCACGGCGGGTTCAATACCCGGGGGAAGAAGGGACGGCTGAAGGGGTACCTCTACCATCACACGTACGGGACGATCTACGCGTACGTGGAAAAAATGAACGAGTATACGTCGCTCCATGTCTCAAACAGGCTGAAGAACAATCGCGACGAGGAGGCGAAGTGGCATGATCTCGTGCTGAGCCCCCTCTCGCACTTCCTCCGGATGTTTTTTTCGCGCAGGGGGTACAGGGACGGGTTCCACGGGTTTGTCCTGGCGATGCTCGATGCGAACTACGCGATGCTCATGTACGCAAAGCTGTGGGAATACCGGATGCGAGAGAAGGAGGGGAAGGGGATCCTTCCTCCGATCACAAACCACGAGCTGAACGCCCTCAAACGGAAACAATGACAACGTACGCCCGCATACTCAGCTTCATCCGCCCTTACAGGCTCACGCTTGCTCTCTCGATTCTCTGTTCGATTTTCTTCTCGATCTTCAGCGGCGTGTCGATCTACCTCATAATTCCCCTGCTGACGACACTCTTCGGGGGTGGAGCGGCCGGGCAGCCGTCGGCACCTCCCGCGGCAGGGTCGTCGTTCCTCCCGGGATGGCTGATCGCGGCGAAGGACGCCGCCACGGAGGCGTTCCGCCACGCCGTCTTCCGCGCGGACCCCGCGGATTCGCTCTTCAACATCTGCGTGATCATCGTCTCTGCGTTTCTCCTCCGGAACCTCTTCTCGTACCTCCAGTCGAACCTGATGATCTACGTCGAACAGGGGCTCACGCGCGACCTGAGGAACTCGCTCTACCGGCACATCCATGAGCTTCCGCTGGCATACTTCACAAATGAACGGACGGGGAACCTGATCTCGCGGATCATGAACGACGTCCCCGTCATCAACACCGGCATCTCGGCAACGTTTCAGACGATGATCCGCGAGCCGCTCCTTCTCCTTGTTTACCTGACGATCTGTCTCGTGCTGAGCTGGAAGCTCACGCTGATCGCGTTTATCGTGTTCCCTGTTGTTCTGCTCGTGATCGCAGGCGTCGGGCGCCGCGTACACAAGGAGAGCGGACTCGCACAGGAAAGGATCGCGGATCTGACCTCGGTCCTCCATGAGACGATCTCGGGGGTGAAGGTGGTGAAGGCATTCGGGATGGAGGAGTTCGAGAACAGGAAATTCTCCAGGGAGAGCAACAGTTATTTCCGGACCATCCTCCGGGTGACGAACATACGCAACCTCGCATCGCCGACGACGGAATTCCTGAGCGCGGCTGCCGGGGGGGTCATCATCTGGTACGGGGGCCTGCAGGTCCTGGGAAAAAGCATGGAGGGGAGCGAGTTCCTCGGGTTTCTCTTTGCGATGTTCCAGCTCATGCCCCCGATCAAGGAGCTCAGCAACGTGAACAACCGGATCCAGGAAGCCTCGGCGGCGGGGAAGCGCGTCTTTGAGGTACTCGATACCGAGCCGAACATCAAAGACGCCCCCGGTGCAGTGGACCTTCCTGCTTTCTCTTCGGACATCCGGTTCGAGGGGGTCTCCTTCCGCTACGGTGACGGGGAGCCCGTCCTGGACGGGATCACGCTGAAGATCCGGAAGGGGGAGGTTGTTGCAATCGTGGGGCCGAGCGGCGCGGGCAAGTCGACGCTGATCGACCTGGTGCCGAGGTTTTATGATCCGACCGGCGGGCGCATACTCATCGACGGTGTCGACCTGCGCCAGGTCCGGCTCCGCTCGCTCAGGGACAAGATCGGCATCGTCACGCAGGAGACGCTCCTGTTCAACGACACCGTCCGGAACAACATCGCGTACGGGCTGGAGGAGTGTCCTCTCGGGAAGATCGTGGACGCGGCGAAAGCCGCCAACGCGCACGCGTTCATCAGCGCGATGCACAACGGCTACGATTCCGTCATCGGCGAGCGGGGGGTCAAGATCTCCGGCGGGGAACGGCAGCGCCTTGCGCTCGCCCGGGCGATACTGAAGAATCCGCCTGTCCTGATCCTTGACGAAGCGACATCCGCGCTCGACACCGAATCGGAAATCCTCGTTCAGGAGGCGATCGAGAGGCTGATGGCGGGACGAACGTCCATCGTCATCGCGCACAGGCTCTCGACCGTCCAGCACGCCGACCGGATCGTCGTCATAGAGGACGGGAAGATCGTGGAAACGGGGAAACATGCTGAGCTGATCGGGAAGACGCGCGGGCTCTACCGGAAACTTTACCAGCTGCAATTCCGCGACTGACGATGGACCATTCCTCTGACAGGTTCACGGCGAATACCACCCTCGTACTCACGGGGGCGTCGTACCTCTTCCTGGCATCGGCATTCATCTCGATCGCCGTCAATTCCCTTGCGCTGGGAGTGATGGCGCTCTGCTGGGTGCTCGTGATGGTCCTCGGAAGGCGGTGGACCGTGGTGGCGACTCCGCTGGACTACTTTTTCCTGGCCTATGTCGTCGCGGAGCTCCTCGCAACCCTGTTCTCGGTCAGCCCCGGAGAATCGCTCTACGTGTCGCGGAGAGTCCTCCTCATCGCCGTCGTGTATTATTTTGCGTCGTGCGTTGGCTCCCGGACGGGGGGGAAGCGGGCCGTGGGAGTTCTGCTCGGCTCCGCCGTGCTCGTTGCGACAATCGGCGTGATCAAGCTCCTGCTCGGCGGTCCGGGTGAAAACACGCGGCTCGAGATCTTTCAGTTCTACATGACGACCTCACAGCTGATGATGATCGCCCTGCTTCTGATCCTCCCGTTCGCCATCCACCCCGGTGCTCCGCGGTCTGTCCGGCTCGCTGCAGCGGCGGGACTGATCCCCGTCGGGGTATCGTTGTATGCCACAGTGACGCGGGGGGCATACCTTGCGGCGGCGGCGGGTGTCGTCCTCATCGCCTGTGTGCGGAACTGGAAAATCCTCATCCTGCTGGCCATCCTCGTTGGTGCGATCGCACTTTTTGCTCCTCCGTACGTGATCGGCCGGCTTCAGAGCATCGTGGATATTCACCATCCCGAAAACGAAGCCCGGCTCCTCCTCTGGGGCACTGGGCTGAAGATATTTGCCGACCATCCCGTCACGGGTGTCGGAGATATCGACCTGGGAGTGCTCCTGAAGCAGTACGCCGGACCCGGGTACAACGGCCAGTGGGGGCACCTGCATAACGTGGCGGTTCATGTGCTGGTTACGCTCGGTGCACTCGGCGCGCTTGCGGTACTGGCACTCTTCGTGCGCATCGGAGTCGAGGAATGGAGGATCTACCGCCGCGTAAAGGATGACTGGTTTGCCGGGTCGTTTGCGCTCGGCGCCTTCGCGGTCTTCGTCGGCTTCCAGGTGAACGGGCTCACCGAATGGAGTTTCGGGAACCAGATGGTCGTGATACTCGTCTGGGTCACGCTCGGGATCACCCTGGCACTCGGGCACATTGCGGGGAAGGAGGCTCTGTGAGCGCGCAGCTGACGGTGATAACGCTGACCCGGGACGAGGAACGCAACATCGTCGAGTGCCTGGAAAGCGTCGCGTGGGCACAGGAGATCATCGTCCTCGACTCGGGGAGCACCGACAGAACGGTTGAGCTGGCGCGACGGTTCACGCCGAACGCGAGCGTCCTCCCGTGGCGGGGATACGGTGCGGCGCGGAACGAGGGGCTCGCGCGCTCGCACTCCGGATGGATACTGTGGCTCGACGCGGACGAGCGCGTCACACCGGAGCTCGCCGCGGAGATCCGCGGCATCCTGGAGAAGGACGACCCTGACGTGGCGGGGTACGAGATTGCGCGCCGCGCCTATTTTTGCGGGAAGTGGATCAGGCACGGCGGCTGGTATCCGTCACGGGTGGTCCGGCTGTTCCGCAGGGACCAGGCAAGGTTCAGTGAAACCCGTGTCCATGAGCGGATCCTCATCGCGGGAGCGGTCTCGCGCACCCTGCACGACCTCATCCACTATACCGATCCCGATCTCAACCACTATTTCACGAAATTCAACTCCTACACGTCGCTCGCCGCGCGGGACATGTTCGAGGCGGGAAGGAGTTTCTCCGTCGGCGATCTGATCTTCCGGCCCCTGTTTCAGTTCTTCAAGATGTATCTGTTGCGGCTGGGGTTCCTCGACGGGATCCACGGGTTCGTGCTCTGCGTCGCGTCTTCCGCGTACGTGTTCACGAAATACGCTAAGCTCTGGGAGCTGAAACTGACGGCCAAAAAACACTGAAGGACGGCACAATGGAATCACCTGACAAGAACGCGATGCTGTTCGCCCGGCTGGTGTTCATGCTGCACGCCGCGGCCATGCAGTACCTCGGCAAGATCAAGAACCCCGTCACGGACAAGGTCGAACGCGATCTGGCCGGGGCGCAGGGGATGATCGACACGCTCGAAATGCTGGAGAACCGGACGAAGGGAAACCTGTCGCAGGACGAGTCGAGGATGCTCGCTCAGATGCTCCAGGAGCTCCGGCTCAACTATGTGGACGAGGCGCAGAAGCCCCCTCCGCCCCCCGCGCAGGACGGGGGAGCGCCGGCATGAAATTCGCCATATTCGGAAACGTGGAGAAGCCCGGGCTGAAGGGGGCACTCATGGTCCTCCTGACAAGGCTCGAACACTCGGGGATGGAGTATGCCCTGGATGATGCGCTCGCGCCGATGGTGGCGGAGCGCGCCGGACCCGCTCCGGCCCGGCTGAGAAGCCGGGAGGCATGCCTCGACGGCGCGGACATGCTTGTCGCCCTCGGCGGCGACGGAACGATACTGGCGGCGGCGCGCGCCGTGGGCCGGAGAGGGACGCCGATACTCGGGGTCAACCTTGGCAAGCTCGGCTTCCTCGCGGAGCTGGCTCCGGAAGAGATTGAAAAGGCGGTCGGAGACATACTCGCGAACAAGTACATCGTCGAAGAGCGGCTCGTCATCGAGGCGGTGAGCACGGCGTTTCCGTCCAGAGTAATCCACGCGGTGAACGACATCGTTCTTGATAAGTCGCGTTCCTCCCGCGTGATCGATATCGAGACGCACATCGACGGGGCATTTGCAGTCACGTACCGGGGGGACGGCGTCATCATCTCGACCCCGACGGGATCGACCGCGTATGCGCTCTCGAACGGCGGTCCCATTGTCACCCCCGGAAGCGATGTCATCGGGATCACGCCGATCTCTCCGCACACGCTCAGCGGGAGGCCGCTCATCGTCCCCGCCTCGAGCGTCATACGCATTGTGGCCCACGCGGAAAACGAGGAGTTGCTTCTGGCGGCGGACGGGCAGGAAGAGGCGTTCCTCCGCCCCCCTGCAGAGGTCACCGTCCGAAAAGCGGACTACACGGTCAGTCTGGTCAAGCGGACGGACAGGTCGTACTTCGACCTGCTGAGGGCGAAGCTTCACTGGGGGAGAGACGCCCGCACGAGCGGGTGAGGGGGCGGGATCAGTTGTTCTTTGCGCCTTCGACGATCCAGGTTCGTATCCCGTTGATCTGGTTCGTATTCAATGTGTATGTCCCTGGAGGCATCTGCGGCGGGAGGCTCCCCTGTATCCGCTTCACA
>Ga0182019_10000362_pt1 | contig 22452 bp, 16 predicted proteins | sample 812E2MmetaG_FD_120483 | JGI IMG/M metagenome (GOLD analysis project Ga0182019, IMG submission 120483) | Permafrost microbial communities from Stordalen Mire, Sweden - 812E2M metaG | ecosystem: Environmental > Terrestrial > Soil > Wetlands > Permafrost | place: Sweden: Stordalen | collected...
ACCTCGTTTATCGCCTCTTCTCCCCTCACACCCCTGATATCAATCTCAGGCTTGAAATTTAGCTTCCTCTGATTGAGGACCGGGTCAGGCGGTGTGTATTTTTGAGCTGACCGGAGGCTCTCCCTGAGTTCCGCTTTGCTTATCTTTTCTATCTTATCGATTGAAACCAGGAATCTGAAACTTCCTGTTTCCACCTGGACCATCTTGTCTTTTATTTCCGTAATCTCCCCGGCAGCCATGGTATCGGTCATTCTCACCGCATCGCCGACTTTCATTTTTTGCTCTGCAACAGTCTCTTCCTGCTTCTCAGCCGGCTTATACTTTTTAGCTCTCTGAGCGAGTGATGATATCTTCTTCTCGACCTCCGATTCAACCGGTTTAGTATCTTCAACTATCTCACTCTTAAACTCTTCAAGTTGTTGCCTTATATCCCTGGTTTTCTCCTTCTCAGCCTGCGACTCCTTTATCTGCCTTATCGTGTTCTCGATCATCCTGTTGGATTCTTTCAGAAGGTTCTGGGCTTCATCTTTCGCTTTTGTGATTATCTCCTTTCTAAGCGATTTTGCACCTGAGAGCTCTTTTTCATATTCCTCTATCAGTTCCTCAAGTCTTTTTTCGTGCTGCCTGATGTTCATCCTTTTCGTTTCCCAGTATCTTTTATCGCGGGCAATATCCTTGAGATTTCTGTCATAATTGATATTCTTCACTCCTGCCTTGCCAGAGGCTTCATTAAGTATCTCTTCCGGCAGACCGATCTTCCTTGCAATCTCAAATGCAAATGAGCTTCCCGGCTTACCTGTATAAAGCTGGAAAAGAGGCTGCAGAAGGTGATTATCGAACGCCATTGCTCCATTTATTACTCCATCGGTCAGCGAAGCAAAATGTTTCAGGTTTGTGTAATGTGTTGTCAGTACTCCAAATACTCCTTTCCTGTTTAGCTCTCCAAGAATGGCTTCAGCTATAGCTCCTCCAAGCATTGGCTCGGTTCCTGTTCCGAATTCATCAATAAGAATAAGGCTTTTGCTATTTCCGTTTTTCAGGAAGTTCTTCATGCTGATAAGATGGGAACTGTATGTACTAAGATCGTTTTCGATACTTTGTTCATCGCCGATATCTATCAGTATATCTTTGAATACACCGCATTCGGAACCCTCCTCCACGGGTATCGGAAGTCCGCACTGCAGCATATACTGAAGGAGTCCGACAGTTTTAAGACAAACCGATTTACCTCCGGCATTCGGCCCGGAGATAACAAGTATCCTGTTTTTATCATCAAGCTGTATATCAAGCGGTATAACTTTCCTTCCTGGTATTTTCTCAAATGTCAGCATAAGCAACGGGTGCACAGCCTTCTTCCAGGCAATAAAGGGTTTTTCAATTATCACGGGCCTTATAGATTTCAGGTGATTCCCAAGCAGTGCCTTTGACCTGATGAAATCTATCTCTCCCAGGAATATATTGGACTCCAGAAGATCATCTATATAAGGCCTTATATTATCGGCAAATGCTGTTAATATTTTAACAATCTCCCTCTTTTCCTCGTATTCAAGCTCGACCAGGTCATTGTTAATTTCGACTATCTCCTCAGGCTCTATGAAGACAGTTTTTCCCGTGGCTGACTGATCGTGTATAAGACCTTTTATCCTGCGCTTGTCATAGGCACTGACAGGTATAACACCTCTCCCGTTCCTGACTGATGCTGTAACATCCGTATCGATTATCCCGTCAGCCTGTGCCTGCTTAAGTATCGAGTTAAGTCGTTTCGAAGCCTGCATGGTTTTGGAAGCCATATCAGACCTGATTTCCTTAAGGTGTGGAGAAGCATTATCCTTGATTGCCCCGTGCCTGTCGATTATCCTGTCGATCGCATCAAGCACATATGGATAAGTCTTTACGGAACCGCACATTTTTCTCAAAACAGGGTATTCTGTTTCATTCTTGTTTCTGAAGAAATTGAGTATTGATTTAATTGTCTCGAGTGAGCGCTTCAGGTCAAAGATCTCTCTCACCTCCGGGAATGTGCCTTCAATCCTGATCTTGTTAAGACAGTCAGAAATGCTGAAATAATTATCGGAGGGAAAATTCTCCTCAAACCTCAGCAAGTTCTGGAATTCTGATGTAGCCGAAATATCTTTGATAATTGACTCAGTATTGTCTGAAAACCTTATTGAGCCAGCATTCTCGATTCCCATGGGGCTAAGGCATCGCTCCCTGAGCAGGTCCCGGATCCGGTCAAAGCCGATCTTGGATTCAAAATTGGCAGGATAAATCATAATAAAGACAAAAGACAAAAGACAAAAGTAAAAAGATAAAAGTAAGTCAGGAATCCTCTCCTATTTTTGTTCCACATCCTTCATCGAAAGCTGAATGCGCTTCCTCTCCAGGTCGACTGAAAGTACTCTGACCATCACATGCTGATTAAGCTTCACAACCGATGAAGGATCCTGAACATATGTCTTGCTGAGGTTCGAAATATGGACCAGTCCGTCCTGCTTGATTCCGATATCGACGAATGCGCCGAATTTTGTAACATTTGTTACAATTCCCGGAACAACCATTCCCTCTGCCAGGTCTTCCATCTGATGAACGTCGGCAAACCTGAACTCTTTAATCTTTGACCTTGGATCGCGGCCTGGTTTTGCCAGCTCATCCATAATATCTTTTAAGGTTGGCAGCCCTGTAACAGGAGTAATATACTTCTCGAGATTAATCTCTTTCCTTTTTGTTTCGTTTTCCATCAGCTCCTTCAGATCGCAACCGGTGTCGTGCGACATTTTCTCTACCACATGATAGCTTTCGGGATGAACTGCGCTTCTGTCGAGAGGGTTCTCAGCATTACTGATGCGAAGGAATCCTGCGCTCTGCTCAAAGGCTTTTGGACCCATGCGCTTAACTTTTAAAAGTTCTTTCCGTGATTTGAATGGTCCGTTTTCAGTTCTGTAGTCTATTATGTTTTGAGCAAGCTGCGGACCAAGTCCGGAGACATACCTGAGAAGATGGCTGCTTGCAGTATTGACCTCAACGCCGACAGCGTTCACGCAGCTCATCACTACCTCATCGAGCGCACCCTGGAGCTTTTGCTGATCTACATCATGCTGATACTGCCCCACCCCTATTGATTTAGGATCAATTTTCACCAGCTCGGCAAGCGGATCCATAAGCCTTCGTCCAATTGATACGGCACCGCGGACAGTGACATCATAATCCGGAAATTCGTCCCTCGCGACCTTTGAGGCTGAATAAATTGAAGCCCCTGCTTCACTTACAACGAATACCTGAATATCATTTTCAAATTTGACCCATTTTATAAAATCTTCTGTCTCGCGGCTGGCAGTTCCGTTCCCTATGGCAATAGCTTCTATCTTGTAAGCATTTACGAGTGACAGGATCTTCTTTATTGAAAGTGCAGTCTGATTCTGTGGCGGATGGGGATAAATAGCTTCATTATGAATAAGGTTTCCCTGCTTGTCGAGGCATACAATCTTGCAGCCAGTACGGAAACCGGGGTCAATGGCAAGGACATTCTTTTCGCCAAGAGGTGAAGCAAGAAGAAGCTGTCTGAGGTTGTCGACAAATACTTTTATCGCCTCTACGTCAGCCTTCTCCTTTGAAATGTTCCTGAATTCAGTCTCCATCGATGAAGATAGAAGCCTTTTCCAGCTTTCTCTGACAGCACCTTCAACCAATTTAGATGATTCATTTTTTGCATTAACAAAAAGCCCGTTGAGCAGATCTATTGCATTGTCCTCCTGCGGCTCTATCGAAAGCTTCAGAAATCCCTCTTCCTCTCCTCTCCTCATTGCCAGCAGGCGATGAGACGGGCATTTTTTCAAAGGCTCCGACCACTCATAATAATCGCTGAATTTAATGCCTTCTGCTTCCTTACCCTTAACTACTTTCGAATAAATGACCGCCTCCTTGTCAAACAGACAACGCAATTTTTTTCTGGATACCTCATCTTCACTTATCCATTCAGCAATAATATCGCATGCTCCGGCAAGAGCCTCTTCAATATCAGTGACAGCATCGTTGAGAAATTCCTCTGCCTTATGTGAGGGGTCCGTCTCCTGCTGTTTGAAAATAATTTCAGCAAGTGGTTCGAGCCCTTTTTCCCTGGCAATTGTTGCTCTTGTCCTGCGTTTTGGCCGGTAAGGCAGATATAAATCTTCCAGTTCGGCCATGGTATCAGCCGCTTTAATCTTTTTAAGAAGTTCAGGTGTCATCTTCTCCTGCTCTTCAATAGATTTTATCACACTCTCCTTCCTGGCGTCGAGATCCTTGAGTCTTTCATATTCGTCCTTGATATGCATCAGTTTAACCTCATCGAGGCTTCCTGTCATTTCCTTCCTGTATCTGCTTACAAATGGGATTGTAGCTCCGTCATCAAACAGTCTGATCGTATTCTCAACCTGCCAATCATGGAGACCAAGCTTTTTCGAAATAAGCTCAATATTTTTATTTGCTCCCATCGTTCAACTTTTCAACTATTCAACCTTACAAACTTTATGATTACTCAACATAAATTACCAGACCCTTCAGATACTCGCTTTCCGGATGATAAATATTCACCGGGTGATCGACAGGCTGTCCTATCTGATGCATTATTTTCACCCTGCGACCTGTATTGGCTGCAGCTGCAAAGACCGACTTCCTGAAATTCTCCTTTGTCACAACCTGTGAACAGGAAAATGTAAAAATTATACCTCTTGGTTTAATCTGTTCTATAGCCTTAATATTCAACCTTTTGTATCCCTGAAGTGCATTTGCCAGCACATTCTGGTGTTTGGCGAAAGCAGGCGGATCGAGAATTATAAGGTCGTAGATGTCTTTGATATCGTTGAGAAAATCAAATGCATCTACCTTGAATGACTCATGCCTCGGATCATCTCCATAATTCAACTTAATATTTTCATTCGCCATATCTATTGCTGATGCCGAGCTGTCGACAGTATGAACAAGCCTTGCATTTTTCATGGCATATACTGAAAAGCCTCCGGTATACCCAAACATGTTGAGAACGCTTCGTCCGTTGGTATATTCGCCCATAAGTTTCCGGTTTTCGCGCTGGTCGATAAAGAAGCCTGTCTTCTGGCCAGTGGTCCAGTCGATCCTGAATTTGAATCCGTTTTCAGTGACAACCACTGGATCAGAATTGCCGAACAGGAATTCATTTACAGCTGAAATCCCAGACATATGGGGAATTGTGCCTTCGCTCTTGTCATATACAGCGGTGATCTTGTCTCCCAGAAGCTCTTTAAGGATTGCTGCAAACTCTTTTCTGAGCCTGAACATTCCCACTGAATGTGTCTGCATGACAGCCACACCGTTATAATAATCAATGATCAGACCCGGAAGGTCATCTCCCTCAGCATAGATCAACCGGAAAACATTTGTTCCGGGATCATTTAAAAGCCCAACTGATTCCCTGTAGCTTATTGCTTTCCTGAACCTATCCCTGAAAAAATCAATATCAGGTTCAACCTTTGTGAAAGAGAGTATCCGAACTGCAATGGAACCTGGCTGGTAATGGCCTATTGCAAGAAACTCGTCCTTGTTGTCATAAACTTCTACCAGGTCGCCTTCGACAGGTGTCCCATAAATTTTCTTAATTGCTCCGGAGAATATCCATGGATGGTATCTCCTGGGTGACTGGTCTTTGCCGGATTTAAGGACTATTTTAACTCTTTCCACTTATATTTTATATTGTTATCAACAGATTATATATAATTACCTTTTACCCCCTTTCTTATTTCCCCCAAGGGGGAAATGATTTTACTCCTTCCCCTCTGGGGGAAGGCCGGGAAGGGGGTAATTATTATTCTTTGTCAATTTCTTATATATCTCATAACAGACCCATGCATCTGTTGCGGCGTAAACCTGCTGAGGTTCGCTAAGAACTTCAGCTTCCCAATCAGTGACCTGCTGTCTTTTTGAGATACGGAAGCCAAGTATGATGGCAGTCAGCTTCTTCAATCCTGAACTCTGAATTCCAAAATTCCTGACAAAGCTCTGAAGGTCGATAAATCCTTCCGGATTAAATTTCCTGACGTTTCTCAGGAACTTTATATCATCATGGACTGCCACTCCCGCCTTTGTTATTTCAGGATTGGCAAGCAGCCTTGCCAGTTCAGGAGGAATTCCTATCCTGTTTATTCTGAAGAGGTAGGCTTTATTCCGGGTCGCCAGCTGAATGAGAGACACCTTGTTTTTATGACCCTTCCTGAAATTAGGCCGGGTTTCAGTGTCAAAACCCAGGAGTTTCTCTTTCTTCAGGAGGGGTATGACTTTGCCGAAAGTCTTAATGTCGTCAATAATAACTATTTCACCTTTAAACCAGGATAACTCATAATTCTGTATCTCCTCAACCGTAATATTCTCCAGGTATCCGCTATTTTCCATCACTCCCGTAATCTTTTTGTCGTTTTGAAATGAACCATTCACTTGTATCTCTTTTTTCTTCATTTCCTTCCTCCATCTTCTTTGCCTTGCCTATCTCTTCGCCAGAATAAATGAATTTATGAATCGCCCTCATTGAATTTAGGAGTTTCTGGCCCCAGAAATTCTCAAAGTTCATCCTGCATTCCCACACAGCATCATTCATTACTTCAATAGTGCCGGTCTGGTACAAGAGTAAAAAGTTCTTCAAATCCTGGTAAATGTCAGCCATATTCTCAGAGATGCTGGAGGGGACCGGGGCTTCAGAATTCTCGGACTTTTCATCAAAGACTTCGAGATAATCATCAGCAGTTCCTAGCAACTTTCTGAATGAATCATTTATCGCATTCCAATCTTCCTCCATGATAAACTTCTCGTTGCCGTCTTCAAAGAATGATTCCAGCTGAGGAAGCAGTGAAGCCTTAAGGTAAAGAAGCGGAAGCAGACGCTGTAATATCCTCAGCATCTCATCGCCTTTAAGCTCAGAGGCATGCTCTGCATATTTGCAGAATTCAGCAGCCACGGCTGTGAACTCGACTACATTTCTTGAATATACAGGATTTGATTCAGTGCTCATCTTTTTGTTATTCAGTTTGCAAAATTAGACATTTTTCGGTGTTAATTTCATTCATAATTGCATATGGTAATTAAAACGCAGAGAGGCAATAGAATAAAACGGGAATCAAAATATTAACTCAGGAAGATTAGTGTGAGAAGAGATCCTGTTCCTTCCATAAAAGAAGATGCTTTTCGTCCATAATGATCTTATTATGATCGAGCAGCCACCGCAGAACTTTTATAACTTTATCTTCAGGATGGTTAACTTTGCTCACAAGTTCCCTGGTATCATATTTCTGTTCTGCAAGGATATCCTTTATTTCATCAAGGATGAGATCGAACTCATATTTACTGAGGTCCAGCTCATTACGTTCTCGGCATACATCACATATACCGCACCTGTCGGCTTCCTCACCAAAGTACTCAAGAAGGATAACTGATCTGCACCTGGTATTGTAATCGGCATAATCGATCATTTTATTCAATCTGTCAGCATACCTTTCCCTGACCTTAAGATAAGTATCGGGCGAGATAAGCAATGCTTTTCTTTCAAGACGCTCTTCTGTAAAAATGACCAGTGATGTTTTTTTACCGGGGATGTATTTAATTATGCCAAGGGTTGAAAGCTTTACCAGGAACCTGTAAACATTCTCTCTGGTGAGAGCTGATTTTTTTGCCAGGGCATCCTCATTTACCGGGACGAATTCAGAAAACATACCTGTATATGACCGGAGCAGCAATTTAATGAAACCGTCAAATGACTCATTGGCAACCTGGAATTTATATAGGTCATCGCGTCCAACTATAAAATGGACCCGGGAAGGGTTATCTATTTCTTCTGTGAATTCAATATAGCCTTCCCGCTGGAGGAAGGAAAGGCTATTAAATGTTTCGATGACCGGCAACCTGAATTTTGAGACAAATTCCGGCATACTGAAATCAAATACATTATCCTTTCCAGCCCCCATGGGTACCTGTAAGAAATTGCAAAGTGCCTCGTAAATATCCTTGATCTTTTCGACAGGTGGAAATTTCCGTCGCATCGAATCTTCAAGCCGGGTCTTATCAGAAGGCGAATAGAGAAGAACTGCATAAGCCGGCTTACCATCTCGTCCTGCCCTGCCGCTCTCCTGAAAATATTCCTCAATTGAATCGGGCATTTCCCAATGAATTACAAAACGCACTTCAGCTTTATCGATGCCCATTCCAAAAGCATTGGTTGCAACGATTACCCGCGTTTCCCCGGTTGTCCAGGATATCTGTTTTTTATCACGGAGCTCAACTGGCAGCCCGGCATGATAGAAGTCGGCGTTTATCCCTTTTGATACAAGCAGCTCGGCGATCTCTTTGCATCTCTTACGTGATCTTACATAAACAATACCGCTTCCCCCGGCTTTTTGAAGTGTGTTTATGAGGTAGGTTCCCTTATCTTCAGCTCTTCTTACCAGATAAGATATATTTTTCCTTTCAAAGCTTGTCTTGAGAAGGTTACTCTCCCTGAAATTAAGCTTCTCCATAATATCTTCAGCGACATGGGAAGTTGCTGAAGCCGTCAGGGCAAGAAAAGGAACAGTTTTAGGAATAAGCTCCCGGATTGAAGAAATCTTAAGGTACGACGGACGAAAATCATACCCCCATTGAGAAATACAGTGAGCTTCATCAACAGCAACAAGGTTAAGGTTCAGACGAGGAACCCTTGCCTGGAAAATCCGTGTCGATACCCTTTCAGGAGATACATAGAGGAATTTATAATCGCCGTATATTGCATTTTCAAGAGCAATATCAATCTCTTCACGAGACATCCCTGAATGGATCGCCATAGATCTTATTTCCAGGCTATTGAGACGATTAACCTGGTCCTTCATCAAGGCAATCAGCGGAGTGATTACAAGGCAGATTCCCTCTTTGGAAAGGGCATAGACCTGGAATGTAATTGACTTGCCGCCTCCTGTAGGCATGAGGCCAAGAGTATCTCTGCCTTCGGCAATGGAACCTATTATCTCCTCCTGAAGAGGTCTGAAGGATGTAAAGCCCCAATACTTTGTCAATATTTGCCTGTATGGTTCAAAATTCATTTTTGCAGCGAAACATTACAATATACAAAAATAGTAACTGTAATTCAATTTTTTATGAAGGCTTGAAAGAATGAATGGTTATGATCTCTGAATTTTTCGTAATTTGCGCAGCAAAACTTAAAATCCTCACCAATGTCTTTTTTAGATGATAAAATATTATATGAAGGACTGACTTTTGACGATGTGCTTCTGGTGCCTTCATATTCGGAAGTGCTTCCAAGAGAAGTCGATCTGAGTTCAATGTTTTCAAGAAACATCCGCATCAACACACCGGTTGTTTCAGCTGCAATGGACACTGTCACCGAGGATGAACTTGCAATTGCAATTGCAAGAGAAGGCGGGATTGGTGTAATCCATAAAAACATGAGTATCGAAAAACAGGCTGCTCAGGTGAAGAGAGTAAAAAGAGCCGAGAATGTCATGATATTTGACCCTATCACCATCCTTCTTGATGCTACAGTTGCTGAAGCAATGAACCTGATGGCAGAGTACAAGATCGGAGGCATTCCTGTTATAGATAAGAACGGGATACTCAAGGGCATTGTCACAAACAGGGATCTCAGGTTCGAGAATAATAAAAAGAGAAAGATCACCGAGGTTATGACTACTAACCTCATAACCACAAACCACCAGACCAACCTGGAGGCAGCGGCTAGGATACTTCAAAAACATAAGATTGAGAAACTTCCCATGATCGATGAAGCGGGCAAACTGATAGGTCTGATCACATACAAGGATATCACTAAGACCAAGGACCGGCCCAGTTCCTGCAAAGATGATAAAGGACGTCTCAGGGTTGCCGCTGCAATCGGCATTGCTGCTGATACGCTCCAAAGAGCTGAAGCTCTGATAAATGCCAATGTAGATGCTCTTGTTATCGATACTGCTCATGCCCATACGGTAAGCGTTATCAGGATGCTTAAGGAAATAAAAAGAAACTACCCCGGAACTGAAGTCATTGTTGGTAATATCGGTACCGCAGAAGCAGCAGAGAAACTGGTTAGCGAAGGTGCTGATGCAGTAAAAGTAGGGATTGGTCCGGGATCAATCTGCACTACCAGGATTATTGCAGGTGTAGGAATACCGCAGCTTTCTGCAATCTATAATGTAGCGAAGGCTATAGAAGGATCAGGGATCCCGGTTATTGCCGACGGAGGCATAAGGTATTCAGGCGATATAATCAAGGCAATTGCTGCAGGAGCAGATTCAATCATGGCGGGATCTCTTTTTGCAGGAGTTGAGGAATCACCCGGTGAAACTATTATTTACAACGGCCGCAAGTTCAAGGCATACAGGGGAATGGGATCAATTGAAGCTATGCAACAGGGTTCCAAGGACCGCTATTTCCAGGATATGGAAGACGATATTCAAAAGCTTGTTCCGGAAGGGATCGAAGCAAGAGTGCCTTACAAAGGCAACCTCGCCGAAGTGATTTACCAGATGACTGGTGGATTGAGGGCGGGTATGGGTTATGTTGGTGCAAAAAATATAAGCACTTTGAAGAAAGAAGGTAAATTCGTCAGGGTTACCAGCTCCGGAATTGTAGAAAGTCACCCGCACGATGTTTCTATAACAAGGGAATCACCCAATTACAGCAGGAAGACTATTGAGTAAATGGTATCAGCCTGAATTCATGAAAATCAGAGAGTCACTCCTTATATTTTTCTTACTGGTAAATGCGACCTGCAGCGCACAGCTCCTGTCTGATCAGATATTAATGAATGTCGACGGCAGAGGTGTCACGGCAGGGGAATTCACAAGAATGTACTTAAAAAGCTCCGATGCAGGGAAGAGTCCTGGCGATATAAATGACTACCTCCAGCAGTTTATAGTATTCAAGCTTAAAGTTGCCGACGCAATTCATGAGGGAATAGATACTACAAAGGCCTTCCATAATGAGCTGAACGGGTATAGGAATCAGCTTGCACAGAATTATCTTACCGACAGCCAGGTAAAGGAAAAGCTTCTACAGAAGACTTACCAGCGTTCGTTGATTGAAATAAATGCCTGGCATATACTTGTCACCTGCCCCGAGAGTGCGAAACCTGAAGATACCCTGAGCGCCTGGCAGAAAGCATCAGCTATCAGGGAAAGGATAATCAACGGGGAAGCATTTGAACAGGTCGCCAGGGGAACCTCTGATGATCCTTCAGTAAAGATTAATGGAGGGAACCTGGGTTATTTTACTGTTTTCCAGATGATAATGCCATTTGAAGATGCAGCATACAGCCTTAAAAAAGGTGCAATCTCAGAACCCATAAGGACACCGTACGGATATCACATTATCAAAGTTGCAGATAAAAGAGCCTCCAAAGGCAAGATCCTTGTCGCTCATATCATGAAAGCTTCACCCCCCGGAACAGATGAGAAAGAGGCAAAACAGGCTGAAGAATCAATCAATGCAATATATAATGAGCTTCAGGCAGGAGCATCCTTCAGCTCTCTTGCAGCAAAATACTCAGACCATAAGGAATCTGCCTCCAATGGAGGTAAGCTTAACTGGTTCGGAACCGGGGAAATAATTCCTGAATTTTCAGAGGCGGCCTTTGCAATCAGCGATACCGGCAAATACACCAAACCGTTAAGGACTATCTATGGATGGCATATCATTAAGCTGCTTGCCCGCAAAGCTCCGGGAACATTTGAAGAAACCCGCTCTTATCTCGAAAGTAAGATCAACCAGTCATATCTCAATTCTTTAAGTAAAAAGTCATTTATCGACAAGCTTAAGAAAGAATACAATTTCAGTATTAACCGGGGAGCCCTTGAATGGTTTGTGAAAAATACCGATACTCTTATTATTTCAGGCACTGCAAAATATAACAGGAACAGTATGCCATCAGGGAATCTTTATTCTTTTGCAGATCAACGAATGCCGGTCAGGGATTTTGCGGCATTTATTGAAAAAAGGGGATCGATAGTATTAACCAAAGATCCTGCTACTTTTATTAACCAGACGATTGACGCAAGTATTTCGGACCGTATTGTCAAATATGAGAATTCAATGCTCGAGAAGAAATATCCCGATTTCCGTTACCTGATGAATGAATTTCATGATGGGATTCTGCTGTTTGAAATATCTGGCAGAAGAGTCTGGAACAAGGTTCAGGAAGACTCTACAGGACTTAAGGGATATTATGAGGATCATAAGCAGAATTACCTTACTAATAAATCCATTGAAGGAAAACTTTATCTTCTTCATGATCAAAAAGGGAAAAAGTCCCTCTACCAGGCCTATAAAAAATACTCCCGGAAAACCGGAACCGATATGCTTCTGACTGCAAAGTTCAATAGTAGGAATGACTCCATGCTCACAATAACTCCGGGCAAATGGTTCAAAGGCGACAACAAGGAAATTGATAATACTCAGTGGGTTACAGGTCCTCAATACATAGAGATTAAAAGCTTCCCTGCAGTAATTGCAATTAACAGGATAAATGATCCTGAGCCTATACCGTTTAAGGAACTGCAGGGGGAAATAATGACAGCATACCAGGATTACCTGGAGAATGAATGGATTAAACAATTAAAAAGAGAATACTCCGTTAAAATTGACGATCTTGTTTACGACAAGGTCAAAAAAAGTCTTAAAAATGAATAGGATACTTCCCATCGTACTAATAATTTTCATTTTTGCCGGTTGCGGAAGGAAACGCAGCTCTGTAAAGCGAGTGGAGGTCGCTTCTGTTGGGAATACAATTTTGTATCTTGATCAGATGCCAGGACTTTATCCTGCCGGCACATCCAAAACCGACAGTGCAGCAGCTTCTCAGAATTATATAAATAAGTGGGTCAGGAAAGAGCTGCTATTTCAGAAAGCCCAGGATAATCTTTCGCCCGAGTTTTCAGAGGATATTAAGAAACAACTTGAAGAAGCAAGATCCAACCTGGTGATATACCAGTACCAGAGGCAGATGATGCTTGAAAGGATGGACACTGTGGTCAGCGATTCAGAACTTGTGAATTACTATAACGCCAACCCTGCAAGCTTTAACCTGAGTTCAAATATCGTGAAGGCGCTCTTTATCAAGCTTCCGGTTGAGACCCCGAATATCGAAAAAATAAAACATCTTGCCCGATCAAATGGTCAGAGTGATTTGCAGGATCTCGAAAAAATTTGTTACCAGTTTGCTGAAAAATTTGATGATTTCAACGAAGAATGGATCCCTTTTGACAGGATCTCTGTAGAGTTGCCATCTGAGATTGATAACGAAGAAAACTTCCTCAGGCGCACTTCATTTTATGAATTAAGTGACTCTTCGAGCATATACCTGGTCAACTTCAGGGATTATAAGATCAGATTTACGCTGGCACCATTTGAATATGTAAAGGATGACATCAAGAGAATAATCTGGAATAACCGGAGAATTGAGTTTTTTCAGAATCTTGAAAACGGGATATATAATGACGCACTTAAGGATAATAAATTTAAGATATTTTAATTTGCTGATGATGAAAATAGGTTCGAAGTTATTAATGGCATTCGCCTGCCTGGCACTCTCGGGGATGTCTGTTGTTAAATCACAGGTGCTTGTGGAATCCATTGCTGCAATCGTTGGGAATGAGGTAATTTATCTTTCTGATATTGAAAACCAGATTGCCGATCTGAAACGAAACGGGGATAAAACTTCTGTTGAAACTCTGAGATGCACCGTTTTCCAGCAAGCGCTTATATCAAAATTATTTCTCGATCAGGCCAGGATCGACAGTATTACTGTAGCTGAAAGCCAGGTTGAAGGCGAAGTCAATGCAAGGATTAATGATGCAATCAGGAGGGCAGGCAGCGAGAAGGCTCTTGAAGATTATTTCCATAAGGGAATGGTTGAGATCGCCAGGGATATCAGGAAAGCTCTTCTTGACCAGGAAATTATAAGACAGGTGCAAAGTAAAATATCCGCGGATCTCAAAGTTACTCCAACCGAATTGAAAAAATATGTTTCCAATATTCCAAAAGACAGTCTGCCTGTTATCCCTGCAAAGGTCCAGATCAGTATCGTACAGCTAGATCCGCCAAACAATGAGGAGAATAAAGCCGAAGCGCGGCAAAAACTTCTGGATATAAGGAGCCAGATCCTTGAAGGAAAGAGCTTCAAAGTACTGGCAATGCTTTACTCTGAAGATCCGGGTTCGGCATCCAATGGTGGTGAACTCGGTTTTATGATGAGAGGAGAACTCGAAAAGCCATATGCAGATGCTGCTTTCAGTCTCACCAAGAATACCGTTTCAAAAATTGTTGAAACAAAATTCGGTTACCATATCATTCAGCTTATCGAGAAGAATGGCGACCTTATCAATACTCGGCATATTCTTATCAAACCAAAAGTAAAATCCGATCAGGCATCAATTGCGATAAACAGACTTGACAGCATAGCTGCCCAGATAAGAAAAGACAGTCTCAAGTTTACTAACGCCGCACTCATGTTCTCAACCCATAAGGATAGCAGGATCAACGGTGGCTTATTCGTAAGTTCGAATCCTTCGGACAGGAATACCTGGTTTACCCTGGACGAGCTTAATTCTGAAATGTTCGTTAAAGTAAGGGATCTTAAGGTTGGCGAAATTTCCGACCCTTTCAGAACCACTGATGAAAACAGCAATGTTGTATTCAGGATTGTAAAGCTGGATAACGAAATCCCTGCCCACAGGGCTAACCTGAAAGATGACTATGAGAACCTTTATACCGCTGCCCTGATGAATAAGCGAACAAAGACCTACGATGACTGGATCAAGAAAAAAATCGGAATCACATATATTAAGATTAGCGACGAATTTAAATCTTGTGACTTTCTGAAAAAAGGATGGCTGAAATAAAGATTCTGCGATCTCTGTTTAGAATTTTTCATCCAAGGCATCTCATATATGTCACGGTACCTCTTTTACTTTCCGCAACTCTTTTTTCCAAAGAACTTCAGACCCAGACACAGGGGAGAAAAAAAATTGATCTGAAACATGCCGATGACGATTATGTAGAGAGAGACAAACTAACCGGCAAAGACTGGCACAGGCTGCTGGGAAACGTATTTCTCATCCATAAGGAAATATCGATGAAGTGCGACAGCGCACATTATTTCCCTGATAAAAACCAGGTGATCGCATTCAGCAGAATTCATATCGAGCAAGGTGATACGCTTGATATTACCGGCGCTTATCTTTTTTACGACGGTACAACTGAACAGGCATATATGAACGATAATGTGGAACTTGTGGATAAAGAGACTCATCTGTTCACAAATTCTATCAAATACGACGTAAAGAATGAAATTGCCCAGTACACTGACAGCGGCAGGATCATAAACGGAAAAAACAAACTAACAAGCCATATCGGAGTATATTATGTATCCCAGTCGCTTTTTCATTTCAAGGATAGCGTTAAAATTGTAAATCCGGATTATGTAATGAAAGCAGACACAATGGATTACAATACTAAAACAGAGACTGCATTCTTTACCGGTCCGTCTGAAATGAAAGGCGACAGTATCTATCTTTACTGTGAAAAGGGGTGGTATGATACAAAAAATAAAACGACAAGGATATGGAAGAATGCGTCAATTGACAATATGAAACAGCTTGTTAAAGGGGACTCAATCTATTACAACGACAGCACCGGCTATGGAGAGTCATTTGGCAATACAAGCATTATTGATACTGCAAACAGTATAATTGTAAAGGGCGATTATGCATGGTACTTTAAGATGCCTGAGAGATTTATGGTGACTGATAGTGCCATGTTTATACAGGTTTCAAGGAATGATTCACTTTTCCTGCATGCCGATACAATAAAAGCGGTTACCCTCTCCGATAGCGCCGGGAAGGAATTCCGGCTGATGCGTGCCTTTTACGGATGCAGGTTTTACAGCAGGGATCTGCAGGGGAAATGCGACTCTCTCTCCTACTCAACCCAGGATTCAGCAATCAGGTTATTTCGTAAACCTGTGCTCTGGTCAGCTGAGAATCAGCTTACTTCTGACACCATGGCAATTTATACAAAGAACAGGAAAGCCGACAGACTGGAACTCTATTACTCTGCCTTCGTCACAAGCCAGGTCGATTCAATACGTTTCAACCAGATCAAAGGAAGGACACTTACGGGGCATTTCAAAGACAATGAACTTTACAAGATCAACATTGATGGTAACGGTGAGTCAATTTATTACCTTGTCGATGGCGATAAGATTATTGGCAAGAACAGTGCCAAGTGTGCAAGTATTGAAATACTGGTTTCCAAGGGGAAAATTCAGCAGATAGTTGAACGGCAAAGCCCTGAAGGGGTAATTGATCCCCCGGCAAAACCGCTCAGCGTAAATAACCGTCTTGATGGTTTTAGCTGGCTCGATACCTTACGGCCTAAAAAAGTTCTGGATATATTTAAATAAAAAATGCATGCGGGCTGATGCATGCATTGTGGAATTAATACTCGTCTTCATTAAAGAAGAAATCATCCTTGCTTGGATAATCGGGCCAGATATCTTCAATACTTTCATAAATATCGCCCTCGTCCTCAATCTCCTGCAGATTCTCAATAACTTCCATCGGAGCACCTGATCTGATAGCGAAATCAATCAGCTCATCCTTGGTTGCAGGCCACGGAGCATCCTCAAGTTTTGATGCTAATTCAAGTGTCCAGTACATAGTTTCCTGATCAAGTTATGATTTTTGCAAAGTCTGCAAATATATATTAATTTAAATATAAAACAATAACTTTCAGAAAGATTTTCAGGAACTCAGATTATCCATTTAATATCCTCATTATCAAGCTCAACGGAAAGTTTTCTTGATAAAATAAATAAATAATCTGAAAGGCGGTTAAGGTATTTGTAGATTATTTCAGGGATTTTTTCTGTTTCATTAAGTTTTAACACTGCACGCTCAGCCCGACGGCATACGCATCTTGCTATATGACAGTACGATACAATTTGATTTCCGCCGGGAAGGATAAATTTTTCAAGGAGCGGAAGCGATCGTTCCATTTCATCTATCTCTTTCTCCATGATTGATATCCACTTATTATCAGGTATTATTTTGCCGCCCTTGTCTTCTTCCTTACCGGATGAAAGAACTGCTGTGCAGCTCATAAGATTATTCTGGATCTGAATCAGAAATTTAGTTCGCTTTTCATTTTCCGGACAAGAACGAAGCATGCCTATCCAGGAGATCAGCTCATCAACTGATCCGTAAGCCTCAACGCGAATATAAAATTTTGGGACTCTCCTGCCACCGGATAGCGACGTAGTTCCGTCATCGCCTGTGCGGGTATATATCTTCATAATGCAAAATTATAAGAATAACCTGCAAAACATGAAGCTGCAGACTGATTACGATGGTTTGTACTGTTCGTTGATGTAATCCTTGGCTACCTCACCATCGAAGAGCTTTATAATGCGGGCAGCATGACGAGCTATATCCTCTTCATGTGTAACCACAATTACTGTATTCCCTTTCTTATGAATAGCATCCAAAAGACCCATTATATCAAGTGAAGTTTTACTATCGAGGTTCCCTGTAGGCTCATCAGCAAGAATAATGGATGGTTTGTTGACAAGAGCCCTCGCAATGGCAACACGCTGTCTCTGGCCGCCTGAAAGTTCATTGGGCTTATGAGTCATCCTGTCGCCAAGGCCTACCTGATCAAGAGTCTCCTCTGCAAGCTTTTCCCTGTCTGCTTTAGCAACACCTGCATATATTAAAGGTAATGTGACATTTTCAAGAGCGGAATACCTGGGGAGCAGGTTAAAGGTCTGGAATACAAAGCCGATCTCCTTGTTCCTTATCTCTGCCAGGTAATCGTCTTCCATTTTACTGACATCAGTCCCGTTCAGAATATATGCTCCGCTTGTAGGTGTATCGAGGCAGCCAAGAAGGTTCATGAGAGTGGATTTCCCTGAACCAGATGGCCCCATAATTGCAACATATTCATTCCTTTTTATGTCGATCGAGACAGATCTTAAAGCTCTTACAATAACTGACCCTACCTGGTAATTCTTTACAATATTTTGTATCTCAATTACATTATCCATAACAATTACAATTACAATTTGAGTTTTCGAAATTAGTTTAAATTAGCTTAATACTGATATAAATTTCTTAATTTTTGTTAATACCTTATAACATAATCAGAACGGCTCATCCCTCTCCTGAAAAAGATGAGGCCTATTCTATAAAGGTCAACAGTTGCACTAACACTCTTATGCAGCTTAACCTCATTCCAGGCATCCTCCATCTCACGTGATTGATGTATGTCGTCAAGAACAATAACCGTACTGCTATTTGAAATTTCAACTATCTGGTCGAAATACCTTAATACAGGCTCCCTCCTGTGATCACCATCTATGAAAACCAGGCCCGGGCTGACCGATTGTTTTTTTAGTTCCGGAATTGCTTCGTCAAATGATTCGTTCATGAAACAAATATTTTTAAAACCTGCCGCGTTAAAATTCTCCTTTGCGATGGCCGATGTCTCAGGACAAGCCTCAATAGTGTAAACAACTGAATCAGGGCAGCCTGATGCAATGTACATAGTGCTAATCCCAAGGGATGTTCCTAATTCGATCACAGCCGGTTTACCGAATTCAGCAGCCAGTGCCGACAATAGAACTCCATATTTTTTTGGAACAGCCGAATATGCTGCTATATCTGACACTCTTCTTAAATCCCCCTTCATTTTTAAAGATCCTGCCCCCAGATCAGTAACACGGATTATTCTTTCAGAAGACAAACACCTTTTTCTTATTTTCTCAATCTTTAAGACAATATCATTGGCCGTTTTATTCCTGAATACCCTCGATATAAGATCAAAAATGAAAGGGCTGTGTATCCCATGTCCATTTCTGTGTCGCGAAAAGAGCAGGTAATCAAGAAAACCTGAGATTCTGAAAAAAATCATCCCTTCAGTAATTAGGTAAGGTTCGCAAAATTAATTATTTTCGGTCATCTTTTCCCATACTGTTTACCAGGAAAAATTATGCCTGATTTCCTCGACACAAACATTACATATTTACAGGGTGTTGGTCCCAAAAGAGCTGAGTTGCTTAGTAAAGAATTAAACATAAACACCTTTGGCGATCTACTATGGTATTTCCCTTACAAGTATATTGACAGAACAAAGTTCTACAAGATATCCGAGCTGGATCCTGACCTTCCGTTTGTCCAGATTAAAGGTGTAATTAAGGGCTACTATACTGAAGGGCATGGTCCGGGGAAAAGACTTATAGCTGATTTTCAGGACGACACCGGCTCAATAAAGCTTATATGGTTCAAAGGGGTAAAATGGATCACTCAAAGCTACATCCCGGGAACAGAATATATTGTCTTTGGCAAGCCGGGTGTTTTCAATGGAATGATAAATATTATCCACCCTGAGATTGAGGCATCGGTGAAAGCTGCTGAAAGGGTTAGTTCGGCGCTGCAGGCTCAATACAACACCACGGAGAATCTGAAAAACCATTTTCTTACTTCCAGGGCTCTGAGCAGGCTGATGGGAAATCTGATCAGGCAGATGAATTTCAGGCTGCCTGAGACACTCCCTGGATATATTATATCGAAACATAACCTGATGGATATTGACGAAGCATTGAGAAAGATACACTTCCCATCCGGCAATGCTGAACTCGAAAAAGCCAGATATCGCCTGAAATTCGAGGAGCTATTCTTTATCCAGCTCAACATTATCAGGTTTAAGAGCAACCGTTCGCGCAAATTCAGAGGATTTGTTTTTTCAAATGTTGGTGAAAATTTCAACAACTTCTATTTCAACAATCTCCCGTTTACACTTACGAATGCTCAGAAGAAAGTAATGAAGGAGATAAGGAAGGATCTGGGTTCAGGGAAACAGATGAACCGTCTTCTTCAGGGCGATGTAGGAAGCGGGAAAACACTCGTTGCCCTGATGAGCATGCTGATTGCCATTGATAATGGTTACCAGGCCTGCCTGATGGCACCGACCGAAATTCTGGCAAACCAGCATTACCAAACCATAACAAAATTTCTCGATGGCATCAACATCAAAGTGAGGCTCCTGACAGGATCATCTGTTCGGACTTCAAGGAAGGAAATAAGCGAATCGCTGCAGGATAAATCACTTGACATCCTTATTGGAACCCACGCTCTTATCGAGGATAGTGTACAGTTCGGAAGGCTTGGGCTTGTCATCATCGATGAACAGCACAGATTTGGTGTTGAACAGAGGGCAAAACTGTGGCAGAAAAGCTTAAATCCGCCGCACATTCTTGTAATGACTGCTACTCCCATTCCAAGGACTCTTGCCATGACCCTTTATGGCGATCTGGATGTCTCTGTCATTGATGAGTTGCCCCCCGGCAGGATTCCGGTTAAAACAATGCATTTCTTTGATTCAGAAAGAAATAAGGTCTTTGGCTTCCTGAGAAACATGATTGCGGAAGGTCGCCAGGTGTTTGTGGTATATCCGCTTATAAAGGAGTCGGAAAAAATGGACTACAAGGATCTCGAGGATGGATGGGATACTATCTCAAGAGCATTCCCGGCTCCTGAGTACTGTGTAAGCGTGGTGCATGGTAAAATGACCTCAGCGCTAAAGGAAGAGTCGATGAGGCTTTTCAAGGAGGGGCAGGCTGATATTCTTATTGCCACCACTGTAATCGAAGTTGGCGTTGATATACCTAACGCTACCGTTATGGTTATTGAGAGTGCCGAAAGGTTCGGACTTTCACAGCTCCATCAGCTTAGAGGGCGGGTTGGAAGAGGGGCTGACCAATCTTATTGCATACTGATGAGTTCAGTAAAACTTTCAAAAGAAGCAGCTACAAGAATCGAGATCATGACAGAAACAAATGATGGATTCGAGATTGCAGAGACAGACTTGCAGTTGCGCGGACCCGGCGATATTGAGGGCACTATGCAGAGCGGCATTCCTTTTGACCTGAAAATTGCCAACCTCGGAAAGGACGGCCAGATTATTGAATATGCGAGGAACATTGCAGAAGAAATCATTTCCTTGGATCCGCTTCTTGAAGAGAGCAGCAACCAGATACTGGCTGCCGGTCTGAAGCGTCTTTTCAGCAAACAGCAATCGTGGAGCAATATAAGCTGAATATGACAATATCAGAATATTATAGTGTACTTGACCTTCCATTGAATTCATCTATTGATGATATTAAAAAAGCTTACAGGCAGAAAGCGAGGATGTATCATCCGGATATAAATCCTTCGCCGGATGCAAAGGATATGTTCATCTCAGCCACTGAAGCCTACGAATTCCTGATTGCGAACTATAATAAGATAAACGATAGTGATGAGACATACAGGCAGGCAATGGAAGACTGGAGAAAGTACAGGCAGGACAGGTCAAGGCAACGGGCAACAGCTTATTCAAGAGCATCATATGCCAGATTTAAGAACACAAAATTCTATCGTTCAACCAGGATCTTTGACGGTACGACAATTATCTTCAGCCTGTTTATATCAATCATAGTGATTATTGGTACCATCATCGGGTATATTATAAGGTTGAAGAATCCGCTGCCTGAGCTTATGACTCCGCCATTTTTTTCCTTTATAATGCTTCTCCTTCTCGGAATAGTCTTTTTTGTGCTTTCGCTGATCAACCTGAAAGTATATATTGAATCCTCGAAAAAAAGAAAGCAAAAACCGAAGTGAACTGGCATGATTTTTGAGTTTGTTAGCATGTAACCTGACTATGCCGGTAGAGAAATACGATCTTCTATCACATTTGTCTGTAATTCATATTCTTATGAGACACATGAATTCGAAAACCATTTTGCTTTTTTCAGTTGCAGTTTTACTAATCTGCACAAGGTGCTCAAAAAAACCTGATGAAAATCTTCCAAAGGACCCAGTAAAGATAAATCTTGATGCGGTTCAGACCACGCTTGTTGAATCAGGAAATTCATTTGCTTTCGATATTTTCAGGAAAGTAATTGAAAGCTCCGGAAGCACAGAGAATGTAATGATTTCTCCTCTGAGCATCTCCTACGCGCTTTCAATGACCCTTAACGGGGCGAACGGTGCAACCCGCGACTCAATGCTCAAAGCCTTAAGGGTCAGCGGTATTACACCTGAAGAGATCAACAGCTCATACAAGAATCTGACGGATGCACTTCTGAATGTCGATAGCAGGGTAAAGATGTTAGTTGCAAATTCAGTATGGACAAAAAATAATTTTCCGGTTAAAAAACCATTTATCGATATCCTTACCAGCGATTATAATGCTGAATCCAGGCAGTTCGATATAAATGATCCGACTGTTCCGACTCAAGTAAACAACTGGATCTCAGATAAAACTAACGGCCTTATAACGAATATGATTGATAATCTCGACGATAAGACTGTAATGTTGCTTATTAATGCCATCTATTTTAAGGGAAAATGGAAATCGGAATTCGATACGGAC
>Ga0182019_10000365_pt1 | contig 22381 bp, 20 predicted proteins | sample 812E2MmetaG_FD_120483 | JGI IMG/M metagenome (GOLD analysis project Ga0182019, IMG submission 120483) | Permafrost microbial communities from Stordalen Mire, Sweden - 812E2M metaG | ecosystem: Environmental > Terrestrial > Soil > Wetlands > Permafrost | place: Sweden: Stordalen | collected...
GTCATCGCCTGGATTCACCGCTACAACACCCGGCGCCCGCACTCGGCCCTCGGCTACAAAAGCCCCGCCGAGTATCGCGCCCAACAAGAACCAAAGGTGGCTTGACTTCAGGGGGTCACTACAGGTGTACCTTCGCGGTGTGGACGTGAGAACCCCAGAAGACCTCGGCGATCATCGTGTGATGAGGGCCCTAAGGGCTCGCCGCAGCACGGCTTGAGCTGAGAGAGTTGTCGGGAGGACTCCAGGTATGGACGCGGATTGGATCATCGGTGTGTTCTGTCCGGCATTGGTGTCGCGGTGACCACGCAGTTCGCTATGGCGCCATGACAGTGGCCAAAGCGTGCGCTCCTCGGAAAGCGTCGGCGTTGGGATGCCGGCCGTGTAGTTTCTACCTAAGTCGCGGCGTTGCTCCCGGGTAGGAAGTACGCTTCAACACGGAGGGCCAGCAGGGCTAGATTCGATTTGATCGAAGGAAGGGTGGTGGTGCATGAAACGCAGGCGCCGTGTTTCTCGCACAGCCACATCAACAGCGCTATCCGGGACTCTCCGTATGCAGTGGTGGATGATCCCGGCGTCGGGGTCAACGACTGCTTCCACGATGTTCGGCCGGCGTCGCGGTGAAAGAGACAGCCGACAAGGGCACGCCGCTTCGTCGAGTGCATAGTCTCAGGGCTTGGCAACAGCCGATCAAGAATCGGCGAAAGGAGACCCAAATGCGTGTCCGCGTCATCCGTGCGCTGTTGTTGACCGTGGCACCTCTGTTCTTGTCAACGGCATCTCTTGCGCAAGTACGTGTATCCATCAAAGTCGCGCCCCCCGAGCTGCCCGCCTACGAGCAGCCTATCTGTCCCGGTGACGGCTTTATCTGGACGCCCGGGTATTGGGCCTGGAGTGACGACTACTACTGGGTGCCGGGCACATGGGTGATGCCTCCGGAACCTGGGTTCCTCTGGACTCCCGGCTACTGGGGTTGGGGCGACGACGGATTCGTCTTCAATGAAGGCTACTGGGGCGCTTCAGTGGGGTTCTATGGCGGGATTGACTATGGCTTCGGCTACTTCGGTAGTGGTTACGAGGGCGGGCGCTGGGATAAGGGGCACTTCTTCTACAACACGGCGTTGAACAACGTAGACGTCCACAACATCCACAACGTATACAACACAAAGGTGAACGAGAGGGCGGTGAGCCGCGTCAGCTACAATGGTGGTCATGGCGGAGTCAACGCGCACGCGAGCGCTCAGGAAGAGGCCGCTGGCCATGAGAGACATATTGGGACTGTAGTCGCTCAGCCTCAACATGCGTGGGCTGCCCGGAATAACCCCCAGCAGAAGTTCGCTGCGAACCACGGCACGCCGGCAATTCCTGCGACTTCTCGCCCCATCCTTGCAGTCCATCCCAAGGAACTGCCCCCCATCGAACACCCCGCTGCTCCGAAAACGGGGAACGCGAAGACGGACCAGAAAAGCCAGAAGCAGCAGGACGAGTTGATCGCGAAGCAAGACCAGGAACGGCAGAAACTCCAGCAGCAGCAGGACAAGGAACATCAGCAGCTGGCGAAACAGAACGCCAACGAAGCGCAAACGCAGCAATTGGAGCAGAAACACCAGCAACAGACCCAGCAATTGCACGAAGGGCACACGCGCCAGATGCAGCAGATGCAGGCGAGACAGCAGCCATCTGGTGGCGGGGCTCGTGGCGGTGGGCATCGGTAATCGCACTGGCGGTATGCCAGCGCCAGCGCCACTGCGGCTGTCGTAGTGACTCCGTATGGCAGCCGCAGTGACGCTGCCACAGGGCTCGCGCGTCCGGACGATCGGGAACATGCTCTCGCTGTGGCCGGGGGCGACTGCTTTTCCCGGCGCCAGCCCCGCTTGATAGCAGCTCGGTCGACCGCGCAGTGCGCCGCGCGGTGGTAGGACGAAAGACCTATGACGGCTCGCGATCCAGGCGCGGTCCCGAGGCCGCGCTGCTCTTCCACACCCTGCTCGAAAACGCGAAACCCGCCGGGGTCGATCCCTACGCCTACATCCTCGAGGCCGCTCGCCGCGCGATCGCCTCGCCCGGCACCGTCACGCTCTTCGAAGACCTGGCCTGAGCCGACTCGACTCAGATTCCCAGCCTTTCAGGCCAGACACACCGCCTTGGCTAGCCCAACTTCCGCGGTGTGGCCGCCCTACACCCCGGTTTTCGGCATTCCTGAGATATGTCGATGTTGAAAAGACTCGCCTTACACGCCGGACCACGGGAGCAGTGACTAAATGAGTCGGTTCTGCGAACCCGTCGCATCTCCGATTCGAAAGGCCTTCAGAAAGAGCCGGTAGGCACCAATCGTCATGAAGCGATTCGCCACTATTTCGCGGAAGTCGGGCTAGAGTGAGGAGTTACGTGGTTTCTACTCACCTCGCGGCCCTGCTCCTGGGTAGTAAGGGCTCTTCTCGGGGAGGGATCGAAGAGCTAGATTGGGGATATATTCGAGAAAGGGCTGCGGCCGTAGCCGCACCTCTCCGTTCCCAACTTACCACCGCAATTGGCAGTTCGGGAATCAGCTTCCGCGTCATGTTGCTTCTCCTGCCACGTGGACGCGATCAGAGTCGAGCGCGTCTAGCGCCGTTTCCCTGTCCCCAACGGTGCACCTCAACGACCGGACGGGCCAAATGGTCAAGACGGGCCAGGGCGAGGCCTTACATCCTTGCGGCAACGCTGTTCTCGACCTTCTCACTCGTTATCGCGTGCATCGTGAAGACGCGCGAACGCTTCATGGGCGTTGGCCAGGTGCTCGCAACGCCGCTCTTCTTTGCGAGCAACGCGGTCTATCCCACCGCCATCATGCCCGGCTGGCTGAGGACCATCTCCCATTTGAATCCGTTGACCTACGTCGTCGATGCCCTACGCAGGTTCATGCTTGCCGGCAGCCCAAGCAGCTTCGGTCTGAGTCACGACTATGAGGTACATTAGGTTAGGTGAGACGAGAACTCGCTATCCCATTCAGAGGTCTTGCTAGGGCCCTGCTGACGGTGTTCGTGCTCGGCTGCACAAGCCAGGTGTGCACCGCCTACTCGGTGCTGACGCACGAAGAGATCGTCGATCTCCTTTGGCACGATGAAATCAAGCCGCTGCTCCTGCAGAAATATCCCGATGCCACGGCAGACCAACTGAAAGAAGCTCACAGCTACGCGTATGGTGGGAGTCTGATCCACGACATCGGGTATTACCCATTCGGCAGCAAGGAGTTCAGCGACCTGGTCCACTACGTGCGCAGCGGCGATTTCGTCGTTGCTCTTCTCAATGAAGCAACGGACGTCAACGAATATGCATTCGCCTTGGGAGCCCTTTCCCACTATGCGTCAGACCTGACGGGTCATCCCCTGGTCAACCAAGCGGTGGCCACTGGATTTCCAAAATTGAGGGCCAAATATGGCGACCGCGTCACGTATGCCGAGAACCCGAAAGCCCATCTCCAAACGGAATTCGGCTTTGATGTCGCCCAAGTCGCCAGAGGGCGGTATACCTCAGACTCCTACCACGACTTCATTGGCTTTCAGGTCGCCCGGCCTGCGCTGGAACGGGCCTTTCGCAAAACATACGGCCTCGAGCTCAAGGATCTCTTCTTCAATCTGGACTTGAGCATCGGGACCTTTCGCAGGGCGGTCAGCAAGATCCTCCCCGAGATGACGCGGGTGGCGTTGGTGACCAGGAAAAGGGAATTAATCAAAGAGATTCCGGACCTGACGAAGCAGAAGTTCCTTTTCAACCTGAGCCGTGCGGACTACGAACGCGACTGGGGAAGGACTTACAAGAAACCGAGCTTCGGTGCACGAATACTGGCAGCGCTGATAAGCCTTATACCCAAGGTGGGCCCCTTCAAGGCCATGGGGTTCAAAATAGCCGACCCTGCCACGGAGAATCTCTACTTTAAGAGTGTTAACGAATCGGTAGACCAATACCGCATCTATCTTCGGCAGCTCAACACCAGTGAACCTCTCTTGCCGGACAGGGATTTTGATACGGGCCAGAAGACCCTGGCGGGAGAGTACGTCTTGACGGATGAGTCGTATGTCATGCTCGTGAACAGACTCGCCAAGGACAAGTTTGCCTCCGTCTCACCGGCGCTGCGAAAAAACCTCGTGCATTTCTTCGAAGACGCCCCTGAGGCCGCACCCGCCAAGAATGCTGCGGCTCCTTCGAAAAAGGCCCGCGAGGAATGGCGAAAAGCGTTGGAGAACGTGGAGCGGCTCAAGTCGATGGGTGACACCGCTGTGCCAGCCCCCACTCCCCGTTGACTCAAGACCCGAAGCTGGTCCAGGTGAAAGTCGAGTCCGGAGACCACGAGAAGCCCGATCTCTCACCTTCCATTTGGATCGGTGTTCGGGGGTTGGGTCAGTAGCCGCTGGCTGAACGAGGCTGGCCGAGCGCAGTTCCTCGCAACTGAGGAGGCTCAGCGCGCCGTGACGCAGGCGCTGGGCGAGGTCTCCACGAGCCTCGTCGCCATCCAGAAGCTCGCCGCCGAGGAGGCGCAACTTGCCCGCGCGGTCTCCGCGACGCGCGAGGCCGTCCGCCTGGCGAACCTTCGGTACGAGTCGGGATTCTCGGCCTACTTCGAGGTCCTCGATGCCCAGCAGCAGCTGCTCGTCGCAGAGACGAGCCTGGGCGTTGTCCCGACGTGACCACCTCGTGGCGCTGAGCGGCTCCTACAAGGCCCTCGGCGGCGGCTGGCAGACCCCCGGCGACGGAACGCCCGCCGACCAACCGAAGTCGAGTCCTTCGGCACACTGACCCGCCGGCCCGCACACTTCGCGGTCCGGCTTCGACACCTGGGCTCGGCTACCGGGCGGCGCGCCTGGGCCTGAACTCGCGCAGGCGACGCCCAGCCTTCATGTGGGCGGAGAGGCTCGTCAGCCCGGGCGCCGCGTGGCGGAAGAAGCGGCGGTACGCCGGGCACAGGCAGTTCAGGCCGGGCTCCCCGTCGGCGGTGGTCGCGACCCGGTCCTTCGGGCACCCGCCGTTGCAGAAGGCGACGACGTCGCACTCCCGGCAGGCGCGCGGCAGGGAGCTCCGCTTCGCCTCGCCGAATGCCCGCATTCGTGGATCTGTCGTGAGATCCGCGAGGTCGCGCTCCCGCAGGTTGCCGATGCGATGTGCGGCGTCCACGAAATGGTCGCAGGCGTAGAAGCTCCCGTCGCGCTCCAGCACGGCGACGTTGCCGCACGTCTCGCGGTGGATGCAGAGGGCGTGCTCAACGCCGTGGATCGGCCGCAGCGCCTCGTCGAAGGTCTGGATGACCACGCGCCCGACGTCCGCCGCGATCCAGCGGTCGAAGACACGGCACAAAAAGGCGCCGATCGCGTCGGGGCTCGCCGTCGCCTCGCTCGCTCCGGCGCCGACGCGGACGGCGAGCGGCAGGAACTGCAGGTGCGTCACCCCCAGCTCGCTGAAGAAGTCGTACACCACATCCGGCTCTTGCACGTTGTCGGAGTGCAGCACGCAGAGGACGTTGCAGAGCGCGCGGTGGGATTTCAGGAGCCGGAACGCCTCGACGACCCGTGCCTGCGTCGGCGCACCGCCCGCCGCCGCCCGGAAGCGGTCGTGGAGCTCCGGCGGGCCGTCGAGCGAGAGCCCCACTGAGAACCGCTCCCGCGCCAGGAACTCCGCCCAACCGGCGTCGAGCAGCAGGCCGTTCGTCTGCAGCCCGTTGCTGACCTGCCGCGCAGCGGGCAGGTGCCGCCGCTGCAACGCCACGATTGTCTCGAAGTACTCCACCCCGAGCAAGGTCGGCTCGCCGCCGTGCCACTCGAAGTGGGTGACCGGCCCCGGGGAGGCCGCGAAGCGCTCGGCGATGAAGCGCTCGAGCAGCTCCCGGCTCATGGGTTCGGCGCCGCCTTCGAGGAGATCGGTCCTGCCGACGTAGTAGCAGTAGGAGCAGCGCAGGTTACAGCGCGGCCCCGCGGGCTTGGCCATGACGAGGCACTCGGGCGTCGCGGCCAACGGCGCGCTCCTACCCGGTGAGGGTGCGGGAGAGGAAGGCGAGCAGGCGGGCGAACGAGTCGCGTGCCGCCCGCACCTCGTACGAGGGTCGCGTGTCGTTGAAGAAAGAGTGTCCGGCGCCCTCGTACACGCGGTGCTCGTACGGACGGCCGATCCTCCTCATGCCCGCCTCGAACGCCGGGATGCCGGCGTTGATGCGCACGTCGTTCCCGCCGTAGAAGGCAATCACCGGGCAGGCGATCCGATCGAGCTTCTCGGGTGGCGGCGTGGCGCCGTAGAAGACCGCGGCCCCGGCCAGGTCCTCCTCCTCGCACGCAAGGAGCGCCGAGAGGGCGCCGCCCATGCAGAAGCCGACGCAGGCGACGGGCTGCTCCCTGGTTTCGGGGCGCTCCTCGCGCAGGTGACGGACGGCCTCCCGGAGCGGGGTGACGAGGCCGGGCAGGCGCTCGATCGAGCCGAACAGCCCTCCGTAGGTCTCGGCGATCCGAATCCGCTCGGGCTCGGGCAGGTTGGCGAGTTCCGCCTCGCGGGCCGCCTGGTCGCGCCAGGCAGTCGGCGGGATGCGCGACATGAACTCCTGCAGCTCGGCGACGCGCTCCCGGCGCAGCGCGGCGGGCCGCTCGCCGTGCTCGGCCCAAAGGTCGGGGGCGAGCGCCGCGTAGCCTGCGGCGGCGATTCGGCGGGTCACGTCCTGGATGTGCTCGTCGACGCCCCAGATCTCCTGGATGACGACCACTGCGGGCAAGGGCAGAGCTGCCCGCTCCGGAACGGCGAGGTAGCCGCTGCGGCTCCCATAGCTGATCCACTCGGCCTTGACTGGCATCGGCGCCCTCCCTCGACTTCCCGTCAGTCTACTGCTTCGGCACGGACCGGTCACCGCACCATCACACCCATCCCGCCGGCTCCTCGGCCCTGGCCGCCGCGTCGGCCTCGGGCAGGCTCAACTCCCAGCGGGAGGCGTTGACGCGCTTCCCGGAGATGCCGTCGGCGGCCGGCGAGACGAGCCACAACAAGGGCGGTACGACGATCTCCGGTTCGAGCAGCGAGCGGCGAATCTGCTCGGGGACGTCATCCGGGACCATGCCGGTGCGCGTGGCCCCGCCGGGCAGGAGCGCGTTGACGGTAACGCCTGTCCCCTCGAGCTCCTGCGACCAGATGATCGTCTCCGACTCCAGCGCCGCCTTGGAAGGCCCGTACGGGGAGAAGCCCTTCCGCCGCATGGTCTGGTGGTTCATGGAGATGTTGACGACCCGCCCCCAGCCGCGCTCGAGCATCCCCGGCACGACGGCACGGGCCATGAAGAACGGGCCGTTCACGTTGGTCGCGATCACCATCTCCCACGTCTCTGCGCTCGTCTCCCAGAAGCTCGTCGGCTCGGTCATGAAGCGCTCGGAGACGAAGCGCATCCCGCGCCCGGCGTTGTTGACCAGGATGTCCACCGGGCCCAGGCGGTGAACCACCTCGGCCACGACGCGGGCGCACGCGGCCTCGGAGCTCACGTCGGCCTGGAGAGGGAGGATGTGGCCCGCTCCGTCTTCGCGGGCGACTGCCTCGATCTCCTCCCGCGCGCGGGCCGCCGTGATCGCCACGCACGCTCCGGCGCGCGCGAGCCCCAACGCCATCGCCTTGCCGAGCCCGCGGCCACCGCCGGTCACGATCGCCACCTTGCCTTCGAGTCGCTGTCGTTCGCTCATGCCTCACCTCGCATCACCCGGCGCTCGCACAGGCCGGGTGAGATCTCGATCCGTCAGTGTAGATCCAGTATGTGTCGTCACAGGTTCACCTGCGGCCCCTACCGAATCGCCGTCGGGCAGAGCCCAGCCGCGATGCCTATCAGCACGAGCAGGATGACGACCTCGACGGCGAGGTGGGTTGGGAGGCCCATGGCGGACTGGCTCTCGTGGATCATCAGCGTCCGCAGCGCGTCCACCTGGTAGGTGAGCGCGTTGCCCCGCGAGAGTACCTGCAGCCGGCGGGGCATCACTGTGAGCGGGTAGATCGCGTTCGAGGCGACGAACAGCGGCATCGTGAGCACCTGACCGATCCCCATGAAGCGCTCACGCGTCCTGACCAGGCAGGCGATAGCGAGCGAGAACGTCGAGAAGATGGCCGCTCCCAGCATGGTGAATACCAGCGCGCCGCCCAGCGGCCGGAGCTCCAAGCGGAGGTGGGCTTCCATCGCGCGGGCGAGCACGCCGACGATGACGGCCTGGGCCACCGCCCGCACGCCAGCCGAGGCCGCCTTGCTGGTCACCGGAGCGCTGCGGTACGCGGGGCTCGCCAGGAAGGTGTGCAGGATGCCGAGGTCGCGCTCCCAGATCAGCGAGATACCGTAGAAGATGGCCACGGGAGCACGCTCTGGGCCAGGATCCCGGGGACCGCGAAGTCCAGGTCGCCGACGTTGCCCGTGGGGATGGCCCGCGGCCGGGTCATCACGGCGCCGAACACGCCTTGTACGGGGCCGCCGGCAGAAAACGGTTCCGCCGCGCGCAGTTCAGGCGAACCAGGGGCGCACGGCGGGCTGGCAATCGTGCAGCTTGAACTCGATCGGATGGTAGTTCTGCACCCGCGCGACCTTCATCGGGTCGGCGGCGAGGTACTCCTCAACCTCGGCGGGGGTGTCGGCCTTCATCACGATCACGCCTCCGCCGCCGGCGGCCTTCGGCCCGGAGAGCAGGATCCACCCCTCGGCGAAGCCGCGCGCGAGGTAGCGGTGGTGCTCCCGGATCAGCCGCTGCAGCTCCTCCGCGCCCACCGGCACCGGCTGGCGGAACGTGCTCTCGACCGCGAAGTACCTCATCGGAACTCCTCCCTGCGATGCGCCGCGCGCTCACTGCGCGGGGACGAGGAACAGGGATAAGGGATCGAACCCGAGCCCGGTCCTTTACTTCCCCTGCTGTGCCGCGACGCGCGCTTTCATGGCGGCGATCGCCTTGCGCTTGTTCTCCAAGATCTCGGCCTTCAGCGCCACCGGGTCGGCGTTGACGAGGCGCATCACGGGCCGACCGGCGAGGAAGTGCTCGCGGATGATCTCGGGCAGGTCGCCTACCTGCACGCCGGAGTACCAAACACCGTCTGGGTAGACGACCATGTTCGGGCCGCGCTCGCACATCCCGAGCGAGCCCGAGGTCGTCACCTGCACCTCGTCTCCGAGGCCGGCCTTGCCGAGCTCCGCCCGCAGCGCGTCGAGCACTCCCTGCCCGCCTCGCGCCGCGCAGCACGGCGCGCCGTCCGGCTTCTCCTGGGTACACACGTAGACGTGATAGCGAAATGGCTCCATCGATCACCTCCGTTTTCGCCGTGCTCCCCGCCACCGCACGTATTCACTCTAAGGGATCGGAATTTCTCTTCTCACCTTGGGGCATGGTAGGGCTGTGGAAGGCCCAGTCAAGGGCGGGGGAGGGGCCGATTGCGGGGATGGAGGCTGGGCGAGGCACCCAACCGGGGCGATCGCGGGGCGATGGGAGCGCGCGGAGGGGCGAGAGCCATGCCCGGCAGACCTTTACCGGGCATGGCTCTCGCCGTCGCGTCCGCCTCATGGCAGGTGTGAAGATTAGGCAGCGCCGGGGGGCGCCCGCAGCCGCTCGCTGCGCCCGCGCAGCGCGGCCTCGCCAGCGCCTGCGGGTGTTCACGCTCGCGGAGTGACGACGCCTACGCGGTGGTGAAGGTGGCGATCTCGTCGAGGCCCGCGCGCTCCCGCGGGAAGCCGTTGACCGGTGCCTGCTCGTCGGGCACGCCGACGGCGACGCCGACAACGAAGCGCTGCCCGCGCGCCTGCGGGACGAGCTCGCGGAGGACGTCGGCGTAGGCCACCGCCATCGCCATGATGCAGGTGCCCAGCCCGCGCGCGTGCGCCGCCAGGCAGAAGCTCTGCACGAGCAGCCCGGCGTCAAAGCACGCGTACTCGGCCTGCAGCCGCTCGTCGACGGCGAAGAGGACCATGCGCGGGGCGGCGAAGAGGTCGGCCGGGAACGGCGGCGGCGTGACCGGCGCGACCTCAGTCGCGGCGGCGCGCGCCGCGAGTAGCCGCTGCGTGCGCGCGCGCATGGGCGCCGGCCAGTCGGGGCGGTGCGGCGGGACGTCGAAGCGCCGCTCGGCCTTGTGCTCCACGGCGTCGCGGTAGGCGGCGCGCAGCCGTTCGAGGGCCGCGCCGCCGAGCACGTGCACGCTCCAGCACTGCGTGTTGGCCCACGACGGCGCCCAGCGGGCGACGTCGAGCAGCTCGCGGATCGTCTCGTCGATGACGGGCGCGGTGGTGAACTTGCGGATGCTCCTGCGGGTGCGGATGGCGGTCTCGAGGTCCATGCGCTCTCTCCTCGGCGCCGAGAGTAGCGCGGGCGACGAGCCCGCGCTACTGGCTGCCCGGATCGTCCGCCTGCACGACGTTGCCGGGGAAGCCCAGCGCCGTGCGCCCGGTGCTCATGCCGCGCAGGGGCTGGCTCCAGGCTCCTAGCGAAAGAAAGTGAGAGTTAGGGATAAGGGGTAGCAGTTTCCTTTCTCAGCTTGGGTGGTCGTAGCGGCGTGGCTGGCGGAGTTGCTGGCGTTCGGCCCGGTTCGCGGCAGCTTCGTGCCGCCGGAGCCGTTGTAAGATCGTCGCGGGGCAGCTCGCGCGAGGCGACGAAAGCCCGACCCACGCCGAGGAGGCCATCATGACCATGGACTACGTGCGACTGGGCAACACCGGTCTCACCGTCTCCCGGATCTGTCTTGGTTGCATGAGCTACGGCGATCCAGGCGCGACGGTGGCCGGCTCGACGATGCGCTGGCAGTGGGCGCTCAAGGAGGACGAAGCGCGTCCGTTTTTCGAGCGCGCCGTCGAGCTCGGCATCAACTTCTTCGACACGGCCAACGTCTACTCGTTTGGGGCCAGTGAGGAGATCACCGGCCGCGCGCTGCGCGAGTTCACCCGCCGTGAAGAGGTCGTCATCGCCACCAAGGTCCACGGGGTGATGCGGCCCGGCCCGAACGGCGGCGGGCTGTCGCGCAAGGCGATCCTCCACGAGATCGACGCCAGCCTCAGGCGGCTCGGGACAGACTACGTCGACCTCTACCAGATCCATCGCTGGGACCCCGCGACACCGATCGAGGAGACAATGGAGGCGCTGCACGACGTCGTCCGCATGGGCAAGGCGCGCTACCTGGGGGCCTCGTCGATGCACGCCTGGCAGTTCGCCAAGGCGCAGCACGTCGCCGAGAAGCACGGCTGGGCGCGCTTCGTGTCCATGCAGAACCACTACAACCTGCTGTATCGCGAGGAGGAGCGCGAGATGGTGCCGCTGTGCCTTGACCAGGGCGTCGGGCTGATCCCGTGGAGCCCCCTGGCGCGCGGTCACCTGGCCCGCCCGCCGAAGGCGATGGAAACGAAGCGTTCGGAGACGGATCGCTTCGGCAAGACGCTCTACTCGGCGATGCCCGAGGCCGACGAGCGGGTCATTGCCGCGCTCGAAGCGGTGGCGGGGACCCGCAAGCTGCCGCATGCGCAGATCGCCCTCGCCTGGCTGCTCCAGAAGGACGGCGTGACCGCCCCGATCGTGGGCGCGACGAAGCTTGAGCACTTGGACGCGGCGGTGGCGGCCCTCGGCATGCAGCTCTCGCACGAAGAGGTGGCGGCGCTGGAGGCGCCTTACGTGCCTCACCACATCGCCGGCTTCGTCTGAGAGCCGCGGGATCCTCTGTCCCGATCCTCAGCTGCGAGACGGGGTCTTTCGGCCGGACCGAGAAAGGGGCAGGCGGTGGCTGGAAATCCGCCTGCTCCTCCCCGCAACCTGACTTCGCTCCGCTCGGCCCGACGGCAGCACCGAGAGGACTACCATACGCTCTGTTCCGCAACCCGGGGGCAGGTCAACATCGTGGATGGCGAGGATGTTGGGGTGGTCGACCGCCGCGACCGCTCGTGCCTCCTGCTCGAACCGCCGGAGCCGATCAGGGTCAGCGGCAAACTCCGTCGGCAGTACCTTGATCGCGACGTCACGGCCCAGGCGCGTGTCGCGGGCGCGGTACACCTCGCCCATACCGCCCGCGCCGATCGGGGCGACGACCTCGTACGGGCCGAGGCGAACGCCCAGCTGCACTTGAAAGGTCTCCTTAGACAGCCCGTGGCGAGGAATCGAGCACGGGCCAGGGAGGGAAGGAGGCCGGCTGCCGGCGGCCATTTCGTGAGATCTGCGGCCTGGGCGCGGGTCAGAGCGCATACCTCGCGGGACTGACCGAAAAGACAGTCTTGTCAGGCGCTGAGCGGAGCGGTAGGGACGATCCGTTGCCACTCCGGCGCCCGAGGGCGATGTAACCGGCAATGTCGGCGGTGTGAAGGATCGGCGTCCACGTTAGCGTGCCGAGACAACTGCGCGGTAGGGACCGCCGCTACCGCTGCATGGCGACGGTAGTCGGATCGTTGGTGATGTTGTCGATCACCGAGGCGAAGGCGAACCCCCCCGATCCCGACTGCACCGTGATCTTGGCGTAGCCACGATCCATCGCCGTCTGACCGGCAATGTTGAAATACGGCTGCGTCTCCTGCGCCCAATGCCCCGCGGCCAACGACACCGTGTAGTCGGTCAACTTGGCTCCAGACCCGTCGAAAAGCTCGACCAGCACCATCGCGCTCCCTGCGCCCGTGTTGACAACTCCGATGTTGCAGCGGTACGACGCGTTCTCGGTCAGTCCCGCGAGGTATGCGCTCTGACCCGCACCCAGACCATCGCTGGTGACCACCGCCGGGTAGTCCTGACCCTGCGTGCCGTTGGCGTAGCAGCTCGCACCCGACGCGACCTGGTTGTAGGTGCGCGCCGTGACCTTGATCGGCTGGTCCGAGAGAACCTCGATTGCTCCCGAGCCACTGCCGCCAAGTTGCCCGACCAAATCGGTCAGGATCGACTGCGTCCCAGCCGGCACGTAGGTCGTGTTGCTCACGAGGGTGTCGCTGCCGAAGAACGTGATCTGCGCGTTGGCCGTGACGCTGCCGGTGTTGAGCAGGCCGAGGTCGCTCCGCCACTGGCTGTTGTTCCTGCCGGAGATGTGGCTCGCCACCGGCACCCAGATGAAGTAGGCATACGCGGGCTCCACCGTGATCTCTGCCGTCGCCGAGTCGACGAAACCGTCCGAGTTGCTCACCCGCACCCAGTAGCTCGTCGTGGCGGTCAGGGGCGGGGTGGTGAAGCTGTTCGCGGTGCCGACCGGGGTCGAGGTGTCCCCGAAGGCGCCCTGATACCACTGGAAGGAAAGCGGCAGCGCGCCCGTCGCGACCACGGAGAGCGTGGCGGTCGCTCCGCTTTGGATATTCTGGCTCTGCGGCTGCAAAGTGATTGTGGGTGAGGTGGGGCTAATCGACACGGTCGCGGTCGCCGAGTCGGCATGACCGCCCGAGTTGCTGACCCGGACCCAGTAGCTCGTCGTGGCGGTCAGGGGCGGGGTGGTGAAGGTGTTCGCGGTGCCAACTGGTGTCGAGGTATCCCCGGAGGCGCCCTGGTACCACTGGAAGGAAAGCGGCGCCGTGCCTGTCGCGGCCACGGAGAGCGTGGCGGTTTGCCCGCTCTGGATACTCTGGCTCTGCGGTTGCGAGGTGATCGACGGCGAAGTGACGCTCACTGACACGGTCGCCGTCACGGAGTCGGTGTGGCCGCCCGAGTTGCTCACCCGCACCCAGTAGCTCGTGGTGGCGGTCAGCGCCGGGGTGGTGAAGCTGCTCGCGTTGGTGCCGACCGGGGTCGAGGTGTCGCCGGAGGCGCCCTTGTACCACTGGTAGGAGAGCGGCGCGGTGCCCGTTGCGCTGACGTAGAGCGTCGCGGTTTGCCCGCTTTGGACAGTTTGGCTCTGCGGCTGCGACGTGATCGAAGGCGCGATAATGTTGATCGAAACGGTCGCCGTGACGCTGTCTGCCTCGCCGCAGGCGTTCGAGACGCGCACCCAGTAGCTCGTGATGCTCGTCAGCGGAGGGGTGGTGAAGTTGTTTGCGTTGCCGACCGGGGTCGAGGTGTCCCCGGAGGTGCCCTGGTACCACTGGTAAGAAAGCGGAGTCGTGCCCGCCGCGCTCACGGAGAGCGTGGCGGTTTGGCCGCTCGGGATACTCTGGCTCTGCGGCTGGGAGGTGATCGATGGAGGCGAGCAGGGCGCGGCACACTGGCTCGTGAGGATTGTGCCGTAGGCCCCCACCGCCGCGAGTTGAGTGCCAGTCCAGACGACGGCCTTGAGCTGGCTGGACACGCCGGACGTCTGCTGAGTCCACAAAGTGCCGTCGGCGCTCGTCATCACTACGCCGTTGTCGCCCACCACGACGAGCCTTGTGGTGGTCCAGGCGACACTCGATAGGTTGGCCTGGGTCCCCGAGGTTTGTGGCGTCCACGTTATGCCGTCCGGGCTCGTCAAGATCGTTCCCTGCGAGCCCACGGCCACAAGCTGCCCACCGGTCCATGTGACGCCCGCGAGGTTTGAGTTCCCCCAGTTGTGTGAGGCCCATGTAACACCGTCTGGACTCGTGAGGATCGTCCCCAGCGAACCCACGGCCACAAGCTCACCACCGGTCCATGTGACGCCCGCCAGGTTTGAGGCCCCCCAGTTGTGTGAGGTCCACGTAAGACCGTCCGGGCTCGTGAGAATCGTGCCAACCGAGCCCACGGCCACCAGCTCGCCACCGGTCCATGTGACGCCCGCCAGGTTTGAGGTCGGTGCCTGGTTGTGTGAGGTCCACGTTGCTCCGTCCGGGCTCGTGAGAATCGTGCCCACCGAGCCCACGGCGACAAGCTCCCCGCCGGTCCATGTGACGCCCGCCAGGTCCGAGGTCGGTGCCTGGTTGTGTGAGGTCCACGTTGCTCCGTCCGGGCTCATGAGGATCGTCCCCAGCGCGCCGACTGCAACGAATTGGCTGCCCGTCCACGTGATGGCCAGGAGCGAATTGCCCGTGGGTGAGGGGCTCACTACCTGCCAGCTCTCGCCGCATCCGCTCGTCTCTGCTGAAACCTCGGTGGCGACCGCCCCGCCGGCGCCCGCGCCGACAAACGTACTCCCTGGCTGAGTAGACTGCGCCGCCACTGCATGCGCAAAGAACAGCATCCCAAGGACAGCACCCGCCTGCCGTGCCATTGTGTTCTCCCTTTCTCAGAGCATACCACCGGAGCAACCGATGGAAGGGTGCGAGCTACCGCCGGGCGTGTCAACGGGAGGCTTGCAGAACGCTCAGCGTCCGTGCCCGGGTCTCCCAGCGTCAGACCGGTCTGTCCCCGATGTCGTCAGCGCCGGTTGTTCACCGTCAAGAATTCCGTCGAGAACTTTTCCGCGAGGTTCTGAACCGTCCCGCGCACGGCCTCGACAATCACGCTGACACCGGCGAGCCCGCCGGCGCCGACGTCCCACGTGATCGCCCCGAGGTGGAGATCCGGGCTGCGGTCGAGCGTCACGTCCTGCCGCAGCTGGGCGCTGACGTAGTAGCTGACGAGTGGCACGTTCGAACTCTTGAAGGCGGAGATTCGCACGTAGAGCCACGGCCTGCCGGAGGCTTGATCGTCCGCAGTCAGGACGCGGATGCCGCTCTCCTGTAGCCGCGACTGGACTTCCCCGCGGAGCTGCTCCGCATTCAAGCCCAACCCCTGCATTTCGTCGGTGAGGTTTTCGATGACGACCTCGACCCCCGACAGTCCTCTCAGCGACCTCACCTCCGACGGCGTTGCGGCGTGCAGCGGACGGGGAGCAACGGCCGAGGCGCTGAGGAGCGAGACAGCCAACGAGATTACATGGGCACTGCTGTGCCTGGTCACGATCGGTCCTCCTCCGGGCTCTCCCGGCCGGCGAACTCCAGCGCATGTCTGCCCGTCCTGTCAACGGCGTCAGAGCCGCTTCGCACCCGAAGGTCTGGCCGGCCCGATGCGGACGCGAGGCACCGCACGGGGGTCGCGGCGCGGTGGAGGGACCGCGGGCAGGTCTGAGGTAAGATCGGGCAACGTGAACACGACCCCGCCGATGCCGCCAGGCTCAGCCCTCGGCGGCCAGCCCGTCCCGGACTTATGCTGTTTCTGTCGCTTTCCTTTCAGGAGGAACCATGGTTGAAGCGATTCAGGCATCGCTCCGCGACTCGAAGGCAGCCCGCTGGACCGCCCTCGCCGTTGTGGCTTTCACGATGATGTGTGGGTACTTCATCGGTGACGTGATGTCGCCGCTCAAGCCGCTGCTCGAGCAGCAGCTGGGGTGGAACAGCAACGAGTACGGGTTCTTCACGAGCGCCTACGGGTGGTTCAACGTCTTCCTCCTGATGCTCATCTTCGGGGGGATCGTCCTCGACAAGATGGGCATGCGCTTCACCGGCGTGGCCGCCGGGGTCGTCATGGTCCTCGGCACGGCGCTCAAGTACTTCGCCGTAAGCACGCACGCCCTCGACGGCGCCACGATTCTCGGCTGGAAGGCGCAGGTGATGATCGCCGCCATTGGCTTCGCCATCTTCGGGGTCGGCGTCGAGGTGGCGGGGATCACCGCCACGAAGATCATCGTCAAGTGGTTCAAGGGCAAGGAAATCGCCCTGGCCATGGGGCTCCAGCTCGCGACCGCCCGCATCGGCACTGCGTTGGCGCTCGGGGCGAGCCCTCCCCTGGCCGTGTACTTCAAGTCGGTGGCGGCTCCCATCCTGCTGGGCCTCGTCCTGCTTTGCATCGGCCTGCTCTCGTTCCTTTTCTACTGCGTCATGGACCGGAGGCTGGACGCCTCGGAGGCGGCCGCCGGCCGCTCGCCGACGGACGAGGATGCCTTCCGGCTCTCCGACATCGGCCTCATCATCAAGAACAGGGGGTTCTGGTACATCGCCATCCTGTGCGTGCTCTTCTACTCCGCGGTGTTCCCGTTCCTGAAGTACGCGAGCGATCTCATGGTCCAGAAGTTCCACGTCAAGGAGAGCCTGGCCGGCATCATCCCGAGCGTGCTGCCGTTCGGGACGATCCTCCTGACGCCGCTGTTCGGCAACCTGTACGACCGTAAGGGCAGGGGAGCCAGCATCATGATCCTCGGATCGTGCCTGCTGATCTTCGTCCATGTGCTCTTCACGATCCCGTTCCTGACCTACTGGCCGATCGCGCTGGTGTTGACGGTGATCCTCGGCGTGGGCTTCTCCCTCGTGCCGTCCGCGATGTGGCCCTCGGTGCCGAAGATCATCCCGGAGAGGCAGCTCGGAACCGCCTACGCAGTGATTTTCTGGGTCCAGAACTGGGGCCTCATGGGTGTTCCCGCCCTTATCGGCTGGGTGCTTTACAAGTTCTGCATTACCGGCTCGAGGGTTGTCGACGGCCAGAGCGTCGTCACGTACGACTACACCCTTCCGATGATGATCTTCACCGGCTTCGCCGTCCTGGCCCTCGTCTTCGCGTTCCTCCTCAAGGCCGAGGACCGGAAGAAGGGGTACGGCCTGGAGGCGCGGAACATCTGAGGCGCGGCGGGAAATCACGATCGGCGCCTGATCGCCATCGCGGCGACTCAGGTGCTGGCCGGCTTCCTCGCTTGCCCCGGCCTCGGGTCACTGCCTGGCGCCCAAATCGCCGGATCGACAAAGGCCGGCGCTACCAGATGCGGCAGGCCTCGGCGCGGACCATCAGGTCGCCCGGCTTGCACCCGAACGCCGCGGCGAACTCCGGGATGTTCGAGGGCGCTCCGATCGCCCGGAACTGCGGCGCCGGGTGTGGATCGGTCTTCACCATCAGTTGCTCGAATTGCGGGCGCGCGGCGCCAGCCCACACGCGAGCGAAGGCGAGGTAAAAGCGCTGGTCCGCGGTCCGCCCTTCGATCACGGGCGGCGTCGCACCGGCGAGGCTCATCTCGAACGCCTTGTGGGCGATGGTGAGGCCGCCGAGGTCGGCGATGCTCTCCCCGAGGACGAGCTTGCCGTTCTCGTGCAGGCCGGGCTGCACCTCGTAGGCGTCGAACTGGCGCTGGACGCACGCCGCGCGTGCCTCGTACGCCTTCGCGTCCGCGGGTGTCCACCAGTCGTTGAGGTTCCCCTTGGCGTCGGACTTGCGCCCCTGGTCGTCGAAGCCGTGGGTCATCTCGTGTCCGATCACGGCGCCGATCGCGCCGTAGTTCACCGCGTCGTCCGCCTTGGGGTCGAAGAAAGGTGGCTGCAGGATACCCGCCGGGAACACGATCTCGTTGCGCGATGCGTTGTAGGAGGCGTTCACGGTGGGCGGCGTCATCCCCCACTCGGTCCGGTCCACCGGCCGGCCGATCTTGTCGATCACGCGGTGGAACTCGAAGGCGTCGCCGCGCGCGACGTTGGCGGCGTGGGAATCGGCCCTCAGCTCGTACTTCGAGTAGTCGCGCCACTTGTCGGGGTAGCCGATTTTCGGCGTGAAGGCGTCGAGTTTGGCGATGGCGGCCTTCTTCGTCTCCGGGCCCATCCAGTCGAGCGTGGCGATGTCGGCCCGCAGCGCGGCCATCAGGTTGTGCACCAAGCGGTCGGCCTGCGCCTTGGCCTCGGGTGGGAAGTACTTCTCCACGTAGAGCCGGCCGAGGGCGAAGCCGAGCTGCCGGTCCGCGCCAGAGACGCAGCGCTTCCACCGTTCTTCGAGCTTCTCGGTGCCTTGCAGCACTTTTCCGCGGAACTGGAACTCCTCGTTGACGAAAGCCGAGGAGAGGTGCGGCGCCGCCGAGCTCGCGAGGTGCCAGCGCAGGTAGACCTTCCATTGATCGAGGGGAGTGCGGGCGAGCAGGGCGTTCATCCCGCGGACGAAGTCGGGCTGCGCCACGTTGAGCGACGCGATGGGGGGCGCCTGCTGCGTCTCGAAGTAACCGGGCCAGTCGAAATCCGGTGCCAGCTTGGCCAGCTCCGCTTCGGCCATCCGGTGATACGTCTTCTCGGGGTCGCGCCGGTCGACCCGCGCCATCGAGACCTTTGCGAGCTCGGTCTCGAGCGCGACCACCGTCCCGGCCTCCGCCTTCGCCAGGGCGGGGTCGTCACCGAGCAGGCCCAGCATCGCCGCCACGTGGGCGGCGTATTTGTCGCGGATCTCCTTGGAGCGGGCGTCGTCGTTCAGGTAGTAGTCGCGGTCGGGCAGCCCCAGTCCGCCCTGCTGCAGGCTGGCGATCACTTCCTCGCTGTTCTTGCGGTCCTGCTCGGAGCCGAAGCCGAACAGTACTCGGACGCCCTGGCTCTGCAGCCGCGCCACCTCGGCCTGGAGGTCGGCCGCCGACTTGACGGCGGTGATTCGCTCGAGCTCCGGCCCGATCGGCTTGATTCCGGCGGCCTCGACGGCCTTCTCGTCCATGCACGCGCACCAGTAGTCGGAGAGCTTCTTCTCCTCGGAGCCGGCGACGAGGTCCGTGCGCTTGGCGAGGGCCTCGAGGATCCCGCGCTGCCTGTCGCGGTTCTCCTCACCGAGCACGTTGAACGTGCCCCAGCGCGGATACTCCGCCGGGATCGGGTGCGCCCTAGTCCAGCCGCTGTCGGCGTACTGGAAGAAGTCCTGGCACGGCTTGGCGGTCGCGTCGATGTCGGCCGCGTTGATGCCGTGCGTCTCCTGTGCCGAGAGGGGAAGTCCGATTGCCGCCATCGCGGCGACGACAACGAGGATGTGCGCGCGAGTCATGCCGTCCTCCTGACCGTGGAGAATTGTACCGTGCTCCGCCGATCCCGGGACTGAGTGCGGGCGCCTGGTCGTTTGGCGCTCGTGCACCGATCACGGTTCGTTCATTTGAACCGAGCGTGGTTCAATCCAAACGAACTCGTCGACCAAGCCATGCGCTGAGCGAGGGACTCTGCCACCGCGGGCGGCCGGATGCGCCCGGGAGTCGAGGAGCGCCTGGCGGGCAGGTAGCGCTACCGGGAACTCAGAGACAGAGGATGTGAAGCAAGCGGGGCACCCTTGGGCGCCCCTTGTGTTTTGTGCGGTTGTCCAGTTCCAGACCGTCGTCGTCCGGTCGCAACGGTCACGCGAAACGGTTGCTCGTCGGAGGTTTCGCAGAACTCGTGCGGGGGCAAAGAGCTGCCAGGTTCGGACCGTTGGGGGCCGACAAGGCGTAAGTCCTCGCCCGAGCCCAAAGAGCGAGAGTCCTTGCTCACTTCGTGGCCGCCCGTGCGCCGGGCGCGCCAATCTTCGCCTTGGCAGGCGTGTGGCACAGACAGAGAATCGGGTCATAGGCAATTCCAAGAGGCGCCGGCGCGGGGGGCGACGGCAGAACATGTCCGGTGTCTCCGGGCGTATCACAAAGAGGCTTCCCATGATCGGTCGGCTACGGTTCGTCGGTGTGGGCGCGGTACGTCTTGCGATGGTTGCCTTCGTGTCGGCATCAGCACAACAGGTCGGAGTCGAACAGGAGCTGACGACGTCGATCCTACCGGTCTACACGCCACCGACGTGCGTGCCGGGGTGCCGTTTGTCGACATCACCTGCACGACGGGGTTCGACCCCCGGGTCGAGCAGCTCGGCCTCGACGGCATCACGGCAGGCTGGGGCGGTGGGAAGTACTGCCCTGGCACTCCTGTGACCCGCGACCCGGCTGGCAGGGCGCCCCCTGGCCCGTATCGCGCGGCGTTTCCAGGTGGAGTTCAAGGAATCGATGTCCGGACCCACTCCGGGGGATCGTCAGCGCTGGTGAGCCAAATAGGGCAGAAATGTTCGTGACCGGCTGGATCTCCCAGAGGGTGCCTCGCGGATCGGGATCCGGCTCCGCGCCGAAGAAGAGCCAGCCGGTCGCTTCTTGGTGAGGAGCGCTTCGATCGAAGCGGAGCGATCGAGGTCACCGTTTCTTGGTGCAGTCGTGCGAGCCTTGAGCGCCTCGACTTCCTGCGTGTCGCCCGGCTTGACGAATCCTGGAATGTGGCTAAGGACACCGGCCCGAGCGTCAAAGGCGCAACCTTCGGCCTCGACGCGTCACGGCCAGAGGTCGCGACGTTCGGGATTACTCGTGTCTCTCGTCGCTTTAGTGAATTCGGGCGTGCAGTCCCAGCTTGTGGACGAGCAGGCCGCCCGAATGGGCGGTGTTGAGCAGGATCAGCCCAGCCGCGAGGCAGAGGACCAGGAGCGCGATGAGACCCGCGAGGAAGTGGCTCGCTTTCAGCTCACGCTTGAACACGCGCGGCGCGAACAGTAGAGCGGCCAGCAACACCGTCAGCGCAGAAAAGACGGCACGGACCGCCGAGCCGAGGTCCTCGTGCGTCTGGACGGCGGCCTTGACCTCAGGAGACTGCGGCGCGGCGTCGCGCGCGACGTCTCGCGCTGCATCCCCGGTCGAGGCTGCGAGGTACACCCCGAGCGTCCCGGCCAACATGAGCCCAAACGCCACGACAGCAAGCGTTCGGCGGTGTTTTGTCAGCCACAAGGCCGCAAACAGGCAGGCCGGTGCAACGAGCAACAGCGCGATCGGGAAGTGCGAGACGCTCGGGTGAAGAGCATCCCAGCTCGGGAACGACGGGAAGTCAAACATGGTTGCTGCCTCCTTTTGCGTCCTGACGACAGGAAATTTGTCGCGGCGCCCAGGATACGGCGTGGCCCGCCAGAGGCATCGGGAGGTGGTTCAGGCGAGTGCGGGAGGGGAAGGACAAGGGCCAAGGGGTCACGGGAGGCAGAGTACCACCGGTCGGGTAGGGCGAGCCCCTGGCCGGCAGGTCCGGCCGACTGACCTTCGCTATGGCGCCACGACAGCAAGCGCGGGCGCTCCTCGGAAAGCGACGGAGTCCGGATGCCGGCCATGTAGTTTCTACCTGACTTGCGGTGTTGCTCCCTGGTACAAAATACTCTATCCCGTACAGCACCAAGGAACTAGGTTTGTAGACAGCCTAGAAAGAAGGTGCGCTACGAGAATTGTGAGACGTGGTTCCTTTCGTTGGGGATGTTGGCTCCCTGCCGAAGGCACACGTCTCGGGGCACGGAGGCGAACGGTGAAGACGCACCTCACGGCACCGGTGAACCTCCTTGACGTGAGTGTCCTGGTTGCAGGCCGTAGGTCGTCGAGCCGACCTGCCTCGGGACGGACGGCTGTTGTGGAGGGACGAGAATGAACATCTGTCGCCATCGAACCCGACATCTTCTGTCGCACGGCCTATGCGCTGTGCTCCTGTACGCCACGTGCGTTGCAACGGTCATGGCGGCACCGTTTGAGCTGCCCCCGCTCGTGACGCCTGCGAGCGCCGAGCATCACGTCGGTAAGGTGATCTGGGTTGAGCTTGTGACCCCGGACCTCGCCGGTGCGAAGGCGTTCTATTCAGGATTGTTTGGCTGGACCTTCCAGGACCTTCAGGGCGGCAAGGCGGACTTCGCCGTCGCGCTTCTCGACGGCCGGCCGGTGGCGGGTCTGCTCCAGCGGGCAGTGCCGCCCGGTGAACAGCGGCAGCCGGCGTGGCGGGGGTTCATCGCCGTTCGCGACGTCGATGCCGCGAAGGCGATCGCACTGGCGCACGGGGCGAAGGTCGTGTTCGAGCCCAAGACGTACCCGCAAC
>Ga0182019_10000368_pt1 | contig 22329 bp, 15 predicted proteins | sample 812E2MmetaG_FD_120483 | JGI IMG/M metagenome (GOLD analysis project Ga0182019, IMG submission 120483) | Permafrost microbial communities from Stordalen Mire, Sweden - 812E2M metaG | ecosystem: Environmental > Terrestrial > Soil > Wetlands > Permafrost | place: Sweden: Stordalen | collected...
TAATGAGTCTTTAACTAGTTAATATTTTTCATTCTAACTTGACATATTTTTAATAGAAAATATTTCATTACTCATTTTATCCTTTGGTATAATTGTAATTTGACTTACCAAAATCTCCACCAAAGCTTTTTTGTGCCTGGAGCTTCGATTACTCTCTGAGTAATTACAGTCTGCATTTGCAACATGTAATTATTATATAGATTTTGAAGGTTCTCAACTTCCTTTTCCAATGTTTCATTATGTCTTTCTAACTCTCTTGATCTGGCACGTATCTCTATAAACTCCTTGGGATCCAGTGCTTCTTTCAAGGAAGTATTAAGTCTTTCAATCTCGTTTTTTAATGTATCAATCTCTACTTGCATTTATCTCCTAAGCTCTTCTAGAGCATCTTCGCTTTGTGCACGAGTTAACATCTCAAACCCATGTATTAACTGAATTTGTGGGACTTGTATATCCAGCATGCAACACACTGTCATAATTCAGAAGGGAACCCATACACTTATTTTTCGCTTTTGTTCCTGCATATTGCAGGTATTCTACAAGCAAAGAATAAAAATGTATCCTAAATACAGGTATCATGCAGGTAACTAATTATACATCTTCAAAATTCGGAAACTGATTTTAATCTAATATTTCAACTCTATGAAGAAAATAATAAAATGCATTAGTATTTATAGGTTACAACATATCTATATTGAAAAGGCAATTACTATAAATAAACTTACATAATATATAATGGAATATAGGGAGAGATACAGTATGGTAAAATCAGATTCAAAAGTATTACCTAAAACTGATGATTCTAACGCAGAAAAGACAATTGAACCGATCGTAAAGACAAACTCTTCTGCTAAAGTTATTTAAATACAACATTAATTACTTTTTTCGTTTGATAACCCTTAATTTTTAAAGAATTTTATCGATAAAAGGAGATATTGAAACATGCACGATTTAGCAGGAAATGGTTCAATCATACAGACTGTGATGACTCAGACATGGGAACTTTTGACTGAAAAACAGAAAAAAGAAGTTACAGTAATGAGAATGGATAAAGCAATAAAATTTTTAGAAATGAAAATAAGTGATATGGAGAAGATGAGCGAGATCAAAAAAGAAGTTATAACTAATATTCGAAAGGTCAAGGAAATGCTCAAACAATGAAAATAATCAACCGTTAACTTTCCTACATCAATTATTTTGTTAATCTAATAATTTTAAAATAAAGGAACTTTATTATTAATGATTACTGTTCAGAAAAAAAGGTATTTATCTTTTGACTAGCAGTTCGGTTAAGTTTTGTTTCAATATTTGTAGAGATATCTATTAAAATGAATAAACAGGAGATCAAAGGGAGTTTCAGACAAATGAAAAAGACACTTGGTATTTTGCTAGTAGTTTGCTTTTTAATGTCCGTGACAGTTACAGCAGTAAGTGCAGAATCCGTTGTGGTTAAGAAAAAGACAAATGCCACTACAATCGTGAAGGATGCAAAAGCTAAAATATTCAAGCACCACCACCACAAAAACGCGACTGTAGAGAGCGAAAAAAGCAAACAAATGGGAATGAAAAACGGAAATAACAAAAATATACCTATGAAAACAGAAGCTGACAAAAATATACCTATAAAAACCGGAACCAACAAAGATATGCCTATGAATAACTGAACCTGCAAAGCGATAATATATAATATATAATAGATAACTGAAACAAATGAGTAGGGACCTGTTAACCAGTGAATATAAATATCTGTAATAGATTCAAATTTTAAAGTCAACTCTGCTCTTATTACAATGCATCTAAAAATCTTTAAATTCTAATTGACCCAGTAACACTTTACTTCATCACAAAACAGAATCTAGAGCCAATATTTTTTATTTACAAAGCTTTTTTTAGATTTGCATTTATACATAGTTTTTTGTGCTAAAATCTATGCATTTCCTAAGTTCCATACGAAATAAGAAAAAGTTACTGATCTATGACTTCTGGAGCCTATGGAACTTCTAGAACATCTGGAGCTCATGGAACACTTGGAACTAATTAGCCAAAACATTCATCATAAATAGAAAAATAAAGGAAAAATAGTTATATAGTTCTGGCAGTGTCCCAAAAGTCCTATAAAGTGTAGTTGATTCTGTATATTTTTTTCCCCAAGGGAAAACAGAGATTTCTCAGTCTGTCAGCAGAATGAGTTAAACGGGTAGGGAAAAATAAGCTTAAAAGCATCCGTTTGATTATCTCACTAACTACACAAACAATTAAAAATAATTAACAATATATTTTTGTTTTTTGACTACAAAAAATCTTATGCAGGATTATTTTTTGTTTAGAAACTATTTTTCGTATAATTAATTTAAAATAATTTGCTGAGTTATTATACATTGTAGTTTTAAGTGGTCAGTGGCTTGAATATATAATCTTACAAGTGGGCAGCTGCTTGAATATATGATCTTACATACAATATTTAATGATTGAAATTTTTCTAAACATAGGGGGAAAAGCATGAATAATAAAAAAGAACAGACAATGATTGAAATATGTCCAAGTTGCGGGAAGCCGCTCAAGATAGAACAAACTGGCGAAGAAAAAGATTTTCTTCACTGCGCAGAGATCTGTGCTAATCCGGCAACGATACCAACTAGAACAAGGATGATGGCGGACCAGGCCAAATTACTTTTCGTAGACGGCAATATGCACGAGTATCCTCGAGAAGATTACATCAAAAATAACGGCATTTATCCTCTACCCATCTGAAGAGCAATCGAGAAATGGCGTGAAGAGCAGATAATCAAGAAAGAAAAACCTACTGTTAAAGGATTGAAACATGATTATAAATATACAAGGGGTCACAACATGCCTTCAAGCGAAACCAGATATGGCAAAATGGATTTTTATATAGATGAAGGAGGAAAGATGCATATCAATTTTACAGAAGAAGAAATTCGTGAGCAAGAACAACTAAAGAAAGAAGCAAAAAAATATCCTTATAAGGTCTGAGTATTGGTAATCCACAAATTCATTAGGCAAGATTCATAAATAGATAACGATTCCGCCTGTCGAGTGACTATAACAGGAAGCTGATCTTGAAGAAGCTAACCTTAAAGGAGCTCAACTTGAAAAGGCTCACATCGAAAGAGCTGATTTTGTAGGAGCGCACCTTGAAAAAGCCCATCTTGAAGGGCTAACCTTGAAGGAGCTTACCAATTAACAATCGAACAGCTATCTAAAGTGAAAACGCTTTATAAAGTAGAGCTAGACGAATCTCTTCGCACATTACTCAAAGAGAAACATCCTGCTCTTTTTAAAGTATCTGAATGAATTCTTTTCATGACCATACAATTGATCCAACTCTCATGAATGCACAGTTTTTGTAACAAAATCTATGGATTTTCTCAATTTCAGCCAGAATTGCAGGATATTGTTATCTAAATATTGAAAAAATACGTAATTTTTATTAAAAACTTTGCTTTATTTAATAAGCCGAAAAGTTGCTGTACGTATCTCGCGAAGAATAAAAAATAACTAGACATTAGATAACTATTTAAAATACAAATAAGATTTATTTAATCTATTTAGATCAATTCCCTTTACCTTCCCAAAATGGATTAATTTTAATTCCGTTTTCATACGATGCTGTTGCTTCATCGTATTTATTTAAATTAACCAGATCTACTTCTTTATTGGTCCAAGCTTCAAAATACTGCGGGTCAATTTCAATTGCTTTGTTATATGCTTTTATTGCTTCATCGAACTTGCCTAATTCATCTAGAACAACTCCTCTACCGTTCCAAGCCAAATAATTCTGCGGGTCAATTTCAATTGCTTTGTTATATGCCATTATTGCTTCATTGTACTTGCCTGAGTTAGTTAGCATCCTTCCTTCTTGAACCCAAGCATTTGAAGATTGTACCGCGCCTGCGATATTCACTAGCATTAAAAGCATCATTGAAGCGATTCCTAAAACAGTTATTATTGTATGTTTTCTACTTGCTTTATCACATTTAGCTTCGTTCATTTTCGGTCTCACGATGTTTCTTCAGATATTAATGCTTAAAAATAACTACAAAAACACAAATGAATAATACTTCATTCTATAAAGTAAACTTTTCTACTGAAAAAATATAATTACCTATTAATTGCACTAATTATTAAATTACTTTTAGTTGTTAAATTTTTAAAAATTTTAATAATATTTTCAGGACAACAACATTTTAACGTGGAAAACAGCTATTCTAAGAAAAATGACATGGTTTCTGACACAGACTAAAAAAACTGCAATGTAAGATAGAACATAGCCATCTGAATAAAATAAAGCATAGTTTTTACTTTAAAAACTAGGCATGTTTGAAACAGTAGATAATACGATCGATAGAAATTGCCACTCGATAACATAATTCTATTTTTTATACTATGCCTCCTAATTATATTCAGTATTTGAAATTATCCCAGAACAATGATGTAATTGAAATTTCATCAAATTTTCGTTAAAATTTAGAGGTGCCTGTTTGAAAAAATATATATACATCACATTTTCTTTTTTGCTGGCTTTAGTGGTTTTTGGGATTTATAATGAATCCAACAACGATAAAATTGCTTCCCAACCTCAAGCAAGTTCACCACAGTCGATACTCGTCTCCATATATAAGGATGTTCAATGGGGAGCTAACGTTCAAAAACATTTAACAATACTTACAACTGATTTTAATAATGTATCCAATGCTGCAAATAATTCCAATTATGCAGAACTTGCAGCATGTACACAATACACAATCAACCATACACAGAAAGCAATTGAAGAAAACGATCAATATAAAGTATCTACTCAGCTCCAGGAGGCGCAGAAAGAATGGAGAATGGCTCTTCAGGACTACAACTCTGCAGGCAAGTTTCTGTTTCAGGTGGCAAATGAAACGAAAAGTGATAATGAAAGATTTGTGAATTTTAAACAGGCTGCTACATTAAGTAATTCTGGGACATCTCATCTAAAGAGAATGTCAGAATCCTTAGGAATAAATTTATCTCTCAACTTAAATTCTACGTTGTAGTAAACTTATCGAATTCAGTTTCCAGAAACTTAAAACAAATAATAAAAAATATCTGGTCATTTGATTCAATCTAATGGGAATATAATTTATTTTGTTCTTGTCTGCCAGCTGAAGAATCTAGATAATCCAAAGTTTTTTCAGTTTTTCTTGTAAGATTATATTTATGGATTCTAATTTAACTTCTTTGCAGATTCCTGTTGGATTACCCTAGTATTTAGGACCATTTACCCCAAATTTGACAAATCCTACTAATTCATATAGACTTTTATTCAATCGAATAACTGAAACTTTCTATGGGCTATTAGACTGGAATAAGCCTCATAATCTCTTTGTTTATAACATTGTTAAAAGTTAATATTTGATACTTTTGTTATTATAATTGAAAAGTATCTGACTTGAAAGTCAATAGTTAGGGTAGTAATGAAGTGTCTGAGATAAATAGATTAAAAGTAAAAGTAAATGAAAGATTTTAGGAAATACTGTATATGTGTAAATTTTATATGGAAACCTAATTTAACCGGCAATGGCCATTATATCTGTAGAATTTAAAAAATTGGGTAATTAAATCAGGTCCAATAAACGTTGTTATTATACTTTTGTTTCAGAAAATTGAAAGTTTAATGTTAATAATTTCTTGGATCAATAGTATAAATTTTATGTATATAAATTTCATCTGGAACTTGGTATTGATGTAAAATTAAATTCTGTATAGAAATATACTATTACAAACCAAAGATTTTCTATATACAAAATCTAGAGATATTATGTTCTTCTTTCCACCATAGCGTCTGTCATTGGCTATAGAGACCTTAAGGATTCTAAGCATATCAAGTTTGCTAATGAGATCTACAATTTTTCTCCAAGTTAATGTATTAATATCTAAATATATACAAACTATTTGATACACATTATAAACATTTATTCTTGTCTATTTTTTATTTGACCTGACAATAATGCGTTGACATCTTCTTTTATTAAGCATGTGTATACCCTAAAGAATAACATTTTACTATTGTCAAAAGGAGACTTAAGGTAGTAGACAGAGACACGTTCATATTTGATATATTTATGTTTTTTCGTCTAGGAATTATTAGGACTTATAATGTTAAACAATAACAGTAAGTATTTATTGCCAAAATCTCATTAATCATTCAGAAGTTTCATATAACTGATTTCATCATCCAACTGCATAAGTCCTATATAGTAAAAATAGTAGATAGAGCACACAACTAAAGAGGAATAGATGCATAAGTACTCCAAGAGCCACTTCATAGATTATGTGATGTTTATTCAAAAATTGAGCTTTTTTTTTCAAGGTAAAAAGGAAATTTTCAAGAATCTCTGGCATAGTTACATAATAATTTCCCTCCATTTATAGCTTAACATTGTCAAACTAGATTCATTCATTTTTTGTAACTATTCAGCCTTAGCAAATTTCGATGGGCTTATTTCCTATAACTGTTGGCCATAGAATATGTTTTTATTTTTCCAGTGGTTAGTAATCAGAAGTATTTATTGTGTTAAAATAGATGTCAACTAATTGATATCTTTTCTGCTAAAAAAAATATAGATATCTCTTCAAAAAAATTGTGTCAAGATTTGCAAACAAGGATATAAGGTCAATAAATGAGATAAAATTTAGATTTGATATATTTGTACTTATCATCCTTAGTTAGGAAGTACAAATTTCATTTGGAATGAAACCGAATCTTTTCTTCAAAAATTATTTAATGATCCTTACAAATTTCATCAAAAATATTTTTCTGTGATTCCTTGATACTCTACTATCTTGTATTTTTCTTGTTACACATTGGGTGAGAGATTTTATACACCTGGTATCAAAGATTGAAGTGGGCCCCTAGGTCGCGACAAATGTAGCAAAATTAATATTTCAAGGTTCAGGAAGGGATATGTTTCAACACTTCTATACATGTGTAATTTACTTTTGGTCAGTTGGATAAAAAAGTAAACACAGTCTTTGGACTGCATGAGTTATGGAAGTCTGATAAAAACACTCCATAATACACTGCAAAAGAGACTACCCAATCTAAACTTTAAAACCTTAAATTTGGGTTTCGGAGAAATTTACTGAAACTGGCAAGATAAGAGTCCAAACCAAAATTAATCAAAAAGCAATTTATTCACAAGGCACTGAAAAGCTATGGTAGAAGTTCTGGTAAATATTCCGCATAAATAATAAAATTCACTCAACATTTCTTTTTAAATCCAATTAAATTTTTACATTGTTCAAATAATTTGGAATATTTTTTGTTCAGTTTATCTGGTTCCGGTTTATCTTTCGATGCTAATTGTTTATTATTCAGTGTACTGCGCTTTATTTGATCGTGTTCTTTACGAGATTTTGGTTTAAAAGTTTTTTTTGACATTACTAAACACCATTAAAAAATGAGTAAATCACTTCTTTTCATATATATCCTTTTTAATTCATAAACGTTACTCACGATGACAGTTTGTCGATAACTATGTTATTATAGCTTTGATCAAAAATATTTTAATTGCTATTAGATCGAAGATAGTTAATAAGTTCTTTTTTAAAGTTTAAACATCACTGGTCATCCAATGTTATCCATCACTTAATTCAAAGTATAGTTTCAAGTGATCCTGTGAAAGCTCGTTGCACCATCATATGAAGATAATTGGCTTAGAGTAACTACAGGAGGTAAATCACCTAATGTTTGTTGAACAAATTGAGTATTTAATCAAACCCGGAAAAAAGTATGATGTTTATGTTGTTTTCACATATTAATTAATTGATTCAATTCCTGAATCCTCAATTGCACGATATCCATTGCATCTTCAAAGAGCTGCTTGTTAATTTCAATCCTGAAGTATTTCTTGAGTTTTTCTTCAGGCTGAATTGTTGACCCAGCTGAGAGATAGGCAATATAGTTTTCGTTAAAAATTTTTTGGTCCTGCTTGTACTGTTTGAAGAGAGCGAGGGTTATTGCCTTTGAAATCGTATAGTTGAAGGTATAATAATTGTCTGTTAGGTAAATGTGGATTATATAGGTCCATTCCGCAGAGTCCTCAGGATAGTATTCGATCGAATCACTCCTGTATTCTTTAGATAAATTTGTCCAGAGAGCATTAAGTTCCGCTCCACTCACTGTTCTTTTTTCAGAGCACAGCTGGTGTGTTCTATATTCAAATTCCGTGATCATAGGTTGTCTGGTGAAGTAGTTCTGATAGTCATCTATATGCTGGGCGAGCACCATAACTGCAGTTTTAGGATCTGAGTTTTCGATTACATGATCAGCAAAGAGTTCTTCGTTAAAAGTAGCTGGAACTTCCATTTCGTAGATTTGACCGAAGCAGTAGAAAAAATCAACAGAGTTACCCATTAAATAGAAATTAAACCCGTGCCCAAGTTCATGGGTTATAACTTTTTGGTCACTAATAAGACCATTGTAGTTTATGAAGATCAATCCAGGCGATTTAATCGCACATAAGTCTGTACAGTAGCCGCCGGGTTGTTTTCCATGTTCTGGATCAGGATATACGTCTATGAAATTACCGGTTACCATCTTTAAAAAGATTTCATTAAAACGTGGATCTATATTTGAATATGATTTTTGGATCGCCTGCAAAGCATCAAAATAAGTATAATTCCTTCCAGGTTGATCTGTCAACTGCAATAGGAGATCATATGGCTTCAGCTTTTCAAACCCGAGTTTTTTACTCCTGAAACTATTATAGTCCTCAAATATACCTTTTCTCGTTTTAAGAACTGCATTCATATCATCAATCTGAAGTTTGGTGAGATAGAGGCCGTGAAGGCGGGACTCATAAGAATCCGGGTAATTCAGTTGCCTGGCAGCAAGATCGTCAAGCTGGATTTTATTGAAATAGAGAGATGCTATAGAATCTGATTTGTTTATCAGGTGGTAAAATCTCTGATCATAACACTTTTTTCTATTCTCACGGTTATGGTCTGTTGAAAGCAGATTGTAATAGGACTGTGAATTAACTGGATATTCCTCTCCGTTTTCAAGAGTTATATTTCCTGCCATCGTGATATTATTAGTGATTTCTAAAAGTGCCTCCGTCTCTAGTTTCATTCGCTTATTTTCGATATCAGCAAGACTCACCGCCTGAGATTCATTCATTGGTCGGTGCTCTGCAAACCTCATGTAGGTAGCTTCAATATATGGTCGATACATCTCAAGCCTGTGCTCTTCAGAAAAAAAATTTGCCCATTCTTCCTTATGGAAAGAAGTCAACTTTACAGTTGCAAATGCGTTTGCTTTTTCATATTCAGTATTCAGGTTTTGAGAGTTCTCACGGAAGGAGGTGAAAAACGGATCATTCACATTTTTACTATGCTGAGTATATGCATAAGTGTAAAGAACTTTAATTGACTTTAAAAATTCCTTTTCAGTTTCTAGATAATCTAGTAAAATTTGTCCCGAAAGATTTTCAAATTTCGGACGGAAAATCTGAGTTATTGTTTCTGATTGTTTTTTTAATGTTTCCAGCTCTTTTAAGGCATCAGCCCGGCTGCTGAACAAATATGAACCATTCCATTTCGTGGTAATTTTATTGGGATTAAGCTTTTCAAATGTATTTTCTTCGTCTCTTATTTTAAAAGGTATTTCTACATCTCCCGAAACGTCCTTTATTGAAAAAACTGCATAAAATAGTAATAATCTGATAGCATCAAGCCATTGAACTGATTTTTGTTTCATAAAATCGCTACTCTCTTTATATGAAGAAACGTAAAACCCCTTAACCTTTAGTCCAGGGGATATAAGCATCAACTTCAACTCTGATTCTTTATATAATATTATACTGCATCTTTACCAATTTTTCTCATCGGGAACGCAAGATACCCCTCGCTCCATGACATATTCTCGCTTCAATTATACTTTTTCAAATATTCGTTTTGAGTTTTCAAGGTATTGGTGTATTTTAGAATATTGAAAGTTGATTTTGAAGTGAAAATCATCTGAAAATTATCTTTGTCATATTCTATGCTTAGTATCTGCACATCATAAATTTTACTTATGTTATAGATTTTTGTTTTTAATAAACAAATGAGCAATAAATTACGAGGTATGTTTCTCCGATGTGTTATACATTGTATAAAATGATAATGAAATTAGTACACTAAATGACTCACTATATCAATTTTTGAATGAAATGTGGTCATGTTTTTTAAGCAGAAGAAGTTTTCGTTCGAATTAATCGATTTAAAGTTTTTTTAAGAAAAATATCTCTCTACATAAATATTGCATAATACGATAAAGTCTCCTTCTGTTAGTTTTACTACATAAAATATATAGTGATAATATTATATCACGATGTAGATGTGAAAAAGGAATGGGACAAGGCCAATTTAGCGTTTTTTAGAATCGAATTACACGTTAACTATGTGTAATAAGAAATTTATCGAATATTTATATAAACTTTTATAGTAATCTGGTGATAAATTTTTACTATAGCTGATTTTGAGAGTACTATTTGCACCCAAATAGCAGTCCTAAAAAGAAATTAGCAGAGAAAAAATTCAATCGAATAAAAAAAGTAAAAAACGAAATTAATTTATTATGACACATGAGCATCTAATACATTTGGTTCTGGTGTCGATGTATGATCTAGTTAACGATGTTCATGGCCCCAGCGACCTCCATGATCGTCGTAGCCGCATGCACTAACTGCTACTGCTGTCGCAGATACAACAAAAGGACTCCCAGCAAAACAATCAGTCCCTTTTCCATACTAGATGCTTGTTTCAACATTTAATTCACTCCGTTTGAATAATTACTAGTTTTTTATTCATTCGCCATTGGCAGAAATAATAATAAATGTAGTTCATGGTGTATGCAATACTTGTTTGTTAAAATTACGTTATTACAAATTTACCAGCCTGCCAACGGACAGTCTACTATAAATTATTAAAAAGATATACTTACTTATAAAATCCAAAACCATTTAAGTTTTTTCCATATTAAATAAGCTTTATTGACCTTTTGATTTCATATAAAAACTTTAAATTACTTTATATGAAGAAACTTGGAATTTCCGAGTTTTTAGCTAAAGAGGTATAAGCGTCAACTTCACCCCCTTATTCCAGATATAATATTTTGCTGCATTAGGAGTAGGGGAAATCTCAGCTACTTCTGTTTCTAGGCTTACTAAAGAACTGGCTGAAACGGTCGAAAAATTCCTCTCAAAATGATAAACAATCCCTTACTTCCTTATTGATGCTGTTTATTCTAAAGTAAGATGTGAGCTTCACTATGAAAATAAGACTTTCTTTGTAGTTACTGGAATAAGGGCTAATGATTGCTGGATGATCTTTGGAATAAGATTTGCAGAAATCGAAGAGCCTTTGTTCTGGAAGATCTTTTCGATGACATAAAAAAAGAGGTTTAAGAGATGTCAAATTATTTGTTTATGATAGACACTAAGGGATTAAGATAGCGGCTCAGGAATCCCTTCTTGGATCAAGCTGGCAAAGGTGTCATGTACATCTACTAAGACAGGTTCTCAAGAAGATACTAAAAAATAAAAAGAAGTCGCCGATAGGTTGAAAAAAGCATTAATGGAGCATCAAAAACGATATTACCTGATTTTAGAAGTAGATATATTAATATCATATTTTAATCCCAAATAAATCAGCTGCTAATTTTCTCAAAAGTATATGAATGCATGTACTGTATTCATATGCCTTTTTATAAATCAAATTTCTGAATTAATTCAAAATGAAACATGACAAAAAAAAAAAGAGGTAATGACTACAACCTAAATTTATGTCATCATTATCCCAAAAATTAGGTTCCTAACTCTTTTTAATGATGCATGCAGAGAACATCTATCAACATGAAGTTGACAACAATAAAAAATTATTCGTGTATTCCGTGAGATAATAAATACGATGCTTTAAAGTTTATTGTTCGTAAATATTTGAACAAAATATCGCAACTAAGCCTTAATTCTACTTAAGCCTTAATTCTACTTTTTTCAGAATAAGTCTGCTGATCAGATTTGTTATTCCAGTATTTTGTAAATTTAGCATTTTCTGATGCAAGTCCAACCTTTGGAGAAAATTCAGTTTGGTTTACAATTCTTTGTGAATAAATTTGTGATCAGTAGATACGAACATTGACTTGTTTTCTTCGGAAAAATATTATAATGTTTTGATATGTATATCACTTTCTTAATTTATATATTAACGATTCATTAACTCTGTACGTCACTATAATAAAATTTTAGAACTAATCCCGTTCTAAAACACAACGTTTACTTCTTGAATATTCAATAGACTTTTATAACTATTGATCAAAGACTGAAACTGGTGATTAGTCTTTCTTGATTATAATTCATAGAGATTATATAACTTATTATTTCCAGTAATTTCGAATAATAACTACTATATTTTTTCATTTTTTTTAAAATACATTTGTTCATTCTGAGGGTAGGTATATCATAAATAATATATTTTATTTGACAGTATATAAATTATTCTGGTAACATTTACGTTTTGTGTTTTATAATAATAATTTGATTAAAAATTATAATAACTAAAATTGAAATCAGAAGATAAACACTAGCTAATGAACGTTTCATTCAAAAAATATCAACAGCTTTTGGCTGTGAAAAAGAGAGTGCGGTATGAAAAAATTTAGAAGGAAATTAAAGCATTTATGAAGCTTATAAAAATAGTTATCGAAATAATGTGGTTTCTAAATTTCGTCCCACTTGATAAAAAAATAATTTTACAAGAATAATTTCATATTTGATATTTATTTAAATAGTGGGTCAGCTTTTTTGTAAGATCACGAACATTAAGAGTTTAGAAGAAAAGAAATTCAACCTTAGAAGAACTGAATTTAACACAGTGGACAAGAATTTAATTTGGAATTTAAAGATTTTTAGTATATCCTTAGTTCTTATATAATTTCCCGAATATTTTATTTATTTTTTATTCATTCAAAAATGAAGCTCACATCAGAAGGACCTAATTAGATTCCATATCAAAAATAAGACTTCCAATTTGCAACAAATTCTCAAAACAAAGGCATTATTCCATTTATGGATTAATGAGCGCCTAATAAGACCGTATTTTGGATCATTACCCAAAGTTTTGCCCTTCGAAAACCGGGGGAGTATGAGATCCTTCGAATCATCCATAATATCCTTTGAAGGATACAATCAACCTAACTTAGATACTATAAGGTCCTTTGAATGATCCAGGAGATCTTTCGAAGGATACAAACAGATGAACCTAAATAATGAAAGTTCCTAAGATAGCTAAATGACAGGTGAAGAGCCAAAAAGCCAAAAAAAAATACAATGTTGGATTTCTCTTTCTACATGGGATAAAATTGAAGCCTTAGGATACACAAGTCCCACTCTTGCAGTCACTAAGGCCTTCGAATTATTGCTCCAAGATCCTTCGAAGAATACAAATGGATCCACCGAAAATCCAGAGCTTAAGGCTAGGATAGAAGAGAAGGACAAACAAATAACTGAGAAAGACAGACACATCGATACCTTAAAGGGAGAGCTAGAAGGTCTTAGGAACATGCACACAAATTACATGCTCCAAATGCAGACACTAATCAATCAGAAAGCAATTGAAGCCCCAGGAGCAAAAAAGCCATGGTGGCGATTTTAGTAACCCAGGCTACAATTATGACACTAAATAAAATTAGCAAGGGAAGTTATTCTGTTAAAAATAGATTAACTCGGGATGAAAAATAGTAACCAGTTGATCACTTGTGACGTTTTCTAAACCGAGAAAACTTCACCATAATTTGGGTTCCAATTTCATTAACATGCTCGACGATTAATTTAATATTCTCATTTTTATTTTCGGAAACTGCATTAATTTATTCATATTAACACTTTCCAAAGTCCGGATGGAAACGTCGTTCAAGTATCCACATACATATCCAAAAGTCTGACGCAGCAGCTGCCGCTTTTAGGCGCTCAAGAAGTTTTCTAGCCGCATCAGCATTGCATTTTTTGAGATGTTTATAACTGCGATGCTACGCTAAAGCATAAGGAAGTTCCAATGCAACATTCTCACCGATTCCTGTTGTACCGCGTAGATTAATTTTGGATGTCTTGCCATGGTCACATCGTTTTTTTACTTTATTTAACAAATATAATTGAATCTCATATTTTTTATTTTGCTTATCCATTCCGTCAGATTTAGACTACTTAAATCAAAAATGAACCATTTCCAGGCGATTTTGATAAGTTTTCTCGAATTGGATAGGTTAACCATGGAATCATCAAAAAAACATAAGATAGGAGCTGAGATTAACTTGAGTTATTGATGAAATTTTGGGTATTTTGCTCCTTCTGTTTCATAATAGAAAGGGAAGGTCGGAAATTAAACTAATAAGAAAGGTTAATTGCTAGCTATACTTATATAAATTCTTTATTTGAAAAAAAGAGTTTATCTTTTAAATTATTAATCTAAAAACTCATTATCAACAGTCTGTCGACAAAACCATCAGAATAATATAAAGCTTCCCAAATTCGTTACAAAAATCATACGCTAAAACTTCAAACTATTTAGGTCATAATACTTATGATTAATTTGCTATGTTTTTTGCACCAAAAAGCACTACTTCCCAAGATACCAGATATGCTGGCGGATACAATACCAGATACAATATGAAGTTCCTTTCAGGATACAATACTGGATCCGATATTTACAGGCAACTACATATTAAATAAATTTATAATAATCATACTAAAAACAAAGTTGTATGATATCAGTTTCTCAGTAATTACTTATAGGTTTTAGTTAAAACCTATTTTTTATCTTTAAATAACGGTATTTTATAATAAAAAGTTGTAATCATAGCAGAACTTGAATCTTTTGTAGCTGATATCAGAAAAAGCAATTGTAGCAATCCTGGTGACTTCTGTTTATCTGAGCGTTATAAAATAGAAGAAGATGGGAATCTCTTATTTCACTGATGAACTATTTCCAAGTTTCGTATCAACTAATTCTCCTTAAACATTGTAAAAATATAATCAATTTCCAGTGTTATTCCAAATAAAGGAGTACTTATTCCAATATAATGTACTTAAGATGTTTGTACCCCACCTCTCCTAAGAGTTACCTTATACTTAGGTTTAAGTATATAATCTGGGGAAAAGTAGGTATGCTTTTCACCTTCATCGTTGATCTCCCAACCTTTATATTTACTGCTTCATTTCCATTTTTTGTAATTTAAACATATTCTTGATTTAGTATTTCATGGGAGCTCCAACATACAATTCAGTGGTCTAAATAGGCTTGGAGCTTTAGATGAACATTATTGTTTACAGGGAAAACAATAGCCTTGAAATTATACCTTTAATCAAAATTATTATCAAAACAAAATTCAATCATTTTTTAAGAACTATCTGTATTATTTTAAAAATATGATATCGGTTTTACCTTATCAAATGGATGAAATAAAACAAATAATATTAATAGACGCGTGATACTTTTAAAGTTCTGTAAAATCACAAATATTAAGAAGTTATTAAATCTGAAATCTTGCTCAGAAGAATAACTTAAACAAAATAAATAGAAATTTGACTTCGCATTTACAGCTAATTTGCAAGACCGTCCATCTTTTGTAAAAAAATACCTTACTGAGGATCTCGATAAACCACTGATTTTTTAGGAATCAATTATATATCTTCCAAAATTTTAGGACGAAATTTAAGGTTTATAGAAATTTTCCACTAATTATTGAGAAATACTAATTTATGGTAATAATTGATTCTTATATTTAATTAATGATATATCGTCATAAATAATACTTCTTGATATATTATATCACTTAGATATCAATAATCTGGTAATACAATTTGGAATCATATATATCGACAAATAGGATTTCTATATTACTTATTAGCACACTGGTCTTTTGAAAATTAAGGTATATTAGCTGATTATAACACTAGTTTGTAACCCGGTTGGTGAAATACTAATTTGTGGAATAATATTTGAACAGTGTATATGCAGATGAGTAGTATGTTGAAAATATAACAGTATAAAAAGTATATCCCGAAAATGTATTAGAGTAAACAAAATTTTGGAGAGGAAATAGATGAGAAAACAAACATTTTCCAAAATAGGACAGAAGATGACTATTTTGTTAGTGGTATTCTTTGTAGCTTCTTTGACAGCTACAACAGTGGATGCACGAGGCAGCGGATGTGGCGACTGTGGAGGATGTGGCGACTGCGGAGGATGTGGCGACTGCGGAGGATGTGGCGACTGCGGAGGAGGAGGGGGCTGTGGACTGGCTCCTTGCTACGGACCAATGCCTTTCTACGATCCAATGCCTTGCTACGGACCAATGCCTTTCTACGGCTGCGGTGGTTCCTGCGGTGGTTCCTGCGGTGGCAATGGTTCCTGCAGCGACGATGGTTGTTCTCAAACTGGTGCAGGTGGCAAACATACCAACGATGACAACCATACCAACGGTAATAAACATACCAACGGTGGCAAACATACCAACGGTTAATATTACTAGTGTAACTGTATAGTTACTAAATTTTTTGCTTTATATAAATTGGATCATCGAAGGTCAGCTTCTTGAAGATTAGCCTCTTGAAGGTTAGCCCTTACAAAGTTAGCTCCTGGAAGATTAGCCCCTATAAGATTCGCTCCTGGAAGATTTTTTTTCTGTACTCTCCATTTGTAATTAATCGATCTTGAACCAAAATAAATATTACTATATGAAGTATTGAATTTTTAAGCCATATCCTTGAATTTTTGATCGTCTTTTTGTCTGAGACATTCTTATAGTAGTAAATAATATTTTTAAATGTATAAACAAATACATGCATAACAGATTATATATATTATTAATACCATGTTAATATAATCCCTATATCAATATTTAGAGAATAAATGAAAAATAACAGTGACTACAACTAAAATTATCAAAAGGTGTCCATTTTATAGTGTATCCAACATTAACCGAAGAGTTCTTTTGGGTGGTTATCGATGCTATAAATGTCATGAAATTTTTAACTATGTCTTTTTTTAGAGGAAGCACCTTTACTTGATCTTAACCAATTGCCTGATTTTTGTCATCGTACAGAATGAAATAATCGATGGGGTTTCGCGGATAATTAATTGTCGGATATATATACTTTTTTTCATAAATCTTGTGTATGAAATACCTTAAAAACTTTCTTTTTAAAGAAATCAATGGGTCAATAACAATTCAATTTTTTGCGCTTCAGTTAGTTTAAATTTACCCATTTTTTAATATAAATTATACCAAATATCTCCTGATTTCGATAATGATTACCGAGATATAGCTTTACGGTTCGTAGGGAATTTTCCATTCCCACAGCAAGCTTTGGTATATTAAACTAAAATAAATTCCTAATTATGAAATCATACTCTCTGACAGGTGCCTAAAGGAAATTTGACGAAGTCAAGCTGAATTATTATAAATTTGTATCAGAAATTATTTTTATACACCTGTATACATATATATAATTAGATATTTATTTTACCAATAAAATAACTAACAAACGCGACAAAATCAATGATATGGAAAGAGTGGATGGGAGTAAATGAAAAATCAAGATAATTTTTTAATATTTGTAACTTCAGTAGCCTTAGTTTATTTTTTAATTATTAGCTCGTCTTGTGCATTGGCATCTAGCGAACAAAGTAATTCACACACTGCCCCATATACATATATTACGAACCACGACAGCGACAACGTCTCTGTAATTGATACAATAAACAATACTGTTACTGCCACTGTACCTGTAAGAAGCCATCCTTTTGGAGTTGCAGTCAGTCCAGATGGGAAAAAAGTATATGTAGCAAATAATAGCGATGACAACGTTTCTGTAATCGACACAGCCGCAAAAAATATAATAAGTACTGTCCCTATAGGAGTTGATCCTATAGGATATTTTCCTTTTGGAGTTGCAGTCAGTCCGGATGGCGGAAAGATATATGTAACTAATACCTACAAGGGTTGTGTGACAAAAACCTGCAAAGGTAGAAAGCACTCAAACGAAGAGGAGAACCACTTTTCTGTACATGTAATTGACACAACTACAAATACTGTTACAGATACGGTGCCTGTAGGAAGTTTTCCTAAAGGAATTACAGTTAGCCCGGATGGGAAAAAAGTATATGTTACAAATAGTTGGAATGACAATGTTTCTGTAATTGACACAGCCATAAATACTGTTACAGCCACTGTACCTGTAGGACGCTTCCCCGAAGGAATTGCAATCAACCCCACTGGAACAAAGGTATATGTGACGAACAGTTTAGATGACAATGTCTCTATAATTAACACGAGCACAAACGATGTTATAGCCACGGTGAATGTAGGAATTAACCCTGTTGGAGTTGCCGTCAACCCGGAGGGAACAAAAGTATATGTAACAAACGTTGGTAATTTCAGTGTTCCAGACAACACCGTATCTGTAATTGACACCGCTACAGAGAATGTCACAGCCACTGTAAAGGTAGGACAGCAGCCTGTAGGGATTTCAGTCAGTCCGGATGGAGAGAAAGTATATGTAGCAAATAACGGCGACGACAATGTTTCTGTAATTGACACAGCTACGAACAATGTTACAGCTACAGTTAATGTAAGAAATAAACCACCAGCCAGCGAGCAATTTATCGTCTCTCCACCCATTGCTGCACTTTTTGGATCTCCTACTTTAGGAAAAATGCCATTGAAAGTAGTCTTCAAGGATAAGAGCACAGGGATGCCAAATTCATGGAGATGGAGTTTTGGAGATGGAAAGACTTCAACAGCTAAGAATCCAGTGCATAAATACACTAAAGTTGGGAAGTACACAGTCAGCTTAACGGTAAAAAATGCAGTCAACTGCAATAACACTAAAACGGTGCATAATTACATCACAGTGAAAAGTTAAGTGAAGTATTTGATGCTATAACTTTGTTCACATTTGTTTTCTCCTATGCATAAGGGACAGGGCATAGCATTTGCAATTTACTTAGCCTTGGTATCTTACAACATTAGGAATTATCCTTGTTGCAAAAATTTACACTTGAGATTTTAATTCCCCCCACCCATTTTTGTCAATTACCTTCTCATTGATGATTTTTTGAACTTCTTTTTCAAGTGATAAAAGAAAGCCTCTTATAAACTTTTATAGCTAAGTGCATGTTAAGAAATATCACCCAATGGAAAAAACAGATTTGGTGATATTGATGATATTTTTGCTAACAGTTTTTATTTTGATTGCATTATTTTTGGTTGTCCCCTTGGTTGCATTCCTATTATGTTTATAAGGGGATGTCGGCAAGTCACTTGCTAACCTTATTGTACTGCGAATATGTATATTCAAATAACTTCTGGATGCATACAGTTGATGCATGAAACGTTTTTTCTTAAAAAAAATTGAATCGGAAAAAATGTATAGTCGTGATCTTTAGCTCTCGGTAATTCAATTGATTCTGATTTTTCTGATTGATGAAGGTTTAAATCTATTTTTCAAGTGAAAGAAAAAGTAAATTCAAGTGAATCTTAGATGCTAGGTCGATTTTTATGCAGTTGTTTACTTTTTACAGTTTTAATTTTCTGCTATTATATATCTATAGGCTTTAGATAAACATAGATTTTTGGCTGTTTTTTTATAGATTGTACATAAGTAATTCGTCGGAATCGGAGGTTTATTTAAATCATACTATGTACAGGTTTTCAGATTATTGAAGTAATTAAGTCTCCAGAATCCCATTTCCAAGATGTTTTTCTGGGAAATGAGGACTCTTTGATGATTTGAGAGGTCCTTTACTACAATTTGGTGATTTAATAGATCCTTTACATGAATAAGATTACTTAACCGATTTTTTAAATCTGTTCGATGATTTAGCGGAAAATTTAAGTGAATAAGATGGCTTCTCAAAGTTTTTATAGGAATTAGATGAGTCAATGAATTCTTTTCCTAAATTAGATGGTTTGACTGATCTTTTGCCTGAATTTGATAATATAGAAAATCCTTTACTGTAACCCGATGGAAAAATAGAATCACTACCTGAATCTGAAGGCTGAACATAATCTTTCATTCGATCGTAAATCATCACAGAATTTTTACCTGAGTTTAATGACGGCACAAAATCTTTCATAATATATGAAATCGGAACAGAATTTTTGCCTAAATAAGATGATTGCATAGAACCTTTCATAATATCAAGAGACCGGAACAGAATTTTTGCCCAAATAAGATGACGGAGCAAAACTGCCCATTAGATAAGAAGTTGGAATATGACAGTTACTTGAACCTAATGACGGAATATAAAGTTCCGTGATATGCAATCTCGAAACAGAAACTTTTACTGAAACGTTTATCAAGTCAATAATTTTGATATAACCACTACTCGAATTTGACAAAGGAACAAAATATTTGCCTGAGTATGATGACGAAACAGAATTGTTTGTGAAATTAGAGCTTCCACTTACCAATTCAGATGTTAATGATACTACGACAAAGATTAGTATTGAAACAGTTAACATTTTATTTATTGCACAAAATATTTGTTTTACCATTCATTGACTCCTAAATATTTGCTTATCTAAACATATACCTGATGGTCTCTATTTTAAAAAAACTAAAAAGTAAAAATCAAATCAAATTTTTAAATTAAAAATTAATCTTCGTTTTCTTTAATATTGTGTATCTGTAGATTATATAATTGTTATGATATATCACCGAATCTAACTTTTAATTGTATAACCTACGTATTCATATTCATGTTATATAATTAAAAGCGAAATTTAGATTAGAAATATAACTATTAGATTTATAAAGATTAAGTGCGCAAAAAAAATCTTGAAATATTATCTTATTAAATAAAAATATTTATGGGAAAATTGTTTGGCTGATTTTGCTTCTCAAATGCATGAATACATACGCGGAAAACTATAGTAATCATTTTAAATAATACGATATTTTATGCGTAAATACATATTGTCTTAACTATTAAGACTGGAAAAAACAATGTCAATACCATATTTACTGAGATTAATTTAGCAAATTTCGATGGGCTTGTATTTGTTAACTATCAGCTTTTTTCCATTTTAATTATTTTTTATTAGTTCGGGATCAAAAGGATCTATTGCGTCAAAATAGATATAATTCAACTAATTTTTGGTAAACTTAATCGTTACGTCTTTTTAAAAATTAATAAATCCTCTCACGAAAAAAAACTATCGAAATCCGTTTTTAAAAAGTACATTGTATATGCGGCCCAAAAATTATGTAAAATACAAAAAAACGAAGATTCAATGATTATGCTAACAAAGTATCTATTTTTCTTGCCTTCACCGATACAGAAGTTTTATTACAAAATCAAAATGCATTACATATCTAATCTTCTGCAAATGTGCTCAGAAATGCATCTATTTTCTTAATATAACAATAGCTTAAAAATAACCTAAATTAAATGAATAATAGTGGATAAATAAGCAAACAAATTATAAATTTGTATGCATCTGCAGGATGTGTACAAAAAATAAATTTCTACCTATAATTTTGAGTAAATTCATGAAATATTGAGTAAAATTTATAAAACACTACAAAGAATATTCAACCTTTGCAAAATGAGAACAAACTTAAACAACTATTGAAAACTGAATTGTTTTCTGATTGATGAAGGAGTTGATCTGAATAATGTAATTCAAGTAATCACATAAATATCTTTAATATACTTTCAAGTGTATAATATAATGCTAAGGTAGCTCATCATATTAACTCGGAAACTCCACAAGTACAAGATCAAAAATAATATATATGTATATTACACATGATGTCACTTTTTTTATTAATTTGTAGTATCATCTAAACTCTAAAACTGGTTTTATTAACCAGTGATGTTTACTATAATTAGACATGTGTGCTTTTTTGCGATTTTGCTTTCATTATTTTTTAATTACGTTACCTTTATATTGTTTGAACTTGTATTCTATTTTGTCTCAGGTGAGATAAAATAGAACATTTTGGGGGTGGTGACAGCCCGTCAGTCGTTCAGTGAGAATGCCTGATTAAATTTAGGCTGTTACGAAATCATTTCTTTTTGAGGGGTTTTGAACGCGTGGGGGCGCGGAGGTGGGTGGAGTTGTGCTAAACTCCACCTATTCTTTTCTCATATTATATTTATGGGTTCTGGTGCAAAAATAATATTTCCGCAGTTTGAGACTATAATTCTTACCTTTATGTATCATTTTTCCCTTGATAATATTGATTAAATTTTCTAATTCTGATAGTTTTCATTGATTTTGTAAAAAAGCCA
>Ga0182019_10000369_pt1 | contig 22321 bp, 15 predicted proteins | sample 812E2MmetaG_FD_120483 | JGI IMG/M metagenome (GOLD analysis project Ga0182019, IMG submission 120483) | Permafrost microbial communities from Stordalen Mire, Sweden - 812E2M metaG | ecosystem: Environmental > Terrestrial > Soil > Wetlands > Permafrost | place: Sweden: Stordalen | collected...
ATTGAAACCAATGTGCTGACCGATGTGTTGTTCATGCCTTACGGTTTTGAAATATACAGTTTGCTCACCCGCTGGAATCCGCTTAACGTCAAACGCCCCCACATGCTGCCTTATAACGGCAAAAATGCGCTGGTGGTCGGTTTAGGCCCTGCCGGTTACACCATGAGCCATTATTTGCTCAATGAAGGTTTCGGCGTTGCCGGTATTGATGGTTTAAAACTGGAACCATTGCCGGTGGCCTTGACCGGCGACGCCAATACGCTGCCGCTGCCTATCGTCGATTTTAACGATCTATACGAAGATTTGGACAAACGCATCCTGGCAGGTTTCGGCGGCGTGGCCGAATACGGCATCACCGTGCGCTGGGACAAAAACTTCCTGAAAGTCATCTACCTGACCCTGCAAAGAAGGCAAGCTTTTCGGGCCTACGGCGGCGTACGTTTCGGCGGTACGATTACCATAGACGATGCCTGGAACATGGGTTTCGATCATATTTGTATCGCATCCGGCGCGGGCAAGCCTACCGTTATTGATATTAAAAACAACCTGATGCGCGGCATCCGCAAGGCCTCGGACTTTTTGATGGCCTTGCAATTGACTGGCGCGGCCAAGTCCTCGTCTATGGCCAACTTGCAGGTGCGGCTGCCTGCGGGCGTTATCGGCGGCGGTTTGACAGCAATGGATACCGCAACGGAACTGATGGCGTATTATCCGGTGCAGGTTGAAAAAATCCTGCATCGGTATGACACCTTGGTCGCGGTGTATGGTGAAGAAACGGTACGCAAACGTTACGATAAAGAAGAAACCATTATCCTGGATGAATTCCTGGCGCACGGCAAAGCCATACACGCCGAACGCCTACGCGCAGAAGCCGAGGGCGAACAGCCTGATTTCCAGCCGCTGGTGGAAGCCTGGGGTGGCGTCACGCTGTTTTATCGTAAAGGTATAGTCGACGCGCCTGCGTATCGGCAAAATCACGAAGAAATTGTCAAAGCCCTGGAAGAAGGCATCGCCCTGGCCGAAGGCATGAGTCCGCTCAGCGCACACGCCGATGAATACGGGCATTTGAATGCCGTCGATTTTGAAAAACTGGTGTCGGAAGACGGTCGTTGGAAAAGTTCAGGGCAAACCATTAACGTACCGTTGCGCAGTTTATACGTCGCTGCGGGTACTTCGCCCAACACGATTTATCAAAGCGAATATCCCGATACCTTTGTCATGGATAAATGGTTTTTCCAACGCCATGAGCCGGAATTCAACAACGACGGCGTTAACTTGATCCCCATGCACGATGAAGCCTTCCCTAAGCTGGGCAAACCTGCGCCGCTGACATCTTATCAAAAAGACGGAAAATTCATCAGCTTTTACGGCGACAACCATCCCGTCTATGCAGGCAACGTGGTTAAAGCGATGTCCAGCGCCAAAAATGGCTATCCATACATCGTTAAGTTGTTCGAACAGCAATTGGCGAGCTTAAATCCTGCGCAACAACCGGAACGAGACGCTGCCTTAAAGGTTTTGTTCAATCAATTGGACGCCAACTTTAAAGCCACCATCGTCGCCATCAACCGGCTGACGCCGACCATTATCGAAGTGGTGGTCAAAGCGCCGCTGGCCGCTGAAAAATTCCATCCGGGACAGTTTTACCGTGTACAAAACTATGAAGCCTTTGCGCCAACAGTTGAAGGCTCAAATTTAGTTGCGGAAGGCTTGGCGCTGACCGGCGCTGAAGTAGACAAAGAGAAAGGCACGATTTCCCTGATTGCACTGGAAATGGGCTCCTCTTCGCGCCTTTGCGCCACCTGGAAAGTCGGCGACCCGCTGGTTATTATGGGTGTGACGGGGGCGCCGACTGAAATACCCACGAACGAAACCGTGCTGTTGCTCGGCGGCGGCTTGGGCAATGCGGTGTTGTTTTCTATCGGTAAAGCAATGCGGGCGGCGGGCAATCGCGTTATTTATTTTGCGGGTTATAAATTCGCCCAGGACAGGTTCAAAGTCGAAGACGTGGAAGCGGCTGCCGACCTGATTATCTGGTCGGTCGATAAAGGCGACGGCGTACAGGCCATCGTGCCGACCCGTCCGCAAGATAAAACCTTTGTCGGCAATATTTTGGAATGTATGCTCGCTTACGCAACCGGCGAGTTGGGCGAACAACCCATATCGCTGGCGGATGTTGACCACCTCATCGTCATCGGTTCAGACCGCATGATGGCGGCGGTAAAATCTGCCCGTTTTGATGTGTTAAAACCGTACCTCAACAAAGCCCATCACGCCGTCGGCTCCATCAACTCGCCGATGCAGTGCATGATGAAAGGCATCTGCGCCCAATGTATGTGCAAACACGTCGATCCAGAAACAGGTAAAGAAACCTTCGTTTATTCCTGCTACAACCAGGATCAGGACCTGGATAAGGTCGACTTCCCGCATTTAAATGCCCGCTTACGGCAAAATACAGTGCAGGAAAAATTATCTAATTTATGGTTGGATTATTTGTTGCTTAAGCAGAAAGAAACGGCTGAATAAAGCGGTTAAAAAAGGGTGAACGGTGTTCACCCTTTTACTTTTCGCGCATAGATTTTTAATCCTGAGACGACGCTATCATGCACTATTTTTATAATTTTAAAGGCTTCAAAAACGCTCAAATCGACTTAATGCGTCCTATGACTTTATTAATTGGTCGCAACGGGTCGGGTAAAACCAATGTTATTGAAGGCATGGAATTATTAGCACAACTGGCAAGCGGACGGCCTTTATATGAAATCAGTGATATAGGGCGGGGTAGCGGCAGCACCTTTGAAATTCGTGGAGGGTTGCAAGGATGTATGAGGAAAAATAATCAACAAAACTATTTTGGTCTAGGTTTTAATGCTATTTATCTTAAACAAAATAACAATCCCATTGTTGATTATAATATTAGTGTTTCTTTCATAGAGCAACTTAGCATTCTCAGGGAACAATTAAAACTTAATGAAAGAGATTATTTTGAAGCTAATCTATTAGCAGATGTTTTAAATGTTAGCTATGATAATTTCTCCAGAGGGCGTAATAAACCTTCTTTAAAATTATCTGCTGACCGTTCAGTTTTGTCACGTTATAACCCTACTATTACCACACAGCTTTATGATAAAAAGGTTAAAGACAGTGCGATTCGTGAAGCAATTGAACTTGCCGATACAGTTAAATGGCATTTAATATCGGCCTTTGTTTTTGACCTTCATCCCCATCTCATGCGTCAATATGAAAGAATCGGCGCTAGCCAGTTAAACAAAGACGGTTCAAATCTTTCAGCCGTGCTATATGGAATTAAAATCAAGGATGAAAGTCGTGAAGAATCACAACGTTTATTGTCGAAGTTATTAGACAAATTAAAACAACTACCCGAAGAGCCTTTTGTTGATTTTGAATTTATCACCACGCAAGCTAATGATGTCTTGCTGGCTTTAAAACGGGAAGACGGGGCTATTATTGACGCCCGTTTATTGTCGGATGGTACGTTACGCACCTTGGCTATCTTAACAGCATTGGAAACTATACCCGAACATTCAAGAATGGTTATTGAGGAATTAGATAACGGCGTGCATCCTTCGCGCGTTAAATTATTGGTTGATACGATATGGGAATGCAGTCATCGGCGTAATTTGAATGTGTTAGTGACTACGCATAATCCCGCCACATTAAATGGTTTGACTCCTGAACAATTGGGTTGTGTCGTGATTTGTCATTATGACCACCAGGAACAAGCCGATAAATTGACTGCCTTATCAGATCTTCCCGATTCGGATGTGCTGTTACAAAAAGGCTCGCTGGGCGATTTAGTAACCCGTAATGTGTTAGAAACTTATTTAATGCCCAACTTCGCAGAGGAGCAAAAGCAAAAAGCGCAAGCGTGGTTGGATTTATTTTAATGATTACCTACATTGTCATTGATACGGGGTATCTGCTGGAATTGTTTAGAGTTCCAAAGCGTTTCAATGAATCAGACGCGAAAGAAATTAAACGTAGATTCAGTGATGCCGAAACTCAACACCATAATTTGTATATTCCTGTTCCTGTATTATTTGAACTGGCAAATCACATCGCCCATGTCGATAATGGTTATGAGCGATTGGAATTAGCAAATAAATTTTCTAAGACTGTCCAGCAAGGAATTGATCCTAAAGAAACATTCATTAATATCATACCGTGTGAGGCTTTTGCTACAGCAAGTGAATTAAGTAACAGCTTGGAAAGTTTTTCCAATAAATTTGTACAGCAAGGTTTAGGTTTAACCGATTCAGCCGTCATATTAGAGGCTGAAAACCTAAAGAAACCACATAATAGGGTGCATATTTGGACTACAGACGAACCCCTGAAACCGTATGAGCCAGATGCCGAGCCTGATCCGTTTATTGGCAATCGAAAATGAATTCAACCCACATTTAATGCCAAGCCCAAGCTCATTTGTTTTTACTTTTCCTCACCCGATAAGATCGCTGATGATGGAGAATCACCTAAAATCATAGACACCGGCTCCTGCACAAGAGTCGGTGTCTATAACTGAAGTCACACATACCGGCAGGTTAATGAGGAGCGTTGCCTGCCTGAATCTGTTTAACCGTGCTGACCATCAGGTCAATTTCTTCATAGGTGTTGTAGAACGCCAGTGAAGGACGTACCGTGCTTTCCAGGCCAAAACGGCGCAAGATAGGCTGTGCGCAATGATGCCCGGTACGGACGGCAATACCCACCTTATTCAAAGCGACACCAATCTCCTGATTGCTGTGCCCCGCCAGCACAAACGACAACACGCTGGCTTTTTCCGCTGCCGTGCCGATGAGACGCAAGCCGGGGATACTTTTAAGCGCTTCCATCCCATAAACCAGCAACTCATGCTCATAACGCGCGACATTATGGATGCCGATTTTTGTCAGATATTCCAGTGCCGCCCCCAAACCTACGGCATCGGCAATATTGCCGGTACCCGCTTCGAATTTGGCAGGCGCTGGTTGATAGACGGTTTTCTCAAAGGTAACATCTTCTATCATGTTACCGCCACCTTGCCACGGCGGCATGGATTCAAGCAACTCGGCCTTACCATAGACCGCGCCTATGCCGGTAGGGCCGAAGATCTTGTGTCCGGAAAACACGCACCAATCGCAATCCAGCGCTTGGACATCGACCTGCAAATGCGAAACCGATTGCGCGGCATCCAGCAATACTCTGGCGCCGACCCGATGGGCCATGGCAATCATTTCCTGCGCAGGGGTCACCGTGCCGAGTGCATTGGAGACTTGCGTAAACGACACCAGTTTGGTGCGTGAAGTGAGCAATTTCTGATATTCACCCAACAACACCTGACCATCCTCATCGACCGGAGCAACGCGCAACTTTGCACCTGTCAGGGCGCACAACTGTTGCCACGGAACAATATTGGCATGATGTTCCAGCCAGGTAATGACGATCTCATCGCCTGCAACGATATTTTGCTGACCCCAACTTTTCGCCACCAGATTAATGCCCTCGGTAGTGCCCCGGACAAAAATAATCTCCTCGGAAGACGACGCGTTCAAAAAATGCGCAACGGTATCCCGCGCTTTTTCATAAGCATCGGTTGCCCTCGCCGCCAGCTCATGCGCGGCACGATGGATATTGGAATTTTCGTGCTCATAAAAGTACGAAACCCGATCTATCACCACCTGCGGTTTCTGGGTCGTCGCCGCATTATCAAACCAGACTAAGGGATGACCGTTAACCCGTTCTTTTAATATCGGAAAATCCCTGCGCACGGCATGCACATCAAAGGGCGGATGAGCTGAACCCAATGCGGGCGCATTATAGCCGCCGTTTTTCAATTCATCGAGAAAATAAAACGACGGCCCTGGCTCCACGCTAGCCGGTACACTAATGGACGGCGCCGAAAATGCCCCGAACAGTTTTAGCAGTTCCGCTTCGCCCGGCAGTCCATAGACCTCCGGTGACAAACCGGCTATCAACGAGGGATCGAAATCAGTCGGCGTACCGGCTAAACCGTAAGTTTCCGTCGCATTTTTCGCAAGGCTCTCAGTCGTCGAAGGTTCGGTGGCAAAAAGCTTTTGCACTTGGGCTTCAAAAACCTGCGGTGTAAGACTAGCCGTTGCTGGATTGCCGTTATCTGCCAGCCCCTGAACTTTTGTCAACGAAGCCGGAGCGGAAGGTAGTGCTTGCGCATCAAAGGTTCCGGGCAGATGACTGCCCGAAGGCGTGCGCGAAACCAGCAACTTTTGCAACTCGGCGATTCCAGGCAGACCGAAGTCATTCGGCAAAATACCCGCCAGCACCGATTTATCAAAACCGGATAAACTCGATGCCGTCGTCGGAGATGGATTACCCAAAACCGAACCCGTATCGAGACTGTCAGGAACGCTTTCGAAAGACGGCTTACGCGGCGCAAACAACTGCCGCAAAGCCGCTTCGCCCGGCAGACCGAAGTCTTGCGCAGGCGCGCCGATTTTACCGAGACCAGCTAAGGGTGATGCCGATCCACCAGGCACTGCGGAAGCTGCAATGCCCAGTCTCGAACCATCGCAGGGCAATGCCGAAAATAGCTCATTGGCCAGCTTAGTCAACTGCTCGACATCGGGCAGCGATGCAGAAAAATCCGGTTGCGTTAAATGGGATGATTCAAATTCACTTGTATTCATGATATTTGCCTACTTCGACATTCTCGAGTACCCCGAGCGCATCATCAGTCAGCACCGCCAGCGAGCAATACAGCGAGATGAGATAAGAGGCAATCGCTTTGTGATTGATGCCCATGAAACGAACTGAAAGGCCCATGCTCAGTTCGCCGGTCAGGTTAGGTTGATATAAACCTACCACCCCTTGACGGCTTTCGCCGGTGCGCAACAGCAAGATATTGCTTTTGCCTTTAACTACTTTAAGCTTATCAGACGGAATGATAGGCAGTCCGCGCCAAGTCAAAAATTGCGAACCGAACAGCGTAACGATAGCAGGCGGTACGCCGCGACGGGTGCATTCACGACCGAATGCGGCTATCGCTTGCGGATGAGCCAGGAAAAACGCAGGTTCTTTCCAAACGCGGGCAATAAGTTCATCCAGATCATCAGGCGTAGGCGCGCCGGTACGCGTTTGCACCCGTTGTGCAGGCGCTACGTTATTAAGCAAGCCATATTCGGCATTGTTAATCAGCTCGCTTTCCTGACGTTCTTTGATGGTTTCGATAGTCAAACGCAGCTGTTCATGGATTTGGTTGTGCGGGCTGCTGTACAAATCGGAGATACGAGTATGCACGTCGAGTACGGTGTTAACCGCATTCAAACGGTATTCACGGCCCCATTCTTCGTAATCGACGAAGGTTTGCGGCAGTATTTTTTCATCAAGGCTGGAACAATCAACAAAGAGTTCATTTTCATTCTTGACCTTGTTGACCCGGTAAATACCAGCTTCCAGTGGTTTCCATTGTAATAAATGCACCAACCACCGGGGAGTGATGGTTGACAGCATAGGTACTGTTTTGGTGGCATTCGCCAAGGTACGCGCGGCGACATCGCCTAATGCGGTATGGGCTTGGCCTTCATGTATATCGGTCATGACTTTTTCCTATTGTGGTTTATGTAAATATATTTAGTATTGATCCTTGGCTTAAGCCTAGGATCAATACTGTTGATGCTCCGGCGTTGCCGGATGTGTTCCCACGCCGGAGCGTGGGAACGGTTAAACTTTAAATCTATATTCCACCGCCATCATGGAACAATTCGCTACGCACATAAGCCTGAGTAATATTGCTGTCAGGAGGTACGCTGTGGGTTAGCCAGACATTGCCGCCGATGGTCGAGCCTTGGCCGATGGTGATGCGGCCCAGGATGGTGGCGCCCGCATAAATGACGACGTCATCTTCAACGATAGGATGCCGGGCATTGCCTTTGACCAGCATGCCGTTGTCGTCTTTCTGGAAGCGTTTGGCGCCCAGTGTAACGGCTTGATAAACGCGGACATGGCGGCCAATCACTGCGGTTTCGCCGATGACCACGCCGGTGCCATGGTCGATAAAAAAACTCTCGCCGATTTGTGCGCCGGGATGTATATCAATGCCGGTAGCGGAATGGGCAATCTCGGCGATAACGCGCGCCACCAGCGGCGCACCTAATTTGTAAAGGATATGCGCCAGTCGGTGATGGATGATGGCGGTAATGCCCGGATAACAAACCAGCACCTCGTCAGGACTGCGCGCGGCAGGGTCGCCTTCAAATGCCGCCTGTATATCGGTGTCGAGTAATTTTCTGACCAAAGGCAACTGCGCGGCAAACTCGCGGGCAATACTGATCGCTTGTTCATGCGCGGCGTTATCGATGCCGGGATTGCCGGAAATAAACTGCAATTCCCTGCGGATTTGCGTATAAAGCTCGCGCAGCAAAGTTTCCAGAGTATGTCCGACAAAGTAATCGATGCCTTCGTCGTTCAGGTCAGGTAGCCCTAGGCGATTGGGAAACAACACCGCGCTTAAAGCTTCCAGAATTTTATGCAGTTCTTTTCGGGAGGGCAGCTTAGGCGGCTTGTCGCGCCGACTGCGGATTTCCAATGATTGTACGCGCAGTTCACGCAGTCGTGTAACCAGTGCATCAATGCCCCAATCATAATGGCTGTTTAGACTAACGGTATCGTTCATGCGGCAAATCCATCTGAATTAAACAACACAACGTCGATGATAAAATCAAGGCGCATCAGTGACGCTTTTCTTGTGGAGTGGAAATTGTTTTTGTAACAATGTGACATATCAGCCTCTTCTGAATTTAAACGTAAACTGATTGATGTAATTAAATTTTGGCAAAAAAAAACCAGCGACCCTTTCGAGTTCGCTGGCCTCCGGTTGTCCGGTCGGTTGCTACTTTTCGTATAAATTATCTTATGCGTTATAGTTTGTCAAGACCTACATGATAAGGTGGCATTTTGGCAAATGATCTTATCAGATACACATATCTAATTAGGAGATAACTGGTGAGTCTTTAAGCCGGGAACGCATGCAACCAGTATCGGTATTGATTTTAAAAAACCCGATGCCGCCTCATTTTGGAGCGGCATCGGGTTTTTTATCGCCGCGTTCGATAAATAAAATATCGGCGTTAAGGAGTATAAATTTGATCGAACAGGCCGCCATCGGCAAAGTGTATGCGCTGGGCTGCTTCCCAGCCGCCGGGAATAATGTCGGTAATTGAAAACAACTCCAGCTTGGCAAATTGTTGGGCATAATGGGCAAGAATTTCAGGATTGCGCGGACGATAATGATGTTTGGCGATTATTTCCTGACCGGCATCCGTCCAGAGAAAACCCAGATAAGCTTCTGCAATCTTGGTCGTGCCTTTTTTATTGGCAACCGGCTCTACGATGGCGACCGGATGATCGGCGATTATGCTGACCGATGGTATCACCACATCAAATTTATCCGCACCCACCTCATTGGCAATCAAGAACGCTTCGTTTTCGAACGTCAGCAACACATCGCCGGTATTATTCTGAATAAAGGCGTTCGTTGCCGCACGTCCGCCGGTGCTCAAAATCGGGACATGCTTGAAGAGTTGAGTGACAAATTCCTGCGCCTTTGCTTCGCTACCCAACTTACGCAAGGCATATCCCCATGCCGCCAAATAGCTGTAACGGGCGTTACCCGATGTTTTAGGATTGGACAAAATAACGACATTTTCGGGCTTAATCAAATCCCCCCAATCCTTGATATTTTTAGGATTACCTTTGCGTACCAAAAATACCGTGGTCGACGTGTAAGGCGAGCTGTTGTTAGGAAAACGGCTCCGCCAGTCTTTGCTGATCAAGCCCTTTGCGGCAATCTTGTCGATATCCGTTTGTTGATTCATCGTCACCACGTCGGCTTCCAGACCAGCGATCACAGCCGCCGCCTGCTTGCTGGAACCATCGTGCGACTGCTGTATCGTCACTTGATCGCCGGTTTGCTTTAGCCAGTACTCGCTGAATGCGGCGTTAATATCCTTGTAGAGTTCACGGGAAACATCATAAGAAACATTCAGTAGCGTGTATTCTTTAGCGCTGACCGTAAAGGCCGAAGCGAGCGCCAACAAACCCAGCAGATACAGCGTACGGCGCATCAGTCGCGCGTTAAAAATTTTAGTATGCATTATTTTATCCTTTGAAAACGGCGGCTTTACAAAAAAGGCTTCCAATTTAAAGTGGGACACTATACAGATAACATCCCTCTAAGGGATGTTATCTGTCTCGCCTCAAGTGGGTAGCCAAAAAAAACAAAGGGCGGACAAGAAACCTGTCCACCCTCCCGGTTGTCTACGGACGACTGATTAACAGCAGTTTATTTTCCAGGGCCGTAAATCTGGTCAAACACGCCGTCATCGGCAAAATACTTTTTCTGCGCCACATCCCAACCGCCGAAGGCGTCTATTTTTACCAATTCCAACGACTTGAATTGCTTGGCGTACTTGGCAGCAATTTCAGGATCGGTAGGACGATAGAAGTTTTTGCCTATAATTTCCTGACCTTCCTTGCTGTACAAATACTTCAGGTATTCAGTCGCCACTTCGGTAGTGCCATGTTTGCGGGCTATATCGTCGACTACTGCAACCGGCGGTTCCGCCAAAATGCTCAATGACGGCGTCACAATCTCAAACTTCTCCGGGCCAAATTCTTTCAACGCCAGATAGGCTTCATTTTCCCAAGCGATCAAGACATCGCCGATTTCCCGTTCGATGAACGTGGTGGTGGATCCGCGTGCGCCGGTATCCAATACCGCCGCATTTTTGTATAACCTGCCGACGAAGGCTTGAGCCGCAGCGTCGTCATTATTGTTATGTTTCAGCGCATACGCCCAGGCCGCCAAAAAGTTCCAGCGCGCGCCACCTGATGTTTTCGGGTTCGGCGTCACGATGCTGACGCCCGGTTTGACGATGTCATCCCAATCTTTGATGTGCAGCGGATTGCCTTTACGCACTAAAAAAACGATAGTGGAGGTATAAGGCGAACTGTTGTTGGGCAACAACGTTTGCCAGTTTTCAGGAATCAGCTTGCGCTTCTGATAAAGCTGATCGACGTCATAACCTAAGGCCAGCGTCACCACGTCAGCTTCCAGGCCTTCCAATACCGAGCGCGCCTGCTTGCCAGAGCCGCCGTGAGACTGGTTGATGGTCACATCATCGCCGGTTTTGGCTTTCCAGTATTTGGCGAACACCGAATTGTAATCCTTGTACAACTCGCGGGTCGGATCGTAGGACACGTTAAGCAGCTTAACTTCCGCTGCATGAGCACCGCCTGCCGCCAAAGCGAGCACGATCAGCGCGAAAACACTTTTAATACTATTTTTCATGAGTCAATCACCTTAGGTTGGGTTATTAAAATGCTAATTGGAAACGCGTAGAGAACACTAATTCGCTCGGACGGTTGCTTATAAAATACTTAGTGGTAGCGCCTGATCCGTTTGAATAACCGGCGCCGCCAAGAAACATAACCTCTTCAAGATCCGTACGAATAATGGCGTTCTTGTTAAGGAACCAGTTGGCGCCCACCGTCCACGCGCTGGCCTTGCTGGCCGATTGCGTGGGATCAAGAATTCTAAAGGTCTGGTTATCTATCGACAGTTCACTCCATCGTGCAGCGATCTGCAAAGCGCCCCAAGCGCCTTTCAGCGGATCAAAATTCCGCAGCGGCTTGATGCCGCTAAAAGAATTGTCTTCGCCGGTGAGCACATAAGAAGCCTGAATCTGATAGGCCTTGTTATTCTGGTTGATGTTATTGTTCGGATTTGCAGCTGTCAGGCTGGCTGCCGATAAATGCTGACTGGACGTGATGTACTCACCCAATAAACCGAACGGGCCGGCATACCAGTAGCCCTGAGGAGAAAGACGGGCAGTAGAGCCATTGGAAGTTATGACGCCTGGTGACAGATAATTACCTTTCGTATAATCAACAAATTGGCTTTGCCCCAATGCGGTTCTCTGGGCGTTAATGCCTTGATGATTCGGATCCCCGAAAGACCCCGACAAACCGACCCCGAAGCCTTCCAGCAAGGAGTATCCGCTATGCTGAAAAGGTTGGGCAAATACCCGGGCGTCGAACTCTTTATTACTACTGAGATTGCCCGATGGACCCGCAGTGCCCTGCGTCGTGTTATTGCCGCTGTCTCCAGAACCATCAGTGAAGCCAATCTGGTAATTAAAGGCATTCTTGGAATCGATGGGGCCAACTACTTTTTCGCCCTTATAGCCCGGCATGCCGAAGCCGCCATGCACTTGTATGCCTACGTCGCGATTTGGCGCCAAATTGGACGGCAGCGCACGTTCCAGGAACACGGTGTCCGCGTCGCCCTGTAAGCGCTCAAGACCGATGGAGGGCTTGTACTTACCGACCAACAGGCTGGCCTGACTGAAATAAGTGTAGTCTAGGTAGGCGTCCGGCAACAGGTTTGAACCGGCAAAGTCGGCCATCAGTTTAAAATTAACGTCTTTAAAGAAATAACCGTCCAAAATAATACGCCCTTGCCTGATAAAGAATGAGTCGGGGCCGGCCGGGTTATCAAGATATTGCGGCTTAGGGCCATAGGCAAGCGTAGTGGAATTATTGAGAAAGAAGCGTCCATCCGCTTGTACGGTGCCGCCTATGCGTAACAGATGCTGTTTGTCCGCAGAAGAAATCCTAAAGCCATCCGAGCCGGCCTCGATAGTTGGCATCTTTTGGAAGGTGCTGGTCGTCACTTCATCCTGCACTTCCAGCTTACGCTCCAGGGTATTTACTTTCTGGGTCAGTTTGACCACTTCCGGCGATGGTGCGGCTGGCGCTGTAACTGCTGCAGCGGGTTTGGCGGATAAAGCGCCCGCTTGATCCAGTTTCTCCAAACGACGTTCCAGTTGATCCATTTTTGTCAAACGACTTTCCAGCTCGTGGATACGTTTTTCCAAGGCCTTGGTGTCGGCGGCATGGACATTGGTTGCGCCCAAGAAAGCTAGATTAATTACGCTGGCGAGTGCCGTGCGTCGAAAGTTTGTCATAGTTGTGTCCTTGTTGATCTTTAACTTCCGGCGATCCGGTCAGCCTACCATCACTAAAAATAATATTTGCTCGCCGCTGTTACGGTAGAGTAGATTTTTCTATTTATTCAAGCCGTTACTTTGCATCAAAGCGTATTTTTTCCCGGCGTTCAATTTGCACGACCTTGCCGTCGTGTATGACAATCTCAATCGACCCAAACCGGATGCCTTGCAAAACAGAGGCAATCTGATCAGCGATTTCATTCGTTAATTGTGCCGTACTTTGTTTTCTGGCTTCAGCAACCATAGTGCGCTCCTACAACTCATTAGTTTTAAGTTGATTAAACTATATCAGCGAGGCGAGAGAATTTTTAACGATATATAGTGATATGTTTATCTGATTTGATGATATATAGGGCGGGGAGGCTTCTTTGTTGTGTTAAGACTGGAACAGGCACAAAGCGAAAAGGACTTGTTTGATATTTTGTTTTTTGCTTTTAATGTAAGCAGTTATATTCCCGCGCCGCCCTGGAACAATTCGCTACGCACATAAGCCTGCGTGATATTGCTGCCTGGAGGGACGCTGTGGGTCAGCCAGACATTTCCGCCGATGGTCGAACCCTGGCCGATGGTGATGCGGCCCAGGATGGTGGCGCCCGCATAAATGACGACGTCATCTTCAACGATAGGATGCCGGGCATTGCCCTTGACCAACATGCCGTTATCGTCTTTCTGGAAGCGTTTGGCACCCAGAGTAACGGCTTGATACACGCGGACATGGCGTCCGATAATGGCAGTTTCGCCGATGACCACGCCGGTGCCGTGGTCGATAAAAAAACTTTCGCCGATTTGTGCGCCCGGATGTATGTCGATGCCGGTGGCGGAGTGGGCAAGCTCGGCGATAATGCGGGCAACCAGCTGCGCGCCTAATTGATAAAGAATATGAGCCAGTCGGTGATGGATGATCGCAGTAATGCCCGGATAACACACCAGCACCTCGTCAGGACTACGCGCAGCAGGGTCGCCTTCGAATGCCGCTTGAATATCGCTGTCGATTAACTTTCTTACCGCAGGCAGCTGTGCGGCAAACAGGCGGGCAATACTGATCGCTTGCTGATGGGCGGCGTTATCGAGACCTAGACTGCCGGAAATAAACTGAAGTTCGCGGCGTATTTGCGTATAAAGCTCGCGTAGTAAGGTTTCCAGCGTATGGCCGACAAAGTAATCAATGCCTTCGTCATTTAGATCGGACTGCCCCAGACGATTGGGAAACAATACCGCGCTTAAAGCCTCCAGGATTTTATGCAGCTCTTTTCGGGACGGCAGTTTGGGCGGTTTATCGCGGAGGTTCCGCGTTTCCAAAGATTGCACGCGCAGCTCACGCAGCTGTGCAACCAGACCATCTATACCCCAGTCATACTGGCCGTTTAGATGGGGGGCATCGTTCATGCAGCCAAACCACCTGCATCGAAAAGACCTTCAAACAATGGCGAACTTAAATAACGTTCACCGGAGTCGGGCAATACTACGACGATGGTTTTGCCTGCATTTTCAGGGCGCTTGGCAACGCGCACTGCAACAGCGACGGCTGCGCCGCAAGAAATACCGGACAGTATGCCTTCTTCTCTGGCTAAACGACGGGCATACTCGATAGCTTCTTCGTTGCTGACTTGTTCGATTTCATCAATCAAGGCCAGATCAAGCACGCCGGGCACAAACCCTGCGCCTATGCCTTGAATCTTATGGGGGCCGGGCTTAAGCGGTTCACCGGCGCGGGACTGAGTCAAAACCGGACTTGCGGCAGGTTCCACGGCAATTGAAATAATAGCCTTGCCTTGCGTCTGTTTGATATAACGGGTAACACCGGTAATTGTCCCGCCGGTGCCGACGCCGGACACCAGTATATCAATCGCGCCATCGGTATCGTTCCAGATTTCAGGCCCGGTGGTTTTTTCATGAATAGCCGGGTTGGCCGGATTTTTAAACTGCTGTAGCAATACATAACGGTCAGGATCGGATGCGGCAATTTCTTCGGCTTTAGCGATAGCGCCGCTCATGCCTTTAGCGCCTTCGGTCAAGACCAGTTTGGCGCCATAAGCAATCAACAACTTACGACGTTCCAGACTCATGGTTTCCGGCATCGTTAAGGTCAACGGCAGACCTCGCGCCGCCGCCACAAACGCCAGCGCGATGCCGGTATTGCCGCTGGTGGGTTCTACAAGTTCTTTGCCGGGGCCTAACAAACCGCGTTGCTCGGCATCCCAGATCATCGCTGCGCCAATCCGGCATTTAACCGAATAAGCGGGATTACGGCCTTCTATTTTTGCCAGCACGGTGGCTGACGCGCCGTCGGTGATACGGTTGAGCCGCACCAGGGGGGTGTTGCCGATGGAGTGGGAATTATCTTGATACCAATGTGACATAACAGTCTCCTGTGAATGTGTGCTAAATACAAGCGGGCAGAATAGCGTCGCCCACCCTGATTGTCTTGCTTAATCTAAATCAAATTACGCGTACAGACAACACGCCGTCTATAGCGCGTATACGCTCCAGTATTTCGGCGGGCGCATTTGCCTCTATATCCACCAGTGTGTAAGCATAATCGCCGCGTGATTTGTTCAGCAGATCAAGTATATTGAGACCTGCCTCACCCAGAACAGTTGAAATATGGCCGACTACACCCGGTTTGTTTTGGTTGGCGATGCAAAGGCGCACACTTTCGCCACTGGGAGTCACCACGACTTCGGGGAAGTTGACCGAGTTACGAATGGTGCCGTGTTCCAAAAATTCACGTAGTTGATCCGCCACCATTGCGGCGCAATTGTCTTCGGCTTCTTCCGTGGATGCACCCAGATGCGGCAGCGTGATAGCGCGGGGGTGATTGATCAAGGCAGGCGTTGGGAAATCGCAGACATAAGCATGTAGCGCTCCAGAATCCAAAGCCGCAAGCACGGCCGCTTCATCAACTACGCCCGCACGGGAAAAGTTGAGTAATATCGCGCCTTTTTTGATGCGGCTGATGTGCTCTTCGCTAAATAAATTCCGGGTCTTATCATTCAAGGGAATATGCAGGCTGATTAAATCAGACCTGGAAACCAGATCATCTATGCTGCTTGCAGGCTCTGCCGATGACGTCAGTTTCCAGGCATTTTCCAAAGACATAAACGGATCAAAGCCGATGATGTTCAAGCCCAATGCGGCGGCGGAATTGGCAACTTTTACCCCAATTGCGCCCAAGCCCAGTACGCCCAAGGTCTTGCCGGACAGCTCAAAACCGGCAAAATGTTTCTTGTTCTTTTCAATTTGCTCGTTGAGACTGTCCTCGTCGCCTTCCAGTCCGTGGACGAAATTTAATGCCGGTACGATATTTCTAGCGGCTAACAGCATGCCCGCGATGGCCAGTTCGGCCACGGCATTGGAATTGGCCCCCGGCGCATTAAACACCGGAATGCCGCGCTTGGTGTATTCCGCTACAGGAATGTTATTGACCCCTGCGCCCGCGCGGCCGACAGCCTTGAGTGATTCATGAATCGGCTGCCCGTGCAGATTAAAAGAGCGCAGTAAAATGGCGTCGGGATTATCGACTTGCGCGGTAACGTCGTAACGCTCATCCGGCAGCCTGTCCAGTCCTGCGCGTGAAATATTGTTATAGGTCAAAATTTTAAACATTTGTTTTTCCTTGTCTTCGCTCAAATCAATTGTGACGAGGGATGGCATACACTACTCCGCCAGACTTTTTTCACAGAGGTTAACCTAAGCCATTATTTTAATAAAACGATATTATTCGATAACTATATCTGTTTCGATGATATTTTGTGTTCCCCTGAAGGGCACTTATCCTAATCTAAGTTAATCCGTTTTAGATAAATCTTACTGCCTGGCCTCGTGTGCGAACGCGGAACGCTGGACATCAGCAATGTTATGCCATAAAGTGACTTAATAAAAAACAACTAATGAGGTTATTTTATGCCACATGATTTATTGTATTGGCATCATAGAGGGGAGCAGGATTATGCAGAACATAATGGATATAATCAACCAAACAGTGATTTAGAGATTATGCTTGATCCTAATGAAGGATTGCGGGAAAAAATGAGAACCGAAAATAGAGCATACAGCCAAGGATATGCAAATGCTAGGGAACAAGACGATTAAAGATATGACTGGATTATCTGAAATATGGCGTGGTATTTAGGTGCCGGGGGCGTCGACTACATCCTTGAAGGCTGATACAACAAATTGAATTTAAATTGTGATGAAGCGTGACATTACAGAGTAATGACTGAAAAAAACACCCCCCCGTGGGATGCCTGTACGGGGGGGCAGTCTATTACTTACCTGAAATCTGTGCAGCAGTGCTGTTATTTGAGGTATGTCTTTTCTCAATTTTATTGAATGTTTCTGTTTGCAGGGCTTGAACAGTGCCACTTTGCAAATGTTTGGTTTCGTCTTTTTTCAACATGACAACTAAAAGTACAATTGCAGCGATACAAACGCCAACGATTACCCATGTGTTGTCTTTTTCTTCTACTTCAGCCATTTCTAAATCCTCTATAGTTATTATTAATAATATTCCCTCCTCAAGGGAGCAATTCAAAAATAAAATTTTTGAATTGGTTGTCGAATCTTTAAACAACGGTGTAATTTTTATCATGAGAAAGGCCATTGTGTCAAAACTATAAATAAATAATTTACTAAAATAGAGCAACCACTAAGCGAGGATCATTTATTTTTCAGGTTTGTTTCGTTACAAAGCGCGGCCATTATGTCCGCTATTGTTATACAATAACCGCCTTTTTTCGCCATTTTGCTTGTCGCTTTTATGAATAAACCGAAAAAACTGCTACGCTCCGATATACGTTACGAATGCGGTGACAGCGCCTACGAGCGCGGAAGAAGCTATTTTGAAAAAGGCCAAGTGGTTAATCTGGAGATTAAAAGCGAGGGAGCGCTTTTTGTACAGCTTAACGCGTCAGTTAAAGGCAGCGGAAGCCATCCGTACCTGCAATCTATACGCATAAGTTGGCGTCCCGATTATAGCGCGGCCCAAATTATAGGCGATTGTTCCTGCCCGGTCGGCCATAACTGCAAACATGTTGCCGCCGCCTGTCTGCTGTATCAAAACGCCAATCAATCGCTGCCATCAGCTGGCACAGACACCCGTTGTTTTACCTGGCTGGACAGCCTCAATGAGTCAGCGCCTGCGCAACGCAACCTCTACCAGGACTTTATCGCGTATATCCTTAAACCCGGCAACACCCGCCATGAATTTATCGTCGATTTCTTGATAAGCAAAGCAAACAAATCGGGCGGCCTGAGCAAAGGTCGAAAAACAACGTTAAACACGCTACGTTACAGCTATTCATACCTCAACCACATTCAGCCGCAGGACGAGGAAATTGCGAAATTAATGATGGCGCTTAATACCCACAAAGGCGAGCCGTTCCTTGCCGGGGCTGTAGGTTACATCGCCTTGGCAAAATTATTGCAGACCGGCCGGTTATTCTGGGAAACCATTGAAAACCCGCCGTTAACAGCAGGTGCTAACCGGGACTTAAGCCTTAATTGGCATCGCGAGGATAGCGGTCATTACCAATTGTCGGTAGACATCGAACCTTCGGCGTTGCTGCTGTTGACGGATCCGCCTCACTATCTGGATACGGTTCAGGGCATTATCGGCACATTCAACGCCCCCGCGCCTACAGCCAGTCAATTACATAAGATCCTGTCTGTACCGCTGATTCCAGCTGAATATGCCGATGAATTCAGTTTTAAATTGACGGTTGAGCACCCCGACCTGAACTTGCCTGCGCCAAAAAAAGTCGAGCTAACCGATCTGGACGGGCTGATACCTATACCCCGATTATTATTATACGGACAGCAAGTGGATGCCCAGCATTTTGTCCATTTTATGGCGGTGAATTTCGATTACGGGGACTTGACGCTTGCTGCGTCCACGTCTGAAAACCATAGCATCATAAAAACCGATCGGGGCTATCTGCGCATTAATCGGACGCTGGAAATTGAACACCAAGCCATACATTATCTTGAAGCGCTGGGATTTACCGCTGCCCCTGCCGGGAAAACCGATAAGCAAGAGTTGGTTCTGTTCAGCGCTGCAAAAAATCCCATTGATAGCGCTTCACTCTGGCGGGACTTTATCGAAAACGCGCAACCGGAACTTGAGCGGCAAGGCTGGATTATCGAAATGGCCGACAGTTTCAAGCTTAACTTTCAAACCGTTCAAAACTGGGACGCCGAAATCAGCGAAAACCAGAACGACTGGTTTGAGATGCGCTTCAATGTGGAGGTGGACAACCAGTCCTATCCTCTATTGCCGTTGATTATGCCCGTGCTGGAAAACTACGACCCGGAAAATCTTCCCGAACTGCTCAATATCCCGCTGGGAAATCACAACTACCTGAGTGTCCCCAGCGATAAATTAAAACCGATACTGGCGGTTTTGTTTGAGCTATTCAACACCAGCACACTGGGTAAGGATGGCTCGCTTAAAATCTCCCGTTTTAATGCCGCCAGTCTTGCCGACGTGGAGGAGCAAAGTTACGGCCTGTTTTCCTTAACCGGCGGTAAAGAGTTGCGAGAGTTGGGGCAAAAATTAAAAAACTTCACCGGCATTCAAGATGTAGCGTTGCCAGTCAATTTGCGGGCGGAACTGCGGCATTACCAGCAACAGGGGCTTAACTGGCTGCAATTTTTACGCGAGTATCAATTTTCCGGCATACTGGCCGATGACATGGGGTTGGGTAAAACCGTTCAAACCCTCGCCCATCTGTTACTGGAAAAACAAAGCGGCCGAATGACGTCGCCCTGCCTGATCATTGCTCCCACCAGCCTGATGAGTAACTGGCGGCGCGAAGCCGAACGCTTTACGCCGGATCTGAAAGTATTAACCTTGCAGGGCGCAGATCGCAAACAGTCGTTCGATAAAATCGATGACTATGATCTAGTTTTGACAACCTATCCGCTGTTGCCCAGAGATGAGGAAGCGCTGCTTAAGCGCGGCTATCATTATTTGATTCTGGACGAAGCCCAAACCATTAAAAACCCGACTTCATTAGCCGCCCAACTGGTGCGCCGGATTAAAACCAATCACCGCTTGTGTTTAACGGGCACGCCGATGGAAAATCACACCGGCGAGCTGTGGGCGCAATTTGATTTTCTGATGCCCGGCTTTCTGGGTGATAATACGAGCTTCAGAAAGCGCTACCGCACGCCTATTGAGGTTTACGGGGACAACGAGCAGCGCTCGCGATTATCGCGCCGCCTTGCCCCCTTTATGTTGCGCCGAACCAAACAGGAAGTCGCAGATGAATTGCCGCCTAAAACCGAAATCATACGCTCTGTGCCACTGCATCCAAAACAGGCCGCTTTGTACGAAAGTATCCGCTTGACGATGGAGAAAAAAGTCCGCGAAGCAATTGCCGAAAAAGGCTTGTCACGCAGCCATATCACCATTCTGGACGCTCTGTTAAAGTTGCGCCAGACCTGCTGTGATCCGCGCACACTGTCGCTAAAAGAGGCGCAAAAAGTAAAAGAATCGGCCAAACTCGATTTGTTGATGGCGCTATTGCCGGAACAGCTGGAAGAGGGGCGGCGTATCCTGATCTTTTCCCAGTTCACCCGCATGATCGCGTTGATTGAGGATGAATTGGACGCCCGGAAAATCGCGTACAGCAAGCTGACCGGCCAAACCCGCAAGCGCGACGAGGCCATTGAACGCTTTAAAAGCGGTGAGGCCAATGTGTTTCTCATCAGCTTGAAAGCGGGCGGCGTCGGCTTGAATCTGACTGAGGCAGACACCGTTATTATTTACGATCCCTGGTGGAATCCCGCCGCCGAAAGCCAGGCCGCAGACCGGGCCCATCGCATAGGCCAGGACAAGCCGGTATTTGTCTATAAGCTCATCACTGAAAACACAGTTGAAGAAAAGATTATTGCCATGCAGGAAAGAAAACGCGCTTTGGCCGACAGTATTTATGCCGACGGCGCTAAAGATGAATCCTTAAAGCTCACCGCCGAAGACCTTACCGCCTTGTTTGATCCGCTATGAACAAGTATTCACCTCAAATCGAAATCTATCCTGACAACCGTTTCAATTTGCAGCCGGACTTATTCCCCCCCCCCTGGTTTCGCTCGCAAAGATTCTTCATTTTTGCCATTGTTTTTTCGGTTAGCGCCGCCGTCAGTCTGATTTACAATTACAGTCGCCCCGCTATTTACCGTAGCTGCGCAACGGTGTTAACCTCGGCCATGACGGCTATCGACGATGACAGCGCCATCGCAGACGTTCAAAATGTCGCCATTCAAAAACAGCTGTTACTGGGGCACGAACTGCTAGACAAGATCTGGTCGCGACTTAAAGCGTCAACCCCCGCCTCTAAGCTAACAGATACCGACATTCAAAAACTATTGACCGTGGCGCCGATAGCTGACACCAATATTGTTGAAATATGCGCAGAAGGCACGGATGCAGAATTTTTGCCGCTGCTGGTTAACACCTGGACGGATGTTTACCAGGAGACCAGGGCTGAAGACATCAAAAAATTAACGGATAATACGACGCAACGGATAGTCGACGAACTGAACGGTCTGACTGACAAAATTAATGCCAAACGCGCTGAACTTGAGGCCTTTAGAAAAGACTTTGACATTTCTTCAAGCGGACGCGAAGAAAATGAACCGCTGGCCCGACTTAACGGCTTAAATAACTCCCTTAACAAAGCAGATGAGGAAGAGGTTAAGGCGAAAGCGGCGCTGGATGCCGTCAAGTCAGCTATAGGCCGGGGACAGGCCATCGTTCCCGTGCAGGAACAAGGCGGTTTTCAGGCGTTGGAAAAAAGATTGCAAGACTTACGTGAAAAACTGACCGAGTTCGATAACAAATTTACCCGTGACTACATGGTCAAAAAGTACAGATATGATTCTATCCCGGCACAAATTAAAAAACTTGAAGCGGAAATTAAAAACAAGCAGGACTATGGCAAACGTATTGTACTGACCGAGGCGGAAAATAAGTATGCCGCCGCCCGGCAAACCGTTGTAGAAATCCGCGCCCAGCTGACCGAACATAAAAAACAGGTGGCGGCATTTACCACGAAATTTGCTGAATATGATGCGCTGAAAACGGACTTGGAAGGTTTGGAGCAAATCAATCGAGAAACCCAGGAGCGCCTGGTAAAAATCGAAACCAATCAAAAAGAAAAATACCCCCAGGTTACCGTTATAGAACGGGCCTACGCCTCTTCCACGCCGGTAAGGCCCGATTATGGTCGTGATGCGCTGATCGCGGTGGCCGCCTCTTTGGTGTTAGGGCTTTTTAC
>Ga0182019_10000375_pt1 | contig 22120 bp, 15 predicted proteins | sample 812E2MmetaG_FD_120483 | JGI IMG/M metagenome (GOLD analysis project Ga0182019, IMG submission 120483) | Permafrost microbial communities from Stordalen Mire, Sweden - 812E2M metaG | ecosystem: Environmental > Terrestrial > Soil > Wetlands > Permafrost | place: Sweden: Stordalen | collected...
ACTTCGAGGTTCTGAGCCAGGGTCACGAGAAGGTCCGGCGCGCTGCCTGCGATCTCATGGTCCCAGTCCCAGACGGACTGGCCGACCGTGATGGGCGGAAGCGTCGCAGGGTTGATCTGGTGGGGCACCTGATTGAGAGCCTCCGACGAGTCGGCCACGACGAGCCCGCGCGCCGGGGTGCCGGCGAAGACGACCCCGACTCCGACGACGGACACCGCCACGACGACGAGCCCGACCCGCACCGCGCCGCGCACGAGTCCGGCGCCTGCGCCGCCGGTCACGAGCCTGGCGGCGAAGGCGGTGAGGGTGTCCGCAGCCGATCGCGGCTCGGGCATCAGGCGGTCGAGCACCGGACGGCCGATGCAGAGCACGACGAGGCCGGCCAGGAGGCCCACCTTGGTCCCGAACTCGTCCGTCTGCGGAGCCATCAGGAGCGTGCAGGCGACGGCGGTGAGGACGCCGAAGACGACCCGGGCGACCCGCCCCGCCGGCACGACCTTCGGGTCGGTGATCATGAAGAAGAGAAAGATCAGCACCTCGGGCGAGGCTACGACTACGCGCCAGTAGTCAGCTCCGCATACTGGGGCGAACGCCCAGTTTGCTGTTATGCAGTGGCCGGATCCGGCGAGAATCCCGACCCCCGCGCTCAAAGCGAGCCAGAAGGACGCCGCCAGAGCCAGAAGGTGCAATCGCCGAGTGATGAGGCTTCCGCCGACGAGGATGACAAGGTAGGCCGCGATCATCCACACGTTCAGGGGAGCCCACCAGAAGTCGAGCGGCTCCACGCGCCCGCTTCCCAGAAGAACGAAGGCCACCACCAGGCCGACGTTCGATGGGTTGAACAGGTTCGCGCCCTGATAGCGGATGACGTACTTGGTCAGCAGCGAAAGCCCGGCGACTCCGGCGAACACGTACCAGGCATACGTGCTCCACGGATCGTCGGCCCGCGTCCCGACGACGCGCAGGATGAGCGCCACGCCGCTGCCCGTGAGCATCGCGCTGGCCGGCCAGATGAACGCCCGGTGCTGTACGAAAGTGATCGAGACCTCGAGGACCGCGCAGGTCAAGATCGCCGCCAGGATCTGCGGCACGCTCACTTGGAAGTGCAGTCCGAGCTGCCCCAGGGCGTGAACGCTGAGGATGACTCCGGCCACGTGCAGTCTGGGATCGCGGATGCTCGGCAGGATCAACGGGTATTCGCTGCCGCGCAGCGAAATGGTCCTGTTTGCCACGTCGCCTCCCCACGCTGAACCGACAGACCGGGATGCTCGATCAGTCCGTCACCGACCACTCCTCACCGGCCGAAAGCGAGTCACGATGCGGGGTGGCAGGCGTCCAATACGACAACAAGGTAGGAGTTGGGAGCCGAGCCTGCCGGAGAGACCGCCGTCCGGCTCCCTGGCCGCGACGCCTGCGGCACGTGGCGGTCCAGCGGCGGACTTCCGTCCATTAGCCGAGGGCCGCGAGCCGGCCTGGGTCAGTACGTAGTTCAGGGGTCCTCAACCGTCGCCTGACGTACCGGGGACGCGAATGCCCGGACGGGAGTACCCTGGAGGTCCCCCCCCCACCTCATCTCGGAGCTCGACGGTCACGCATGACCTGAGAGCCGTCCAGTCGCGCCATTCTTCGGACCCTCTCGGCCCCCGACGCGAAGGGCCGGTGTGAGAGGTCCCAGGAGAGCGCGATGCGAAGGTTCGGCAGACGTACATGGGCGCTGGCAAAGCGCCATTTCGGGCTGACCGTCGGCCTCACGATCGCGACGTGCGTGATCGTCGGTGGTGTCTCGCTCGCCACCCTCAGTGGTGCCTTCAACTCCCCCACTCCGGTCGCCGGCACCTACACCTTCAGCTCCGACTGGACGCTTCTCGACCTCGAGCGCCACATCGATGCCGGTGAGGTTGCGACGATCTCGCTCGTGTCGGGAACATCGGGTGCTCCGATCGCGGGCTCCGGCACGACCTCGAGTGCGGCGACCGACGTGCTCGCGGCTCGAACGACCAGCGGTCAGTGGGTTCGCATCACCCTCGCCGTCTCCTCCAGCGATGCACTGGTTGCGCTGCGGAGCCTGGGCTTCGGACGCCTCATCGCCGTGGACTCAGTGGCGCAGATGCCCCCGACGAGCGGTGTGGCCGGGACCGGCTCCCAATCTTCGGATCCTCTGGGCAGCATCACGCAAGTCGCGCTGCTCGCTATCGTGCTCGTCGTCGCCGTGGTATTCCTCCGCAGGACGGGCAAGGACAGCGGCAAGGGATCGGGCAACTACCAGGTTCTACTTCCGAATGACGCGTACGGACCCGACGGCGACACGGGTTCGATCGCCCGGTCCGTCCGGTTCGCCGATGTGGCGGGCTGCGATGAAGCCAAGCTCGAGTTGACCGAGGTCGTCGAGTTTCTGAAGTCCCCGGATCGATTCTGGGCTCTCGGGGCCAGCATTCCGCGTGGCTTGCTCCTGTACGGACCCCCCGGCACCGGCAAGACGATGCTCGCCCGCGCGGCGGCCACCGAGGCTGGCGTCCCCTTTGTATCGATGTCGGGATCGGGTTTCGTCGAGATGTACGTCGGCGTCGGAGCCAAGCGTGTGCGCAACCTCTTCTCCGTGGCCCGCAAGTTCGGACGCGCCATCATCTTCGTGGACGAGATCGACGCGCTGGCCAAAACCCGCGGCGGCAACAACTCAAATGACGAGCGCGAACAGGCGCTCAACCAGCTGCTCGCGGAGATGGACGGTTTCTCCTCGTCGGAGTCGATCGTCGTCATAGCGGCCACCAACCGGCTCGACATTCTCGACCAGGCGGTCCTGCGCCCCGGACGCTTTACCCGCAAAGTCAACGTGCCCCTGCCCGACATCGACGGCCGCCGCGCCATCCTGGGGATTCATGCGAACGGCAAGCCGCTCGACGAAACTGTCGACATGGAGGCGATCGCCCGCCGTACCGCGGGCATGAGCGGCGCGCAACTCGCCGATCTGCTCAACGAGGCCGCGATCTACGCGGCCCGGCGCACTCACGAGAAGATCACGCCGGTCGACATCCACGACGGCTGGCTCAAATCGATCCTCGGCACGTCCCGCAAGCGCTCCATGAACGAACGCGAACGCAGCATCATTGCCGCGCACGAGGCAGGCCACGCCGTCTGCGGCCGGCTCTTCGGCGATCGCCGGCGGGTCGAAGAGATCAGCCTCTTCGCGCACGGCGATGCGCTGGGTGTCACCGTATCGTCCTCGGAAGACGACTATCTGCCCTCCGAGTCGGACCTGCGCGCAAGGCTGATCGCTCTCATGGGCGGTCGAGCGGCCGAAGCCATCCTCTTCGAAGACGTGACCGGCGGTGCCGCGAACGACCTCGAGAAGGCGGGCGAGATTGCCACCAGCATGGTCACCAAGTGGGGCATGGGCCACGACCCCGACAATGGGGCATTGGGCGCGTCCGGACGAGGGACGCTGAGCCTGCGAGTGGTCGGCGACGAAACCACGCTTTCGGCCGGTGTTCGCGCGGCGATGGACCGGGCGATCAATGCGATCCTCGATCAGGCGTACACGCAAGCGCGCGAGTCGCTCCTTGCCCAGATCAAGCGGCTGACCCGTGTCGCCGCGTACCTCTACGAGCACGAACGGATCGATGGAGCCCAGTTCGAGGCGCTCTTTGACGGAAGCCTCGCTCCGTCGGCCGATATGGAGAAGCAGTGGCGCAGCGCGGAGAGCAAGCCACGAAGCTGGGATGAGATCGACGATCTGGTCGCGACTTCGGTCGCCACGGCGGACACTTCGGCCGTCGCTCGCATGGTCGCTCGCACGCCGGCGCCGCTGCCGAACCGTCGCCGGCGCACGCGGCGCCAGACGCTGGCCTCCGCTCGCCTTCTCCTGCTGAATTGGTGGCAACGCACGCTCCCGGGCACCGATCGGCCGGCCGACTAGACGCGGCTTCTGTACCACAGGGCGCCGGGCTGGTTTCCACGAGCGAAACGCAGCGAGACGATCTGCCATCGTTACGCGATGAACGCGGACGATGCCAAACGAATCTTCACCGGTATCGGGGCGTCGTACGACCGTGTCGCCACCGTGCTGTCGCTGGGGCAGGATCCGCGATGGAGGCGTGCGCTCGTCGACGCGATAGACGCGCGTCCCACGGACCGCGTTCTCGATGTCGCAACCGGGACCGGCATGGTCGCCCAGGCTCTTCACGACCGATACGGCTGTACAGTGGTGGGCGTCGACCAGAGCGCTGACATGCTGGCGCTGGCCCGAACTCGGGACGGGGTCTACGAGGCCATCGTCGAAGGACACGCGGAGAATCTGCCGTTTCCCGACGCGGCGTTCGACCACCTGAGCTTCACGTACCTCCTGCGCTACGTCGACGATCCCGCCGCCACGATGCGCGAACTCGCGCGGGTCGTGAAGCCGGGCGGTCGGGTGGCGATGGTCGAGTTCGGCTTGCCGGGTGGCGTCTGGCGGCCTCTGTGGTGGCTGTATACGCGCGTCGGGCTTCGGCTGGGCGGGCGCGTCTTTTCGTCGAAGTGGTCCGCCGTAGGGGCGTTTCTCGGTCCCAGCATCGAGCGCTTCGACGCCCAGCACCCGCTCACAGCGGTCGCCCAATATTGGCGCGACGCCGGGCTCGACGACGTGCAAACCCGTCGGATGAGCGTTGGCGGCGGCGTCGTCATGAGCGCTACGAAGCTCGAGACGGCCGGCGAGCTTGCGACCGAGCCCGCCCGCTCCCCCACTCCGAGGGCGATGGCGCCGGCGTTCTACGCAGCCCGCGTTGGGGGATGGCGCGATTACTGGACGCTCCTCCACCCGCCGTACACCGTATGGCATCTCTCGTACGTGCTCCTGGGGGCCGCACTGGCGCCCTCGCCCGACCCGAAGATCGTCGCCGGCGCGCTCGTCGCGTTCGGGCTCGCCGTAGGGGTCGGCGCCCACGCCTTCGACGAGCTGCACGGGCGGCCGCTTCGCACGCGCATCCCGTCGCCGGTGCTGGCGGTTGCCGGCACCGCGGCGCTCCTGGCCGCGGTCGCGATCGGCTTCGTCGGGGTGACGATGTTCGGTCCGCTGTTCCTCCTGCTGGTGGCCCTGGGCGCGTTGACCGTCGTGCTCTACGGGCTCGAAGTGCCCTTCGTCCACTCGGACGTCGGCTTCGCGATCGGATGGGGCGCGTTCCCAGTGGTAGCGACCGCATACGCGACGGGCGCTCACCCGGTTCCGACCGTTCTTGCGGCTATCGCGGCCGCGCTCCTGAGCCTGGCGCAGCGGCGACTCTCCACTCGCGCGCGCTCGATCCGCCGCCGCGCGGTGAGCATGAGCGGCGAGATCGTCTACTCGGACGGGTCGAGGGAATCCATCGACCCGCACGCCCTGATCGGGGCAGCCGAAGGAGCGCTCGCGATCTTGTGGCTGGCGGTATTCGCCGGCTCGCTGGCAGTGCTGCTCGCCCGCTGGCTCTGACCGGCGCACGCGGGCACAATTCACCCATGCCATACGACCTCGAACGGTTTCTTGAGGAGCAGCAGAACGTCTACGACGACGTGCTCGCTGAGCTCCGACGCGGGCGTAAGACCGGCCACTGGATGTGGTTCGTCTTCCCTCAGGTCGCCGGCCTCGGGTACAGCTTCATGTCCCAGCGTTTCGCCATTTCATCACTGGATGAAGCCCGCGAGTATCTCGCGCACCCCGTCCTGGGTCCTCGCCTGCGCGAGTGCGCAAGAACTGTGCTCGAGACACAGGACCGCACCGCGGAGGACATCTTCGGATCGATCGATGCGCTGAAGCTCCGGTCGTGCATGACGCTGTTTCACCGGGCGGCGCCGGACGAGACCGTCTTCACGCAGGTCCTGGACCGCTACTACAGCGGCATCGCGGACTGGGCGACGGAGGCGCGGCTCGGAGCAGGGCCTACGGTAGTGTGAAGTGGAGGATCCAGGGCCCTTGAAGCCGGATCTGCGTGTCTGCGGTGCCTTCCGCGTATTGCTCCCCGACCTCCTCGGTCACGGTCACGATCCACTCGCCGGAGGGATCGTCGACACCGCCGGACGTCCAGTTCGTCGTCCCTGATCCGCCTCCCGACGTCGTGAGCACCACCGCGAGGTCCACGCCGGCGTGGCGTACGGACATGATCGGCGCCCACGCCGTCGAGGCTGGCGGGATGCCCGCGACATCAAGCTCGAGTCTGACCGTCGAGGGCGACGCAACTATCCGGTCGAGAGTGATCGTTACGCCGTTGCTTTCGGCGGCCGCATGAGGAGTCGCCTGCGCCCCACCACCCACGGTAAGGTCGAAGGAGAACAACACATCGACCTCGACGTTACGCCAGGGCGTGGGTGTGGACGCTACCTTGATGACCGCGACTTCCGGTACTGATAAGGAGAACGCCCGTCGACCTGGGACTGCCGGGCCGGGCACGGCGTCGAACCAGATGAGATTGGTCGCCATCCCGCCACCCTCCGGACGCGACATGCCGCTAGCTTCCTCCCACCGACCGCCGGAGGTGTCGGTCACAGTTGCGTCATCGATAGCGACCTGCGACCAGCCTCTGTTCTGCTCGTCGACCACCGTGACTCCGACCAGCATCCTGTTCGCGTCGGCATAGACCCGCTCGAGGGTGAGACGGTAGCCGTCGACCGTCTGCACGAGCCCGAGGTGCTCGGCCCGCTGCCAGGCAAGACCACCGGCTTCGTCGTAGAAGTGAAAGAAGCCAGCGGCCGCAGCCGCCGTGACCAAGAAGACCGCCAGGAGGACCGGGATGAGCGCCAGCCGACGTCGACGGGGAGAGGCCGGGAGCGTACCGGCGGAACTCGACGGACGCCAGAGCTCGATCGCCGCCGAGACGCGCTGCTCGAGCCGAGCGCCAAGCTGTGGCGGAATGACTACGGTGTAGGCGTCGACCAGACGAGACTCGAGAGCCTCCGTACTACCGGCATCAGGAAGGTCATGCATCTTCACGAAATGACTCCCTCAGGGCTGCGAGCGCACGGCTCAGGAGCTTCTGGGTTGCGGCTTCGCTCTTGCCGAGCGTGCCGGCGATTTCGCGGGCGGTGAGGCCGCCCGCATAGCGAAGCGTGATCGCGTCTCGCTGGACGGAGGGGAGGCGTTCGACTCGATCGCGGAGTTCGGCCATCCGCTCGCGTTGCAGCACCCCGTCTTCGAGCAGACTCGGATCGTGCGTTTCGGTGGACGGCTCCGTTCCCGGTGCCAGCACCGATCGATGGCGGCGTCTGGTGCGCTCGGCGTCCAGAGCCGCGTGTCGGGCAATAGTGAACAGCCAGGCAATCACGCCGCCGCCGGACGGGCGATAGCGCCCGATCGCCGTGAGCGCCCGCTCGAAGACGACGGCTGTGAGATCCGCGGCCTCGTCGTTGGACCCCGTTCGGGCGCGTAGGAAACGGAAGATGTCCATTTGGTGACGGCGGTAGAGCAGCGCGAAGGCCTGCGAGTCGGTTTGGGCGGCCGCGGCAAGCTCCTCGTCGCGCCCCTCTGCCTCCGCCGAGCTATCGAGCCTCGCCCATTCGATCCCGGTCACGCTTCCCTCCTGCAGCATTGTCGCCTACATGTACAACGCGCGACCTGGGGAAACCGGACATCTGGGCGCGGCACGGTTTGGTGCAGACTCGCCACGCCTCGCTTTAGCATTGTCGGATGCTTACCCTCCGCCCCGCAGTTCCAACCGACGCAGCGCTGATCCTCGAATACATCCGCGAGCTTGCGGAGTTCGAACGGGAGCCGGACGCGGCCGTCGCCACGGAAGGGGCTATCCGCCGCTACGCCTTCTCCGAAAATCCGCTGGTCAAGGTGACCATGGCCGAGTGGGACGGCCGGCCCGCCGGTTTCGCCCTATGGTTCCTCAACTTCAGCACCTGGGAAGGCAAGCCGGGCATCTATCTCGAAGATTTGTTCGTGCGCCCGGAGTTCCGCCGCAACGGGATCGGCAAGGCCCTCCTCAAGCATCTGGCGGCGATCGCCGTCAAAGAAGGCTGGACTCGATTCGTCTGGCAGGTGCTCGATTGGAACACGCCCGCAATCGAGTTCTACGAGGCCCACGGCGCAAGAATCATGCGCCCATGGCTCACATGTCGAGTGGAGGGCGACGCCATCAGGCGGCTCGCCGAAATGGCGGACTGACCCTGGCTCGACCCTTCGACGCGAGGCCGTCGGCCCGGCAAGCCACTCGCCGGGCGCGGTTCGGCAGACTCACCCGCCGGCGCGACCTTAGTACCGACTCCGGCGCGTCTCTTCCTTCTTAGGCGGGCGCGGTTCGTTGCCCGGCCGCGGCGGGTTCGGAATGGTGCCTGGGGCCATGTCCGGCTTGGGCGGAAGCGGCCCGCGGGCGCGAGCGGCTTCTACCTGCTGGGCGAAGGCCGCCGCGCGATCCGGTGGTACGGCGCGTTCCCATTCGGCAGTGATCTGCTTGACTCGCGCATTCGAGGCATCTCGCTGCTCGCGTTCGTATCTCGATCTCTTCGTCATTCCGTCCTCGTCTGGGATACCGGCATCTTCGCCCAATGGATACCACAATCTTGCATACATCGCCACCGCCTGTCCCGCAACCCACGCAAGGGGTCTACCCGGGACGGGCCCGTCAGCCCGTGAGGCCCAACCTGGCGGCGACAGTGGCCGCTTCCACGCGGCCGGCGACACCGAACTTCGCCAGGATATGCGAAACGTGAACGCCGGCAGTGCTTTCGCTGATGAATAGCGCCTCGCCGATCTGGCGGTTCGTCCGGCCGGCGGCGAGAAGTCGCAACACCTCGATCTCGCGGTCGCTGAGGCCGTATGCGGCCAGACCTTGCTCGGAGGCGGTCGCGTCCCGTCCCCCACTCCTGTCGACCGGGGCCCCGTCGTCGGACCGCAGCGGAACCCGTGCCCGCGCCGCCAGTGCTTCGATAGCCTCGGAGAGCGGGCGAGCCCCAAGCCGAGATGCTCCTTCGTACGCCTCCGTGAGAAGGCAGACGGCGTCGTCACGTGCGCCGCGGTCCGGCAGCAGGGCTTCAGCCAGGCGGTACGTGGCGTAGGTGGCGTCGTAGACGGGGCCGTGAGCCTGCGCCATGGCAAGAGCACGTCGCCACATCGCCGGGTCCGGCGCGGACGTCACACGCGCGGCTTCGGCCTCCGCAAACGCGATCGCCTGCTCCACTTCATCCCGGTTCGGGCCGGGCGGAACGTCATCCACCAGGCGGCGGACGGCCTCGAGGAAAGAAGTCGCTCGGCCGACCGCCTCGTCCAGCGTCCTCGAATCACGCGCTGCACGTGCACGCTCAGCCGTGTCGGCCTCGAGCCGCAGGGCCGCCACCAGTACCCGGCCTTGCACGGATCGGTCCTCGGTCTGGCCAAGGATACCGAGGGCGCGGTCGGCGACTCGACGGCCGGCGGCCGTCTCGCCTGTGAGCATCGCCAGGACGATCTCATCGGCCGCGATCGGCCCGTTGAACTGGGCCTCAACGCCGGGGCCGAGCATCTCCGAGAGGTCGGCGAAGGCCTGACGGGCCGGCTCCAAATCGCCTCGGAGGGTCAGCAAGTGGGCCAGCTGCTGCGTGGCGAAGACACGAGCCGTGCCACGCGCAATGGGCTGGACCTCGCGCGCTAGCTTGAGCGCGGCATCCCACCGCCCCAATATGGTGAATTCGTCGCACGCGTTCATCGAGATGAAGGCGCCGTAGGTTGCGCCCATTCCCAGATCGCGCATCCGCCGAGCGCCTTCCAGCGAAATGGCCAGCGCCTCCTCGTGATGTCCTCCGGCGCTCAACACGGACCCGTGGCAGGCATACCCGCGGCCTATGTCGTCGAGATCCTGAACCTCTTCGGCGATGGCTATCGCCTCGCGAGTCAACGCAGCGCCGCCGTCTGGGTCGCCCATCAAACCGAGGACGACGCCGACTGTGGAAAGCGAATGCCCCTCGATCTGGCGGGAACCGGTCTCACGCGCCAGTTGGAGCGCACGGCGGCCCACCGACAGGGACTCCTGGTTGTGGGCGGCCAGCATGAGCACCTGCGCATAACCCGCCAGCACTCTCGCCCGGTCTGCTGAAGGAGGCTGTTCCGGCACCAGCTCGATGGCGCGCCTGTAGGCGTCTTCGGCGCCGGCGAAGTTGGCCGACGTCCAGAGTGAACGTCCGAGTCGTTCGTACAGCAGGCCCTCGAGGACAGGCTCGCCGCACGCCCGGGCCTGGTCGATCGCTTCTCGAAGCAGTTGGATGGCACGGGCATGTTCGCCGCTCAACTGCGCGCAGTGCGCCGTCCGGCGCAGGAGCTCGACCTTGTCGATCTTCGCTTCCGCCGCTCGTGCGGGGACGATCTCCCACAGCTCCGCCGTTCTCTCGTACTGGCGGAGCGCTTCGGCGTAAGCTCCCGCGGCCTGGGCGGCGTCGCCCGCCAGGAGTGAGGCGCTGAACGCGTGGTCGAGCTCGCGAGCTTCGAACCAGTGGTGGGCGATCTCGCCGAGATGGCCGGCTTCCTCGGCGCCCCGCAAGCCGTTGGTTTCCGAAAGTGCCTGGGCGATCGCGGCGTGCAACCGTCGCCGCCGGCCCGGCAGGACCGTCTCGGCGGCCGCTTCGGCGAGCAACGCGTGTCTGAATGCGTACCGTTCCGACGGCGCCTGCTCATCGGCGACGAGGAGCTGCGCGGAGAGCGCTTCGCCGAGGGCGTCATCGAGTTCCCGCTCCGACAGCTCGGAAACTCTGGCAAGCAGGGCGTGATCCACCCTCCGCCCAACTACGGCCGCGACCCCGAGCAGCCTTAGCGTGGGTTCCGAGACGTGGGCCAGTCGAGCCGCCAGCACCTCGCGAAGAGTGGGTGGCAGCGGGCCTCCGTCGGCGCCGGCCGCCACGAGCTCCTCGGCGAAGAACGGGTTGCCCTCGGAGCGGACGAAAATTGAGTCGATCAGGGCCGGGTCCGGCCGGCGGCCCAGAATGCCACTCAGCTGGAGGGTTAGAGACGCCCGCTCCAGACGACCGAGCTCGATTCGTTCGACGCCCGAAGACCGGTTGACCTCGCCCAGCCAGAACAACAGCGGATGGCGGCGGTGCAGTTCGTCGCTCCGGAAGGTGATCAGCAGGAGCAGGCGCTCGGTTCGTGCGTTGCGCACCAGAAATGCGAGCAACTCCCGCGTCGAGTCACCGCCCCAATGGAGATCCTCGATCGCAAGGACCACCAACGAATCCCCCGCGAGCCGGCGAAGCAGGCCGAGGAACGTTTCGTAGAGCTGGCTGCGAGCCCACTCCGGATGCAGCTCCGCGGCGGCGTCCGCGGCTCGATGCCTGTCCACGAGCCCAAGTTCGGCGGCCATTCCCTGCAGAGCGTCATCGATTTCGCCCGTATCCGTATCGCCCGAACGACGCTGCCCGCCGTCGGCAAGGAGCGGTCGGATGGCCTCGACTATCGGAGCGAACGGCAAGGCACCCTCGGCCAGGCCCACACAACCACCCTGCAGGACGATCGCACCCCGGCTACGTGCCATCTCGAGGGCGGCTGCCAGGACGCGGGACTTGCCGATGCCTGCCTCTCCACCAATCAGCACGGTCCGTCCTTGTCCGGCCCGCGCTTGCTCGATGGCCTGTGAGATAGCCTCGAGCTCGGCCTCGCGTCCGATGAGCTCAGGGCTGGCGATGCGTCCACCCATTGCTCCGATCATAAACCGTCACTCGCACGGAGCGGACGTGGACCGAGGGGCGAACAAGCTGATGCGCAGGACAAGCCGGACCGGGGGGATCCGGAGCACTCGGGCAAAGTGCGTGACTCTGACCGCCGCCCGACGCGGCTCCTTGGCACTGGTCGCTCCCGCTGCCAGCCGGTATTCGTTTGCCTCGGCATGGCGCTCTGCCATCCGCAATGTCGCCAGTTGATACGCGGTCGTGGGATGCATTGGTCTGCCGATCCTTTCGATGTCTTCCGGTCCGCCGTTCTTGGGTGGCTTCCGTGTTGAGAACGTTAGGCTCGTCGCGACTCCGCGGCATCCGGGGGACATGCAGATCTGGCCGTCGGCAGCCTTGATTCGACGGCCTCGGATCTTTACGCGCGGGCGGCGAGCCTTTACGCAAAGCCGGCCACGGCGTGGGCGGCGCCTCAGAGGCTTGCCGCTGCTCGGGACTCCCCCACTCCGGCGGCGGCACAACGGCCGGGCGCGTCGCGTCTGCCCTATGATCGCGCCTGCAACGTCGGCGAATGCCGGCGAGGCCGCAGACACGCGAAAGGGCACGCGAGCCCGACCGCGGTCATTCGGCAGGAACGCAGCCGGGATGAGGGCTGGCGAGATGTCGAGCCGACTGGCGAAGCGAGTCGTCGTGGTTCTTGTCGTGGCCATCGGGGCCGCGAGCGTCCTGTTCCTGCGCCCCGGATCGCTCGCGGAGGCGAGCCCGTCGGATGGTTCACAACTGGTCGCGGCGGCCACAGCTAGGCCCGATCCCACCGCCCTTGCGCCGATCCCCACGCCAACACTCGAGCCGCTCCCGACCCTCTTGCCATCTGCGTCGCCCGCCGCCACCGCCCCCGCCACCCCGGCGCCAAACCCGATACCTCGCCTGCTCGCCGACGTGAACGCGGTTTCGACCGCGGGCACGGTGTTCCCGTCCGATTCGGTGACCGAGCCGACCGTCGCCGTCAGCCCGTTCGACCCCAACCTGGTCGCCCTCGTCTACCAACGCCTGACCGCCTCGTCCTACTGCGGCCTCGATACGGGGATCCGCATCTCACACGACGGAGGACGGACCTGGCTGAATGCCCCCGGGCGGCCCTGGAAAGGGGCGGGGCGCGGACCCAACTACCACGGGGTGATCGCCTGGGGCCCAGGGCCAGTCGCGGGATCTTCGCGTCTCTGGTGGGCCGACACCACCGTGCCGCGCTGCGATTACGGCGCACATTCGGTGAGCGTGTCGTACAGCGACAACTTCGGGAAGACCTGGGCGCCGCTGTACGTCGAGCGGCGGACTCCGCCCTGGATCGGCGGCTATCCGGACATCACGGTCGATTGCAACCCGGCCAGTCCCAACTTCGGCGTTGTCTACGTCGCCTACAACTGGCTGGCGGACGCGGCCGCGGGACCGGGCCTGGCCGTGCTGGCTTCAGCCGACAAAGGGCGCAGCTGGCAGATCGTGCAGGTGCCGCGCGTCGGGCTGAGCGGCTATCACGCCGCCTGGCGCATCGACTATAGGGTGCGGACGGCGCCCGACGGATCGGCGTACGTTGCCTTCTGGGAAGCCGACATGCACTCATGGAACCACAACGATCCCTTCGCTTCGGGAGGGCTCGATAACGTGGGCCGGGTCGGATTCGCCGTGACCCACGTCCACTACAACCGCACCGCCCGCAAGCTCGCCGCGGATCCCGCGGTCTGGTCGCTCACGCTGGCCCACAACGTCTACACGGTGAATCAGACCCCGGCGTCGGGGACGGTGAACCTCCTCAGTCCCGATCCCAGATGGCAGATGGGCTTCGACATCGACCAGTCGACCGGGCGGCTGCTGCTGGCGGTGTCCGACTACGCCGCCACTGTCGCCGCGGGTCATGCCCACGGCGTCATCCGAGTCGGGCGTAGCGACGACGGCTCAAACTGGCAGTGGCTGACGATCTCGGCCTTGCCGACCGACGTGGGCCTGCAGCAATCGGGCTTCAAGCCGACACTGGCCGTGCGCAACGGCGTCGTCTTCGTGGGCTTCCACGGGCTGACCGATATCGAGAAGGGTGCGAGTCTCCGAGCCACCGTCGGCACTTACTACGCGGTCTCGTACAACGGCGGGGCCGCCTTCACAGCACCGACTCAGATCACGAAAGCGCGCTGGTACCCGAGCGTCCTCGCCGCTAACCCCAACGGACCCGGACTGCGCGAAAGGGCCGATTTCGGGCCTGACGGCATCGTCCGCTACGCCTACTCCGACGGCCGGCTTGGTTCCACATACCCGGGCCGCTCGGCGGTCTATGTCGCGCTCGTGGATCCCGGGCCTGTCGATCCTCGAACTCGCATCGTGGGGCCGCCGAACGCGAGGTGAGGCCCCAGAGGCGGCCTGAGTCGCGATATCGGCGATCTAAGCCTGGCGAAGCCCGATCGTGTTGCCGTCCGGGTCGTGGAACCAGGCGCCACGCGCGGGACCGATCTGGGCGATGTGGCCGGTGGTCTGCAGCGGTCCTTCGTCGTAGTCGATGAACTTGACGCCGCGCTTCTCGAGTCCCGCGACAACTCCCTCGATGTCGGTGACTTCGAAGTGGGCCAAGGTGTGATCGGTCGGCGCCGGCCCGCGCTTGAAGATGGAAAGTTGCGTGCCGCCGCCGCATCCGAAACGGATCGACGCCGAGTTCTCCCACAGCAACGTCAGCCCCAGTTGTTCCCTGTAGAAGCGCTTGGCGCGGTCGAGGTCGGTCACTGGGATAGTCGCCACAACCATCGAGCCTTGCAGCATTGGCCGGCCTCACGTCTAGCAGGGAGGGGTTTATGCTGCGACTGTAGCCCCTCGGCGAGGTGCCTGAATCCCCGTCGCGCGGTCCGGCTCGCCCTACGGGTCCGAGTGGCTTTTCGCGGACCGGGCCTCCGAATGTGCCGCTACAGCGACGGCAGCTCCTGCTCAAGCCCCGCGGCGGCCGCAAAGAGGTCGCCGCGGACGGCCAGCCGGTCGAGGATCGTGCGCATATTCCAGCGGTCGGGCCGCAGGTCCGGATCGTCCAGCTCGTCCCAGGCGATCGGGGCGGAAACCGCCGCGCCCTTCACCGGCCTGACCGAATACGGCGCGACCAGGGTCTTGTTCCAGGCGTTCTGGGTGTAGTCCAGCCGGGCGAGGCCGTTGCGCCGCGACTTCACCCACTCCCAGCTGACCAGTTGCAGCGTGGCGGCGGCGATCGTCCGTGACAATGCCGCGACCCAGTCACGAGTCTCGTCGAATCCGTAGACGGGCTTGATCGGAATCCAGACCTGGATGCCGCGCTGGCCGGTCAGCTTGGCGAAGCCACGCAGGCCGAGATGATCGAGCGCGGTTCCGTATAGACGCGCCAGGAGTAGCACCTCGCTCCACTCCGTCCGCTGGCCTGGGTCGATGTCCACGAGCGCCCACGTGGGCCGGTCGGGAGCGGCGATCGTGAAGGTCGACGGGTGGATGTCGATGGCCGCCTCGTTGGCCACCCATGCGAGCGTCGCCACGGAATCCGCGAGCAGGTACTCCGTCGAACCGGATTGTTCCGATGTCCAAGGCCAACACTCGACCCAATCCGGCGCGTGCCCGGGGACCTGTTTCTGCCAGAAGCCTTTGCGGTCGATGCCATCGGGGTAACGCTGCAACGTCAGAGCCCGGCCGTGAAGGTATGGCAGCAGGTACGGTGCGATCGAGACGTAGTAGCGGATCAGGTCGCGTTTGGTGATGCCATCGGCCGGCCAGAGCACCTTGTCCAGGTTCGACAGCTTCAGCTGCCGCCCTCCGACGGACCATGGGCCTCCCTTCCCCGGCAGCGAGTCGAGAGCTTCGAGCTCCGCCGGAGAGGCGCGATCTGGTTGAGAGGCCGCGACGCGCGGTTTGCCCGGTCGGTCCTTCGCGCGGTCCACCGCCGGCTCGACGACTTGTGTCGTCGCCTCGGCCGCTACCGCCTCGACGGCCACCTTTCTGGCCGCAGCCGCGTCCCGGGGGCGTTCCCGCTCGACGGCTCGCGGATCGGCGTCCGGGTCGAGACCCTTGTACGAAGGCGCGCGCAGGCTCCCGTCTGCCGTCCACTCGGCAAATTCGACGCGAGCGACGAGCTTCGGCTCAATCCAACGCGCACCTTTCTCGCGGGGGATCGGTTGGAATGCGGACTTGGTGCGGGCGAGTGGCGCCATCATCTCCATGAGGCGACGACGCTCGGCGGCGTCGAAGCCCGTGCCGACCTTGCCCGCCGGCTGAAGCACATCACCCTCGAACACGCCGACCATGAGCGCCCCCAAATCGTCCTGAGTTCCTTCGCGGGGCGTCCAACCGCCGATCACGACTTCCTGCTCGGAGCGCCGCTTGATCTTGAGCCAGGCCGGCGACCGCCGCCCGGGTTCGTACCGACTGCGCCGGAGCTTGGCCATGACGCCCTCGAGCCCTTGCTCGGCCACAGCGTCGTACATCGCCTCGCCGTCGCCTTCGATGTGCGTCGCGTACTGGACGAATCCGGAGTCGTGGAGAACGGATCGCAGCAGCGTCTTGCGCTCGTCCAGCGGCCGATCCACGATCAAATGGCCGTCGAGAAAGAGAAGGTCGAAGATCACATAGGCGAGCGTCGATGGACTTGCGGTCGAGTCCGATGCGCGTCGAGACGCTACTCTCTTGCGCGCCTGCAACAGGCCGAAGTCGGGCCGTCCGACGGCATTGAGAGCGACGACTTCGCCGTCGAGAATGGCCTCCCGGGCGTCGATCCAGATCGGCGGGCCGGCTAACTCCGGAAAGTACTCGGAGGCGTCGAGGCCGCGCCGAGTGAATAGGGCCACTCGTCCATCGCGGACGTGGGCCTGCACGCGGTAGCCGTCCCACTTGACCTCGAACAGCCAATCGGGATCGCTGAAAGGGCCGTCGGTGAGAGTGGCGGTCATCGGCTCGATAAAGCTAGGCATGGCAGTGACGGCGGTTCCGGCCAGGGTGCCGGCGGCGGCCGTCGGGGCGATACGCGCGGCGGCAACCGGCCCCAAGGCCCGTGGCTCGGACGTTACCGCGCTCTGAGCGAGACCCGCGGCCACTTCGTCGTTCGTCCGTCCCGTCTTGACCGATTTGGGGTAGCTCTCGGCGTCCCAGCCGGGAACCGCCCACTCGTCCCTCTTCTTGATGAGCAGCCAGGACTCGCGATCCGAAGCCCCCGCGCGACCGCCGCCCAGGCCCCGCGTCCGAACGATCGTGAACCGGCCGCGCAGCTTCTCGCCGCGCAGGACCAGTTTGAGCTCGCCGTCCCGCAACGCTTGTCCAGGGTCGTCCGTCAGTTCCGGGTCGAATGTCCCCCAATCCCAGACGATGACGTCGCCCCCGCCGTATTCCCCTGCGGGAATCGTGCCCTCGAAGTCGTAGTAGCCGATGGGGTGGTCCTCGACATGGAACGCACCCCTCTTGAGAGTCGGGTCGAGACTGGGCCCCTTCGGCACGGCCCAGCTCACCAGCAAGCCGTCGATCTGGAGGCGAAAGTCGTAGTGGAGCCGGCTCGCCCGGTGGCGCTGCACGACGAACCTGCGTTCGCCCGGGTCCGGCGGTGACGCGGCGCCGCTCGGCTCGGTCGTCCGAGCGAAGTCGCGCTTGCGCCGGTACTGCTCCAGGCTCACGTCATCAGTCGCCCAGGCAGGTTCCCACGTGTCGGGCGGCGAGGACCCACGAATGGTCGGGCGGCACCGGCTTGCGCTTACCGGCTACCAGCTCGAGCGGGACCGGCTCCGTGCCCTCACCGCGCGCCGCAACCATCACCCCGAAGACCCCGTCCCAGATCAGATCCGCGCCGGCGCATCCGAGCCGCGTTGCAAGCAATCGATCGGCCGCGGACGGCGTGCCGCCACGCTGCACGTAACCGAGGATGGTGACGCGAGATTCGAGCCCCGTGAGCGCCTCGAGTTGAGCAGCCAGCCGCATGGTGTTACCGGCATGGGCCGCCTCGAGGGCAGCCAGCGCCTGGCCTGCGGTCATGGCCTCTTCCGGGGTCGAAGCTGCCCGCTTTCGAGCCTCAGCTGCGGCATACGGGCCGGCCTCTTCGGTGTTCATCGCGCCTTCGGCTACCGCGACGATGCTGAAGTTGGACCCGCCTCGAACGCGGCGCCTGATCGCTTCGGCGATCGACTCGGCCGAGTACGGGATCTCCGGGATCAGGATCACGTCGGCGCCACCCGCAATGCCGGCTCCAAGGGTCAGCCAGCCGGCTCGATGACCCATGATCTCCACGACGATGATGCGATGATGGCTGTGCGCAGTGCTGTGCAGTCTGTCGATGGCGTCGGTCGCGATATCGAGGGCCGTGGCGAAGCCGAACGTGGCATCGGTGAGGACCAGGTCGTTGTCGATGGTCTTGGGCAGGGTGATGATGTTGAGACCCGCCCGGACGAGGCGCAATGCGTTCTTCGCGGTCCCGTCGCCGCCGAGGCAGACCAGAGCGTCGAGGTGGTGCTTCTCGTAGGTCCCGACAATCGTCGGGGTCATGTCCATAACCTCGCCGCCGACGAGCATCCGATGCGGTTTGTCGCGGCTCGTGCCCAGGATCGTGCCACCCAGGGTCAGGATGCCGGAGAGCCTGGCGTCGAGCCGGACTGAGCGGTCTTCGGCCAACCCTCGGAACCCGTCACGAAAGCCGACGACCTGCATGCCGTGATGGCCGATTGCAGCCTTACCGATGCCCCGAATCGCGGCGTTCAGTCCGGGGCTGTCGCCGCCGGCGGTGAGGATGCCGATGCGCTTGGGACGGGCCATATTCTCCGCTCCGCTGTGCTGGGTCGCCGGGCGCCCAGGCGTCGGGTCGGGCATGCGGGTCGCCCGCGTGAAGGAGCATACGTCGGGTTTGGCGGGCGGGCTACGGCGCGCGTGGCAAGGTGGCCCTCACCCGGCCGCATTTCGACGCCGGCCCCGACTCGCCGTTCGAGGCTTTTGAAGCCGAGGCCGGCCAGCATCCGGTACTCCCGATCGGGCCTAGACGACGGGACGGGCCGCAGCCACTGCTGCCGGCGGGTTCGGATCGCCGGACATGAACCAGGTCCGGAACCATACCGGGAACCGCCCGCCGAGCAGACCATCGAGGCCGAAGTAGTTGCCCGCTCCCATCCCGGCAAGGGCCAGCAGCACGACCCCGTATGTCGCGTGTTCCTCGACGATGCCATTCGTGAACGCCCAGCCGGCGAGGAAGAAGAAGGCCATCATCAGCGCGCCCATGACGCCGGCGAAACGAGTCACGATGCCCAGCACCAGGGCCACGCCGATGCACACTTCGCCGGTGACGACGAGATTGTTCACGATCGTCATCGCGGTGGCATTTCCGGCCAGGGAAACCCAGAAGTCGTGAGTGGGATTGTAAATCGCCTTCGGGTCCGGCGTGCCGGTCACGAAAGGCCAGCCGAGGGATCCGTTCGTGGCGAATTTGAGGAAGCCCTGGGCCGTCCAGTTGCCCGGCGCGCCGTCGTTGAAGAGCTTACCGACCCCGGCCCACACGAAGATGACACCCACGACGACCCGAAGCAACGCGGCTCCAAGGCGGCTGATGGGCGAGTAGATGTACACGAGCCACACTCCCTACCTACACGGGCGGTGATCCCGCACCGAATTGCTCTCACTGTAGGAGAGGCGTTCCTCGATCCGGCCATCGTCCCCCCTGGCGGTTCAATCCAGCCCGGCGGCCGCTGGTTCAGCCAGCGCCGCGGCCGGGACAGCTTGGCTAACCCTGCGGTTGAGGGTCGCGCGGCTTCAGGTGGAACGAGGCGCCGTAAACCTCGCCGGTGCCCGGGTCGATCCGAGGCGCGGCGGTCATGCGCCACGTCTCGCCTGCAAGGCGAACCCAGCGGGCAAGCGGGCGACCCTGGCGCAGGACAGCATCGAGGAGCGTGAAGCCCGTCCGCGACAGCCCGAGCATCCCCTCACGAGCCGGCAGGCCGACCGACCCATCGCCGAAGACACGCTTGAAGGCGGGATTGCCGTAAACCACGATCAGCCCCGGGCCGTGGCACATGCCGGCCGGGTTCGTGGCCGGCCCGTCCGGCGCTTGATCGAGCTGCGGCGCCGGATCATTCGACGGATCGAGGGTCACGCTTCCCCGTCCAGCACGGCCCGGACCTTGTGGGCCAGTCGATCGGGCGTGAAGGGCTTGGGCAGAAACGCAATCGGCGACCCGTCTGCATCTCGGAAAGCTTCCGGACCGTCGGCGTGGCCGGATGTCAGCAGTATCTTGGCGTCCGGTCGGAGCTTTCTCAGCCGCGAGGCCAGCTCCGGTCCTTGCATGCCGGGCATGATCACGTCGCTCACGACGAGTGCGATCCCGTGCTCGGTGGCCGCGATGCGGAGCGCCTCGGCCGCGTCCGCGGCTTCGAGAACCATGTATCCGTTGGACCTGAGTCCAAGCACCGCGAGACGGCGCACGCTCGGCTCGTCTTCCACTACCAGGACCGTCTCCGTGCCCCTGGCCGGCGGCTGGGGGGCTGGGGCAACGGACGCGCTCCCGGGCCGGCCCGCCACCTGCGGCAGCAGGATCGAGACCGTTGTGCCCTGGCCGACCTCGCTGTGGATCCAGATGTGGCCGCCGCTCTGCTTGACGATGCCGTGGCATGTGGCCAGTCCCAGGCCCGTCCCGCTGCCCTGCGGCTTCGTCGTGAAGAACGGCTCGTACAGGTGCGACAGCACCTCGTCGCTCATGCCGGTGCCGGTGTCGGTGACGGCCAGGGTCACGTACCGCCCCGCCGCGATCTCCGGCCGCGTTGTGGCGTATTCCTCGCCGATTACCTCGTTGGATATCTCGATGACCAGGTGGCCGCCCTCGGGCATGGCATCACGGGCGTTGACGCTGAGGTTCACCAGGACCTGCTGGAGCTGGCCCGGATCCGCCTCCACGAGGCCGAGATCGTCGTCGCACACCGAAGTGATCTGGATGTCCTCGCCCAACAGACGTCGCAGCATCTCGAGCGAGCCATCGACGACGGCGCTCAGATCGAGCGCGACCGGTTCGATGATCTGCCGCCGGGCGAACGAGAGCAACTGACGGGTGAGCCGGGCAGCGCCTTCGGCGGCCTTGGTGATCTCGTCGATGTCCGCGCGCGCCGGATGCCCCGGTTCGAGGTCGAGCAGGGCAAGCTCGGCGTTGCCCAGGATCGCGGTCAACAGGTTGTTGAAGTCGTGGGCGACGCCGCCGGCGAGCCGGCCGATGCTCTGCAGCTTCGAGGCCTGCAAGAGTTGTTCCTGCAGGGCGCGGCGCTCCGTCACGTCCTGGATCAGCCCGTCGTAACCGATCAGAGCTCCGTCGTGGTCGTACTGTGGCACCGGCGTGGATCGAACCCATCTCACGCCGCCATCCTTGCGCACGATCCTGTACTCGACTGCCCGCATCCGAGTATTCGACTCCACCTCGCGGGCTTGCTCGAGGACCACCGCGCGATCGTCCAGAAGGACGGTGTCGAGCCACAGGCCGGCGTCGGCATCGAAGTCGGCGGAGGTATACCCGGTGATCGCCACGCACCCTGGGCCATGCCGCGTATTGACGACATCGCCGCCGCTCAGCTCGACGTGGAAGACGTAGTCGGTGATCGTCTCAGTGATCCGGCGGTACCGCTCTTCGCTCTCAGCCAACGCCGCGGTGCGATGGGCGACCCGCTCCTCCAGATCGGAACGCGCTGCCTCCAGCATCTCGTGCAGGACCGCGTTTTCGATGGAGATTGCCGACTGGCTTGCCATCGCCGAAAGGAGGTCCACGTCCGGCTGTTCGAATTCGCGGCCTCCGGGTTTGTTAGTGGCCACGATCACGCCCATCGACCGATCGCGGTAGACGATCGGCGCAACCATCATCGGACCATGGCCCCGTTCCTTTCGCCGTTTGTGGATGTGATCCGGCTCGCGCGGATCCCTGACCCCGCCGGGCGAGAGGGCGACTACGCGCTCGCGAAGAACCCACCCCGACAGCCCTTCCATGAGCTCCTCAAAGCTCAAATCGACGGTGTGTGCGCCTCCCGGGCCGGCTCGGTACTTGCCTGTGACCAGCTTCCGTCCCATGTCGAGGGCGAAGAGGCTTACCTGCTCTGCGCCCAGGGCCCCGGCCACGGCATCGACGACCCGTTGGAGCAACGCCTCCACGGTTTCCGCGACGACGAGCGAGCTGGCGACGCTGTAGAGGGCCTCCGACTTCGACAGCTCGGCTTGGGTCGCCAGGAGCGCCTGCCGGTATCTGGACTCGGAGGCTCGCAGGGCGTACTCCGCGCGTTCCTGGGCGGCCAACGCCGCCACGTACTCTTCGCTGCGAGATCCGTCTACCGAGGCATGGCCGTTGCCGGGGACCGCCTTCGGATCCTGCCTTCTACCCATCCACACCTCGGGCGGCTCGGTACCGCCCGCACCCTCCGCTGCCAAACGCGCGGCCCAACCGGCACCGGGCGAGCAACTCCAGGATTGTACGCGCAACGCTGCCATCCGCCCGCGAGAAATTGGCGCGGCCGGGATCGTGCCTTCCAAACCGACCGTTGCGGACACAGAAACGCGGCGGCCCGGGCGG
>Ga0182019_10000376_pt1 | contig 22106 bp, 18 predicted proteins | sample 812E2MmetaG_FD_120483 | JGI IMG/M metagenome (GOLD analysis project Ga0182019, IMG submission 120483) | Permafrost microbial communities from Stordalen Mire, Sweden - 812E2M metaG | ecosystem: Environmental > Terrestrial > Soil > Wetlands > Permafrost | place: Sweden: Stordalen | collected...
AACCTGTAAAAGAGCGACGGAAAATCATTTAAACAACGAGATATTCCGTCGCTTTTTATTTTGACATAAAAAAAATTACATCAAATGCTTGACGATTAAATTCGATAGTAATAGTTTAAAAAAGTAATTTAATTTATTCTATAGCTTATAATTCGGAATTTTTATGCATCGTTTGGGAATTAATATCGGTTCATCCAGTGTTAAAGTTGTTTTGCTCGACGCAGATAAAATTTTATGGAGCGAAGCGGAACCTCATGAGGGTAATTTTATTCACACTCTGGAGAAAATTTTATCTAATCACAAAATTCCAAAGGATATTAAAACGCTGGCCACCGGTACGGAAGGCCGGCATCTTCTAAACATCAACAGCATCATTGAACCTCTTTGTATCGAAGAGGCTATCCGGCACCTGGATTATAAGGTTGACGCTTTGGTTTCATTAGGCGGCGAAGATCTTGTTGTTTATACTTTAGATGAGAATCAAAAGATAATAACCAACTTTTCCGGAAATAAATGCGCGTCGGGCACCGGCGAATTCTTCAAGCAGCAGCTGGCCCGTATGAATATGAATCTCGATGATATCAAATCCATTTCTGAAGAAAGCCACGTACTGAATCTTTCTTCGCGCTGTTCCGTTTTTATGAAAAGTGACTGTACTCACCGCCTAAATAAGGGAGAAGCCAACAGGGGTGACATTGTCCTATCATTGAGCGACGTCATGGCCACCAAAGTTGTTGATTTCATCAAAAAAGCAAAGATAATAAAAAATAAAGTGCTTCTTGTCGGAGGAGTAACGCAAAATCAACACTTCCTGCGCTTCATCCGGGAGCGGATGCCGGAAAATGAATTCATCGTTTCCGATCAGGCTACTTATTTTGAAGCATACGGGGCGGCGCTTCTGGCTGGAAAATCAGGAAGCGAACTGCCCGCGCTTACAAATCTTTTCAAGAAAAACATGGTTCAATTTAAAAGATTTAAAAGCCTGAAGACGGCCGAAAACAAAGTAACCTATCTGCCCTCTCAAAAGACAAAAGTTGTGGCGGGAAAAGAATACATTCTTGGCGTTGACGGCGGATCAACCACAACCAAAGCCTGCCTGATTGACATCGAGACCAATGAAGTTACGGCATCCTTCTATGGACGAACGCACGGCGACCCGATCAAGTCGCTGAAAAATTGCTTTGAGGAGATGCAAAAACAAATCCAGGAAGATACGGACAATGGTGAAATCAGTATAACACTGGCCGCGACAACAGGATCATCGCGGGAATTGCTGGGCGTGTTCCTGGAAACGCCGGCCGTCTATAATGAGATCATCGCTCATTCTGTGGGTACTACTTTTTATAACAAAGATATTGATACCATATTCGAAATCGGCGGACAGGATGCCAAATATGTTTTCCTTAAAAATAAAGTTCCCATAGATTACGCCATGAATGAAGCCTGTTCCGCCGGAACAGGTTCATTTCTGGAAGAATCGGCTCAGGGCGATTTAAATATACCCAATGCCTGGGAAATCGGCGATATCGCGCTCGGGGCCAATGAGCCGCTGAAGTTCGGCGAACATTGTTCCGCTTTCATCAATTCAGATGTACGAAAAGCTATTCAACAGGGTGCTCATCGAGAAGATATTACAGCGGGAATAGTTACCTCTATCGTTTCCAATTATCTTAATCGTGTTGTCGGTAACCGCACCCTGGGTAAAAATATTGTTTTGCAGGGAGGTGTAGCCAAGAATAAGGCCGTTCCCCTCGCCTTCGCGATGCTTCTGGACAGAAATATTCTGGTGCCGCCTGATCCGGAACTGATGGGATGCTTCGGAGTCGGCATTCTGGCCAAACAAAAGTTGGAAGAAGGATTCCTGACCAAATCCTGTTACAAAATTGAAGATATTTTGACTACCGAAATTATTTACGAAAAGGAATTTCAATGCAAAGCCTGCGATAATTTCTGTCCGATCCGTGTTCTCAATGTAAATGGCACTAAATATATGTTCGGCGGCCGTTGTAATAAATACGCCAATATCAGGAAGAAAAAAGTTTTCAACGAGAAAGAAGTTTTTGATTATATTGAGATGCGTAACGACATTCTGTTTAAGGAATGCGCTCCCAATCCCGATGATCTCGTCAGGAAAAAAGATTTTATTGTCGGCATTCCCCGCTGTTTTTCCATTTATACGCTCTGGCCGCTTTATTCCTGGTTTTTCCATAGACTGGGAGTGGAGACTGCTCTCTCCAGTGATATTTCCCATGATGGTACGGCCCGGGTGGAAAGCAATTATTGCTTCCCCGCGGAAATCGCCCATGGCGCGGTTCAGGATATCTTTAACCGGAAAACAGATTATATTTTTCTGCCGCATTTCCGGGACATGGACAGTTATGAAGAAAATGCTCCGGCCAGTTTCTGCCCCATCACGCAAAGCCTTCCCTATTATATTAAGAAAGCTTTTCCGGAGATTCCGGACGAAAAATATTTAGCGCCGGTCGTCAGCTTTATGTATGGAACGGATAAGGCCGCCGAACCATTTATTGCGATGGCCGCCGGACTCGGTTTCAACGAAAATGAAGCCAAAGAGGCCTTCGCCTTCGCCTATGAAAAACAAATGGAATGCTTTAACAAATTTTCCGAACTGGGCAAAAAAGCAATAGAAAATGCCCGTCAAGCTAAGCGACCGGTCATCGCCATTCTGGGGCGGCCGTATAACTCCTTTACGCCTGATGCCAACATGGGCATACCGCGAAAATACACGTCCGGCGGCTATACGGTTATTCCTTTCGACATTCTTCCCTTTGAAGACCAGGGCATCTATCCCAACATGTACTGGTATTACGGCCAGCAGGACATGAAAGCGGCAACGCTTATTAAAAACGAGGACAGTATCTTTATAACGTATATATCCAATTTTTCCTGCGCGCCGGATTCCTTCATGCTGCACTATTTGAAATGGATTATGGGCATCAAACCTTTCCTGATTCTGGAGTTGGATTCCCATACGGCTGACGCCGGAGTTGATACCCGTATTGAAGCATTTCTGGATATCATCGAAGGTTATCGCTCTAAGCTCACCGACATCCGGGAAGAAAGATACGATAACGGTCTGCGTTTCATCAACAAGCCGGACGAAGAGATTCATATTAAGAATAGTATAACCGGTGAAAAGATACCCATAAAAAACAACCCCCGGGTAAAGTTGCTCTTGTCCAATATGGGCCGGTTGTCGGCGGAATTGGTCGGCGCAGCAATTCGCGGTCTGGGCATTAACGCGCATACGATGCCCGTGCCGGACATATACACACTGCAAATGGCGCGTAATCACGCCTCCGGCAAAGAATGTCTGCCCTCTCATCTCGTTTTGGGCAGCACTCTTAAATATTTATCTTCGGAAGAATATCGCAAGGATGAAATTTATATTCTGTTTGTGCCCACTACGACCGGACCCTGTAGAACCGGCCAGTATTTTGTTTTCTTTGAAAATCTTTTCAAAGATCTGCGTATGGAAAACGTTGTAGTGATTACAATGGACTCTGATAATTCCTATAACGAATTAGGATCGCAATTTTCCAAATATGCCTGGTGGTCAATTCTCATCGGCGATTATATGAAAGATATAGAAACATCTCTTAGAACCTGCGCTAAGGATCCTCAAAAGGCAATGGCCGAATACAATAAAATCTGGCAGAAAATGATCACTGTTGCCGAAAAAGATGTTACTAAAATGCTTCCCGTTTTAAGAGAAATATCCGCTGATATTGCCAAAATACCATTAAAGAAAAAAATAGAAAAATGTCCTAAGGTATTGATTGTTGGTGAAATATACGTGCGCCGTGATGATTTTGCCGTAGATGAATTGATCCAGCATTTCAGTCGTCGCGGAATTATCGGCAAGGTATCGGGGGTTTCCGAATGGGTTTACTATTGCGACTTTGTCCGGTATTATGAACTCAAAAAAAGGCTGAATTTACTTCCCTGGTATCGCCGCCTGCTGGCCAGAGAGTTTATGGATATAATAAACTGGAATATCGAACACTTTTACAAGAGTAATGTGGAAAAAAATATTCACAGGACACTTGCGTCCACAGAATTGATTCCTGATTCGCCTCATAATATGCAGGAGATAATCAAAAATACCGAAAAACATTTTGTAAGTCAGGAGCTTTATTCCGAAATAAGCATCTCCAGCGGTGTTGCCGCCACCGCCATGATGGATGGATACTCAGGAATCGTTAACATTTCTCCTTTTGCCTGTTTAATCGGACGGGTCATTGAAGGAGTGCTTACTCCCTGGGCCAGAGAACGCAAATATCCGATGATCTCCATCGAAATTGACGGGAATCTTCTGCCTCCTAATGTCATCAATAAACTGGAAATATTTATGCTCAATGTGTCGAGGTTCGGAGACGACAAGGACAAAAGCAAAACACGTCAGCAATCACGGGTATGATACCCTCCGCTTCGCGGGATTGTTTTCAATCCCGATAAATTGGGATTGGATAATTCGACTTGCAAATTTCACTACACTGCAATTGTGAAATTTGAGTCTCATTACAACTAGCCAATTTCGATGCGCCTATAGTGACCCCACGGTGCCCTTCAGGGTATTTAGGTTATTCGCTTTCGTAATTGGAGTTTCAACAATAAGGACCTTGTATTTGTATGAAAAAGGATATAACTGGAATAATTCTGGCCGGCGGCAAAAATTCCCGCATGCAGAATGAGCCGAAAGCGTTTTTAAAAATAAACGGTGTTCGCCTGATTGATAATATATTATCGGTTTATCAAAAAATATTTTCTGAAATAATTATTGTTACCAACTCCCCTCTTTCCTATACTGAATTTCCCGATACGGTCGTTGTGACCGATATTTATAAGGGAAAAGGTTCTCTGGGGGGAATTTATAGCGGCTTATTCTACGCCAGATACGACCATTCTTTTGTTGCCGCCTGCGATATGCCTTTCTTAAACGAAGAGTTTATTCTTTATATGATTAATCAGAAGGACAAATATGACATTGTAGTTCCCGAACTCTCCTCTGGAGTTCAACCATTACATGCGATTTATTCCCGTAATTGTCTTTCCCATATGAAAAAATTGCTTATCGCGGACAAACTCAAGATTACCGGTTTTTATAAAGAAGTGCGAACGCTCGGCATTCCCGAAGAAAAGATAAATAAATTCGATCAAGACGGACGTTTTTTTCTCAATATCAACACGCCGGAAGATCTAAAATCTCATCAATGATTAATGGTTATTCATGCAATGGCGTAGGTTGAACCCACTTATTATTTTCTCCGCTGTAATACCATTTATCGGGAAAGCCGCGACGGCGGACAAACACAGGATCATCCGCCCAGCGTAAAAGTTGCTTATAGGCATTATGAATTTTTCTGAAATTTGCCGCCTGGCCGCCCAGATCAGGATGATGAATTTTTACCTGTTGCCGGTAAGCGTTTTTTATAATTTTGCTCAACTCATGAGAATGAAGATCGGCTTTATTTATTTCCAGATAATTCAGAAATTCCATTTTTACAGTGGGGATTTTTATCAATTTTGGACGCTGTGATCCATCCACGATAGCATGACGTGTTGCCAGTTTCAAAACATGCTGAGATGCGAGATAATTCCTGTTGGTGCGTTTCGATTCAGCCCACCATGCCTCGCCCAAGTTATTGGTCATTACATTAAAATCGGCTGCCGGATTACTGCCGTCTTTACGCCTGCCGATATAACGGAATATCTCTTTTTTATCACGAGGAACGATATCCAGAACAATTATCGTGTCTGAAAAATAAAAAGTCGCATAACGGGTATTTAAAGTTTGCAGTAAACCACCCTTCATATTGAGTTTCTGGCGAAGATTCTGGCGGCATTTTACAGAACAATAGCGGCGTTTGTTAATATTTTCCGTTGCGCCGCAGGAAAGGCAGAAATTGCGATTCTTTTTATTGGTGAAATTACTATTTACAAGCATTTTATAATGAAAGAAGCCTGTCCACATAAAAATTGAACAGGCTTTTTGTCTGTCCCCTAAAAATATTATAGTGAAACTCCAATTGCGAAAGCGAATAACCTAAATACCCTGAAGGGCACCGTGGGGTCACTATAGGCGCATCGAAATTGGCTAGTTGTAATGAGACTCAAATTTCACAATTGCAGCGTAGTGAAATTTGCAAGTCGAATTATCCAATAGACTTTGACTATTGGAAACTATCCCGCAAAGCGGAGGGTATGAACACCTAAATCAATCTTTGGATTTCATACCTGTGGCTTTGCCGCGGCCAGATAACCCTTCGCCAGCGCTTTGTTCACATGCAGAACGCCTTTATTCATATCCCTTAAAGGGTATTCGGCTGTGATCAGAGGTAGAGCATCAGCGTCAGCCTGTGTTTTAACAACCACTCCCGCCGGCACATAGCGACCGTCGGCAATTTTAACGCCCATTAAAATAACACCCGGTTCGATAACGCAGTTTTTTCCGACAAAGGATTTAAAAACCATCACTTTCATGCCGACAAATGTGTCATCCATTACGACCGCCGGTCCATGAATCTGAACCTGATGCGCCAGGGACACACGGTTGCCTACATAAACAGCATATTTTTTACCTTCGACTTCCATCAGGTTTTTATCTACGGGTTTGCCATCCAGTTCTGTCTCCAGCGCATGGATGACCACGCCATCCTGAACATTGGTTTCATTTCCGACAAAAAGCGGCTGGCCTTCGTCGCCGCGCACACAGGCGGTGGGCGCCACCATGACGTTATTCCCAAGAATGACGTTGCCGATAACCGCTGCCAGCGGATGCACAAAAGTTCCTGAGCCAATTACCGGCTCCGATACTTTCGCGCTGAAATCTGTTTTTACATTTTTTTCAATCATTTTTTCCTCCGTTTCCTATGCTTTAATAAAAATTAAATATTTAAAGATTTATTTTTTGTTTTTCAATTTTTAGCAATTCCAGCCATACCTTTTTTACTTTCTTTTCGGTTTCAGCAATACTTCCCTTATTATCAATAACCATATCCGCCAGTGCGATTTTTTCATCAATAGGCATCTGGCTGTTCAATCTTTTGCGCGCTTCTTCCCTGCTGATATGGTTTCGTGCCATCAAGCGGCGAATCTGCTCTTCCGGCTCGATAAACACCAGCAATGTCAGATCAAAAAGATGCTGCATGTTCCCTTCGAACAAAAGAGGAATATCGGATAAAATGACGGCGTGTTTATCTTTTCTGCTGATTTTCTCCAGGCGGGCATCCCATTCCTGAAAAACCAAAGGATGAACAATTTTATTGAGCAGTTTCAGTTTTTTTTTGTCCGTAAATACAATATTGCCCAGTTTAAAGCGATCTATCTTCCCATCCTCGCGAAGGATTTCTCTGCCGAATTTTTTGACGACCTCCTTCCATGCAGGTTTTTCCGGTTCCTGTACTTCATGAGCCAGCCTGTCAAAATCAATCAGATAGGCGCCATCGTTGACGAACATCTTCGCCACGGTTGATTTTCCGCAGGCAATGCCTCCTGTCAATCCAACATTCAACATAATTTACTTCGTATTGAGTTCATAGATAATACGCAGGCCGTCCAGTGTCAGCATATTTTCGATTTTTTCAATCGTTTTTGTCTCCGGCGCAATAATGTTCGCCAAACCTCCTGTGGCAATTACCAGCGGATTGGTTTTTACTTCCGTTTTCATTCTTGTAACAATGCCATCCACCAGTCCTGCGTAACCGAACATAATCCCCGCCTGGATGGCGCTGACGGTATCTTTTGTTATGACTGTTTTCGGTTTGCTGAATTCAACACGCGGTAATTTTGAAGCTCTTTCAAAAAGCGCCTCGATGGAAATCACAATACCGGGGGCAATACAGCCGCCCATATACTCGCCTTTGGGAGAAACATAATCAAAGGTTGTCGCTGTGCCGAAATCAACAATAATTGCTTCCTTGCGATACTTGCTGTATGCCGCGACAGCGTTGACAATCCGGTCGGCTCCTACTTCCTTGGGATTATCGTAAAAAATAGGCATTCCTGTTTTAATTCCCGGTCCTACAATCAGCGGTTTAAGGTTAAAATATTTGATGCAGAGAGGTTCCAGAATATTGAGCATGGGCGGCACGACACAGGAAATAATGATGGCCGTGACCGCTTTAATCTCCTTGGCTTTCATTCTGCTGGATTGGTATAAATTATAAATCAGAACGCCGTATTCATCAATGGTATGATCAATTTCCGTCCGGATGCGCCAATCATGAAGCAAATTCTCCTCATCAAAAAGCCCCAGAACCGTATTCGTATTGCCGACATCAATGACTAAAAGCATAACTATCACCTCTTTATTGTAGCATCTCCCGCTAAGACCCTGATTTCTTTATTTCCCGCCGTCAAAAGAATCAGGGAACCATCCTCATCAAGTCCTGTAGCCGTTCCGCTGATCGTTTCATCCTTATAAACCACCTGGACCGTCCGACCGATCATCGGTGTCAGTTCCAGCCATTTTTCTTTAACCGGGCCGAACTCATTTTGCAGTAGCTGTTTATACCATTTTTCGAGATTTTCATAGAGGCTAATTATCAATTCCAGGCGTGAAATTTCCCTGCCGGTTTCGATCGCCAGGGAAGTGGCTGAATCGCGAATTTCTTCAGAAAATTGATTGTGGGCCATATTTACATTAATGCCGATTCCCAACACAAGAAAATCAATTCCTTTTGGGGTTATCTTTACCTGAGAAAGAATGCCGCACACTTTTTTACTATTCAAGAGGACATCATTAGGCCATTTCACTTTAATCTTGCCGGGAGAGTATTTATCAAGAACTTCGGCGACGGCAACACCGGCCAATATGGGAATCCGGGAAGATTCGGATGTCGTGATTTGCGGCCTTAAGATAACAGATGTATAAATATTTGCGCCGGAAGGCGAATGCCATGATCTTTGCAACCGTCCTTTTCCTTTGTTTTGGCTGTCGGCGATAACAACCGTGCCCTCCTGCGCGCCGGTAATTCCTAAAGAAAAGGCATCATCATTAGTTGATCCTGTTTCAGGATAATAATGAATTTTATGACCGAAGAATTTTCCGGTAAAATTATTTTCCAGTATTTCTTTATTCCAGTCCATAGAGGTAAAGCCCGGCAATGATAATTGAGCCGGTAATTTTATTGAATTGTTAACAGGCGGTAATTTTTAATGAGATATCAGCTGCGCGGACGGAATGAGTAAGTTCTCCCACGGAAATGAAATCCACTCCAGTTGCCGCTATAGAGGCCACATTCTGCAGATTAACATTTCCGGATGCTTCCAAAAGAGCGCGTCCGGCCACAAAATCAACGGCTTTCTTCATGGCCGGAATACTCATATTATCCAGCATAATTATTTCCACGTCGCAATGAAGAGCCTCTTTTACTTCGCTTAAATTCTCGGTTTCAACCTCAATTGCCATGGCCCGTGACAAATGTTTTCTTTGCGCCATAACGGCGGCGGTTATACCGCCGGCGGCCTGAATATGATTGTCCTTGATAAGCACCCCATCATACAAACCGATACGGTGATTAGAGGCGCCCCCGATGCACACGGCCATCTTATCTAAAATCCGCAATCCCGGAACTGTCTTGCGCGTATCAAGAATGATTGTTTTTGTGCCGGCCACAGCTTTAACATATTTCGCCGTCTGCGTGGCAATGCCGCACATGCGTTGAAAAAGATTCAGCGACACTCGTTCGGCCTGTAAAATACCGGCTAAACTTCCGGAAACTTCGGCAATCACGTCGCCTTTTTTCGCCCGGCATCCATCTTTCATTAATTTCTTAACCCTGATATTTTTATCGAGACATTTAAAGGTTGCTTCAAAGATATATAATCCGGCTATGATAAAATCATCTTTGGCGATAGCCAGCGCGCTTCCCTTCTTTCTGCTGCGGACAGTCGCCTGCGTGGTAATATCGCCTTTGCCAATATCTTCATGAAGAGCTTCGTGAATGATTTTTAATATTCTTCTTTCCATCACCCGGAAAGTCCTTTTAATTTCTTTAACGCGCCCTCCAGAGTGGCGAACTTTTTCTTTAATTCCTTTAATTTATCTTCTTCCTTCTGAATAATTTCCGGCGCTGCTTTAGCGCGGAAGTCGCGGTTGGCAAGTTTTTTCGAGCACTGCTCCAGATCCTTGGATATTTTGCCCAGTTCTTTTTCCAGTCTGGCTTTTTCTCCGGAAATATCCACAATACCGGACAGGGGAACGAAAATTTTTATAGAGCCGATTACAGCCGTTGCCACTCCCTTGGGTTCGACCATATTAATATCCACTGTCAGAGATTCGAGATTGGCCAGATTTAAGATGTAATCTTTGTCCGTTCCGATCATTTTTCTATCTTGTTCGTCGGCCGCGGAAATAAAGACATTCAGTTTTTGTGACGGCGCGATCCGCATTTCACCGCGGATATTGCGAACGGAGGTGATTATTTCCATAATCAACTCCATTTCTTTTTCCGCCGTGTCATTTTGCCATTCTTCTTTAACAACAGGGAAATTACTGACCATGATCGAATGTTCATCGTTACCCTTTAAAACCTGCCAGAGTTCTTCCGTCAAAAAAGGCATGAAGGGATGCAGGAGCTGCAGCATGGTCTGAAATACATCAGACAAAGTTTTCTGGGCCGCCTTTCTTTTTTCCGGAGTCCCCTTGCCGTAAAAAACCGGCTTGCTTAATTCCAGATACCAGTCACACAATTCGTGCCATACGAAGCGATAAGCGGCGGCGGCGGCATCATTGAAACGATACTCATCCAGACTTAAAGTGATTTCTTCAATTGCTTTATTTAACCTGGCCTTTATCCACTTATCCGGCAGTGCATCAGTAACATTAAGCGATGCTGTTTCATCAAAATCTTCCAGATTGCTGAAGGTCAATTTTGAGGCGTTCCAGATTTTATTGACAAAAAATTTATAGCCCTCGATGCGTTCCGGCGACAGGCGCACGTCGCGTCCCTGCGCGGTGTAGGCGGCCAGCGTGAAACGAAAAGCATCCGTGCCGTATTGATCGATCATCAAGAGAGGATCAATACTGTTGCCCTTGGATTTGCTCATTTTCTCGCCCTTTTCATCCCGCACAAGAGCATGTAGATAAACATGCTTAAAGGGAACATCCTTCATGACATAAATTCCCATCATCATCATGCGGGCTACCCAGAAAAAGAGAATATCGAAACCGGTAATTAATAATGACGTCGGATAGAATGTTTTCAGCGCCGCTGTTTTATTCGGCCATCCCAGCGTGGAAAAAGGCCAGAGCGCGGAACTGAACCAGGTGTCGAGAACATCTTCATCCTGCTTCAGAGATGTGCCGCCGCAAGCGGGACATTTGTCGGGATCAACCGTGGCGACAATCACTTTTTTGCAATTGTCGCAATACCACACGGGAATGCGGTGTCCCCACCACAACTGCCGAGAAATGCACCAGTCACGGATATTGTTCATCCAGTCAAAATAAGTCGCCTCCCATGTCTTGGGAATAATCTTTGTCTTGCCCTTGACCACAGCCGCAATTGCCTGCTTGGCCAGTGGTTTTATTTTGACAAACCATTGTTTGGAAACCATCGGTTCAATATCGGTTTTACAGCGGTAACACTGGCCGACATTATGAGCGTAAGGTTCGGTGCCAACCATATAGCCGCCCTTTTCCAAATCGGCAATAATGTTTTTGCGGGCTTCGTAGCGATCCTGCCCTTTATATGCGCCCCCACTTTCATTGATGATTCCTTTGCCATCGATGATTGTAATGATTTCCAGATTATGACGTTGAGCCATGGCAAAGTCATTGGGATCGGAAGCGGGCGTAATCTTTACGGCACCGGAGCCGAAATCCATGGTTACATAATCATCGGCAATAATCGGTATTTTCTTATTCATCAAAGGCAAAATGACATATTTGCCGACCTTATCCGTGTACCTTTTATCGTTGGGATTGACGGCCACGGCAGTATCGCCCAGCATTGTTTCCGGCCTGGTTGTGGCTACTACGATTTCTCCGCTGCCGTCGGCGAAGGGATAACGGATATTCCACAGGAAACTTTGATCCTGTTTGAATTCCACTTCCAGATCGGAAATAGCGGTGTTACAACGAGGGCACCAGTTAACAATGTAGTCACCCTGATAAATCATGTCTTCATTGTAGAGACGGACAAAAACTTCGCGTACGGCGTGGGACAAGCCCTTATCCATTGTGAAACGTTCTCTTTCCCAATCGCAGGAACAGCCGAGCCTTTTAAGCTGATTGATAATGACGCCGCCGTATTTTTCCCTCCAGTCCCAGACACGGGCAATAAATTTTTCGCGTCCCAGATCATGTCGGGATGTTCCTTCTTTCAGCAATTGCTGTTCCACCACGTTTTGCGTGGCAATGCCCGCGTGATCCGTGCCGGGCATCCAGAGAGCATTATAGCCCTGCATTCTTTTGAATCGTATAATAATATCCTGCAAAGTGTTATTCAAGGCGTGTCCCATGTGCAGTATACCGGTAACATTCGGGGGTGGTATAACGATGGAAAAAGCCGGTGCATCACTTTTGTCCTGAGCGTGAAATAATTTATTCTTTAACCAGTAATCGTATAATCTTTTTTCGGCAGCGGCCGGTTCAAAAGCCTTGCCTAATTCTCTTTTTGCCATTTGATACTTACTCTCCTGTTTCAGTCTAAAAAATTACGGGTATATTACCCTTCGCATATATTTTCCTACTTAGATTCCCACTATCCCACTCCGCTTCGCTTCGGGGATAATTTCCAATCCCGATAGGATTGGATAGTTCGACTAACTCTTCAAACCTATAGTGACCTTTAGGTTATTCGTTACACTCGTTTTCAGAGAGTCTCACTACGTCCAACAAGTTTCAGTGCGCTTCGCTTCTGAAACTTGGGACTTACTAAAAAAGGGCTTGCGCCCTGTTCAATAAAAAATATTTCACCTCTGATTTTCATCAATTCATTTTAAATTCATCTTTGAGCTTGCGAATAATCAAAAGAGCCTCCACACCGGACAATGGTTTAAGCGGGGCGAATTCTTTTGTTTTGGCATCCTTTGCTTCCATGATTCCCTTTGAGGTAACGGATATGATGGCGTTGAAATAAGGTATGTCCGCGGGCACATCGGGAAATAATGATTTGGAATTAACATATCTGGCGGCTAAATCCTTCTCGCCGGTCAGTTTGATCAATATATCTTCCAGCATGATGGCATATTCACCGCGGGAAAGAATTTCACCGGGATTGAAATTACCCTTCGGATCATTTTCCAAGCCGCGCAGACCCGTTTCTAGTATCCCTTCTATATCCGTTTTGAAGGGATGATCCACTATATCTTTTGCTGTCAATTTAACATTGACGGGCGCAGGCACAGGCGCCTCCGCGGGAACTTTTTCGTTCTGCTTTAAATCTGCTGAAACGTTCCCGATATCTTTTGCATCTGTTGAAACTTTCGGTGCATCTTTAACAGGCATTTCCGGAACTTTCGGCGCCCGTTTAATGTAAATATCTTTTATTTTTAATTCTTCTATAAAAAGCACTGCGGCATCAGCTCTTGTAATTTGTTCCACAAGAGCAATCTTCTTTCCCGCTTCGGTAGTGGGTCTGGCCTTCTGTACTTTTTGCAAAAAGATTAACTGGTTATTTGCATCGGCGATGTGATCTGTTTTTAACTGAATAACCTTGGCAAACATTTGACCGGACAGATCAAATTCCAATGCGTCTTTATATACCATGCCCATAAAATAATAAGCAGGTGAACACTTGGGATCTATCTTGACAGCTTCATCAAATTGACTTTTCGCCATCTCCAGCCATTTTGAATCTGATTTGCTGATACTGTAATAACGGATCCGGCTGACATTGGCGAAAAGTTTCTCTTCGTCGGAAGTGGCATATTTGGACCCAAGGGTCAGATTTTCCGATGCGGCATCGAACTTGCCTGTAAAAATATTAACCAGGGCCAGGCCGGTATAAGCTTTGGAATAATTGTTGTTGAGTTGGATAGCCATTTTGAATTCCCGCTGTGCATCAGGATATTTTCCCTGATCAAGCAGTTTCAATCCTGTAAAGGTATGATGTCCGGGTGTATCCAGTTGGCTTACCGCCACCCTTGTCTTCGGTCCGCAGGAAATCAAAAACAATACGGCGGTGCAAATTAAAAATGGAAAAATTAATATTCTGATTCTTTCACGTTTCATAATAATTATTTCTTCCTAAACCGACTGATATCATTATCTTTAGAACCGGTTTAAGTCAAGCAATATTGCATATTCTTTGCCTTAAAATAAAGCCTTTACATGTTATATTGTTTAATAATCTCCATATATATTGCAGTATGCTGACTACGTCTGCCGAAATCTTAGTCAAAACATACAGAATATTTCAAATTATTGATTATTATTGATATTCTATTGACGGAGCATCTTGAATATTAAAATAAATTATTATTACGAAATGATTGTAAAGCGGATGTTTATTATACTATGAAATATATTCCTGATAAATTCATGTCATTAATTTACTGAAACTGTTTTTGTCGATGATATGAATCTTGCTTTCCTCTATTTAAATCCTGCTGCCATTTATACATGGCTTCCCAGCATTTAGAATTTTTAAAATTGTCATAAACCAGGTTATTTACAGCGCTCGATATAAATGATGCAAATGTCTGTCTGGGAACGATCATACGATATGCATAATCGGCCTTGGGTGTATCCAACACTTCTCCGTCGAATTGATATTTTGTTTTTAGTATCACTTGTAAGTTATCAAGATCAACTTTGCTACGCGCTCTCACCAGAAGTTCATCTTCTTGGCAGGGCACGTTGTTCACCACCGAGTAGAAACCTGTTGTAAGATAAAGCCACATTATTTTCATACCTCCAAATATTTTTTGTATTCTCTCAAAACGTCTGCGTTTCTAATATACAGGCTTAACTTCCGACAGTTTGTGCTTCCTCAACCAATTAAAAAGATTAGGCTGGGTTGTTCCATATTTCTTGGCGATATAAACCTGCTTGCTGCCCGTTTTTAATAAAGCAATTATTTCTTCTCTGAATTTATCCAGTTTTGATTTGCCCGCTCCTTTGGGTCTTCCCAGCAATTTGCCTTGTGCCCTTGCCGCTTTTAAGCCTTCGGTCGTTCTTCTGCTGATTAAATCCCGTTGAATCTTAGCGGCAATGCCAAACGACATAGCCATAACTTTTGACTGTTTGCTCGCATTTAACTCCCAGCAGTTTTTGACATCGTAAATTGCAATTCCCTTTTCCTTGGCGACAGCCAGTATCTCCATTATTTCCAGCATGCTTCGACCCAATCTTGAAAACTCCGGCACTATTAATCTGTCACCCTTTCCAAGATCATCAATAATGTTCTTGATGCGACGTTCCTTCCATGATTTAGCGCCCGACATTCTTTCTTCAACAAAAAGAATCCTGCCAAAGTCACTGGCGTTGGCATACCTCAGAACATCCGCTTTGTTTTTTTCAGCATCCGGCTCGAAAGCGGAGACTTGCAAATACGCAACGGTTATATTTTTACTTTTCGGGTAGACTTTCTTTTTCTGCATAAATTTACGCTTTATAAAATATTATAAATATATACGTTAATATTGGACTTATACTTATCTTATTTATAAATTAATGTCAACATATATTATTTATAATTAAATATAGTAATAATGTTGCTTATTATTTATAATTTAAATAAATACGATGACATACATTAAGGAATAAAGTATTGAGCCAGTAGGACGTTATTAATAAAGCTTAAGATGGTTAATTATTTTGATGATAAGATTGTCGTGAAAGATTTTTTCCAGTTACTTTGTTTCAGTAATGAATAGCAATGACCGATGATGGAAGAATTTATTGCCAGCTTATTTTCCATTTCCATTCATTAGGATTGTTTTCCACTTTGATCACTTGAACGTTCTTTACTCCGGTTAATTCCAAGACGCACGATATCACACCGCAGATGTACTCTCTTTGAGAAGCCGTCTGTTCAGGCAGGCCGGCGATGACAAACGTCCCGCCATTTGAAGTCAATCCGTCGACTCGGGCGGCGCCTTTGTCATTCATTGTTTTATAGGTTGATGAAATATTCTTGATGATAAAGCCAACGCTGGGAATCCTGAGAAAAAACTTGTAAATTCCGGTAAACTGTTTCCCTGCCACTGTATATCCCAGTTTGAATAAAGGCCTTGGATCGTTGGGGAAAAACAATTTGGAAGCTTCCTGTAGTATTTCTGCTTCAATCTCTATAGGAACCCAATTGAGAGAGAGAGTGGTTTTCAGGATTTTAAACGTTTCGGGTTTGAGCACTGAGGCCAGGGCAGTCATATCCTCATCCCCCTTTTCCTTAAACATTTCGCGGATGATAACAATGTCAGTTGCTTTAACGTTTGCCATGTTATTCTCTCCTCTCAAACTTGCTTGTTAGCTATGACTTGATAAGAACTTCCTTTTTACTCAAAATAGCATAGAAGCCGCGTTCTTTTATGTCAAGAGAATGTTGGCTGAATAAAGACATTTACTCAGCTATTTAGATTGTGGTTTGTTGTATTCTGCAGAAATCAAAATCGGTTCATTACCTGCTTTTTTCTGCTTCCAGGAGATGTAATCCTCAAGTCTCTGGATCGCATAAATTGGAGTATTGATGAATTCCACACCCACTTCATAAGACTCATCCTCAATGATCATTTTAACCCATTTTACTTTTCCGATGGTGTTTATCTTTTGCTGCAGAGTATTTAATGTGAAGTCTACCATGAGGAGAGTATCTACGTTCAAAAGAATATTGGTCTTAATTTTGGCACCGGATGTAGAGATATCCTCGCTGTTGGTGAGTATTCTTTTTTCTCTGGGGAGCTTCTTTTTGTTGGATATAACCGTTATGGTAACCCCATTTTCCTCCTTCACTCTTGGAGCTTTTCTTTTTTCGTGCATAAAGATTTATTCCTCCCGGCGTCACAGCCTCCTTGTGCAATTGGCGCAAATTAAAGTATTTAAATAACCAATTCATGTTTAATTACTGTCGGAATTTGACCAGCAATCACTCCATGAAGAGGGAGACGAACCTTCTGAATCGCAAGTGGCAACACAATTTTGAGCTTCCGCCAGACAAAGTCTGCCATCCGAAGTATAATTATAACAGGTATGACTTTTGTTTTGGCAACAACTAACACAATTCTTTATATGGTTCTCACGTGCTTTGGCGATGTCTTTCGCTTTTGCAATCGCCTTATCTTTCTCCACAATGGCGCTATCTTTTTCTACAACAGTCTTTTCCTTATTATTTGCAGGTTCTACTTGCGATTCTTTTATATCGGAATCCTTTAATACACAATTTTTCATGCCGTCCTGGGGGCTATCTGTGACGATTGAATTGCCGTCACGGTCAATACACTTGTATAGTTCTCCCGCATTGGCAAAGTTTAAGAAGGCGATCAAGAAACACAAAGTTAAAAATAAAGCTCTCATTGTATTCTCTCCCTGGTAATGTATAGCAACCCTTTTATCTTTTTATTGGACAAAGTGATCGTTACTGCATTCTTTCCGGAAATTATCCACATTTTGCCTGATTTTGTCCAGAGAATCATCACCAAACCAATTGATTTCCTTATCGGCGGCAAACCAGGTCATCTGACGCCGGGCATATTGCCAGGTATCGCGTTTGATTAAATCTATGCAACTTTGCCAATCGTACTTATTACGTAAAAATCCGATCATTTGTTTATAGCCCAGTGATTGGAAAGGCTTCAGATCCTCGCCGTACCCCATGGCTAAGACGCTCTTAACTTCATCCAGCAATCCGGCGGCAATCATTTTATCTGCGCGCAATTCAATTCTGGGCTTCAATTCCTTGCGCTCAACCCTGATGCCGATTTTATAAGTCCGGAAAGGAGAATCGGAAAAAGAATGTTTTTTTTGTTTAACGGTAATTGATTCTCCGGTTTGTTCCAGAACCTCCAGCGCCCGGATCACCCTTACCGAATCGTTGGGATTAATCTGAGCCGCGGCAGCGGCATCTCTTTCCAGCAATAAAGCATAAAGATATTTTTTACCATGAGTGTCGCGCAACCGGCGATAGTGATTTCTGATATTTTCATCCACGTCCGGCGTATCGATAATCCCCTTGAGAAGCGCTCGTATGTAGAGTCCGGTGCCTCCGACAACAAAGACAGGCGTCCCCTTCCCCGCCAATTCGGAAATAATATGCCGCGCTGTTTCTGCAAAAACGGCGGCGTTGAATTCTTCATCCGGATTAACAACGTCTATCAAATGATGCTTTATTCCCTTGCGCTCTTCGATTGCCGGCTTCGCCGTGCCGATATCCAGATAGCGGTATACCTGCATGGAATCGGCGCTGATGATTTCGCCCCCGCATTCCAGCGCCAGATTGACGGCCAGGTCTGTTTTGCCCGTGGCAGTCGGTGAATTGATTATGACCAGCGGCAGCTTTTCCATCTTTTATTTTTACTTCCTTTTGAACATTCTTTCGATTTCACTTAAGGAAAAGTTGATGGTAATGGGACGTCCGTGCGGACAGGTCAGATTAAAAGGCGTCGCTTCCAGATCGCGGCATAAAGCGGCAACCTCCTCATTGGAAAGAACTCTATTGGCTTTGATTGCTGCTCGGCAGGCCAGCGATGCCAGAATCTTTTCTCTTCTTTCGAGCAAAGAAGGCGTCTGATTTTGATCGCCCAGTTGATCGGCAATATCGGAAATCATCTCACTGATTTTAACCTGTGAAAGCGTTACCGGAACCGCTTTAACCGCAATCGCGTCTCTTCCGAATATTTCGATTTCCAAACCAATCTCCCGCAAAAAATCAACGTAATCGGAATACAGCGTAATTTGTCCCGGAGTCAGATTGACAATTTCCGGCATCAGGAGAGACTGGCTGACAACCTTGCCACCCGCTGATTTCTTTAATTTCTCCAGAATGATCCGTTCATGCGCCGCGTGCTGATCAAGCAGGACAAGACTGCCCTCACCTTCGAAAATAAGATAGGTATCGGCATACTGCCCGACATATCTCATACCGGTAAAAGATATCGTTTCGTTTGCCGGAATATGATCGCCGGCAATAGTATCCATTGATTTTTGTACAACCGGACGCCTCAATAAATCTTCATGGATGGCCTGTTGCAAATTCTGTCTGGAAAACAAACCAAAAGACCTGGGCTGCGTCTCCCGCACGGAAGGCGCAGAAAAAGAAATATTCTTCTTTTCTTTGGGCGCCAGACGATAGATGAAATTACCTTTTGATGTTTCGGCCTCGGCCAGATTCTGCGAGATTGTTCTGGATACCAGATCATAAACACTGCGCGCGTCCTTGAAACGGACCTCCATCTTGGCGGGATGAACGTTGACATCGACATTTTCCGGCGGCATATCCAGAAACAGCACCGCCGCGGGATAGCGTCGGGGCTCGATAATCTGCCTGTATGCCGAAAGCACGGCGTGAGTAACGCTGTTGTCGCGTATAAAACGTTTATTGACAAATAAATAAATGCTTTTGGAATTGGACTTGGTGAATTCCGGACGTGAAATAAATCCTGTCAAACTCAGGTTGTCTTTTTGCGCATCCACTAAAATACAATGCGCGGAGAAATCATCGCCCATGACCATGGAAATCCGCTGGGCCACATCATGGACTTCTGGCGCGGAAAACATTTCTTTGCCGTTGACCAATACTTTAAAACGAACTTCCGGATGAGCAAGAGCCAGACGGGTGATAACATCCAGACATAAACCCTGCTCCGTGGCTTCTGTTTTTAAAAATTTCCGGCGTGCGGGAACGTTAGCAAATATTTTGGTTACCGCTATCTGTGTGCCTTCCGGGCAACCCGCCGGCGCCACTTCCTTTATCGCGCCCGCTTCCAGTGTTGCTTTTGTGCCGGACAGATCATTTTTGCGCCGCGTCAACAATTCCACTCTCGCCACGGAAGCGATGCTGGGCATGGCCTCCCCGCGAAAACCGAATGAAGCAACGGAGAAAATATCTTCAAAGTGATAAATTTTGCTGGTGGCGTGTCTTTCAAAAACCAGAGGAACATCTTCGTGTTCTATTCCGGAACCATTATCAATGACCTTGATGGACTGACAGCCGCCCTTCTCCAACTCCACCCGGATATCGGTAGCTCCGGCATCAATAGAGTTTTCCAGCAATTCCTTAACAATGGAAGCTGGCCGTTCCACCACTTCACCGGCGGCAATTTTATTGGCTATTTCTTCGGATAATACGACGATGCGTTTTGACAAACTTTATTTCTCCTAAAATATTAATTCACTAATGATTCAAAAGTAACGAAACATGTCATGAGTTACAATAAGAATTAATATTTGCTTTCTTATTAATGAAGTAAACCTTATATTGAATCAGTAGTAGGTTTTTTTTTCATCTCATCGAGTTTTGCCTGTGCCTCGGCATCACCTTTTTGGACCGCCTTGAGATACCATTTCACAGCCTCATTATCGTCCTGCGGAACAAATATACCATCCTGGTATAAATCACCAAGCCAGTTCATGGCTTCCGTATGCCCCTGTTCAGCAGCTTTAATATACCACTTTACAGCTTCTTTAACGTCCTGCGAAACACCCTCAGCGTAAAAGTACTTCAAACCGAGATGAAACTGTGCGTCGGCATCTCCCTGCCCGGCTGCCTTGAGATACCATTTCACAGCCTCTTTATCGTCCTGTGAAACACCTTCACCGTTTTGGTACATGAGACCTAATTTGAACTGGGCACGTACGTTTCCCTGTTCGGCCGCCTTGAGATACCATTTTATGGCTTCGGCATTGTCCTGTGGAACACTTTTGCCTTCTTTGTACATCATTCCCAGCATGATCTGGGCATCGATATCTCCCTGCCCGGCCATCTCAAGATAATTTTTTAGGGTTTCGGCATCATCATTAGAAACGTCTGAATCGCTGACGTGCATCTCTTCAATCTCAACTTGAGCGCTTGCTTCTTCCTGCTCCGTCACCTCAGGAAGCTTCTCAACAGTCTCAGTCTCGACATCGTTTGGCGCATCGGATTTCTCTTCCTTGCAGATTATATCCAGTATTTTCTGTGCATTTGCATGACCCTGCTCAGACGCCTTGCGATACCATTTTAGGGCTTCGGCATCGTTTTGTGGGACACCTTCACCTCTTAGACACATCGCCCCATAATTATACTGAGCAACAGCGTTCCCCTGCTCAGCAGATTTTAAAAACCATTTCGCCGCTTCAGCGCTGTTACGCGGAACACCTTTACCTGTTCGGCACATCACACCATAATTGTACTGCGCCTCTGCATCTCCTTCCTGGGCGTCCTTTAAATACCATCTTGCAGCTTCGGCATCGCTTTCTGAAACGATCCGGCCTTCTTTGTACATTCCATACAATATTGTCCTGGCATTTGCGTGTCCCTGCATGGCTGCCTTACGGTACCATTTCGCAGCTTCGGCATTGTCCTGCGGAACACCTTTCCCTTCTTTGTACATCATCCCCAGCATGATCTGGGCATCCATATCTCCCTGCCCGGCCGTCTTTAGATACTTTTTTACGGTTTCGGCATCTTCATTAGAAATGTCTGAATCGCTGACGGGCCTCCCGTCAATCTCAACTTGAGCGCTTGCGTCTTCCTGCTCCGTCACATCAGGAAACTTCTCAACCGTCTCAATCCCGACATCGTTTGGCAAGTCCGATTTCTCTTCCTTGCAGATGACATCCACTATTTTCCGGGCCTCTGCATGACCCTGTTCAGATGCCTTGCGATACCATTTTGCGGCCTCGGTAAAGTCTTGTAAAACACCTTTACCTTCCTGATACATACAACCCAGATGGAACTGGGCATCTGCATTGCCCTGTCGGGCAGCCTTAAAATACCACCTGACAGCTTCAGCATCGACATGCGGAATGCCTCTGCCTTCATTGTACATACAAGCCAGATTGAACTGAGCATTCGCGTTTCCCTGTTCAGCCGCCTTACGAAACCACTTCGCGGCATTCGTATAGTCCTGTGTAATGCCTCTACCTTCATTGTACATACAACCCAGATTGAACTGAGCATTGGCATTTCCCCGTTCAGCCGACTTTCGAAACCACTTTA
>Ga0182019_10000378_pt1 | contig 22076 bp, 23 predicted proteins | sample 812E2MmetaG_FD_120483 | JGI IMG/M metagenome (GOLD analysis project Ga0182019, IMG submission 120483) | Permafrost microbial communities from Stordalen Mire, Sweden - 812E2M metaG | ecosystem: Environmental > Terrestrial > Soil > Wetlands > Permafrost | place: Sweden: Stordalen | collected...
GGCCGGAAATGCCGATGAGCCAGCCGAGGCTGTCGGCCAGTGTGCCGTCGAAGTCGAAGATGACCAGCTTGAATCTCAGGGGAAACTCTCGGTTGGAGGGTAGAACGGCGAAGTCAGGAGGGCAATCTCGACTTGGAGTGTGCGCCAGCCACAGAAATTGGCGCAGGCGAAGACCCATGGGAATCCAAGTGTCGTGTTCTGCAAGAGACGAGCACCGCTTACCGCAATGTGACATGAAGTCAAGAATTGCTAGGCATGTTTAGTCACTTTTGCCTATCGGGAAACTTGGATATACTTCGAAGCACGATGCGCGACAGGGCCAGGATGGTGATACCTATGCGATCGCGAACCCGACAACCTTTTCCGTTGGACCATGTGGTGAGACACAGTCTTGCAGCAGCGTCGGCGACAGTCGTTTTGATGCTTGGCTGCACGAACGCGCGGCCGCTCGAAGCGGCGGCCCCGGTGCACACGGCGGGGGTTATGGATCCCACGCAACCTGATTTTCACGGCACGCTGCTGCTCAAGTCCAACTTCGATCTTGGCCTTTGCCAGGAATGCCACGGCCAGGATTTTTCTGGTGGGAAGGCAGGGGTGTCCTGTTTGACGTGCCACAAGGGCTCGGGCGGTATTCAGCCCGGCGTGATGAATTCCGACGGCACCCCGGCCTGTGCGGCCTGCCACGCCTCCACACCAACCTCGGGCAGGCACAAGATCCATGTCGACGGTGGCCTGCTGGCCAAGCAGTTCGCTTGTACGACTTGCCATCCTGATCACAAGAGCGCGCAGGATCATGCCTTTGCGCCCGACGGGTCGCTGCGCACCAGCCCTGCGCAAGTTTCGCTGCTTGCTAGCCTGGCCACGCTCACGCCTGCCGATGGCACGCGGGCAGGGCCTCCGGCCTGGGATACAAACCTTCGAACCTGCAGCAACGTCTACTGCCATGGGGCCACCTTCACCGACTCGGCAGCAGTGACCAGCAGCCCCAACTGGGATGCGGCGTCTCGCCCCGCCAGCCAAACCTGCACCTTCTGTCACGGAAGTCCGCCCAACGGCGCAGGCGGAACCCGCTGCTCCTCCTGTCACCACCTCGTCGTGGATGCGCAGGCCAATCTGATCAGTACGACTCTGCACCTCAACGGCACGGTCGATTTCGCAGACCCGAACACCCCGTGTGACACATGCCACGGCTCCGCCAGCTCACCGGCGCCTCCACTCGACCTGCAGGGGAACTCCGACACCTCGGCCGTGGGGGTAGGCCAGCACCAACGACATGTGACGGCGCCCCTGCTGGGCATCCGTGGCCCGATTCAGTGCTCGGAGTGCCATCAGGTTCCTGCTAACGTGCTCAGTCCTGGCCATTTCGATTTGGGTCACTCGCCGGGCACAGTCGCGTCGGCCGCGGTTTTCCCCAATGTGGCCGGTTCAGGGACTTTGGCGCGGGCGCAGAGCGCATCGCCGGCATGGGATCCCAGTCTCACGACTTGCTCGGGTGCGTACTGTCACGGTGGCGGCGAGCCGCTCAACACAGACCGGACCCCGGGCATCCAGCAGACGCCCAACTGGGTTTCGCCCGACAACGGCGAGTGCGGGTCCACCTGTCACGGCATCCCACCGCAATTCTCGGGACATCCGACCGGGGTGACGCGAACCGGGTGTGTCGCCTGCCACGCGAAGACGATTGATGCCAACGGAAACATCATCTTCACCAGCGTGTCCGGAGTCCCGACCACGACCCACATGAATGGAGCCTTCGATGGCGACTAGCCAGATCGGAGCACGGGCGGTTGTCGCTTGCCTGGTTGCGCTCGCCTGGGGGACGGCCCGCGCGGAAACCGTCACTGCCAGCTCGACCACCATCGTTTCGGGCCAGCGCGATCCGCGCGATGGCACGGTCCACACCGTGGTGCCCTTCCTCGAGTTGGTTTCCCTGCGGGCCTCGGAGATCAACAACCCGCTGCTCGACGACACCCAGATCGTAGTCTCGGGCTGGGGCGAGGCGGTGGCGGGCAGTCCACGTGATGGCAAGAGCACTCTGGGTGACGTAGATGTGGCCTACTTGCAGGGCTCGACCTGGAACCGGCGTATGACCCTGCGGCTAGGCCGGCAGTTCGTGTTTCCGGGGACCGCGGCCAACCTGCAACTCGACGGTCTCGCCCCCACTCTGTGGGTCGGGGCGGGCTTCGGCCTTTCAGGATTCGTCGGGGTTCCTGTGACCCCGCGCTTCGGCTATAGCCGGGGCGAGTTCACCAGCGGGGCAAGGGTCTTCTGGAGCCATTCATACGAATCGGAAGTGGGCGCGTCGATCTTGGAGATTCTGGGGGCGGGACGGCATGTGTTCCGTCGGGATGCAGGGGCAGATGCGCGCTATCGGTTGCTGGATTCGCTCGCGTTGAGTGGGCTTTTGCGCTGGAGCCTTTCCGAGACCCGCTTGGCCGAAGCCAATGCGGCGATCAACTGGCGGCCTTGTCGTTACGTCGATGTGACCGGGGATTACCGGCGCACGGCTCCGGACCTTTTCTTGCCGCGCTATTCGCTCTTCACGGTCTTCGCCCAGGAGACGCGCGACGAGGTTGGTGGCTTCGTCTTGCTGCGGCCTTGGCTTCGGCGGCTGGATGTGCAAGGCGATTTTCACGAGGTCCACGACGCCAATGGATGGGGCTGGAACACGGGCGGAAAGGCCACCCTGCGTTTGGGCAGCGGCGGCGGCACGCGGGTCGGTGTCGAGAGCCGGCGGCTCAAGATCCCAGGCGGCGGTTATCTCATGGGCCGCGTCTTTGGCTGGCAAACCATCACGACAAAGATTCGCGTGGTCGCCGACTTTGATGTCTATGGCTTGGACCAGCCAATCAACGGCTACGATCGTTCTTTCTTCGGATCGGGCAGTCTGGTGTATGACGTGGCGCCAGCCTGGCGCGCGGTACTCACCGGAATGGACAACGTGACCCCCTATGCCACACACCAGATCGAAGGTCTGCTCAAGGTCATCTATGACGGAGGCCACGTGGTGAAAGAGGTCACGCCGTGAGGTTTGTGGCAAGCCATCGGCGGTCATGGGTTGCGCTTGCGGCGCTGGGCATTGCCGCCTGCGCGACCATGCTAGGGACTAGGCGGGTCAAGCAGCCTGGCGAGGAGATCCGGCAGTCGCACGCGGCTCACAAGGATCTGCCGTGCGTGATGTGCCACGAGGACGTGCCCGAAGCCACGACGGTCACGGACCACCTGCGTCCGCCCGAGGCCAAGTGCCTGGAGTGTCACGGCGAGAAGAAAGACCAGAAAGAGTGCGGCTACTGCCATACCGATCCGGCCCACCCCGGGACCTATCCGCAGGAGGCCCACAACGTCATCATTTCGCACAAGACTCACCTCAAGCTGGTCAACGACGATTGCACGGCCTGCCACGTGAAGCTGTCGGAGTACTCCCGGCCCGGGCCGACGCCGCCGACCATGAAGTCCTGTACCAAGTGCCACGATCACCGGGTCGACTTCGACGAGGGCGGCTGCAACAGGTGCCACACTGATCTGAAACACTTCCCGCTCAAGCCAGTGGCCGAGTTTTCCCACGCCGGCGACTTTGTCCGGCAGCACGGCAGCGTCGCACACGAGACCGCCGACGCGTGCGTGCAGTGCCACGACCAGAGCTTCTGTGCCGACTGCCACGCCCAGACCGCACCCACGCGCGTCGAACTCAAGTTCAGCGAAAACGTGACCAGCGATTTTATCCACCGCGGCGACTACCTGACCCGCCATAGCATCGAAGCACGTTCCGACCCGGTTCTCTGCCAACGCTGCCATGGCATAAGCTTCTGTACCGCGTGCCACAACCAGGAGAACGTCGGACCTGGCGGCAGCAACCCGCGTCGCCCGCACCCACCTGGCTGGGCCTTGCCCGGGCCCACATCACATGCGGTGGCCGCCCGGCGCGACATCGTTAGCTGCGCCTCGTGCCACGATCAGGGTCCGAATTCGAACTGCGTCGGGTGCCACAAGGTGGGGGGCGTGGGTGGCAATCCACACCCGATACAGTGGGGGCAGAAGCACAGCATGGCCGAGGCGTACGGCACCGCGATGTGTAAGTACTGTCACCAGTAGAAATGGGAACCCTCAAAGGGTTCGCTTCGCCCTTCGGCCCCGCACCTGCCACCCCCACCGCGCTCGCTTCGCTCGGCCTCGCCATCCCCTCCCGCGTTCTGGCTCCGGCGGGCAAAGCCCGCCTGCGCCAACGCGATCATGGGAACCCTGAAAGGGTTCCCACGCGACTACTTCTCGACGACGATCAGCACTTCCTCGGCATGCAGATTGTCGTCCGCAGCAAGGTTGCGGACCGCCCCGTTTTCGTAGGCATAGCCCGAAACCACCCGCACGCCGGATTCGCGGGACCAGTCGAGCAAGTCTTGCAAGGTGAAGGGGTGGATGTTGGACGTCTCGTACCAATGGTAGGGCAACCATTCGGTGACTGGCATGCGTCCGCTCGCCACCAAGTCGACCAGAACGCGCCAGTGGGCGAAGTTGGGAAACGAAACCATGCCCCGGCGGCCCACGCGCAGCATCTCGGCCAGCATTTCGCGCGGGTTGGCGAGGGTCTGCAGCGTTTCCTCCAGCACCACCACGTCGAATGCTTGATCAGGAAAACGGCGCAGTCCCTCGTCGAGATCGGCCTGCATGACCGGCACGCCGCGTTCCACGCAGGAGAACACGGCCTCGGGATCAATCTCCAGTCCTTGCCCGAAGACACCGAGATCACGCATCAGCCGCTCAAGCAGCGCACCGTCGCCGCATCCCAGGTCCAGCACCCGTGCGCCCTTCGGGATCTCGCGCGCAATGATCTCGTCCTGCCAGCGGCTCGCTGTCGGCGGTCGATCGGGCGCGGATGGGCGGCTGGCCAGCAGCCCGGACAACTCGGCTGCCCGTTGGTCAAAAAGACCCTGTGGCAGACGATCCACGCTGCGGTCGGTGACCAGGTGGGGGTCGATGCGTGGCGGTGGCCTTTGTGTCATGTGACCCTCGAATCAATGAGCCAAGAAGCCACGTAGCAGGCGCCCAACCTTTTCGGTCTCGACCAAGAACGAATCATGGCCGTAGTGCGACGGCACGTTGGCGTAGGTGACCGGTCGTGTGGCCTGGGTGAGAGCCAATGCCAGCTCTTTGCAGCCTTCGGGTGGATAGAGCCAGTCGGAGTCGAACGAGACTATGAGCATCTTGGCACGGATGCGGCGGCAGGCGTCGGTCAAATTGCCTCCACCCCAGGCCGCCGCAGCGTCGTAATAGTCCATGGCCCGCGTGATGTAGAGGTAGCTGTTGGCATCGAAGCGTTCGACAAAGGCGCGACCCTGGTAGTCGAGGTAGCTCTCCACCGCGAATTCGATGCCGAAGCCGCCCTGACGGCCGTTGCCTCCGTCCTGCAAGCGCCGGCCGAATTTCTCATGCATTCCCTCGTCGGAGAGATAGGTGATGTGGGCCAGCATGCGCGCCGCTGCCAAACCCGCCCCGGGCCCTTCGCCGTCGTAGTAGTCACCGTCAGCGAAATTGCGATCTTTGAGAATGCAATAGCGGGCCACGGCGTTGAAGGCCAGGCCCTGCACCGACAGGCGCGAACTGGCCGCCAGGACCACCGAACGTTCCACCCGTTCCGGGTAGGCGAGCGCCATCTCCAGCGCTTGCTGACCGCCGAGCGAGCCGCCCACCACCGCTCGCAGGCGTTCGATGCCGAGCGCATCTAGCAAGCGCATGTGCAGGTTGACCCAGTCGCCCACGGTGACCATGGGAAAGCGCAAGCCGTAGGGTTTTCCCGTCGCAGGATCCACGGACGACGGCCCGGTGGTGCCGTAGCACCCGCCCAGCACGTTGGGGCAGATGACGAACATCCGGTTGGTGTCGATGGCTTTGCCTGGCCCCACGATGGCGTCCCACCAGCCTGGTTTCTTCTGCCGCCAGAGCCGGCCGGTCTCGGCGGCGCGGCGATCCCAGCCCGCCACGTGCGCGTCCCCCGACAGCGCGTGTGCGATGAAGACAACGTTGTCCTTGTGGGGCGAGAGCGAGCCGTAGGTCTCGTACTCGACGGTGACCGGGCCGATGCCGCCGCCGAGTTCAAGGGCCAGTGAGGAGCCTGCGGACACCAGGCACTTCGTCTGCGCCTCGGTCCACCCGACCGAGTCGGGAGCATCGGGCGGCGTGGCGCGCGCTTCGTCCTTCTTTGCAGGAGCCATGGCAGTCGGTATCAGGTGCGGGCGGCTCTTGGGCAAGACCTCGATGGCTAGATGGAATAGCTGGGCGCCTTGGCGCGCAAAGTGGCCCGATAGCGGTCGGTCATGTCCTGGAAATTCGTCGAGTCGTAGACCGCATCCACAGCCGCACAAGCGCGCTCCCACAACTTGACGAAGATGCAATCAGAGCCGTGCGGGCACTCGGCTTGCGGGTGGTTGGCGCACAACGTGGAAAGCGGTGGGCCCTGCAAGACGCGCAGAACATCGCCCACCGAAACCTCGGCCGGGGGACGCGCCAAGATGTACCCGCCCTCATTCCCGCGGCGTGAGACCACAAAGCCACCGCGTTTGAGCTGGGCCAGGATGGCCTCGAGGAAACGCGCTGGGATCGCCTGGGCCTTGGCGATTTGGGAGATTGAAATAGGCCCCTGTCCGAAGCGAAACGAGAGTTCGAGAACTGCCTTTAGCGCATACCGGCTTTTCTGGCTAACGTCCACGGTCGAAATCCTCTTGGGAGCCGCAAGGACCCCAATTCCTACCGGGGTGATAGTGCTGGGGGCGAGGGGTGTCAAGGTGAGTTTTCAGCGGGATAGAGGGTCAAGCCGCCACTACGGATACCTTGCGTCGGTGCTATACAAACGGCCCAGTGTCTGAAACTCCTAACCCCGAAGTACCGCCCTTGGCGGGTAGAGTCCCCCTGAGCGTGGCCGGGACCGTCGCCATCCTGGGCAGGCCCAACGTGGGCAAGTCCACCTTGCTCAACCGAATCGTCGGCGAGAAGTTGGCTATCGTCACGCCCAAGCCGCAGACCACCCGCACGCGCATCGTGGGAGTTTGGAACGGCGAGGTCGAACTGCCCGCCTCGGATCCGCGCGCGGGGCAGGGGCCGGTCAAGGGCCAGATCGTGTTCGTGGACACGCCCGGGGTGCACGAGGCGCGTTCGGAGTTGAACCGTTTCATGGTGCGCGAGGCAATGGCGAGTATTGAGCAGGTGGATGCGGCCCTGCTGGTGGTCGAAGCGCACCAACTCGCCAGTTCCCTGTCCCCGGCGGCTCAAGCTCTGCCCGAGGGCGAGCGGCGTATCCTTGAACGCTTGGCTGAGACCAAGCGGCCCACTGTGCTGGCGCTCAACAAAGTCGACAAGGTCAAGGACAAGACCCAGTTGCTGCCTGTCCTCGACTGGTGGACCAAGGCCTACGCCTTTCCGGCCGTGGTGCCCACCTGCGCGACCCGCGGCAAGGGGGTAGAGGGTCTGGTGCGCGAGTTGCTGGCTCTCCTGCCCGAGGGGCCGCCGCTTTATGGCCCTGACGTGCTCACAGATCGTACGGAACGATTTTTGGCGGGTGAGCTGATTCGGGAACAGCTTTTTCTGCGCTTGCGCCAAGAGCTGCCGTACGCAACAGCGGTTCTGGTCGAGAGCTGGACTGATCGACCGACCGGCGACACGGTGATCGAGGCATCGATAGTGGTGGAGCGCGAGAGCCAGAAAGCCATCGTGGTGGGCAAGCATGGCTCCATGATTCGCGACGTGGGCACGGCCGGGCGCCAGGAGATCGCAAAGTTCCTCGGCCGACCGGTGCATTTGCGTCTGAACGTGCGGGTGGAAGAAGACTGGACCAACTCGCGCACCGAGATTGCACGCCTGGGCTACCAAGAAGGGGATTCGTGAAGAGACGAGGCCGGCGGTCTTCCGACGATCCCTCCTTGCCAGTGGTGTCTCTGGTGGGGCGGCCCAACGTGGGCAAGTCATCTTTGTTCAATCGCTTGGTAGGCGGTCAGCCCGCGCTGGTCGAGGACGAACCAGGGGTGACGCGCGACCGGCGCTATGCGGTTTGCGACTGGGAAGGTGCGCGGTTTCGCCTGGCTGACACCGGTGGCTTGGATCCCAGCGCCAGCGGGATCCTGGGTGCGATGCGTTCGCAGACCCTGCGCGCGGTGGAAGAGGCGGCAGTCTTGATTCTTGTGCTGGACGTGAAGGAGGGCATCACCCCAGTCGACGAAGCCGTGGCGCAGCTGTTGCGACGAACTGGCAAGCCGGTCCTGCTGGCGGCCAACAAAGTGGACTCGGCGACGCGCGAGTCAAGCATGGGCGAAGCATTTCGCCTGGGGTTTGCACAGGTTTTCGCTGTGTCGGCTGCCCACGGACGTGGCGTGGGGGAACTGCTCGATGCCACGGTTGCCGCCTTGGGTGGCGCGGCTACTTCGGCGCAGCCCAGCGAACCGGGCGACCAGATGGCTGGGGAAGCAGAGGACGAGACCGTGCCTATCAGCCTGGCCTTTGTCGGCAAGCCCAACGTCGGCAAGTCATCCTTGGTCAATCGTTTGTTGGGTGAGGAGAGGGTGCTGGTGCACGACCAGCCCGGCACCACCCGCGACCCCATCGATACGCCCTTCAGGTGGAAGGGCCGCGAGTTCGTGCTGGTGGACACGGCAGGCTTGCGGCGCCGCCGCGCCATCGATACCTTGACCGAGGCGGTGTCGGCGAAGATGGCACGCGACCAACTGGCGCGAGCAGATGTCGTGGCTCTGGTCATTGACGCCCAGAGTGGTGCCACGGCAGAGGACGCGAAACTGGCCAACTTTATCGAGGACTCGGGCCGGGCTGCACTCATGGTGCTCAACAAGAGCGACCTCTGCCGCCGGGCTGAGATCGACCGAAAGGTCGCCGCTGTCCGCGAGGTACTTGGCTTCATGGCGTGGGCTCCCGTAGTGGTGACCTCGGCGGTCACTGGGCGCGGTGCGGGGGAGATACCGCGGATCGCAGCGGAGGTGTTTGCGCAATGGTGTCGAAGGGTTCCGACATCAGAGTTGAACAAACACTTTGAAGAAATTCTGGCCCGGAGACCGCCGCCCGCAGGGCCAGGAGGACGCTACGTCCGCCTCTACTACATCACCCAGGCGCAGGTCCGGCCGCCGTCGTTTTTCGTCAGCGCCAACTACCCCGCGGCCGTGGGTTTCCCCTATCGGCGCTACCTTGCGAACCAGCTTAGGGACATCTACGGGTTCGAGGGATCGCCTCTGCGGCTCGTCCTGCGTGCCCACAAAGGCAAGAAGCCCGTGCGAATAGAGAAATAGAATAGGCCGGGCAGCGCAGGTCGGCCCGGCACTTCGTGCGGCCCCGAGTTTCCCGACAAGCTGCAACTAGAAGACGCGTCCGATGCGAAGGGCGGCGCAGGCCCACCAGTCGTGCGAGCTACCAGGTCCCGCGAGGCGCAGGGCGAAGTAGTCGAAACGCACCAGGGCTGCCAGGGTCCAGCGTCGGGAGAGCTGATACTCCACGCCCAGCCCTGCCCGCGGCCCGAGATGCTGGGAGCTGGCGCCGTTGCCGCGCAAATCGGCCAGGCTGAACCCCAGGTCCAGAAAGGGCACCCAGCGCACCGCGTCTAGCGAGTAGACCACGCCCAAAGAAACCGCTGTCAGGTGGCGTGGGCCGCCAGATGCCGACTCGGGTTGCCAGGAACTGCTAGCCACCACATTGCCGGCCCAGGCGTCCGAAAACCCGATGGTGGCCTCGACGCTGGCCTGCATTCCCGGACGCGCGCTGGCGTCACTCCCGGCCAAAGCGAAGCCGACCGACGCAGCAACCTGCTTTTCGCCCATGCCCGCCGCGTACGCGGGACCAGAAATCGCACCCAGGATGGCTAGGTTGGCGAGCAGCCGACCCTGGAATGGATGGACCAGCATGGGTTGCAGTGTACAAGGTCTGTTGACCCGACCGAAACCCTCTGTTATCTCCTCACCCTGTGGCCCGTTCCATCAACCGCAAAGAGCTAAGGCAACCCGACGAGTTCGTCAGCTTCTGGACGCGACTCGGTTCTCACGTTTCTGCCCACCGTCGCAAGGTCATCGCGATCTTGGCGATCGCGGTGGTGGGGGGAGGGGGCACCTGGGCCAGCATAGCCTGGAAGGAACACCAGGCCGCCGGGGAAACCGAGGCGTTCTCGCGCGTCGAGAAGACGGCGCTTGCACCGCTTCTGCCCGAAAAAGGCACGGAGACCAAGTCGGCCGACGAGGAAGACAAGTCGGATGAAGATGAGGGGCTACATTTCAAGACGGACCAGGAGCGCCTGCAGGCCACCATCAAGCAAGCCGACGACTTCGTAGCCAGGTATGGTACTGCGGGCCTCGGCCGGCGGGCGTTGCTTGTCAGGGCCAATTCGCTGCTCCGTCTCGGCAAGGGCGGGGACGCGGCCACGGCGTTCCAGCAGCTCTTGCAGGGCGAAACTGACAAGGGCATGCGTCTGGTGGAACAGGATGGACTGGCTTTGGCGCTTGAGGCCGAGGGCCAGGTCGACAAGGCCATCGCAGCGTACGGCGCCATGGCCAGCGAGGCACAAGCGGTGGGGAACTTCTATGCGGACCGGGCTCTCTTCGGCAAGGCGCGCTTGCTGCAGAAGCAGGGCAAGGGCAAGGACGCTGAGAAAGTCTTGCGCGAGATCCTGGAGAAGATGCCCAAGACTCTCTTGCGCAGGGAAATCGATGATCGCCTGGCCGCGCTGGGCGACCAGTAGCGAGCGGTTCATGTCGCCTCTGCGTCGATCGGCGGCTCTTGCCGCCTGTGCCCTGAGCTTGTCTCTCGTGCTGTCCGTGCACGGCTGCGGAAGTGGCGCCCTTCATCGCGCCACAGAAGAGCGGCACGAGTATCCAGCCGGCGTCGTGCAGATGCGCTGGCGTACGGTTATCCACCCCTATGCTGCCAGCGATGCGCAGCCCGAAGAATGTGCCACGGGTGCGTTGGTCGGTTCGCGTCTCATTCTGGGCTCGCGCGCGGGTCAGGTGGCAGCACTCGACACCGGGAACGGACACGTGATCTGGTCCGTGCCGATAGCCGGGGGTGTTGACAGCGAGGCGCGCTTTGATCCGGCGCGTGCTCAGGTCTACTTGGGCAGCGACGACGGAATCTTCTACGCCATCGATCCGCAGGACGGGAAGATTCGCTGGTCGTATCGGGGCAAGGGCTCGGTGGAGAGCCGGCCTGAAGTGGGACCGGTCTTGCTCTACTTCACCAGCGCAGCGAATCGCGTGGTCGCGCTGGAAGCAGCGACAGGCAAGCGCCGGTGGCAATATGATCGCGAGGCGCCCGAGGGATTCAGCATCCATGGCCACGCTGGGCCGCGCCTGGGTGGTGATGTCGTCTACACAGGATTCGATGATGGGTATCTAGTGGCTCTGGGTGCCGAAACCGGTGAACTGCGCTGGGCTCGCTCTTTGGCCGCTGCCTCTGACCAATTCGTAGATGTGGATTCGACCCCGGTGCTGCGCGATGATCTGGTCATCGCGGCGTCCTATTCTGGGGGGCTGTACGCGTTGCGAGCCAAGGACGGGGAGACGGTTTGGCGCATGGGAGTGGAGGGCGCGGTGGCCCTCCGGGCTGGGTCGAGCCGCCTGTACGCGGCCTCTCCGCGGGAGGGGCTGGCCGCGGTGACGATGCAAGGACGCATCGAATGGCGCCAAGGCATGGCCCAGGCTGGCGATCTGACCCCACCCCAGGAAGTTGGCCCGTACCTGGTTTTCAGCGGCGGCCGGGCCGGTCTGTTCGTGCTGGAGCGCTCAAACGGTCAGCTCCTGCAGATCTTCGACCCGGGTCGCGGAATGTGCGCAGCGCCCCTCATCGATGCTGAGCGGCGCGAGATCTACGTGCTCGCCAACAGCGGGACGTTGTACGCGCTGTCGCTGATTTGGTGACTGACCAGGATCTCGCTGAGTACGATCCACTACGTTGCCGGTTACCTATTCCACGCAGAGGCACAGAGGACTCAGCGGATGGGAAGAAGGAATCCGGAATGCGCTGGATCCAACCTTTCCGCTTCTCCTCTGGCTCCGTGGTCTCTGTGTCTCTGTGTGGAATAGGTAGCTTCGATCTACGGTCCAGGCGATGCCGGTCAGACACGCACAGGGCTCTGCAGCCCAGCCAGCCTGCGCACCAGTTCCTTGATGCGTCTGCCGCCGCCGGCGTCGCGCGCACGCCACTCGATGCCAAATACGTTCTCGCTGCCGGACTTGCCGGTCCAGGCTACGCGACCCGCAAAGGCCATGGGCACCTCGGCGCCAGGGGGTGCGACTTCCAGCACCACCCTTTCTTGCACGGCCACGGTGGCAGGCGACAGCACGAAGGCACCGCCACGCCCCACGTCGCGCAGGTGGCCGGAGAACTTCTCCAGCTTGCTGACCGGTCGCCAGAAGATGGGTAGGTCAACCGGGATGCGCTCATGGCGCCGCCGGCTGTGCGCGCTCGTCCCGGCGCGGGCGAGATCGAGCAGGTACTCCCACTTGCCCCGCTCGCTGGCCAGGAATTCGACACCGATGCCGGCGCGGATCTTCAGGATGTGTCGTCCGGGCCGCCGCCAAGCGACCCGTCCGTACACCACCATGGGGGGTTGCCGGCGACCGAGGCGGACCTTGACCGCCACCATATCGCCCACGGGAATATTGCGGCGGGTAGGACAGAATACGCCACCATTTCCGCCTGAAGGCTGGAAACCGGCAAGGAACTCGCGCGTGTTCTTGACAATGAGCTCCGGAAAGTTGGCGGCGCCGGAAGGCGCCGACGAGGTGTCGTCCTTGTATTCCCTAGACATTGCCTTTGTTCTGCCGACGGGCATGCTACGCCTTTGAGGAGTTGATACTACCTGCGAACCGAGGATTTCGACTACCATCTGCCATCTTGCTTGGTTGCCACGCACCCGGTGCCCCGGCGGGACGAGTCGCGCCTGCTGATTCTTAGCCGAGACACGGGCGAGTGCAATCATGCTCTTTTTGGAGAGCTCGCTCGTTTCTTGCGCCCGCGCTCCTTGCTAGTGGTGAACGACACGCGCGTCATTCCGGCGCGACTAGCAGGGAGCAAACCCACCGGCGGTCGTGTCGAGATTCTCTTGGTCGAGAGGCTGTCGGATGAAAAGGGCGATGACTGCAGGGGCGAGCTGGGGTTGCGTGAGGACTGGCGCGCACTGGCGCGTGGGTTGGGCCGACAGCCGCCACGCGCGCGCTTGCGCTTCGCGGGCGATTTGGAGGCTGAGATCCTTGGGCGTGGGCCGCGGGGAGAGGTCGACCTCCGCTTTTCGTGGCCGGGCAAATCGGATCTGCTGACGCTCATCGAGGAGATCGGGTCGGTGCCGCTGCCACCCTATATCGAGGCAGCGCGCAGAGAGCGGGGAGACGTGGTTCGGACGGACGACGACAAGGCTCGCTACCAGACGGTATTCGCTCGCCATCCGGGCGCCGTTGCCGCTCCCACCGCGGGCCTGCATTTCACCCAAGCGCTTATCTCTGCGCTGCAGAACCAGGGCCACGAGATCGCGCGCGTTACCCTGCACGTGGGACCTGGCACCTTTCGTCCGGTCACCACGCTGGACCCCGCTCTGCACCAACTAGATGCCGAACACTATGAAGTCTCCCAGGCTGCCGCCGAAAGTCTGCGCCAGGCCCAGGCGCAAGGCCGACCCATCGTGGCGGTGGGCACCACGGTGGTGCGAACCTTGGAGAGCTTGGCCCGGCTCGGTCCCTTGGCCGCTGGCCGGGGGTCGACCAGCCTCTATCTCTTGCCGGGAAGCGAGTTTCGCGTGGTGACCGACCTGGTGACCAACTTCCACTTGCCCCGCTCGTCGCTGCTCATGCTGGTGGCTGCCTTTGCCGGTCGCGAGCGCGTGCTGGGAGCGTATCGCGAGGCCATCGAACGCGGCTATCGGTTCTATAGTTACGGCGATGCCATGTTCATCCGCCCTGGGAGTCTACCCACGTGAGTGATGCGTTTGTCGTGCAGGCACGCTGCGGTGAAGCGCGGGCTGGGTTGCTGCAGACCAAGCACGGCCCGGTCGAGACGCCGGTGTTCATGCCGGTGGGCACGCAAGCCACGGTGAAGTCGCTAGCGCAGGGCGATCTGGAAACGCTCGGGGCGCAGATTGTCTTGGCCAACACCTATCATCTGGCCATGCGTCCGGGCGCTGGGCTGGTGCGCGACCTGGGCGGGCTGCACGCTTTCATGGCTTGGCCGCGCGCCATCCTCACCGATTCGGGCGGCTATCAGGTGTTCAGCCAGAAGGAACGCCGCAAGATCGACGAGGACGGCGTCACCTTCCATTCGCATGTCGACGGCAGCCTGCAGCGCCTGACGCCTGAGTCAGCGATGGCCATCCAGGCCGACCTGGGCAGCGACATTGCCATGGCCTTCGACGAGTGCCCGGCCTCGGACGCCCCTCGTGATGACCTGTGCCGGGCGATGGAGCGCACCACGCGCTGGGCGCGCCGCTGCGTGGCCACCACGCCTGCGCCGGGGCAACTGCGCTTCGGCATCGTGCAAGGGGGCATTGACCTCGGCCTGCGTGCGGAACATCTGGCCACGATCGCCGAGTTGCTTTTCGACGGCGTGGCGCTGGGCGGGCTGAGCGTGGGGGAGCCGCCTGCAACCATGCATGCGGTGGTGCGGGAGATCGGGCCGCGCATGCCGGAAGCGCGCCCACGTTATCTGATGGGTGTGGGAACACCGGCCGATCTTTTGGCCGCTATCGCGTCGGGCATCGACATGTTCGACTGCGTGATGCCCACGCGCGCTGCACGCAACGGCCGTTTATTCGTGCGGGGTGGACACATCAACATCGCCAATGCGGTTCATTGCACGTCCGCGCTTCCCATTGAGGAAGGCTGTGCCTGCGAGGCCTGCCGGCGCTACAGCCGCGCCTATCTGGCTCACCTCTTTCGCGTGAAGGAAATCCTCTACTACCGGCTCGCGACCGTGCACAACCTCGAACACTACCTTGCGCTCGTGCGTGGCGCGCGCGCGGCGATCCTGGAAGGACGCTTGCCCGAGTACGTCGCGCAGCGGACGCAAGACTCGGAGTAACGGCGGCGGGTGGCGGAATGGCTGACGGGGAGAAAAGGCGTCCTATCCGCGCATGGCGATGTCCACAGCGTGAAGCAGAGTAGCGCGATCAACCTGTCGGACGCGGTGGGTATGATCCCACTTCAGGCCAACTTGCATGAATGCCTGCCAAGCTAGCGTTGATCCCTGGCCGGGACCAGCCAACCAAGTTAGCGCGATCGGCATGCTGGTTGGCTACTCGGAGAGACCAAGCCTCCGTGAACGCGCGATCTTCCATGGCTCTTGTATTGCACTTGGTGTTGGAAGGAGGAAACTCCGGAAGAGGGGGTTAGTAGTGAGCCGAATCGATCGTGTGTGTTCTGATCTGGTGAGGCTGACCGTGCTGGCCATTTTGGTCATCACGGCGGGCGCAGCCGGGTGCGGGAGCGGAGACAGTGGCGGGTGCACGAATACGCCTCCCGATGCCGGTGCCAATTCCTGTTCCTTCAGCTTGCCCTTGCCCTGCAAACCCTGCATCGCCTGTGCCCCCTTGCCACCGGGAGACACCGGGGGTTGTGGCCCACCAGATATTTCCATTTTCAGTTGGCACGGTGGTGGGGTCGATACCTCGCTTCGCTACCCGGTGGGTTGCACCGTCTATCTACCAACAGAGAACCCCTACTACCCCGGAGGGCCTCAGTCCTGCGACTGCGCTACTGAACCTCCGGACGCGGGTCCATTCTGGGAGTGTCCCATCTGAACGAATAGAGCAAGCTGCATCCCGTCCTTTGCCTGCATGGACACGATCCCCCGCCCGAGCTACTGCGGCTTGCCCTGAGCGCGCCTTGCCATCAGACCGCATCCGGCTTGGATTTCGGGGCAGAATCTGCTAGCGCTGTGGCCATGGCCAAGCGCGTGGGTGTCGTTCTTTCGGGCTGCGGCTCCGAGGATGGTTCCGAAGTTCGTGAGGCAGTCCTGACTCTTCTCTCGCTCGAACGTGGCGGGGCTGAACCCGTCTGCCTTGCGCCGGACCTGACGCAGTCGCGGGTGGTCGACCATCTGAGTGGCAAGGTTGACCCTTCTGCGAGCCCACGACGAGTGCCGGCGGAGGCGGCGCGCATCGCGCGCGGCCAGCTGCGCGACATTGCGAGCGTGCGAGACAACGAGCTCGACGCGCTCATGTTTCCGGGCGGCTACGGCGTGGCCTATGTGTTGTCGAACTACGCGGACAAGGGCGTGGTCTGCAATGTACATCCCGAGGTTGAACGTCTGCTCAAGTCCATGGTGGCGCGACGTCGGCCCATGGGATTCATCTGCCTGGCGCCTATCTTGGCCGCGCGGGTGCTCGGGCCGATGGCGGGTGTGCGTATCACGCTTGGCTCGCGCGCCTGCGAGCCTGCCAAGCACGCCGCGGTCATGGGCGCCGACGTACGCCCGTGCCCGGTGCGAGACATCGTGGTCGACCAGAAGATCAGCGTTGTCAGCACGCCGGCCTATATGTACGACGACGCGCACCTGGCCGACGTGGCGGTGGGCATCGACAAGGCGGTGCGCATGGTCCTTTCACTGGCTCGGGATCGGCGTCCGCGACCTTCACCCGGGCCGACGGAGCGGCCAGAGGCCAAGGCTCCGCCGCCGCCCAGTCAGCCCATCCCAGCCGGCGAACCCATCGTGCGCAAGCGGCCGGTCTGACCTGGGAACGCCGGTGCCTACTTCTCGTCGAGGCGCCGGTTCTTCTTGATCTGCTCGAGCGCCTTTTGGTACTCGACTTCCCAGGTTGCGGTTCCCTCCTCCAGGTTCTTGATCCTGCGGCGAACCTCGGCGTCGACCTCATCGTCAACCAGCATGTGCTTCTTGAGAATGTCGACCATCCGTTTGCGCAAGCCGGCGTCGTCGGCGAAGATCTCATCCACATGCAGTGATTGCATGAAGGACTCGATGATCTGCGTGGTCATCCACTCCAGACCCTCTTCACCCAGGCCGAAGCTCTTTTCGTTGGCGAGGGATCGCTTGACCTTGCCGAACTGCTCGTAGGGCAGGTTGCGTTTTTGCAGCAAATCCTTCGCCTTGTCGGTGATCTCCCGCTCTACACGCAGGTACTCCTTCAGCACTGCCTGCACGTCGAGCTCGGCTTCGGCCCGGTCGGTGACCGAGATCTCTTCCGCGTCGACCAGTGCCTTGATGATCTCGGCACCAATCACGGGAATCTTTCCGGCGTATAGACGCATGGCTGTTGCGGCTTCTATAGGAGCATCAGGGGCTTCGTCAAGGAATCACGGACCCGGTGCACTATTCTTTGAGAGCTTGACAGGCGGGTTCAGGCAAGCAAGATCCCCCCGCATCTTTTCTCGCCTGCTTCTCGGCAGACGGGAGAGCGACGCATCAGATAATCGGCGGGTTAGCTCAGTTGGTTAGAGCAGGCGTTTCATACGCGCCGGGCCCTCGGTTCGAGTCCGAGACCCGCCACTACTTTCGCTTTTTCGGTGTCAGCCGCTCCAGGTTGTCGCACAGGGTGCGCCAGTCGTCGCCCGTCTCGGTGAGAAAAATGCCGATGCGTGCCGTAAATCGCGGGTCGATGCTTTCCATGGTGGATGTGTGCACGATGATTCCCACCACCGTGATTTCGCGCCATGGCTCTTCAATCTGAACCGTGACCCGGATTCGGGTGCCCACTGGTCGGGAATCAGGCATGACCAGCAGCATGCCCCGCTGGCTCGCGTTCATGATGCGCGAGTTGATGGCCGGACCCAACACGTCGACCTTGATGAGCGCGGTGGCTTCCAGCGCCACCCGGGGTCCGTCGCTGCGCCTTTCCATGGGCACCCGGAAAACTTCTCCCGTCGCCCGAATGGCTATTGCTGCTTGGCTTTCTTTGCCGAATCAGCACCGGCCGGGTTGGTCGCACCGGCTGCGGGGGCTGGTGAAGCGGCGGCCGCGGGGCTCGCCGGGGCAGTGCCCTTTGCCGCAGGAGCTGTGCCGGCTGCCGGTGGCGCTTCCGGGGCCGCCTCGGCTGTCTCGGGATTGCGCTCCCACTTGTCCGCCCGGCCTGACCCGGTGGTATCTATCCCGATGCGGTCCAGCCGGCCGTTTTCGTAGTACTGCCATTCGTCGGGCCTGCCGTCGCCGTTGCTGTCGCGCTCGATGCGAACCAACTTTCCGCCTTCATAGAATTCCACGTAGTCGGGTTTGCCGTCGCCGTCCAGGTCGCGCTCCATGCGCACCTTCTTGCCCTCCTGATAGTAGACCCGCTCGTCGAACCGGCCGTCGAAGTCCAGGTCGAAATCCTCGGTCATGAGCATTCCACCCGGACCGTAGCTGTAGATGATGTCCATCTTGCCGTCGTGGTTCAGGTCGACTTGGCGGCAGGCAAGTTGCTGTACCTTCTGTCCACCTTGGTCGACGAGCGTGAAAAGCTTGATGACATCAGGCTTGCCGTCGCCGTCGGTGTCCGAGGTGACGACCTGTTTTCCCCTGTCGTCGCAACGTGACCGGTCGAACTGGGCACCGAAGTCGCCTTGGCTCACTTTGAGCCCGCTGCTGGCGGTGCCAGGCGAGGCCGCAGTCGTGGTGCCACCACATCCGGAGATTCCGATGGCTACACCGCAGCAGGCGAGCAAGAAGACGAAGACCTTGCGGGACGTACCCAAGGAACGCCCGCGTGACGACGCATGACATGCCAACATGCGGACTAGGCTAGGCCCAAAAAAATGTGGCAGCAAGTCCGATTGGTTATCGATGTTGAGACGCAGTGGGCAATTGACTCTTGGCGTATGGTCATGCATGGTCCCGTCATGGCACGGAAGAAGATCTCCACAACCGTGTACATCACGCCGGAGCAGGACGAGCGTCTCAAGCTCCTTAACCAGAAGACCAAGGTGCCCGTCGCGGAATACATCCGCCAGGGAATCGACCTGGTGCTCGACCGCGAAAAGAGTCATCTTCCCGGACAACTTTCCCTCGACGTCGTTCCCCGGTAGCCGTCATTGCCGACCCCCATCCAACAGATACGGAACTTCTCTATCATCGCGCACATCGATCACGGCAAGTCGACCCTGGCGGATCGATTGCTGGAAGCGACCGGCGCCCTGACCGCGCGCGAACAGAAGGCGCAGTTTCTCGACAACATGGAACTGGAGCGCGAGCGGGGCATCACCATCAAGGCGGCCACGGTGCGCCTCAGCTACAAGGCCGCCGACGGCCAGACCTATGAGCTGAATCTCATCGATACTCCGGGCCACGTGGATTTCCACTACGAGGTGTCGCGTTCGCTGGCTGCATGCGAGGGTGCGCTGCTGGTGGTGGACGCCTCGCAGGGTGTGGAGGCCCAGACCCTGGCCAACGTCTATTTGGCGACCGAGCACAATCTGGCGATTGTGCCGGTGATCAACAAGATCGATTTGCCCTCGGCCGATCCCGAAGGTGCCAAGCGCCAGATTGAAGAAGTTATCGGCATCGACGCGTCGGGCGCAATTCTGGCTTCGGCCAAGGACGGGCGTGGCATCGCGGAGGTGTTGGAAGCGGTGGTGGCGCGGATTCCCCCGCCCCAGGGATCTTTGGGCAAACCACTCAAGGTGCTGCTTCTCGACAGCTGGTACGACAGCTACCGAGGCGTGGTGCTGCTGGTGCGGGTAGTGGACGGCACCCTGCGAGCGAAGCAGAAGATTCGTCTCATGGCGGCTGCACGCGACTACGAGATCGTCTCCCTGGGTGCGTTCGCTCCGTTCGCCACCGACGTGGCCGAGCTGGGTCCGGGCGAGGTGGGATTCATCACCGCCGCTATCAAGGAAGTGGCCGATGCGCGCGTGGGTGACACCATCACGGAAGCGAGCAAGCCCTGCGACGCACCCCTGCCTGGTTTTCAGCCCGCCAAGCCCATGGTCTTCGCGGGCATCTTCCCGACCGATCCAGCGCGCTACGAGGACCTGCGCGATGCACTCGACAAGCTGCGGCTGAACGACGCCTCGTTCAGCCGTGAGCCCGAGGTGTCGGCGGCGCTGGGATTTGGCTTTCGCTGCGGCTTCCTCGGCCTGTTGCATATGGAGATCGTCCAGGAGCGGCTGGAGCGCGAGTACAACTTGGACCTGGTCACCACCGCGCCCACCGTGCGTTTCCGGATCGTGCTGCAAAAAGGGGACATCGTCGACCTGGACAACCCGGCCAAGTTCCCGGCGGAAGGCGAGATCGATCACATCGAAGAGCCGATGATCGCGGCGGTCATCCACACGCCGCCGGAGTTCGTGGGCGGGCTGCTCAAGCTGTGTCAGGAGCGGCGGGGCACGCAGACCGGCCTCAGCTATGCCGGCGAAAAACGGGTGATCATTCGCTACGATCTGCCGCTCACCGAGGTGGTGTTCGGCTTCTACGACCGCATGAAATCCGTGTCACGCGGCTACGCCTCACTCGACTACGAGCCCAAGGGCTACCAGCCGGCGGATCTGGTGCGGCTTGACCTGTTGGTCAACGGTGACCGGGTTGATTCGCTTTCCGCGGTGGTCCACCGCGAGACCTCGTACATCAAGGGCCGCGACCTGTGCATCAAGATGAAGGAGCTGATCCCGATGCAGCAGTTCGAGGTGGCCATCCAGGCTGCGCTGGGCTCGCGCGTGATCGCCAAGACGGTGGTAAAGGCACTTCGCAAGAATGTGACCGCGAAGTGCTACGGCGGCGACATCACACGCAAGCGGAAGTTGTTGGAGAAGCAGAAGGAAGGTAAGAAGCGGATGAAGCAGGTAGGAAACGTGGAAATTCCGCAAGAGGCATTCCTGGCCATCCTCAAGGTCGAATGAACATGATAGCCAAGTTTTTCTCCACGTGGCGGAGGCACCAGCACTGGCGCCGGGCCAAAGACGAGGGCAAGCATCTCACCAAAGAGTCGCGGCGCATTCTCAAGCGCAGAAGCTATCGCATCCCGCAGACCGTGGCCGCGGAGATCGAGTCAGCCGTGGCCGAGGTGGAGTCGGCCGGCAAGGGCGACGATTTCGAGCGTCTGCGCGAGGCGCTAGCGGCGCTTGACGAGGGCATGGACAAACACCTGGCCTTTGCCCGCAAGTCGACCGCTCGCGAGTACTCCGAGTCGATCGGGGTGGCCCTGGCGGTGGCCCTGCTCCTGCGCGCATTCGTGGTGGAGGCCTTCCAGATCCCCTCAGGGTCGATGATCCCGACGCTGGAGATCGGGGACCACATCTTTGTGTCGAAGTTCGCCTACGGCATCGGCGTCCCGTTTACCAACAAGAAGCTGGTGGAGTTCGGCGAACCCAAGCGCGGCGACGTCATCGTCTTCCGTTACCCGCCCGATCCCTCGACCGACTTCATCAAACGTGTGGTGGGTCTGCCCGGCGATTCAGTTGAGCTTCGTCACAACCAGGTCTTCATCAACGGCCTACCCATGCCGCGCGAACGGGTCGACGGGGTATGCCGCTACAACGAGGGGCGCAACCCCGAGGAAGCGCGTGATTGTGAGTTGTGGGTCGAGAACCTGGAGGTCAAGACCCACAAGATCTACCAGGACCCGAACCAGCCAGCGCAGGATTGGGGACCCCGCCTGGTGCCCCCGCGCAGTGTCTTCGTCATGGGCGACAACCGCGACAACTCGCGCGATTCTCGGGTCTGGGGCTTCGTGCCTTATGACAACGTCAAGGGCCGGGCACTAATCGTGTGGTGGTCGCGTGATCCGGCGTACGGCGGCTGGTCACCCGAGGGCGTGGGCGAATGGTTCAAGTCCATTCGCTTGGGGCGGTTCTTCAGCGTGGTCAGGTAGCCGCCTGTCGGCGGCGAGGCCGGTGGCCGGGGCCGGGGCCGGGGCCGGAACCGGTGGCCGGTGGCCGGTGGCCGGAACCGGTGGCCGCGAACCCAGGAATCCGCACCAAGAACCGGCTCGTCAGCTCTTCTAGAGATCGACCCTTGTCGTCGGTGGATGTGGCAGTTTCAACAATCTCGACGCGCTTGTCGAGAGGCTTCTCGCGTTTCTCCACCGAGGAAGCTGCGCGTGGATACTTTGAGTCGCTCGGTATCCGCAGAATGGAAGGAAAGCGACTGACGCTTCGGCCGCCCAAGGGTCCTAGTGTCCTGTAAGAGAAAAA
>Ga0182019_10000380_pt1 | contig 22009 bp, 18 predicted proteins | sample 812E2MmetaG_FD_120483 | JGI IMG/M metagenome (GOLD analysis project Ga0182019, IMG submission 120483) | Permafrost microbial communities from Stordalen Mire, Sweden - 812E2M metaG | ecosystem: Environmental > Terrestrial > Soil > Wetlands > Permafrost | place: Sweden: Stordalen | collected...
CCAAGAAGGTGCCGCCAGTCAAATTGTCCAAGGTCAATGCCCCCGACAAGCCGCGCATCGTCCTCGTCGACAAGCCAGGCGCGCCACAGTCGTCCATCCGCATGGGCCTGCCGGCCATCGAACGCAAGAGCCCCGACTACTACCGCGCCCTGGTGACCAATAACCTCCTGGGCGGCGTCTTCAAGCGACTGACCATGAACCTGCGCGAGACCAAGGGCTGGACCTATGGCGTGACCTCGCAGTTCGACGCCCGGCGTGCGCCCGGCCCGTGGACCGTGGGCGGCGAGTTCGTGGCCGCGCACACGGCGGATGCCGTGGCGGAGATCGACAAGGAAATCGCAAGGCTGCGCCAGGACGGCGTGACCGACAAGGAGCTGGCCGAGACCAAGGACGAGATCATCGGTGCCTTTCCCGCGCGCTTCGCCACCGCCGCGCAGCTCGCCGCGCAGATGGCGGCGCTCGCGGTCTACGCCCTGCCTCCGACGGAGCTCGACGGGTTCGTGACCAAGATCGCCGCCGTGAACCGGGATGACGTCAAGAAGACGGCGGTGAAGTACCTGCGGCCGGACAATTTTCTCATCGTCGTGGTCGGGGATCGCGCCAGCACCGAGTCGTCCCTCAAAAAGCTCGCCGAGGTCGAGCGCCGCGACCTCGACGGCAACCTCATCGAGCCGGGCAAGTGACGTCGTTCCGCGAACTGCGCGAGGCGCGTCTCGCCGCCGAACAAGGCACGATCTTCGCGCAGGCCGAGCTGCCCGTCGCGCTCGTCTACCCGAGCCCCTATCACGTGGGCATGTCCTCGCTGGGGTTCCAGACCATCTACCGCGAGCTCAACGCCCTGCCCGCGGTAGCCGCCGAGCGCGCCTTCCTCCCCGACGACGTCCCCGCGGCGGCCGCGGCGCGCGAGATCCTGTGCACGTACGAATCGAATCGCCCCATCGCCGATTTTCCCATCGTCGCCTTCTCGCTGGCCTACGAGCTAGAGATCGTGGGCCTGGTGCATTGCCTCGACCTGGCCGGCATCCCCGCGCTGGCCACGGAGCGGGACGTGCATGACCGGCGCTGGCCCTTGGTCGTGGTGGGGGGGCCGCTCACCTTCTCCAATCCGGTGCCGGCCGCGCCCCTGGCCGACGTGATTGTGATGGGTGAAGCCGAGGAGGCCGTGGCAGCTCTGGTGCAGGCGTTTCGCGCCAGCCCTGACAAGCGCGCTCTCCTCGAAACCCTGGCGGTCACCGCCGGCTTCTTCGTGCCCGCGCTCCACGGCGAACGGCCGCCTCCCGTCCTTGCCGCCAGCAACGCGCGCCTGCCGGCCCATTCCCAGATCGTCACGCCCCACACGGAGCTGGCGAACATGTTCTTGATCGAGGCGGCGCGCGGGTGCAGCCGCACCTGCACCTACTGCGTGATGCGCCGGTCGACCAACGGTGGCATGCGTAAGGCCACGCCAGAGCAGGTCCTGGCCAGAATCCCGGACTACGCCCGGCGCGTGGGGCTGGTGGGGGCCGCGGTCACCGACCACCCTCGCCTACCCGAGATCCTGTCCGCCCTCGTCGACTCGGGCCGTGGCGTCGGCGTTTCCAGCCTGCGCGCCGATCGACTGGACGACGAGCTGGTCTCTCTGCTCGCGGCCGGCGGCTATCGCACGCTGACCACGGCCGCCGACGGGGCGTCCCAGCGGCTGCGTGACCAGATCCAGCGCGGCACCAGCGAGGAGAATCTGCTCCATGCGGCACGGCTGTGCCAAGCGCACGGCATGGCCGGGATGAAGCTCTACACGATGTTGGGCCTGCCCGGGGAAACCATGGCCGACGTGGACGAGCTCGTCCGCTTCGCCATCGAGCTGGCCGCCATCGCGCCCCGGCTGGTGCTCGCCGTCGCCTCCTTCGTGGCCAAGCGGAACACGCCGCTCGACGGCGCGCCCTTCGCGGACATCGCGAGCCTGGAAGCGAGGCTCGCCCGCCTGCGCACCGGCATGCGCGGGCGCGTCAAGGTTGGCGGCGACTCGCCCAAGTGGGCGTGGATCGAATACCGCCTGGCTCAGGGTGGCGCCGCCGAAGGCCTCGCCACCGTGCGGGCGGCGCGCGCGGGCGGCGGTTTTGCGGCGTGGAAGGCCGCGCTGTCGAGCGAGAATGCGCGATCCGTGATACAAAGGTAGACCAATCCTGGAGGTTACAATGCGCGCACTGGTTCGACCGTTTGCCTTGTCCTTGGGTGTTCTGCTGATGGGTTCGCTGGCGCCACGAGCCGCGAGCGCGCAGGCCGCGCCCGAGCAGTATCCCGCCCAGCCTGGCTACCAGCAGTACCCGCAGCAGTACCAGCAACCCCAGCAATACCCGCAGCCCCAGCAGCCGCAGCCGTATCAGCAGCCCCAGCCGTACCAGCAACCGGAGCAGTACCAGCAGCCCCAGCCGTACCAGCAACCCCAGCCATACCAGCAGCCGCAGCAGTATCCCCAGCAGTACCAGCAACCGCAACCGTACCAGCAGCCGCAGCAGTACCAGCAGCCGGGCTACTACCCGCCGCAACCGGGCTACGCGCCGCCGCCGGCCTATGCACCGCCGCCCGAAATCGTCCACCACCGTGGCTTTCTCTTTCTGCCCTACCTTGGCCTGAGCATCCCGACCGGCGATGCCGCCACGGGCATGGACACCAGCCTTCGCCTAGGTGGCCTGTTCGGGTTCTACGTTGGCCCGTTCGTCTCGCTCAACGGTGAGCTGAGCATCGACGTGTTGAACCTTAGCTCGCCAGGCACGGGATCTAGCGCCAGCGGGGGGTTGGTAGGGTTTACCTTCAGCCCGCTTTTCCATTTCGCTCTGCCGCAAGTCGATTTCGTCGTCGGGCCCCGGCTCGGGTGGTACGACATGCCGGTGACCATCAGCTACAACGACGGGAGCCCGGATGACACCTACAGCGAAAGCGGCTTCCTCTACGGGCTCAACGCCGGCGCCTTCTTCTGGGTCGGGCGTATCGCCTTCGGTGGCTTGCTGAGCGTCAGCATCCACAGCCCCTCCAGCTATTGCCTGAACGATGTCTGCGGCGACGTCCCGAGTGGTTTTTCATCCCTGAAAGTGGTCGGGCTCAACGGCGCAATGCTCTTTTGACCGAGTCTCCCCTTTGAGAGAGGCCGCCGAGCGCGAGCGAGGTGGGTGAGGGGCACTCGCCGCTCCCGGCGCCAGATCTGGGCTTTTCGCGGGGCCTGTGGTGAACTGGCGGGAAGATGCGGCGGACGCTCTACCAGATCAAGACCGTCCTCGAGGGCGCCATGCCCTCGGGCGAGATGGCCAAGGTCATTTCGCGCCGTGCGCGCGCCGGGGTCTACGTCAGCCGGCTCGGCGTCCGCATCCTCAAGCAGTGGCTGACCGATCGCTGCCCGCAGCAGGCCGCGGCCCTGACCTACCAGACGACCCTGTCGCTGGTACCGCTCCTGGCCCTGGTCTTCGCGGGGCTGCGCCAGACGCGCAGCCTGGATGTCGAGTCGCACCTCGTCGACTTCCTTTCGACCCAGATCCTCCCGGACATGCAAGGCGTCGTCGATCACCTGCAAGCCTTCTCGGACAAGGTGGCGACGGGCGCGACCGGCGCCATCGGCCTCATCTTCGCCGTGGCCACCACCTTCTACCTCTTCTTCACCATCGAGGAGACGTTCAACACCATCTGGCGCGTGGCCACGCGGCGCACCCTGATGCGCAAGTTCATGATCTTCTATCCCCTCGTCACCCTCGTGCCGGTGCTCGCGGGCGCCTATCTCTACTGGTCGGGCAAGCTCATCGGCAGCGGAGGCGCCGCGCGCTTCTTCGGCCCGCTGCTCATCCAGTTTGTCGGCCTCTTCCTCATCAACTGGCTGCTGCCCAACATCCGCGTACGTTGGTACGCCGCCCTGGCCGGAGCCCTGACCACCGGCTTCGCGCTCGAGGGCTTGAAGTGGGGGTTCGTCCACTTCGCCAAGCGCGCGCTTCTGACCAGCTACGGCGGCGTCTACGGACCCCTTGCCCTCATCCCGCTCCTGCTGCTGTGGATCTACATTTCCTGGTGGCTGGTCCTGATGGGCGCCGAGATCGCCAACGCCATCCAGAACCTGAGGCTGCTCGAAGCCGAGGAGCGCCGGCGCAGCGACGACGAGCCCATCAACGGCCTGGTTGCGGCACAGCTGCTGTCCGCGGTGGCCGCCAACTACGAAAAGGGCGGCCGCGGCGTCGACCGGGCCACCTTGAGCCGCGATTTCGGCGTGTCCGTCGACGTCATCGATCGCGTCACGGGGCGGTTACGGGCGCGCGGGCTGCTGGCCCAGGTCGCCGGTGACCGGGAAGGCTTCATCCCCGGCCGTCCCGCCAACCGCATTTCCCTCGACGAGGTGCTGGCCGCATTCCGCTCCACCGACCTGGAGGCGGCGCAAGGCAACACCGCGCCGGAGCTGGCGGCCTTGATTGCCGACCTGGAAGAAGCGCGCAAGGCGCGCATCGGCAACACCACCATTGCCGACCTGCTGCCGAAGTAGGAAACCAGCTACTTGCTGCGCACGAGCAGGCCGAGCTTCCACGGGTAGGGCTCGGCCTTGGCGGCGGCGAAGTGATCCTTGCCCGCGTACAGGTAGCGCATGTTGCAGTTGTCGACGGTCATGGTTTCGTCGTAGGTGCTGCGCACCAGCTCGCCGTGGCCCACGTCCCAGGTCCACACGGTGCCGGCGAACGTGATGTTGCCGCCGGAACCGCTGGCGGTGCTGGTGGCGTGGGCGAAGGGGTTCGCCTCGGTCTCCGCGAGCGCCGTCCACTTGCCGTCGAGGGCGGTGGCGCTCCAGGCCCCGATGTAGGCGCCACCGCTGCCCGTGCCTTCGATGAGCATGAGATAGGCGATGCTGCCGCCGCTGACCTTGTAGATGCGTCCACCCTGCACCAGGTACGAGCTCTGCATCACGACAACCGGATCGCCGAACCCGCTGGGGAAATTCGCGGCCGAGGTCTGGCTGCGGAAAAGATATCCCTTCTGGTTGGTGAAGAACATGAAGCAGTTGGTGGCGTCGCAGATGATCCAGAAGTCGGTCCAGCCGATGCCCCCCGAGCCCGCGTTCTGGGTGACGATGGTCGGCGTGCTGGCGTAGAAGTTCGTCGGCGCGGTCCAGTTCGCGGTCATGCCGAGATCGGCGTTGGTCGAGTACGCAGGTGCCGGTCCCTGGGAAATCAGATACCAGGTCTTCTTGGCGTTGAAGTAGAAAATCTGCGGCTGCGACCGCCCGCTGCCAAAAGCCTTGGTGTTGTCCAGATACTCGACGGTGGCCGAGGTCGCGTTGGGCCAGTCGGCGAACTGGATGTGCTCGATGGTCGGGGTGCCGGCCGTGTTCAGCACCGTCGCGAAGACGTGATACTTGCTGTTGTAGAAGACCAGGGACGGGGCCTTGATCCCGACCAGGCTGTGGCTGCCGTCGGATACGGGGTCCATCAGGGATGGCGTGGAGGCCCAGCCGTAGCTCGTGTTCACGCCGCAAACGGTGCTCGTGGTGCCACCCAGCCCACCCACACCGGTGGTGGTGCCCGTGGTGGTCACCCCGCCCGTGCCCGTCACACCACCTGTGCCCGTCACCCCGCCCGTGTCGGTAACACCTCCCGTGTCGGTCGCGCCTCCGGTGCCCGTCACGCCACCGGAAGGATCGCCGCCGCCCGTGCCCGTCACGCCGCCGGAAGGGTCGCCGCCGCCCGTGCCCGTCACGCCGCCGGAAGGATCACCACCTCCGCCACCGGATGCCCCCCCGCCGGCTGACGAGATATCCCGGCGCACGATAGGCGCGCAAGCCGCGCTGGCCAGCATCGCCAGCGTCGCCGCCGCCAGGCAGCCGAAATATTTCTCAGCTCGCATCGGGTGTCCTCCTCTGGTGAAACTCACTCGCCCCCGCTGACCTGGCGTGATTCCTGACGGAAAGACACGACTCCAACCAGAACCCATTGGGTTTAGCACGGCGGTTCGCCCATTCACAAATGCGTAAGCAAGCCTTCCTACGCGACATGTCGGCAACCGCCGACATGCGGGAGCCCAGTTCACAAGCTGCGCACGTCCACCCAGCCCATGCCCGCCCGCCGCGCGGCCTCGACGCCCAGGTCGGTGTCCTCGTAGACCGTGCACAGGCCGGGGGCGACACCCAGACGGCGCGCGGCCTCCAGGAAGACATCCGGCTCGGGCTTGTGCCGGGCGGTATCTTCCGCCGCGATGACCACGGAAAACCAGTCGAGAATCCCGATCTGGCGCAGGGTCATCTCCACCATGTGACGGTGCCCACCCGACGCCACGGCCATGGGCGTCCTGCCTCGCGCCCGGCGCGCGATGTCCACGACCTTCTCGATGGGACGGATCTCACCCAGTTTCTCGATGAAGGCACTTTCCTTCTGGCGGGTCAGCGCCACCACATCGGGAATCCTGCCCACCTCGGCAAAGAGGGTATCGAGAATCTTGCCGGTCGGCATGCCGCCCATCGAGTAAAAACGATCCTCCGCAAACACCACCCCATGCGGCCGCAGGATCTCGACCCAGGCTTGGTAGTGCGCCGGCATGGTGTCGGCCAGGGTTCCGTCACAATCGAAGATGAGGGCCTGCACGGCCGCCGTTCATAGCAGACCGCGCGCGGACCGCGAGGAAAACCGCAGAAGGAAGATCAGGGACGTTCCCGGTCCACGTCGTCAGGCGTCGGCCACCGGGGAATCCGCAACGGACAGGAAGGCCACGCGGGCAAACGACGCCGCGAGCGCCTGGTTCTCCTTGCTCCCAAACAAGGCCGGCAGGGCCTCGACAGGCGCGGGCATGGGCACGCGCAGGCCGGCCTTGAAGCGGGCCACGCGTGCGGCACTCTCCTCGACCCGCGCGCGGACGGCCGCCTTCGTCTCGGCCGCCGTGACCAACGCCGCGAAGGCGCGCGCCTGCCGGTCGAGCGGCTCGCGCACCAGGAAATGATCGACGCCGGCGAGCAGACTCTCGACCACCAGGGATTCAATGGCGTGGTGGTCGGCCACCGCGGCCATGCCGAGATCGTCGCTGACCAGCAGGCCGAGGTAGCCCAGCTCGCCGCGCAGCATGTCGTGGACGATCCGCCGCGACAGGGTCGCCGGCATGTCGGCGTCCCACGCCGGGTAGAGGACATGCGCAGTCATCAAGGCCTCGATGCCGGCGCGGCACGCAGCGGCGAAGGGGACCAGCTCGATGGAATGCAGGCGCTCGTCGTCGTGGGCCACGCTGGGCAGCTCGAGGTGCGAATCGGATTGGGTGTCGCCATGACCCGGGAAGTGCTTTCCGCAGCCCAGTACCTTGGCGTCGTGCAGTCCGCGCCAGAAGGCCAACGCATGATCGGTGACCTGCTCCGGCCGGCTGCCGAACGCGCGGTTGCCGATGACCGGGTTTTGGGGATTGGTGTGCACGTCGAGCACGGGAGCGAAATTCCAGCCGATGCCGAGCGCGGCCAGCTCGCCGCCCAGGGCCAGGCCCACCGCGCGCGTGCGAGCAACGTCGCCAGCCGCGGCTACCGAGCCCATGTCCGGCCACGCGGTGAGCGGGGCGCGCAGGCGCTGCACGCGGCCGCCTTCCTGATCGACGGAGACCACGAGCTGGGCCTGGGAAGGGCTCGCCTTGCGCAGCGAGGAAACCAGCGCCGCGACCTGCGCGGGATTCTCGATGTTGGGGCGGAAAAGCATCACGCCGCCCACCTCGGAACGGGCGATGCGGCCGAGCAACTCGGCCGGCGCCGCTGTCCCGTCGAATCCCACGGAAAGGAGCTGCCCGCACGCACGTCGAATCGAAGAAGATGTCACCCCACTACTCTACTCGATGACGAGCAGCAGGAGAGGTGGCAGCATTAGAATTTTGGGCTCGCGAGTACGATTAGAGGCCCGCGCAGGCGGACGTCGCGGCCATGGCGGAGGCGAGGCTAGTTTTCTGATGAAACTGGGATGGGAAAGTCAGCTTCCCGCGGCAGCAGGCTCTTGCTATAAGGGCGCACTGGTTTTGCGCACCCCAAGAACGATAGAGGTTATAGGAATGTCCGACAAGGCAGGCAAATGGCTTCCCTGGCTGGCGACTGGCCTGCCTTTCACGCTCGCGCTCGTCGGGTCGGCTCCCGCGTGGGCGCAGATGGGCGGCATGGGCCCCGGCATGGGCCCCGGCATGGGGCACCCTGGCGGCGCGGGGGCGCCCCACGAGGACAAGGAAGAAGGACCGGCGGAGAATGCCCCTGACGCCGAGGAGAAAGCCACTCCCGCCAAGGAGAGCGACAGCGGCTACCTCGAACAGGCCCGCCGCCGCACCAAGGTGGTCGAGTTCGACGGCTACTACCGCATGCGCACCGACTGGCTGCACAAGATGAACATGGACCAGGGCTACAACGGCGCGGGGCCTGTCCCGGCCCTGCCGCCTTTCCCCACCGCGAGCCAGTGCCTGACCGCTTCTCCCAATGCTGGTGCGAACACTATCGGATGCCCTGACCAATCGCTGGGCAACGCCAACATGCGCCTGCGCATCGAGCCCACCATCAACATCTCCGACCAGGTGCGCGTGCGCAGCCAGTTCGACGTGTTCGACAACCTCATCCTCGGCTCGACGCCCGACTCCCTGGTGAACCCTTACATCCCGAACCAGAACACCGGCGTCGGGCAAACCAGCGCCACCGCGCCGGCGGACGTGCTTTCAAACACCCAGAACAGCTACGCCGCGAGCATTCTCGCCAAGCGGGCCTGGGGCGAAATCGACACCGAGCTCGGCTCGCTGCGCTTCGGCCGCATGCCCTGGCATTTCGGCCGCGGCATGTACTTCAACCGTGGCGACTGCGCCGACTGCGAGGGCGGGACCACGGTGGACCGGCTGATGATGCTGACCACGGTCTACGGCCACCAGCTTGCCCTCTCCTTGGACTGGGGCGCGCAAGGCTACGACCTGGGCTACACCGATCTCGGCCAGAAGAACATCGGCGGCTTTCCCCTCGACCTCACCCAGAAGGACGACGTCACCCAGTTCACCGCCGCCCTCACCAAGGTCGACGACGACCGGACTTGGCGCGAGCGCATCGCCTCCGGAGACGTGGTGGTCAACTACGGCGCGCAGCTAGTATATCGCTCCCAGGACTACGCAACGTACAGCATTTCGCCGGCCTCGGGCACGCCGTATTTCAACAGCGCCCAAAGCGCCAACGTGCCGCTGTCGGCCAACGACCTCGGCAACTCCCTCACCACCAACGTCAACGCCCTGCTCTTCATCCCCAGCCTGTGGTTCAAGCTCGGCTGGAAAGCCCTCACCTTGGAATTCGAGGGCACCATGCTCGCCGGCAAGCTGGGCAACGCCGGTCCGCTACGCGTTAACAACACCAATCTCAACGACCAAGGGCTCACCATCCTGCAGGCGGGCTGGGTCCTGGCCAGCGAGCTTCGGCTCTACAGCGACTCCCTGTTCATCGGCTTCGAGACCGGCGGCGCCACCGGCGATCAGGCCGAGTTGGCCGGCGCCGGAACGTCCGCCAATCCATCGTACTATCCCTACCTCAACTACCGCTGGAAGTTCGTGCCCCAGCCGGCCGGTGACCGCAACCTGAACGACTTCCACTTCTCGCCCGAGTACCACGTGGACGAGATCCTCTACCGCCGGATTCTCGGCACGGTCAGCAACGCGATCTACTTCAAGCCGAGCATCGCCTACTGGCTCGACCTCGACTCGAAGAAAGAGCGCGAGGTCGGCGTCTCGGGCTCCATCATCTACAGCCTGGCGCCGGTGCCGGTGTCGACGCCCGGCAACTCGGTCAACTATGGCATCGAGATGGATCTCGGCCTGCAGTACCGCAACCTGCGCGAGAACATCTACGCGGGTTTCACCTGGGGCGTGTTCTGGCCCATGGCAGCGCTGAGCCGGCCCTATGGCAGCGTCGGTGACGTCCTTTGGAACCACCCCGAGGACGCCAACGCCGCCCAGGTCATCCGCACGTTCGTGGGCATCCGGTTCTGATCGCGTGGTACGCGGCCAGCTTTGCTGGCCGCGTACCATCGCGGGAGGGGATGGGAACCCTCTCAGGGTTCCCATCAAAGATCTCCCCTATTTCTTCTTGCCGCCAGCGGCCTCGAGCGACTTGATGCGCTCCTGGGCGTCCCGCTGGGAGGCGGGATCGTGCTTGTCTTCGGTGGCCAGGTACTTCCTGAACGCGGCAAGGGCCTCGTCGTAGCGGCGGTCCTGGGTCAAGAGCAGTCCGAGGTCGTACCAGGCGCCCGAGATGAGCGGGTCGAGCTTGACCGCCTCCTGGTACTCGGGAATCGCGTCGTCGTTCTTCTTCTGCATCCGATAGACCACGGCCAGGTTGAAGTGCGTCTGCCCGTTCTTGGGGTCGAGCTCGATGGCTTTGTTGAACGCCTTGATGGCGCCTTCCTTGTCGTCGGTCTTGGACAGGGCCACGCCCAGGTTGATCCAGGCGAGCGCCTCGCCGGGCTTGATATCGGTCGCCCGGCGCAGGTGGATGATCGCCTTGGGATAGTCGCCCTCCTGGCGGTAGGCCATGCCCAAGGTGGAGCGCGCTTCGTAGTTGCCATCGTCGAGCGAGATCGCGGTCACCAGCTCTTTGATGCCCTCCTCGTTGCGCTTCATGCGAATGAGCAGCGCACCGAGGTTGGCGCGGGCATCCGCGTTCGCGGGCTGCAACGCCGTGGTCTTCTGATAGGCTTGCCGGGCGCTATCGTACGATCCCTCACTGCGATAGAGATTGCCCAGGGTGAACCAGGCAGCCGCGTAGGTCTGGCGAGCCGCGATGGCCTGCTTGACCTTCTCGATGGCCTCCGCCGTCTTACCCTGCCGTTTGAGAATGAGTCCTTGCTCATAGTAGACCGCCGCCTCGTCGGCCCGAGCCGCGCCGGCGGCAGTGAGAGTCAGCGCAACCACGCAAGTTCGCAACCATGCACGCTTCATGGTGGCAAGCTTCACCCTGGCGCAACCGCCAGTCAATGGCCGCCTACCACTCGACGTGGACGCCGGCGGAGGGGAGCACGAGGCGGTAGTAGTTCTCGTAGATGGCGCCCGAGGGCTCCTGTTTGATGTCGAAGACCTCGCGGCTGAGGGTGGCGTTCACCAGCTCCAGGTAGGCGTCGAGCACGAAGGTGTCGAAGACGAAGCGCTTGTCGGCGCGCAGATCGAGCTGGGGGAATCCTGGCAGGTGGGTGTAATCCCAGACGTCGCCGGCGTGCTGGCTGTACAGCGGATAGGGTCGGCCGCTGTTGTAATGGAAACGAACCGAGGTCGAGTAATTGCGCGGCCAGCGGTAGCCGACCACCAGATTCAAGATGTGCCGCTGGTCCCAGTCCGAGGGCACGACGATACCGTCCACCACGCGCAGCGAGCGCGACAAGGTGTAGGCCAGCCAGCCGTAGAGCTTGTGCTTCATGGGCCGGCGAAGCAGGATCTCGACGCCGTAGCTCTCGCCCTCGCGCGGTTCGAGCAGGTCGCCCGCCTCGGGGTCCGGAATCAGGGTGTTCTTCAGATCGGTCAAATGCAGGCGCTGGTAGAACAGCGAGGAATCGAGGTTGAGGTCGATGCCCAGGCGATCTTCGAGCGCGGATTCGATGCCAACCGAGGCCTGACGCGAGCGCTGGAGGCCGTAGGTGGCCAGGCCAAACGACTCGAACCCCGGCACGCCCACGGGCAGGCTGGGCATCTGCGAGAACTGCCCGGCCGCGGCCTTGAGCCAGTCGTGCGGCCCCACGCGGTAGCGGACCAGCAGGCGCGGGCTCGCCGCGAAACGCTCGACCCCTTGCTCGAAATAGCCGTCGTAGCGCAACCCCGGCGCGACGATCAGCCGGTCGCCTGCGTGCAGGGTGACCCCGGCGTACGCCCCGACGGAGAGGATTTCGCGGTTGCGAAAGAGGTCGGTTTCGTAGTCCGCAAGCGCTGGGTAAAGCGCCACCAGCGAAGTGGGCTGCGCGCGCTGGATCTCGGAATCGGCGCCCAACTCGAATTCGAGCCAGCGCCAAGGCGACCAGCGCTCGGCCAGCCGGGGCGCCAGGGTAAGCATGCGGGTGCCCACGGGCAGCGAGAAGAGCGAGGTCAGGCTGACCGTCGAGTCGTCGATGCCACCGACCACCGCGATGGTGAACCGACCGCGAGCCAACTCCCCGTCCCAGCGCAACTGCGCGCGGTGGAAGGTCAGCTTGGCCAGCCCCGGCGCCATGCTGGTCGGCTCCCCGACGAAGCCCCAATCGGTGTTGTCGGGGTTCTTCTGGCGCAGGTCGTCGCCCGAGCCGAAGGCGAACAGCGTCAGCTTGCCCGGCCCCAAGGTGTGGTCGACGCGGATCTGATAGTCCCAGTAGTCGAGCGAATAGGCGTTGGAAAAAGCCGAGAGGATGTACCCGGTGTAGGAATAGCGGCCGGCCACCGCCACGGTGCCCTTGCCGGCGTCGAAGGGGGTGGCCACGATGCCGCCGGCGTCGAAGAGCCGGACATCGGCCGAGACATGCAGGCGATCCGTCGCCGGGGTCGCGGTCTGTGCCGCGACGATGCCGGAAACATAGCGGCCATAACTCAGGGGATAGCCGCCGGGGTAGAACTGCAGCTCCTCGATGAAGAACGGGTGGAGAACCGAGGGGCCGAGGGCGAAGTGAAAAAGCGCCGGCGCGCGCACGCCGTCGATGAAGAAGCCAGTGTTGCCGGGGTTCGCGCCGCGAATGGCGTAGAAGGGCAGCGGCCAGGTCGTCTGGGCCACGCCGGGCAAGGACTCGATGACACGGATGGGATCGCCGAGCGAGCCCGCGGTGTGCACCAGCTCCTCCTTCTTGAGCGGCACCACCGGCTCGGGCCGGGGCTCGGCCGTGACGATGGTTTCGTAGCGCTCGCCGCCGGTGCGCGGTTCGAGCCGAGCCACGAAGTCGCCGGTCTCGGCCACGACCGTCACCGGCCGGGTGAGCGGGGCATGACCGGGACATTGCACGCGCAGGTTATGCGTGCCGGGCAAGACCTCGACGGAAAAACCGCCGTCCGCGCCGGTCTCCGCGTCGGTCGTGGTGCCGTCTCCAACCCCGATGTGAACCAGGGCGCCGCCGAGCGGCTGCCGCGTGCCGCGCGCAAGTACCTTGCCGGAGAATTTCACGAGCGCGGGGCGCCGCGCGCTGCCCACCTCGGCAGCGTCGTAGGGCCCCCCCCCCGCCTCCACACTCCCGGCATCGTTCGCCGCAAGCGCGGATCCCCCGTCGGGCAAACCCCCGTCGGGCGGGTGGCCGCCGTCGAGGGGAAGAGCCGCGAGCAGAGCAAGCAGGAGCGCTGAGCTCACGCTAGTCGGCGCCCCCGTCCGGCGGCACGGGCGGCGCCAAGGTGGTTAGCCACAACCCCGACCGATCCGAATCCGCCCGGCCGCGGACGATATACGCAGAGTAGGCCGTGGACAGATCCGCGCCGCCGTACTCTGCCGCCTCGACAACCGCGTGCGCGTAGAGCGTCTGCGTGCCCCGATCGAAATCGAGATAGACGAGGTCGCCCACGCTATCCTGTTGCGACATGTTGATCACACCAAACAGCGAATGCGCCGAGATCGACACACTGAGAATCGCCTTGGCCATCAGGCGCAGGTTGGTGGGCAGGCCGCCGGCCGCGTAGTCCGCGAAGTAGAGGTCGGAGCTGGCCCGGCCGAGGTGGGCCCAGAAGACCAGGACCTTGCCCGAATTTCCGTCGGTGAAGAAGTAGCTGGCCCCGTACTGCGCGCTGACCACCAGCCCGGGCGGCGAAACCATGGCCGCGGGTCCTTGCAGCTCGGCGTCCTGGAACATGAGCGGCCCATGCAGGGTCGTATCGTAGAGCGTGGGCGCCGCAGGCGAGATGTACATGAGGTACTGCCCGTCGGGGGTGAAACTGGGCGTGAGCAACGGCCCCTGCAAGGCCGGGCGGAGTGGCACGTAGTCGCTCTTCTTCGTGAACACCCCATGCAGGGAGCTGTCCATGAGCAACCGTTCGTCGCAGTCCTTGCACCGCGAAATATCGGCCGCCAGGTCCACGAGCGGACTGGGCAGGGTGTCGAACTTGTCCTCGCCGGTCGCGAGATCGAGCGTGTGCAGCTCGGCCGGCGCATCCGAGGTCGCGCTTTGCGAGTAGCCGAAAGTGCCATTGCCGAATCCGCCCCAGCTCGACGGATTAGGCCGGGCCAGGGGGATCTCCACGCCGCTCGTCAGATCGAGGATCACGGTCTTGGACTTACCATCGTCCGTGACCACGAGCGCGGCGTAGTGCTCGTCGCCGCTGATCGAGAAGCGCGACACGTTGGCGCGCAGGAGTTGCAGGACGTTCTGCGGCCGGAGCAGCCGCGCCAGGGAGCGCTGGCTCTCGAAGATGAAGTACGTGCTCCCGTTGCCCATGGCTTGGAGCTGGAAAGAGCCCGAATCGGCGCCGATGTTCAGCTCGTTCGCCCCATCCCAGAGATAGAGGGTGGGGTAGCTGCGTCCCGGCAAGGCTGGACGCTCGTAGAGAAGTTGCGGGCAGTTGTTCTGCAACCCGGGGAATCCCGGGCAGGATTGCCCAGTCTGCGGTTGCGCAGAGAGCACGCCGCTGGGCAGGGTGAAGCGTGTGAAGACCGAGATGCCGTCGAGGCGAAATTCCTCCGCGAGCGTCGGACCGAGGCGGACCAGCGTCGCGACGCGGGCCTGACCACCGTCGGTCGCGACCAGGCGCTCGTCCACCATGTAGTAGCGCTCCCCCGTAATAGAGTCACGGCTCGCCGCGGGATAGTCTTGCTTCGACCAGGCAAATGCTTGTTCTCCCCAGTAGTCCGACCCATTGGCCACCACCTTGCGCTGGTCCTTCCCGTCGAACGAGCTAATCCACAGGTCGGATACGCCGCCCCGAGTGGAGGTCGCCAGGGCGATGCGGTCCTCGAAGCGAATCATCACATCATCGCCCACCCGGATAAATCCCGGCGCCGCGAGGTGCTGGCCGGGAAACAGGTGGAGCCCGGCCGGAGGCGGCCCCTCCTGCAGACAGCCTGCAAGGAGGACCGGTACGAAGGGCAGAACTGGCATACGCAAGGACATCACCGATCTCGGGGTCTACTCTAGCCCAAGCCGTGCCATTGTACGACCCTCGCAAACTCGCCAGCATCCAAGTTGAGACGTAGCGCACAGTCACGAGGGTGTAGAACTTCGCCATCCAGGAGATCCCATGCGCGCCATCCGACCGAAACAGACAGGTGGTCCCGAGCAGCTCGAGCTCGAGGAATTCGCCACGCCCGCCCCGGGCGCTTCCGAGGTCCTCGTCCGCGTGGAAGCCGCGGGGGTTAACTACATCGACGTCTACCACCGCACCGGCCTTTATCCTCTGCCCCTGCCCCTGCCCATTGGACTCGAAGGTGCTGGAACCGTCGAGCAACTCGGCAGCGGAGTGCACGACCTCCGCGTTGGCGAACGCGTGGCCTGGGCCTCCGTGCCCGGCTCGTACGCCAGCCACGTCGTCGCGCCGGGGGACAAGCTGGTGCCGGTTCCCGACGGCGTCGCCACCGAGGTCGCCGCCGCCTTGCTCCTGCAGGGCATGACCGCGCACTACCTGACCCAGACCACCTTCCCGCTGCGGCCCGGCCACGTCGCCCTAGCCCACGCGGCAGCCGGCGGCGTCGGACTCTTGCTCATCCAGATGGCCAATCGCGCGGGCGCGCGGGTCATCGGCACGGTCTCGACCGAAGCCAAGGCCGCCCTAGCCAAGGACGCCGGCGCCAATCACGTCATCAACTACCTGGCCGCGGACTTCGCGGCGGAGGTGAAGCGCTTCACCGGCGGGCGTGGGGTGGACGTGGCCTACGATTCGGTGGGGAAGTCGACCTTCGACGGCAGCCTGGATTGCCTCGCTCCGCGCGGCTTTCTCGTGCTCTTCGGGCAGTCGAGCGGCGTGGTGCCGCCCTTCGACCCTGCCCGCCTCTCCCGAGGCTCCTTCTTCTTGACCCGCCCTTCCCTGGGCCACTACACCGCCACGCGCGCGGAATTGCTTGGGCGCGCCCGCCATCTCTTCGACATGGTCGCCGCCGGTCACCTGCGCGTGCGTATCGACCGGACCTTCCCATTGGCGCAAGCCGCCGACGCCCACCGTGCCCTCACCGGCCGCGCCACCACCGGCAAGGTCTTGCTGATTCCGTAAATCGACGCTAGCTCTCCTCGGTGAATTCCAGGGGAAACCGCTGCTTCATGGTGCGGTTCACCACTTCCTCGATCTCGTCCTCGGTGCGCATGGTCATGATCTCTTCGACCAGCCTCTCCGCCTCGCCCAGTCGGGTGGAACGGATGATCGATTTGACCATCGGGATCTGCCGCGGCGCCATCGACAGCGAACGCAGGCCCAACCCGAGCAGCACCCACGAGAAACGGGGATCGCCCGCCATGTCGCCACACATCGCAATGGGTTTCCCGCACTGATCCGCGGCCTTCACCACGGCTCGGATGAAACGCAGGATGGCCGGGTGAAGCGGGTGATAGAGGTAACCCACGTTCTCGTCCTGCCGATCGGCGGCCAGGGCGTACTGGATGAGGTCGTTGGTACCGATGGACAGGAATTCGCACTCTTCACAGAGCAGGTCGGTGATCATGGCCGCGCTGGGGGTTTCGATCATCGCACCCAGCGGAACCTTGGCATCGTGTTCGAGGCCGTCCCGGGCCAGCTCTTGGCACACCTCGGCGCACACCTCGCGGACGACCCGCATTTCCGCCACGCCGGAAATGAGCGGGAACATGATGCGCAAGGGTCCGACGGCCGCCGCCCGGTAGAAGGCGCGCAGCTGCGAGCGGAAAAGGTCGCGCCGCCACAAGGAGTACCGGATCGACCGCAGGCCCAGGGCGGGGTTGTTGCCGGTGGGGATTCGCACCGAAGCGGGCATCTTGTCGCCGCCCAGGTCGAGGGTGCGGAAGATCACGCTGCGGCCTTCCATCGCGCGCAGGGCGGCGACCGCATGCTGGTACTGCTCCTCCTCGGTGGGTAGGGTAGAGCGTTCCAAGTAGAGGAACTCGGTGCGAAAGAGCCCAACCGAGTCGGCGCCGAGCTCGACCGAGACCGGGATCTCCTCCAAGAGCTCGACGTTGGCGGCGAGCTGCACGCGCATGTTGTCGAGGGTCGCCGCCGGCGCCTCGCGCGCCTTGGCCAGCCGCTCGGACTGCACCAGGTCGCGCGCGGCGCGATCCGCGAAGCGCTCCTGGATGCCGAAGTCCGGCTCGAGGATTACCTCGCCGCGCCCGCCGTCGACGATAACGGTCATACCGGTGCGGATGTGCTTGGTGAAATCCCGAACCCCGGCCACCATCGGCAGACCGAGGGCACGCGCCACCAGCGCCGCGTGCGAGGTCCGGCCGCCGCCTTCGGTGAAAAAACCGCTCACCCCTGCGCGGCCGAGCTGCGTGATGTCGGCGGGTGACAGGTCGTGCGCGAAGACCACCGCGCCCTTGGGCACGCCCTCGTGTCCAGGCGGCGTCATGCCGAGCAAGTTGCGCAGAATACGCTCGCCGATCATGTCGATGTCGCTGCGCCGCTCGCGGAAGTAGGGGTCCTCGATACTGGCGAACACCACCTGGATCTGATCCAGCGCCCGGCGCAAGGCCCATTCCGCCGAGACCTGATCGCTGCGGATGATCTTGCCGGTTTCCTCCACGAGATGGACGTCGGCCAGCATCATGCGGTGGGCTTCGAGGATGCGGTACTCCTGGCCATCGCCCACCTGCTCGGCGATCTGCTGCTGAATCCGACGAAGCTGGGCGTCGCTGCGCGCCAGCGCGTCCTCGAAACGGCGTAGCTCCTGCTCGACCTCGTCGGCGAAGATGCGGCGCTCTTGCACTTCGACGCGGCCGCCGAGAAAATGCGCCACGCCCATGGCGATGCCCGGCGAAGCGCCGACGCCGGCCAGCCTAATCATCGACCACGCCCTCCCCGAATCCGGTCTCGACCAGCGCGGCCAGCGCGGTCACCGCTTCCTCCGCGTCCGGACCCTCGGCCTCGATGGTGATGTGGAGCCCGCACGCCGCCACCAGGGTGAGCAGGCCCATGATGCTCTTGCCGTTGACACTCGCCCCGTCCTTGACGACCCTGATCTCCGATTGGAAATGCGCAGCAAGCTGGACGAACTTCACCGCCGCTCTCGCATGCATGCCGGCGCGGTTGCGTATCTTCCTTTCTTGGCGGGCGACCTCCAGCGCCGGATCCGCCACGTCAGATCTTACCTCCCACCGTGACCTTGCCGGTCAGATCGGAGCCGATGCGGATGGAACGGCGGCCGCATTCCTGCACCTCGCAGGCCAGGACTGCGGGCGAGAGCTTGCACCGATCGAGCGTGGCCACCTTGAGCAGCATGGGAAGGTTCACGCCGCACACCACCTCGGCGGCACGCGTGCCGTCCGCCATGGTCATGGCGACGTTGAACGGCGTCGAACCGTAGACGTCCACCAGCAGCACCACACCCGCGCCGTCGTCCACCTGGCTACAGGCCTGGGCGACCTTGTGCAGAATCGAAGCGCTGTCCTCGCCCGCGGAAGTGCATGCGGCGGCGATGTTGGGGATCATGCCAACGACGCGGCGCGCAGCCTCGATGAGCGAGAAGGCGACCTGCTCGTGCGACACCACGACGATGCCCACCATGGGCTCGATAGTCCTGTTTGCCGGCGAAGACATCGTGAATCAGTCCTCTTGTCTCGCTGATGGATCCATCAGGAAGCTTACAACTTTCAGCTGAGATAGCGAGGTTGTTTGCGGCTCCGGCTTCACTTCTGCACCTCGGCATCCGTCAGCGACCGGCCGCGCCCGACGTCGCGATGCTTGACCTCGACCTGGAAGGCGCGCAGCCGGCTGCCCAGCTCGTTGGCGATGACCACCGAGCGATGCCGGCCGCCGGTGCAACCGATGGCGATGGTGGCGTAGGTCTTGCCCTCGCGCTCGAAGGCAGCCACGCACAGGGTGAGCAATTCCTCGGCCTTCTCCAGGAAGAGCTGCGTCTCCTGGCTCTCCATGACGTAGTTTCTCACCGGCTCGGCCTCTCCCGAGAGGGCCGACAGCGTGCTGACGAAAAACGGGTTCGGCAGAAAGCGCACGTCGAGCACGATGTCGGCCTCGGTGGGCAGGCCGTACTTGAATCCGAAGGACATCACGGTCACGGCCAGATTGCCCTCGGCGCGGCCGTAGCGCCCGAGAACGATGGAGCGCAGGCCATGCACGTTGAGCTCGGCGGTGTCGATGACCGCCGTGGCTTCCGCGCGCAGGGCGGCAAGCCGCGTCCGCTCGACCTCGATGTCGGCGCGGATATCCTTGCCGTGCAGCGGATGGGGCCTCCGCGTTTCGGAAAAGCGCCGGAGCAGGACCTCGTCCGGGGCGTCGAGAAAGAGCACGTCGATGGAGTGCCCGGCCAGGCGGAGGTCGCCGAGCACGCGCGAGGTGTCGGTCAAGAAGTCGCCACTGCGCGCATCCACCACCAGCCCGGCCCGCATCACTTCCTCGCGCCCGGCGAGCAGCTCGATGAACCGGGGCAAGAGCGCCATGGGCAAGTTGTCGACGCAGTAGAAGCCCAGATCCTCGAGTGCGCTTTTGACCGTCGTCTTGCCCGCGCCGGAGACACCGGTGATGACAACCAGCTTCACGGCTACTCCACATCGCCGCGGAAGCGGCGCTGCCGCGCCTCGGCCAGCGCCTGATCCAGGCGCTCCTGGAACTCGCGGGCGGCATGGTGACCGCGCACCTGCAGCAGCCGGTTGCGCGCGGCCACCTCGACCAACGAGCTGACGTTGCGGCCGGGGCTGACGGGAATGCGCAGCAAGGGGACCGGCACTTCCAGAATGGTGTGCGTCTGGTCGTCGAGACCGACGCGGTCCGCGGCCTCGGATTCCTCCCAGCGCACCAGCTCCATCACCAGCTCGATGCGTTTCTCGTCGCGCACCGAGGCCACGCCGAACATATCCTTGATGTTGATGATGCCGACGCCACGGACTTCCATGTGGTGCTTGATGAGCTCGGCCGACCAGCCCACCAACATGTCGTGCGCGCTGCGCCGGACCTCGACCAGATCGTCGGCGACCATGCGGTGCCCGCGCATGACCAGCTCGAGTGCCGCCTCGGACTTGCCGATCCCGCTCTTGCCGAGCAGCAGGATGCCCACGCCCAGCACGTCCATGAGCACGCCGTGGATGCTCGCGGTCGGGGCGAGCTCGTGTTCGATGTAGGTCTGAATGGCCTGGATGGCCATCGACGAACGCATGGGAGTGCGCAGGAGCGGCACCCCCAGGCGATCCGCGGCCTCGAACAACTCGGCCGGGACATCGAGGCCTTTGGTCACTACGATGCACGCCGGTTCGAGCGCCATGAAGGTCTCGATGCCGTGGCGCGCTTCCTCGACGGGCAGGCTGGCCAGGTAGGCGAGCTCGGTGGCGCCCAGGATCTGCACGCGCTCAGGCTGCACCTGGCGCACGAAACCGGCCAGGGCCAGGCCGGGCTTCTGCACGCGGTGGAAGGTCACCCGCCGGCCAAGGCCCGACTCGCCGGCCAACAGGACGAGCCTCAGGCCCGCGGCTTCGCTCAACAGGGAACGAACCGTCAGCTTCGTCGCCAGGCTGTCGTTGTCACTCAATACTTGGCGTCCTCCTCCGCGATGGTGCGATACATACTATCGCCATCCGGGGCTTCGAGCAGCCGTTGTCGGAAAGCGGCGTCGCGAAACAGACGGGACAGGCGGGCCAGCGCCTTGAGGTGGATACCGGCCGAGTTGGCCGGGGCCACCAGCATGAAGACGAGGTGGGTGGGCTTGCCGTCGATGGAGTCGAAGGCCAGCCCGGTCACCGAGCGGCCCAGGGCGCCGACCAGGCGATCGATGCTATCGAGCTTGCCGTGCGGAATGGCGATGCCGTCGCCGATAGCCGTGGAGGCAAGCTGCTCGCGCTCCTCGAGAACGTGGTACAGCGCCTGCGCGTCGATGGCGCCCGGCGCCGCCTGCCGCGCGGCCAGGAAGGCGGCCATTTCGGACAGAACCTCAGCCTTGCTCGCGCCGTGGAGCGCGGGAATGATGGCGCCGGGGGCGAGGAAGTCGACGACCTTCATGACCAGAACTGCTTTCCATGCGGTGTGCGGGGCTAGCCGGCCGGGGCCACCACGCCGGTCTCGATGAGTCCGTAGTTGCCGTCCTTGCGGCGGTAGATGACCGAGAGCGTCTTCTGCTCGGAATCGACGAAAACCAGGACGTCCCGCTCGACGAGATTCAGTTGCATAGCGGCGTCGCGCAGGGCCAAGGTGCGGACTTCCTCGGTCGCGTCGCGAATCACCGGGACGTCCCCGCTCGTCAGCTTGCCCTCCGCCGCGCCGGGCTGCGGCTCCAGATTCTCGGCGGCCATGACCGTCTGGCGAACCTGCAAACGCGGCCCGCCGTGCGGCTTGTGCGTGCGGATCTTTTCCTTCCACTTGCGCACCTGGCGCTCGATGCGCGCCACCGACAGATCGATGGACGAGTACATGTCCTCGGTGGTCTCGCGCGCCTGGATGGCGATGCCGTTGGGCAGGGTCAGCGAGAACTCGGCGGTGTGACTGTGGTTGCGTTCCACGGAGAACGTCCCGTGAGCGGCGATGGGATCGCGGCTGAAGTATTTCTTAATCTTCTCCAGGCGCTCCTCGGCATAGTCCTTGACGGCGGGAGATGCTTCCATGTGGCGGAACGTGGTCGAAAGCTGCATCGATGGGGCCTCCAGGGGGTCGTTGACGGTCGAGGACTAGGCTAGAAAACTTGTTTGCGCTTGCTGCTCGGTTGAATGCGCAGTTGCTCCCGGTATTTGGCCACAGTTCGCCGGGCAATCTCGATGTTCTGCTCGCGCAGCAGCTCGACGATCTTCTGATCCGAATGTGGGCGCTTGGGGTCTTCGCCCGCGACGATCTGCTTGATCTTCAGTTTGACCGCCTCGGACGCCAGGTCGTCGCCGTCGCTGCGGGTGATACCGGAGTTGAAGAAATACTTGAGCTCGAAGATGCCCTGCGGGGTGTGGACGTATTTGTTGGTGGTCACGCGCGACACCGTCGATTCGTGCATGCCGATGTCGTCGGC
>Ga0182019_10000381_pt1 | contig 22006 bp, 17 predicted proteins | sample 812E2MmetaG_FD_120483 | JGI IMG/M metagenome (GOLD analysis project Ga0182019, IMG submission 120483) | Permafrost microbial communities from Stordalen Mire, Sweden - 812E2M metaG | ecosystem: Environmental > Terrestrial > Soil > Wetlands > Permafrost | place: Sweden: Stordalen | collected...
CGATTCCAAGGATGCGCCCACGCTGCTCCGTTTTGACAGGCGGCTTCGATTTTTCAGGTTGCGGAGATTTCACTTCCTGTCCTCCTGTTGAGCGGGCCGCGATGAGCAACAGCGAGCCGAGCGCAATTGTGCTCCAGGGTATTCCTTGCATCGGCGGATTATACACAAGGTTCGATTCGAATGGAGAAAACGGTTCGCTCAAAGTTCGCCGCGATGTTCGCCGCGATTCAGCCTTTCTAGATCGCGCATGAGGTCTCGAACTGGCTGGCATCGCCCGTAGAGAACCAGGCCTGCGGGATCGCAAAGTATCCCAGATTGCCGGGTGCCCCATCCTAACGGCGCGCTTTTTGCGACGTTAGGGTGGGATGCAGACGAGTTTCGAAAATAACTCCGGGAAAGGTTCTCCCGCACCAGCCTCGTCCGAGCCCAAGCGCTTGTCACCCGGAACGATTCAGGCATGTGAGCGGCCGCGACGTCGCAATCGCCGCCGGCGTGCGTGACCGAATCTTCCTCAACAACTCCGCGGGCGTGTCCATCACGACGCTAAGCACTCGCTTGCGCTACAATCCGCTCATACTCTAAAGAGCAAATTGCGTGGAGGCATATATGGAGCTCGGGTTCCCGGTAGTCACCGTTGCCATCGTTATCGTCATCATCTATGCATTGAGTTCCATCAAGATACTGGCTGAATATGAACGCGGCGTCATCTTCCGGCTGGGACGCCTGCAAGGGCACGCCAAGGGCCCCGGCATCATTCTGGTCTTCAGCCCGATCGACCGCATGGTGCGGATTTCGCTCCGGCAGGAAGCGCTCGAAGTTCCGCCGCAGGACATCATTACCCGCGACAACGTGACCCTTAAAGTGAACGCTGTCATTTTTCTGCGCGTGATTGATCCTAATAAGGCGGTGGTGGAAGTCTCGAATTACGTCTACCAGACTTCGCAGTTTGCGCAAACCACTTTGCGCTCGGTGCTTGGCGAACAGGAACTCGACGAATTGCTCGCTCACCGCGATAAAATTAACCTGCGCCTGCAAAGCATCCTCGATACGCACACCTCGCCTTGGGGCGTGAAGGTCACTAACGTGGAAGTCAAGCAGGTGGATATGCCCGAGACCATGTTGCGCGCCATGGCGAAACAGGCCGAAGCGGAACGCGAGAAGCGCTCGAAGATCATCCACGCCGAAGGCGAGTTCTCCGCCGCCCAGCGCCTGGTGGATGCCGCGCACCTGTTGGCGACCGAACCGATCAGCATCCAGTTGCGCTATCTGCAAACGCTCACCGAGATTGGCGTCGAGAAAAATACGACGGTCGTGTTCCCCGTGCCGATCGATTTCTTCTCCGGCCTGCAGAAGTTGCTCGCGGGCGCGCCCACACCCGCCGCGGCGGCAGGAAAGTAGAGGTCAACCCTACTTCCCATGGCCACGGCGCAAAAAGATACGGAGATCACCCTCGGCACCGGCCGCATGCTGGCCATTTTCTTCGGCTTTGTTTTGGTCTGCGCTTTCTTCTTTTCGATCGGCTTTTCGCTGGGCAGAAGAACCACCATCGCTGGTACGGGCGGTTCGCTGAGCGCTGCCGTTGGAGCTCCGTCGACCGTCGTTCGACCCTCGGCCGCAAAGAACGGCGCTCCTCAGCCAACCCCGCAGTCAGGCGATTTCAGTTTTTACAAGGCCGTGGGCGAGAAGAATACTGACGCCGGGCTCACGCCGCAGGCGCAGGGGACGAAGGCGCAAGCAGCGGCTTCGAGCGCTGCGACCTCAGCCGTAGAGGCGCCGCCAAAGTCCGCCACAGACGCGGCAGCCGCAGCACCCGCGAGCGGCGGTTACTACGTGCAGGTCGCCGCGGTCAACCGCCAGGAAGACGCCGAGTCGCTCGTCGAGGCGCTGAAGAAAAAGCAGTATCCAGCCTTCGCCGCCAACAATACTCCCACCGACAAGTTCTATCACATTCAGGTTGGACCCTACGCTGAGTTGAAAGACGCCGAAGCCATGCGCGCCCGCCTCATCAGCGATGGCTATAATCCGATTGTGAAAAAGTAGACATGGATGACGCCGTTCCCAATCTGGACCGCTTCCTGCACGCCATTGCCGATCCCACTCGCCGCCGCATTCTGCTCGCCCTCAAAGAAAAAGGTGGATGCTCCCTCGACAAGGAAACCGGTCTCTGTGCCGCCGATATCGAGCAGCGCATAAAGTTGGCGCAGCCCACCGTGTCGCATCACATGCGAATTCTCGAAAAAGCCAACCTGGTGGAAGCCAAACGGGAGGGGCATTGGCGCTGGTACAAGCGCAACGAAAAGCTGATCAACGAAATGATGCGAGGATTAAAAGGACAACTTTAGACGGAGGGCTGCGGCTATGTTCCAGCGCCCGCCACGGACGCTCCTTCTTCAGCGCTTTTCTCTTTATCTTGATCTTTACTTTTCATGGTAGCGCTGTCTTCCCTCTGGCTCAAGGCGCGCACCTGTGAGATCAGGTCCGCCACCTCGAACGGCTTAGCCAGCGATGGCACGCCGTGTTCCTGGAGGAAACTTCGGGTCTGCGGATCGGTCACGGTGGAAAACGTCAGCAGCAGCCCCTTCTCCAGACCGGGACAGTTGGTTGTGATCCACTCGTACATTTCCCGTGCGCTGCAGCCACCTGGCATACGGCCATTCATTACAATCACGTCGAAAGAACCGTTGCGGAGTTGATGCTGTGTGTCCTCCACGCTCATGGATGTAGTGACTTCGGCTCCCGCACCGACCAACACGTCCCGTTCAAATTCCAGCACCGCTTCTTCGTCTTCGACGAGGAGCACGTGGCCGGCGAGCACCGACTCGCGCCGCGGGGATGCGGCTGCCTCGGGCAGCGCTGGCTTCTCGCTCGCCGGCAAACGGACTTCAATCGTTGCGCCGCCCTCTTCGCGATTGCGCGCCACAATTTCCCCGCCATGTTCCTTGACGATCCCATAGCAGATACTCAGTCCAAGGCCGGTTCCCTTGCCCACCGACTTGGTGGTGTAGAAGGGATCAAAGATGCGAGTCGGGTCTTTAATTCCCGGACCGCTGTCGTCGAATTCGATGCACACGTAGGGATCTTTTTTGAACACTCGTACTTTCAATACGCCGCTGCCGTCACGCTCCACCATGGCGTCGAGAGCGTTGTTGATAATGTTCAGGAAGACCTGCTCCAACTGATGCGGATCGGCCACGACCGAGGGCAAGTCCTCGGGGATGTCGCGCTCGAGGGAAACATTGTTGACTTTCAAATCGTATTCGCGCAGCGTGAGCGACTCTTCCAGTACCTTGCGCAGGTCAACTTCCTGTTTCTGCGGCTTGCGCTGGCGCGCGAAAGAAAGCAGATTCTGTACTACGCGGTGCGTGCGCTGGGCCTGCTTGAACAGTTTTCGCACATAGTCGGCGGAACGGTGATCGAGGCCCGCGCCTTCGAGCAGTTGGGCGTAACCCAAGATTGCGGTCAGGGGATTGTTCAACTCGTGCGCCACGCCAGAAATCAGTTGGCCGACGGCCGACATCTTCTCGCTTTGCAGCAGTTGCTCCTGCGTCCGGCGTAAGTCTTCGTAGGCCCGGCAAGTCTCCTCGTAGAGCTGCACCTTTTCGATCGTGGTCGCCAGTTGGCGGCTGATGGCGACCAGCAGATTCTCATCGTTGCTCGAATAGTGCCGGTCTTCCTTGCTGGCGATTCCCATGATGCCGATGGGTTTGTCCTTGCTCCAGAGCACAACCCATATCCAGTAAGGCAGCCGGTCGGCGCACACGAACTCCACCACCGCCGGTGGCAGGTGCGGCATAAAATCCTGGGTCACGACTTCCGCTCGCGAGCGCATCACCAGATCGCCCAGGCCTTCGGGAAAGATAACTTCGGCCATGCGCACGCGTGCCTCGCTGCGCGGGCCCCAGCCCGCGCGCCGCCGGTAAGTGCCATCCGGTTCCGCTGCCAGATACACCGAACCCGTCTCCGCACCAAAGAGCGAGATCACCTGGCGCAGCGTCAGGTTCAGAATTTCATCCAGATCGAACGATTGCGTGGCAATGACGGCCATGGCGTTGAGGGCGTTCAACTCGCGGTTGCGCCGCCGCATTTCGTCTTCCGAGCGCTTCTTCTCAGTGATGTCGAGAACGAAGCCTTGATAGCGTCCAATGTGTCCGCCGGAATCGCGGGTGGCAAAGCAGCTCTGCGCCACCGTCAGCAGCGTCCCATCTTTGCGCCGGACGGTGATTTCAAAGTTGCGCACGTAGTTGTGCGCCTCGATTTCCTTGCGAAAAGCCTCCCGCTCCTCGGGAACGGCGTGCAACACGCTGCCCATGTCGAGGGCCATCAACTCGTCCCGGCTGCTGTAACCGAGCATGGTGACAAACGCGTCGTTGCAGTCGAGCAACTCGCCATCGGGCGTCGCTACAAACACACCTTCCTGCACCTGGTCAAACAGCATGCGGTACTTTTCTTCCGCCACCTGACGCGCGGTCGTATCGTGCACCACATGGATGGTGCCCTTCTGCTGGCTGCCCTGCTCCGCATACGATGAGGTCGAAACCACCGACTGCCCGCCGAAACACGGATCCATTCCTTCGGTCAGGCCCGAGCCGCGCTCGCAATACGGGCACCCGCTCCAGGCGCGGTTTTGCGGTAAAACCTCTTCGCAGAGATTGCCCAATACATCGGCCGGCGCCTGTTCCAGACGCTGCAGCAGGGCTTGATTGGTCTTGAGGATGCGGAAGTCGGCGTCGTGCGCCAGAATGAGATCCTGGATGGCATCGAAGGTATTCATCCACTGCCGCTGCGAGCGCAGCACCTGCTCCAGCAACCGCAGATTCTCCACCGCAATGCCCAGCGTCTGAGCCGCCGTTTCCAGAAAGTCCAGTTCTTCCCGGGTGTGGCGCCGGTTGCCGGAGCAGCCGAGCGACAACATGCCGATCACCGACTTCTTGCCCAGGAGGGGCAGGCGGATCACTTGATGAATGCCGTGCTTCTCCAGTTGTTGCCGCTCGAGCCCGGACATCTCCGAGAGTTTCATCACTGCGGCCCGGCTTTCCTGGAGAACGCGGGTCTGCCCTTCATCTGTACCGATTTGGCCGAGGGCTCGCAGAAACTCCGGTGACAAACCGGCATGCTGCGTAGGTACCAGATGGTCGCCTTCCATCAACTGGAACCACACCACCTTTGCCCCCACTACGGCTCTCAGTTTCTCCAGGGCAGTCTGCATCATGGGAGCGTGATTCTGGCTGCGAGCAATCGTGACCGTCAGCTCATTGAGCACCGCCAGCCGGCGTAGGCGCAGCCGCGAGTCGTCCAGCACCACCAGCAGGATGCTGGAACCGAACAACACGTCCGCCAACAGGTAACCCTCAGTCGGGATGTGGCTGGTGAATGGAGGCCAGTTTAGATTCAAGGTCAGCAGCCCGGCGCCGAACAAGAGCGGCCCCAATCCAATACGCCCGAGGCGGTAGCGCAGCAATTCGATAGCTGCCCCGGCCGCAATCAGCCGGCATGCTATATCCAACCCGTGCTCGATGGGCTTCGAATCGGGAAAATACATTGGCCGCATTGCCGCGCAGACCATAGTCACCCACGCGACCGCCACCAATACCGTGAGGGCCCGGCGGGCCTGCGCCGACAGCAACGCCGCCGCCGCAAACAAACCCATCGCCAACACAAAGTCCACCTGCGCGAAGGCCGCCATCGCCTTCGACGCGGAGTGCAGTTCGCCTGCTCCGGTTAGCCAGAGAAACGCCCCATAGGCGACCCAGCCTGCTGCCCAGACCAGCAGATATCGTTCCCGGAATACCCGGAAGAAAAGCAGACTGACCACCACCACGATCAGGGCAGTCGTTTCCCGTGCCGTCAGCCATGGGACGGTCAACAGGCCAACCGAATTCCCAAATAGTCCGGCAGGATCCATAGATAAGCGCATAGGTAAGCGCACGAACACCCAAGCTTCTAGATATCACGCGCACCCCTCATCGTTACCGGATTTCCGCGTCCAGTTGGTTACTTTCGGAATGTGAAGTCGTGGCCTAGAATGAACGATACAGACACTCAGCGCCATGCCAAATGACCGCATTCTGGTAGTAGACGACGAGGAAACAATCCGCGAGATTGTTTCCTCCATGCTCGGCGGAGCCCATTTTCAGACGCGGCAGGCCGCCAGTGGCATTGAAGCCCTCGCGATTCTGGAATCGGGTGACGAATTCGATCTGGTGCTCTCCGACCTGATGATGGCCGAAATGGATGGAATTGCCCTTTTGGAGCGTGCCAAGGAACGTTTTCCGGATGTGCCGTTCGTCATGGTCACTACGGTCAGCGACATTCAGGTCGCTCTGAAAGCGCTGCGCGACGGGGCGTACGACTACCTGCCCAAACCTTTCGAGCGCGAGCAACTGCTGGCCACGGTCCGACGTGCGCTTGAGCATCGCCGCCTCAAGCGCGAAAACGACGCCTATCGCACCAACCTCGAGGCACTGGTTGCCGCCCGTACCCAGCAATGGAAGACGGCGCTCTCCAACCTGGAGAAGTCCTACGACATCACGCTGGAAGTCCTGGGCGATGCGCTTGACCTCAAGGACGCCGAGACCGAACATCACTCCAAACGCGTCACCGCATTCACCATCGCCATTGCGCGCAAAATGGGCCTGCCCAAAGAAGAAATCAACGTCATCGCCCGCGGAGCCTTCCTGCACGATATCGGCAAGATGGCCATTCCGGACGGCATCCTGCATAAGCCCGGCAAACTCACGGACGACGAAATGGCCATCATGAAGGAGCACTGCTACCGCGGATACAAGATCATCTCCCGCATCCCGTTTCTGGCGGACGCTGCCGAAATCGTTTATTCGCACCAGGAGCGCTATGACGGGCTGGGATACCCGCGCGGTCTGAAGGGTGAGGAGATCCCGCTAGGGGCGCGGATTTTCGCGATTGCCGACACACTCGATGCCATGAGGTCCGACCGCGTTTACCGGAAGGCGCAGAGCATGCAGGCTGTCCGCAAGGAAGTCGAGCTCTGGTCGGGCCGCCAGTTCGATCCCCAGATCGTGAAGGTATTTCTCGAAATGCCCGACGATATCTGGGAAGACCTGCGGAAAGACATCAATGCTCAGAACCCAAATGGACCGAGCGTTTCTTTCCCGAAGATCTAGCCGTCGACAACATCTTACTAAAGCCGTAGCGCCAGCCTTTCGCACGGGGTACAGGCATCGTTTCACCCTGATTACCTCATCCAACTGAGCAGTGAAGTCAATCCAAACGGCCCCCGCCACGGTCGTGTTTTGACGTGCCGGGGTGAATGAACCGGTGCCCGCCAGAATGTGCCTGTTTCACATCTGGCGGGCAGGCCGGGTTTTTTTGTGCGCCACAAAGACCCGAGGGTGAAATCGAACGCAACTCCGACCGAGACCCTCGACTTGCCGCAATTTCCCACATTTCACTGCTTTCGATTGCAACTGGGCAAGCTCGTCGCGTTCTAACGTCAGAGGTGTATAACGGAAGCTTCAGATTCAGTTTCGATATCCGGCTCCCCAGAGGCAGATTTTGATATCCACTACTAATCCCCGTCAATAATCGAGGAGAGATCCGATGAGAACTATCGTCCTTGCTGTGGGCGCCGTTGTGGTTCTGAGCGCGCTCTCGGTGGCGCAAAGTCCCGCGGTCAACGCCCTGCCCAATACCGTTTTCACCGGCGCCGAGGGCAAATTTGAAACCGCGCCGGATATCGCGCTCATCCAGTTCAACATCTCGGCCCAAGCCGACAGCGCCAAAGACGCTTACGACCAAGCTGCCAAACAAGCCGAGGCCACGCGCCAAGTGCTGCGCGCGAACGGTATCGATCCCAAGTCCGCAGAAATCGGCTTTTTCTCTGTGAATCCGCAGTACGACTGGAAGAATCCGAAGCACAAAGTCATCGGGTACCAGGTCACGACCAGCGTCAGCTTGAAGCTTAAGGATTTTTCGAAGATCGGTCCAGTCACGCAGCAACTTGCCGACGCCAGCGTGAGCGAAAGCCAGTCGCTAAGCTATACGCTGGATTCGACCGACGAGGCCAAGGGCAAAGCCGTCGCCGACGCCTACCGGCGCGCGCGCGCTTCCGCACAGTCCCTTGCCAATGCCAGCGGACGCACGCTCGGCGAACTTTCCTATGCTTCCGTCGATACCATTGAGAACATTCGCGTAATCGCGCCCATGCAGCGCCGGGCCGGGCCCATGGCGATGGCAGCACAAGGTCCCGGCCCGACCGAGGAGTTCTCTCCCCAGAAGGTGACCGTCACCGCCCATGTAAACGCCATGTTTGTATTGAAATAGATCGTGTGGCGCGGAGACTGTTGTCCGCGAACGCTTGCCCACAAACGATGCGCGAAATATTTAGGAGAAATGCCCCTTGCCGGCCGAGGTGCGGACGGGCGCGGCGCCCGATTCTCCACCGGACTCATCGCGCGATCACGGCACTAGTCGCTATTGCGAACAATGACCTCGCGCCGCGAGGAAATCCGGCTCGCATCCACCGTCACTTCCCGTTGGATCTCCATTTCGATCGATGTCCCCGGCTCCAGCCTCACATCGGCACCGCGCGAAAGCATCCCAATCGCCAGACCCGCGACTCCGCCAATTCCCGCTCCGATGCCGGCTCCCTTACCCCCGTTCGTGACCGCGCCGATCACCGCTCCCGTGCCTGCCCCTTCCGCGGCTGACTTAGCCTTTCTTCCGGTCTCGCTATCCTGACGAATCGTTCCTTCCGAATCTTTCATCGTGGTCTTTTCCGCCCCGGGCGTGTTCTCCACCGAACCCCCGAGCATCACGGTATAGCCACTGGGATAAATCATCGAAGTGAAGTGGATCAGCAGTTCGGCGCGCCCCTTTACATGCCCACCGCGCTTCGCGCGCTCGATCTTCCCCTGGATGTAGGTCCCCGCCGGAATCACGACCCGGTCGTTGACCACAAACGGAAAGGCAGTCTCCGCGTATACGGGGTCACCGTCCCTGGCCGTCTTCGTCGAAATCGCCTGCTTCAGCGACAGTGGAACCCTGGTTCCCGCTGGAATGGTCAGCGTAGGCTTCGCGGACTCCACCGGAGTCGTCGCCAACGACGTCTGTGCCGACGCAATTCCCGCCAGCAGCAAGACCAACACAAAAGCACCACGGATCTTCATCGAAGGCCTACCGTTTCCAGATCATTAAGCGGCGCGCTTGCTATCTCAGATGCGCCCAGCAGAGCACCGGTTACTGAGAAACATTGGCTGCGAGCCAGTCGAGTTTATTTCATACGCCAACAAGCCTACCCGCTACTTCTGCGAGTCCGGTTCTCGATCACATTGCCCATGAACTGCGACTGCAGTTTCTGCGCGCAGCCCTCGCCGCAAACGTGCAACGCGCCTTCCTGCACGGCCAGCTTTTCGTCCCACGGCGCCAGATGCATCACTGGTGCCTCGTAGTCGCCAAACGAGCTCCACATCACCCACCAGCGGTCGCTCGCGCCCTTTAGCACCCCGCAATTGGGGCCGGCGCAACGGTAAAACGGACCAGGAATGAGAAGCAGATTATCGGTCATGGCCTACCTGCGTACCCCGGGTCATTGTAGCTGAGGAATCCGCGCGGGACCATGGGTTGCAGGGTCACGCGTCCGTTACTTGTACAGTAAATATTTTTCCCGGAGGCGCACGAATTCCCCCAGACGCTCCTGCCAGTCCCCGGCAATCCGTCTCGGATCCTTGCCAGCGCCGATCGCCTCGAACACCGACTGGTTCACCAGCAGATCCGTGATCCGCTCCAGCTTGAAGTCGTTCGGATACAGTTTGTACAGCGCCGAAGCCAGCTCAATTCCCAATTCTGGCGAATCCAGCGTATTCCGATCCAGAACAATCAGGTTCACGCCTTCACATCTTTCGCCGGCAAAGTTACTCGATGACGGAGTAAAAGCCATGGGCACGAAGCGCACACTCTGAATTCCGCGAGCATTCAAATAAGTGGCGAATTCTCCGCTCTTGATCCACGGTGCGCCCACCACTTCGAACGGCGTATCCGTCCCCCGGCCTACCGAGACATTGGTCCCTTCGATCAGGGCCACCCCCGGATAAAGGGTTGCCTCGTTCATATCCCGCAAATTAGGCGAAGGATTCACCCACAGCAGGCCCGTCGAATCGAACCAATCTCCGGGCTGCCAGCCCTCCATCGCAACGACTTCAAGCCGTGCGCCGATGTGGCGCTCGACATTAAACATTTTCGCCAGCTCACCCAGAGTCATCCCGTGGCGCGGTGGCGCGGGGAAATAGTTCGTGAAATTTTCCCGCCCTTCATCGGAAACGGGCCCCTGCACAAACGACCCCGTAATCGGATTCGGCCGATCCAGAATGACCACCTTAAGTCCCACCTTGGCGGCCGCTTCCAGAAAATATCCCGTGGTGGTTTCGTACGTGTAGAACCGCGCACCCGCATCCGCCAGATCGATCACCACTGCATCCAGTTGCTTCAACACGTCCAGCGGCGGACGCCGCGCCGCGTCCCTCGCCCCGTACACGCTATAGACCACAACCCCGGTCGCCGCATCCTTCTCGTTCTTGACGTCGGTCGTGTCCAGCGTCCCCGTCACCCCATGCTCCGGACTGAAAATTGCATCCAGCGAGATCCCCGGCACGTTCGCCAGCACGTCAATCGTCCGACGCCCTTCGGAGTCCAAGCCGGTCTGGTTCGTCAGCAGTCCAATGCTCCGTGGAGCTCCGCCCCTGGCTGGATGCAGCGCCGTGAACTTCGTTTCCTCGAGCACGTCAATTCCCGTCTTTACGGTTCCATTTCGCACTGCGAGCTTGCGCGCCGCGCTCTGCATTTCGTTGTAGCCGGTGATCGTGGCCACCCGCATCTTCTCCGCTTGGGACGGATCGAGGGCCAGTGCCGCCGCTACTGCTGTCGCGACCTTCGTCCGCAGCGCCACCGCACTTCCCTTATCCTTCAGCGGCACGTTCGTATGAAGGACATTCATGTGCACCGCGTTCGTGAGCAGCACGATGTAAGTCTTGGTCGCCGGATCAATCCACAGCGAAGTTCCGGTGAATCCCGTGTGCCCGTAACCGCCCACCGGCAGCAGTTCGCCGCGATTGGTGGAAAAAGGCGAATCAATGTCCCACCCAAATCCCCGCAATGACGTCCCATTCACTGGCTGCTGGGGCGCAGTCATCTTCGCAATCGTTGCGGGAGTCAACACACCTCGCCCGCCATCCAGCAAAGCCTGCGCAAAAAGCGCCAGATCGTCGGCAGTAGAAAATAATCCCGCATCCCCCGCCACGCCGCCCATGCGGCGAGCGGTAGGATCGTGCACCACGCCGCGCAGCAGATGATGGTTCTCGTCTTCCTCGGTGGGAGCAATGCGCGCATCCCACGACCGCGGAGGCCCGAAGCGGGTCTCCTTCATGCCCAGCGCCCCGAACACATGGGTCACGGAATATTCATCGAGCGACTCGCCCGCAAGCTTCTCCACCAGCGCTCCCAGTACGACGAAGTTGATGTCGCTATAACCAAACGCCGAGCCCGGAGGCCGCACCGGAGCCGCCTCAAACGCCATTCGATACGCCGTGTCCTTCCCTTCCCACGGCTTGGTCAAATCCAGATCCTCGGCCAGCCCCGAGTAATGCACCAGCAACTGCCGGATGGTAATATCCTGCTTCCCATTCTGCGCAAAATCGGGAAGATACTTCGCCACAGGATCGTTCATGCGAAACTTTCCCTGCTCCCAAAGCTGCATGATCGCCGTCGTAGTTGCGATAACCTTGGTCAGCGACGCACAATCAAACATCGTATCGATGGTCATGGCCTCCCGCCGAGGTTCAAGGGCCCGGCTGCCATACGCCTTGCGATAGACCACCTGGTCATCGTGGCCGACGACGAGGACAGCTCCCGGAATCTGTTGCTGAGCAATAGCGTCATTAATGATGGGATCGAGAACGGCGAGGCGCGACTTAAGCGCAGTCTGGGAGAACGCGCTGGCAGAAAACAGGAGAGCGAAGAACAGTAGATTTCCCGGTAAGTATTTCACGTCTGCTGTGACTCTACATGACCCCCGAGATGGGGCTCAAGGCTGAACGTTATCAACGATGCCCCGGAGTAACTCCCCGTTTGCCTACACCCGCCGCCTTTGCTATAACCCCATTAGTTCACAAAACACACTTGAACCTGACGCTGCCTAATCGAGAGTCCGGCTTTTCCTTCCTCGTGCGCAATTTTGTCGCACAGGATGAGCGTTTTTGCAGGGCTTTTGGCATCGTGGAAGAGGCGATCGCGGCTCGCGCCTTCCCAGCCTGCTCGCTCGCCATCACGTTCCGCGGAGAGCTTGTAGCGCACAAGGGCCTCGGCCGCTTCATCTACGATCCAGTTTCGCCCGAAGTCACCACCGCGAGCATCTTCGACCTCGCTTCGCTCACCAAAATCGTGGCCACGACCGCCATGGCTATGATTCTTTACGAGCGCGGGTTGCTCGATCTCGAAGCCCCAGCCGCCGCCATCGTCCCCGAATTCGCCGGCAATGACCCGCGCCGCCGCGAAATTACCCTGCGCATGCTGCTCGCGCACAGCTCTGGCCTGCCCGCTTACGAAAAGCTCTTCCTGCGCGCCCGGACTCGGGAAGATATTCTGCAAGCCGCCTTCTCTACCCCACTTTCCGCCGCTCCCGGTGTGCACGCCGAATACAGCGACATCGGTTTCATCATTCTCGGCGCCGTTCTCGAACGCCTCGCCGATGAATCGCTCGCCACGTTCTGCCAGCGCGAAATCTTCGGTCCGCTCGGCATGGCTCACACGACTTTCAATCCAGCGCCCGCCTGGAAGGACTCCATCCCGCCCACCGCCGACGATCGAACCTTCCGCCACCGCCTCATCCAAGGTGAGGTACAGGACGAAAATGCGAGCGTCCTCGGTGGCATTGCGGGACACGCCGGTCTCTTCGCCACCACCGAAGATCTCGCCATCTTCGCCCACACCATGCTCAACGCCGGACACCCCATCCTCCGCCCCTCGACCGTCGAACTGTTTACGCGCCGCGAATCCGCCCCCGAATGCACTTCTCGAGGGCTTGGATGGGATACGCCCTCGGCGCCTTCGCAGTCCGGAAAATACTTCTCGCCACGCTCCTTCGGACACCTCGGCTACACCGGCACGTCGCTGTGGATCGACCCCAGCCGCCAACTTTCAATCGCTTTGCTAACCAACCGCACCTGGCCTGACTGCCAGAACCAGGCAATCAAGCGGGTGCGCCCGGCACTTCACGACGCGGTGTTGGAAGCTTTGGGGGAGCACGCTTGAGACACAAAACGTCAAAGCGTACAACCCTGAACCGCTCAACCGAGCGCGTAGAACTCCGCCGCCTCGTTACGGAGAAATCCAACCGCGCCTCCGCCGATCTCGATCGCAAGTCCGCTCTCGACATCGCCCGCATCATCAACCATGAAGATGCCAAGGTAGCCGCCGCGGTGAAGCGCGCTCTCCCGCAAATCGCACAGGCGATTGATCTGATCGCCGCGGCACTCGCCCAAGGCGGGCGCCTCATCTACGTCGGCACCGGCACCAGCGGACGCATCGCCGCGCTCGACGGCGTCGAATGTCCTCCCACTTTTGACGTCGATCCGCGCATGGTCCAATTCATAATGGCGGGCGGCCCAAGAGCGCTGGGCGCAGCCGTGGAAGCCGACGAAGACTCCCGCGAACTAGGCCGCAATGCCATGGCGAAGAAACAGCCAACAAAAAAAGATGTCGTCGTAGGCATAGCTGCCAGCGGACGCACTCCCTTTACCATTGCCGCCATCGGATACGCGCGCGCTCAGGGCGCAAAAACGGTCGCGGTCGTCTGCAACCCGAAATCCCCGCTCAGCAAAGCTGCCCACGTGGAAATCGTCGCGGAGGTGGGTGCGGAGGTGATCGCTGGCTCCACTCGGATGAAAGCCGGCACGGCGCAAAAAATGATCCTGAACATGATCTCAACCGGGGCAATGACCCGTCTTGGCTACGTGTATGGCAACCTGATGGTCAACGTGAGTCCGAAGAACAAAAAGTTGGTCGAACGCGGAGTGGGCATTCTGGAAACAGCCGCCGGACTCAATCACGCAGCGGCGCGCAAGCTCCTCGCCGCGGCGGGAGGCCGGGTTCCCGTAGCGCTGGTTATGGCCAAAGCGGGCGCCAGTCGCGATCGAGCGGTGGCCGCCCTAAAACAATCCCGCGGCCAAGTACGCCGAGCAATAGCGCTGGCCGATCCTAGATAACGCAAGCGGCGCACTTCCTTGTGCCCCGTGTGTACCCCCGTGCACCGGGTGTTGTCTTGGCGTCGCCGTTACAATCTAAACTCCACTTAGCATTTGCGACCGCCGCCATCCGGCAATCGTAGTTAGAATAAGAGCGGCGCGCGATCCTAAAGTTATGGACAAGCTCGTAATCCGCGGCGGTAACCCCCTGCTCGGCACGGTTCGAATCAGTGGCGCGAAGAACGCCGCGCTCCCCTGCATGGCCGCAGCGTTGCTCACCGAGGAACCGGTGATTCTCGAAAACATCCCGCAGGTGCGCGACATCGAGACTACACGTAAGCTGCTCGCCGCCATGGGCGCCGAAGTCGAACTCGGGTACGGACGCGCCCATCACCGCACGACGATTTGCGCGCGCTCGCTGGCCGCTCCCGAAGCGTCCTATGAACTGGTCAAGACCATGCGAGCCTCCACACTCGTCCTGGGACCGCTCGTAGCCCGCTGTGGCCGCGCCCGCGTTTCGCTGCCCGGCGGATGCGCTATCGGTGCGCGCCCCATCGATCTCCACATCAAGGGTCTGGAACGCCTCGGTGCAAAGATCACGCAAGAGCATGGCTTCGTCGAGGCCGTCGCCGACCGCCTGCGTGGCGCCGAAATTGTTTTCGACAAAATTACCGTTACCGGCACCGAGGATCTACTGATGGCCGCCACGCTGGCCGAAGGCGAGACCATCATGCAGAACTGCGCACGGGAACCAGAAGTCGCCGACCTCGCCGCGTTGCTCACTGCAATGGGCGCCAAAATACAAGGCGCGGGCACGTCCACCATCCGCGTGAAGGGCGTCGTCAAGCTTCACGGCGCCCGACACCGCATTATCCCCGACCGCATCGAAGCCGGAACCTTCATCGTCGCCGGAGCCCTCACCGGCGGAGACCTCAACGTCGCTGGATGCGATCCCTCGCACCTCACCGCCATCCTGCAAAAGCTGGCGGAAACCGGCGTGAAGACTGCCGTGAAAGCCGACTCCGTCCGCGTCATGGGCGATCAGCCCCACCAGGCCGCTGACATGAACACCGAAGAATATCCCGGTTTCCCGACTGACATGCAGGCGCAATATATGGCGCTCACCACGCAGGCGTCGGGCACTTCGATCATCACGGAAAACATTTTTGAAAACCGCTTCATGCACGCGCAGGAACTGGTCCGGATGGGCGCCAACATTAAGATCGAAGGCCGCCGCGCCATCGTTCGCGGCGGAACTCCGCTCAGCGCCGCAGCCGTCCTTGCCTCCGACCTACGCGCCTCCGCCTCGCTCGTGCTGGCCGCGCTGGTCGCCGACGGTGAGACCATCATCGACCGCGTCTATCACCTGGATCGCGGCTACGAGAACATTGAAGAAAAACTGAAGGCCGTGGGCGCCGAGATCCGCCGCGTGGGAAACATCTTCCCCAAGCGAGCTGCCGCCCCCGCCCAATCGTGAAGGTAACGATAGTAACCTCCGGAACCTCAGCTTCGTTCGCAAACAGTACTCAGGTCCCGCAAGGCAAACGTTGACCAATCAGGAGTAGTTCCCTCGAATTGAGGTCCCGCCGGGTGACTTTCGTAATTCTTCCTTCCTTGCTCGCGTATGGGATAACTGAAGTTGCGGACCCGTAGTTCAGTCTCGCATTTTGCAACGATAAATCCCGAAGATACAAAGCACTGCCGCGCACCCGGTGGCGCTGCAAGGAACCCAGATTATGAAGGTTGTCGTTCTGTGCGGTGGATTAGGTACTCGCCTCCGGGAAGAAACCGAATTCCGCCCTAAACCGATGGTGGAGATCGGGGGGCGTCCCATCCTGTGGCACATCATGAAAATGTACGCCCACTACGGAATGCGTGAGTTCATTCTTTGCCTGGGCTATCGCGGCAACATGATCAAGGATTACTTCCTGAATTATGAAGCCATGAACAGTGACTTCAGGATTTGCCTCGGCCGCCAATCGCACGTCGAATTCATGGGCGCTCATCAGGAGCAAAATTTCGCCGTTACGCTCGCCGATACTGGCCTCGATACCATGACGGGGGGCCGCTTGCAGCGCGTCGCCCGCTATCTCGAAAACGACGACACGTTCCTGCTTACCTACGGCGACGGCCTAAGCAATGTGAACATCAGCAGCCTGCTCGACTTTCATCACAAGCACGGCCGCCTGGCTACCGTTACTTCGGTCCCGCCCGTCTCCCGCTTCGGAGTGCTCGAAACCGATGCCCAGGGTCAGGTCCAGCGCTTCATGGAGAAACCTAAGGCCAACGGCCTGATCAGCGCCGGCTTCTTCGTCTTCAATCGCCGCGTGCTGGATTACCTCGGCGGCCCCGAGTGCATTCTCGAACGTGAACCTATGGAGCGGCTGGCGCGTGAAGGTCAGCTCATGGCCTATCGCCATGACGGGTTCTTCTATGCGATGGACACTTACCGCGAATACCAGTACCTGAATGAACTCTGGGCGAGCGAGCAAACCCCCTGGAAGGTATGGTCGGAATGAATTCATTTTGGCGCGATCGCTCTGTCTTCGTCAGTGGCGGCACAGGACTGCTTGGTTCATGGCTGGTCAAGCAGCTCATTGACGCCGGCTCGAACGTTGTTTGCCTGGTGCGCGACTGGGTTCCGCAAAGTGAACTCGTGCGCAGGCGTCACATTGAGCAGGTCAATATCGTACGCGGCGATATCGCCGACCGTGATCTGCTTGAGCGCACCCTCGGCGAGTACGAAGTCGAAGTCGTCTTTCATCTGGCAGCGCAGACCATCGTCGGCATCGCCAATCGCAACCCGGTCTCAACCTTCTCCACCAACATCGAGGGCACGTGGAATCTGCTCGAGGCCTGCCGCCGCTCTCCAAAGGTCTCGTCGATCGTGGTGGCTTCCTCCGATAAGGCCTACGGCGATCAGGAGCATCTTCCGTACAACGAGACGATGCCTCTGCAAGGCCGTCATCCCTACGATGTGAGCAAGTCGTGCGCCGATCTGATCGCGCAGACTTATGCCGTCAGCTACAACTTGCCAGTCGCCATCACGCGTTGCGGAAATTTCTACGGTGGCGGCGACCTGAACTGGAACCGGGTCGTCCCCGGCACCATCCGCTCTGTAATTCGCGGAGAACGGCCTATCGTGCGCTCAGACGGCAACTTCGTCCGGGACTATTTCTATATCGAAGACGGCGCAGCCGCTTATATGCTGCTGGCCGAGCGCCTCGCCTCAGATGCAGCCCTCCGCGGCCAGGCTTTTAATTTTTCAAACGAAAGCCAGGTCAACGTGCTCGACATGGTTGACCTGATCCTGCAGAAGATGAAGTCGTCTCTGCGCCCTGAAGTGCTCAACCAGGCCAGCAACGAAATCCGTCATCAGTTTCTGAGCGCCGAGCGGGCTCGCACCGTGCTCAACTGGAAACCGCAGTTCACTCTTGAGTCCGGCCTTGATCGTACCCTCGCCTGGTACCGCGAGTTCCTGGGCGCGCCTACTGCGATGGCGCATGCGGGCAGGGGATGACTGGATTATGAGCAAAACTGCCAGCCAACTGCGTGACGAAATCCGCGCGATCGTAAAGGAATACTACGATGTCGCCTTGGCTCCGCGGGCATTCGTGCCTGGCCAGAGCAGCGTCCCCGTGTCGGGGAAGGTTTTTGACAGCGCCGAGATCGAGCTCCTCGTCGAAGCCTCCCTTGACGCATGGCTCACCGCCGGGCGCTTTGCCGCCCAGTTCGAGCGTGAATTTGCCGCCTTCATGGGCGTGCGCTGCGCTGCGCTCGTCAACTCCGGATCATCGGCCAACCTGGCGGCGCTCTCGTGCCTCACTTCACCGTCGCTCGGAGAGCGCAGGCTCAGTGCCGGAGACGAAGTGATTTCCGTAGCTGCCGGATTTCCCACTACCGTCAATCCGATCATACAGAACGGGCTTGTCCCGGTCTTCGTCGACGTTCAGCTTCCAACTTACAACGTCGATGTAACTCAACTTGAAGCCGCAGTCTCCGATCGCACCAAGGCCATCATGCTGGCCCACACCCTCGGCAACCCGTTTGACGTCGATGCCGTCATGGAGTTGGCCACTAAACACAATCTCTGGGTGATCGAGGATTGCTGCGATGCCGTCGGATCGCTCTACAAAGGGCGCAGCGTTGGCACCTTCGGCCACTTCGCCACCACCAGTTTCTATCCCGCGCACCACATCACCATGGGCGAAGGCGGGTGCGTTCTTACCCAAACCCCCGCGCTCAAGAAGTTAGCCGAGTCTTTCCGCGACTGGGGCCGCGACTGCTGGTGCGATCCTGGGAAATCTAACACCTGCGGATGCCGCTTTGAATGGAAACTGGGCGAACTGCCCGAGGGATACGACCACAAATACACTTACAGCCACATCGGCTACAACCTCAAAGCGACCGACATGCAAGCCGCCGCCGGAGTCGCGCAACTGAAAAAGCTGCCCGGCTTCATTGCGGCACGGCGGGAGAACTTCGCCAAACTCCGCACCGTGTTGAGCGATCTCGACGACATCTTCATCTTGCCCGAAGCCACTGAACATTCGGAGCCAAGCTGGTTCGGCTTTCCTCTCGCCGTGCGCAAGGATGCGCCCACCACCCGCAACCAGATCGTGCGCTTCCTGGAATCTCGAAAGATCGCCACCCGCCTGCTCTTCGGCGGCAACCTGCTTCGCCAGCCTGCCTATCGCGACATTCAGCGGCGGGTGATTGGCGATCTACCCAACACCGACTTCGTCATGAACAACGTTTTCTGGATCGGCCTCTACCCCGGCATCACGCAAGCGATGGTCGATTACATGGCGGAGACCTTTCATCAGATTCCAAAAGCCGCCTCCGCCGGTCACGGAGCCTAGGGGTAAGCGACCATGGGCCCGCAATTATGAGTTACGCAACCAATACAAACCGGCTGGCACAGGATCTCGACAACATCATCGAGCGAACCGAACCGCTGTGGCAGGAGTTGCGCGGCCAGCGCATCCTGATCACGGGCGTCACGGGGTTTTTCGGCTGCTGGCTGCTCGAGAGTTTTGCCTGGGCGAACCAACGCCTTGATCTCAACGCTCATGTGGTTGGGCTATCGCGAAATCCGGGACTGCTTGCTGAGAAAGCACCCCACCTGGCGCAAGATCCCGCGATCACATTGCATGCCGCTGACGTCCGTCATTGCGACTTTCCCCAGGGCGCATTTTCACACGTCATTCATGCCGCGACCGAGGCCAGCGCCAAGCTGAACAGCGAAGCCCCCCTCGTGATGTTCGACACCATTGTCGAAGGGACGCGCCGGGCACTGCAGTTCTCCATCGCCGGTTCCGTTGCCCGATTCTTGTTCGTCAGTTCAGGCGCAGTTTACGGGACACAGCCGGCGCAGCTCACCCACGTTGGTGAATGCTTTGAGGGTGGACCCGATCCTCTCAATCCCGCCTCGGCCTATGCCGAAGGCAAACGCTCCGCTGAGATGCTGTGCTCGCTCGCTGCTTCGCCCCGCTTAGCGGCCACCGTCGCACGCTGTTTCGCGTTCGTCGGCCCTTACATGCAACTCGATGCGCATTTCGCCATAGGCAACTTCATCGCCGATCGCCTGCACGAACGCCCGATTCGCGTCCAAGGCGACGGCTCCGCGGTGCGCTCCTATCTTTACGCCGCGGATCTAACGGTCTGGCTCTGGACCATTCTCTTTCAGGGACACTCGCGCCGCGCCTATAACGTCGGCTCCGAAGAGGCCCTGAACATAGCGACCCTCGCCAGCGAAGTCGCCGCTGCGGTGCCACCCGCGCTTGATGTCAGCATCGCTTCTGCGCCAACGCCCGGCGCCCCCGTGCACCGCTACGTGCCCTGCACGACGCGGGCGCGAGAAGAACTAGGCCTCCGCGCTGAAGTGCCGTTGCGCGAAGCCATCTGCCGCACCCACGCATGGTTTTCGGAAAACACGTTCTCCGCGGGAATTTCCAGACCAGCGGTTATGGCCCGGGGGACCCATGCATAGTGCCACCGCTCTCGGTCCTCAGCCACATCGCACATGCGGCGCATGCGGCGCCACCGGCAACACGGTCTGCCATCGCCAGCGCTTCATTGTTCCCGACGGCTATCCTCTGCCCAGCGAGTACAACGTCGTCGTCTGCCGCCGCTGCGGTTTCGTCTACGCCGATCCCGCCGCCACCCAGCACGACTATGATCGTTTCTATTGCGAGTGGTCGAAGTACGACGACTCGGCAACGGCGACCGGCAGCGGCGTCTCGCCGTATGACGACGCCCGACTCACCCTCACTGCCACCGACATCGCCCGCGCGCTGCCTTCACGAGCGGCCACCATCCTCGATGCCGGCTGTGCCACGGGCGGACTGCTCACTGCTCTCCGCGACCAAGGATTCACGGCAGTCGCTGGACTCGATCCTTCGCCGCGCTGTGCAGCCGCGTGTCATGAGCGTGGCTTTGAGGCCTATGTCGGGTCCATAGCCTCGGCTCCTGCGCACATGCCCAGGTTTGATTGCATCGTGTTCAGTCACGTGCTCGAACACGTCTACGACATCCCCGCATTCTTCAGAGCCGCCCGACGTCTTCTTGCGCCGGGAGGCTACCTGTATATCGAGACTCCTGACGCCGCCCGTTATGGTGACTATCTCTACGCCCCTTTCCAGGAATTCAATACCGAGCACATCAACCACTTTTCAGCGCGCGCGCTAGAAAACACCGGCCGCCACTTCGGCTTCGAGGCCGCCTTGGTTGATCAGAAAGTGCTGCAGACGGCGGAAGACATGCAATACCCCGCCGTCTTCGGTCTTTTCCGCGATAGCGGAGCAACCGCGGACGAGCGATCCGTCGTTTGCGATCAGGAGTTACCGTCCAAGATCGCTGCCTATATCCGCCGTTCCGGCGAGCATATGGAAAAGATCAACCAGCACCTGGGCAGCCAGCTCGCAAATACCCGGCGCGTCATCCTTTGGGGTGCAGGGCAATTCGCCATGAAGCTCCTCACCCTTCCCTGTCTCGCGCAAATTCAGGTTCGCGCTCTGGTGGACAATAATCCCGTTCTCCGGGGCAAGACGCTGGCGGGTGCGCCCGTCATTGGTCCGCTGGAAATAGGCCCGCGGGAAATCGCCGGCACCCCTGAGCCGATCCTTATCGCCACCTTGCTGCACGCCGACGAAATCAGCGCTCAAATCCGGCGTCTCGGGCTCGGCAATCCTGTTCTTTCGCTGCTCCCACAATCGCAGTCCGAAATCCAATCCGCGGGTCACGCCGAGGTCCGCTGCCCGTGAAACTTTCCGATTACATCGTCGGCCAGCTCGCGGATTGGGGCGTGCGCCACATCTTCCTCGTCACCGGCGGCGGCGCCATGCACCTCAATGACTCGATTGGCCATGAGCCGCGCATTCAGTACGTCTGTAATCACCATGAACAAGCTTCAGCGATGGCCGCCGAAGCCTACGCCCGCATCAGCGGGCGGCCGGGCGTGATCAACGTCACCACTGGTCCCGGCGGCATCAACGCCCTCAACGGAGTCTTCGGAGCGTGGACCGACTCCATCCCGATGCTCGTCGTCTCTGGACAGGTGAAGCGCGAAACTTGCATGCGCGTGCAGGGCATCACTGGCCTGCGCCAACTAGGAGATCAGGAAGCCGACATCATCGCCATGGTCGCGAATATCACCAAGTACGCGGTGATGATCGACGACCCACTCTCCATCCGCTACCACCTGGAGCGCGCCTGGCACCTGGCGCAAAGTGGAAGGCCTGGTCCTTGCTGGCTCGATATTCCGGTCGACGTCCAGGCCGCGTCCGTCGATCCCG
>Ga0182019_10000382_pt1 | contig 21999 bp, 23 predicted proteins | sample 812E2MmetaG_FD_120483 | JGI IMG/M metagenome (GOLD analysis project Ga0182019, IMG submission 120483) | Permafrost microbial communities from Stordalen Mire, Sweden - 812E2M metaG | ecosystem: Environmental > Terrestrial > Soil > Wetlands > Permafrost | place: Sweden: Stordalen | collected...
ACCATTCCCATCGCCATGATTATCGGCGTTTACATGTTCCGCATCAAACCGGGCGCTATTCTTTCGGGCTCCATCGCGGGAGTCATCATGGTTTGTGCGGCCGTTTTCGTCGGCCCGTATGTTGCCGATTCAAACATTGCCGGCTGGTTTACTTTCAATAAAAACCAGTTGTCCGTTATTCTGCCGATCTACGGTTTCTGCGCCGCCACTATTCCCGTATGGCTGCTTCTGGCTCCGCGGGATTACCTCAGTACCTTTATGAAAATAGGTGTTGTTGCTGCTCTAGCCGTGGGCCTTCTGTTCGTTAACCCGACGATCAAGATGCCCTTTACAACTATTTATACAGCCGGAGGCGGTCCCATCATTCCCGGTCCCTGGTGGCCCTATGTATTCATTACCATCGCCTGCGGCGCCATTTCCGGATTCCATGCCCTGATCGGTTCCGGTACTACGCCGAAAATGATCGAACACGAGACGGAAATCAAGATAATTGGCTACGGCGCCATGCTTACGGAGGCCTTTGTGGCCGTGATGGCGCTTCTTGCGGCTGTAAGTCTGGTTCCGCAGGATTATTTCGCCATCAATACTTCCGCAGAGGTATTTAAAAAATTAAATATGACGGTTGTCGATCTTCCTGCTCTCAGCAAGCTTGTCGGGCTGGATGTGGCCCATCGTCCCGGCGGCGCCATTTCATTGGCCGTAGGAATGGCCCACGTTTTTGCCAACATCAGCCAGGGACTTGAGCATACCATGAAATACTGGTTCCAGTTTATCATCATGTTTGAAGCTCTTTTCATCCTGACAACCATCGATGCGGGTACTCGCGTGGCACGGTATATTCTTCAGGACATCCTCGGTTATGTGTATAAACCGTTGGGGAAAAAAGACTGGATACCCGGTGTCATCGTGACCAGCGCGCTGGTCTCCGTTGCCTGGGGCTATATGTCATACACCGGAGATGTTTCTTCCATCTGGCCCATGTTCGGCGCCACGAACCAGACCCTGTCCGCGCTGGCGCTGGCCATCGGCACGACGATTATATTGAGGGTAGGGCGGAAAAAATCATACGCACTGATTACATTTATTCCCTGTCTGTTTATTACGATAACGACGTTTGCCGCCGGCGTCATGAATGTCCAAACTTATCTATCCAAAGGACAGATGCTGAATGTCTGGCTTAGTGTTGTGGTTATTGTTCTGGTGGTTATCATTATTGCGGATAATGTCAGGGTGTGGTTAAAACTGCTCAAGACGGATAAACCAATCGGCCTTAATGACGAGCGTGATGTAATCTTCTGCCCGATTGTTCCTGCGGATGCGCCTCCCGATTTGATGCTCTGATTTTGTACGCTGTAAAAAAAAGAGGAGAGAGGTTGATGCCTTCTCTCCTCTTTTAATTAATTTCGATAAATTTCAAGCGGGACTCTTCTCCCGGATATGATTAATTAAAAATTTGATAATTTCTTTAATGCTTCGATGCGGTCATCAAGCGGCGGATGACTCATGAACAGAAGCGCCAGATTATGTTTGGAAGGTTTTCCGTTGATGCCGAAAGCCGCCATCTGGTCCGGCAGCGGTTCGGTAGTGCCTCTCTTGAGTCTCTCCAGCGCGTTGATCATGCTTTGCGTTCCGGCCAGTTTCGCGCCGCCGGCATCCGCAATAAATTCCCGTTTTCTGCTGAACCACATCACGATAATGCTCGCCAGTACGCCGAAAAGAATCTGCGCGATAAGCGAAGTGACAAAAAATCCTATGCCGACGCCTTCATCGTCATTCTTAAAAATGACCCTGTCCACGAAATATCCCACGACCCGGGAAAGGAAAATAACAAACGTGTTGACCACACCCTGAATCAAAGACAGCGTAATCATGTCTCCGTTGGCCACATGACTCATTTCATGGCCGAGGACGGCCTCGATCTCTTCCTTGTTCATCGCGCCCAGCAGGCCGGAGCTAACGGCAACCAGCGCCTTGTTTTTGTTCATGCCGGTGGCAAAGGCGTTGGGCGAGGGAGAATCGAATATGGCGACTTCCGGCATGCCGACATGGGAGGCCATCGCCAGTTTTTTGACTGTATTTACCAGCCAGATCTCAGCAGCGCTTTGGGGATTGGTGATGACTTTCGCACCCATCAGGCGCTTGGCCATCCATTTGGACATCGCCAGCGATATGAAAGAACCGCCGAAGCCGAATACCGCGGCGAATGCAAGCAAACTGGTCATATTCAAGCCGTTTTTATCCAGAAAATTACCAACTCCGAGCAGACTGGCAACAATACTCAAAACCACAAGCACGGCGATATTGGTGGCGAGAAACAACAAAATCCTTTTCATTTTTAACCTCCTTAATTAAAAACTGCCTTGGGCAGTAATTAAAGCAATATATTTGTAATTATTTTCCCTATTTTAATGACAAGATGCCGGATGTCAAGTGCTTATATGGAAAAAAGCCCAGCCAGTGGTGAGTTTACGAAGGAATTAGAATAAATAAATTCTTTCAAATAATATTCTAATTTGTAAATATGTTATCCGGAAATTTTGCCACCTTTACTCCCAACTTTCTCATTTTTGCCCGCAATGTGGAAGGCTTCATGTCGAGAATTTCCGCTGCTGCTCCTCTTCCTTCTACCCTGCCGTGGGTGAGATTGAGAACACTGAGAATATGACGTCTCATCATCTCATGCATGGTCAGTTCCCGGTTGTGATTTTCTCCGGGAGATGCGGGAGCCGCTTCGGGACGGATATTATCGAGAAAAGGAAATGACAGAGGGGCGCCACGGCTGAGGATCAGTGCCTGTTCAATAATATTTTCAAGTTCTCGAACATTTCCCGGCCAGTTGTATCTTTGGAGCTGATCCATGGCATGGGGCGCAAAACGGTAACGGTAGGGAAGATTCATTTCCACGGTCAGACGTTTTGCAAAATATTCAGCCAGCTCAGGAATATCTCCTCTACGTTCTCTAAGGGGTGGAATCGTGATGGGGAAAATATTCAGTCTGAACCATAGATCCTTTCTGAATTCCTTGTTTTCGACCATCTTTTTAATATCCCTGTTTGTTGCTGCTATCACCCGGACATCGACGGAAATTGCCCTCTGTCCGCCAACTCGCTGAAAGGTCATGTTCTGAAGCACCCTGAGCAGCTTGACTTGAGCCAGCATCGAAAGCTCGCTAACTTCATCGAGAAAAATGGTGCCGTTGTTCGCCTGTTCAAAGAAACCTATTTTCACATTGCCAGCGCCGGTAAATGCGCCCTTCTCGTATCCGAATAGTTCGCTGTCCAGCAGTGTTTCGACAATGGCACCGCAATTGATGCAAACGAGAGGTCCCTCTGCCCGCCTGGAACGTTGATGGATGTTATTGGCTATCAACTCTTTACCGACACCGGTTTCTCCCATGAGAAGTATCGGAGTATCGAGTTTGGCCACCTGTTCGATGCGCGACATAACGTCTTTTAAACCTGTCGGGCCATCCGCCGTATTCAGCACCATCCTTTTCCTTGCTTCACGGTTGTCGGAAGCAAGCTTATTTCTCAAAGGTGCGATAACCAATTGAGAATATATATGACGAAGGGCATTATCGATTGATTCCGAGAGATATTGTATGAGATCGATATCTTTCTGCTCATATCGGTCTTCTTCCCAGACAACCAGGGCGAGAATTGCATATTGATTTAGTGCCGCCTCTACGCCGTGCGCAATGGTTGATGCAGGTTCTTGTATGCCAACATGTGCATCGAATTCCATCACAATGGGATGTTTCTGTCCGTTAGGAATATAGAGAGTCCTGATCTTGCTGTCAATGAGAGCGAAAGCTTCTTTTCTTGCATCTTCTGAAACCGTAAAAATTTCGTCCACAAGAATGACGCTTTCCTCTGTGGAATGTATCCTGTATCTGAGCATGTTCTGCCCTGAGTCATAGATAATTATGGTGATGTAGTCGAGGGCAATGTAATCCTTAAAAAACGAATAAAGCATTTTTATGGAGGTCTTCAGATCTTCACTGCGGTATATTTTTGAAAGGCAATCATTAAACGATTCGGCTGGATTTTTTTTCATACATCCTCTCTTTATGGCCGCAATATATGGCGGAACCGCCAAATAGTAAAGTAAAACTTCCATATATGGCGGCTGTAACGGGTGAATTTTTTACTAACATCACGATATTACAATACTTATTTATTGGCATGGTATGTGAACATAAAGTTGATTCATAAATATTCTGATGAACGGGTTATTTGTTTCATAAAGAGGAGTTGCATGTTCGATAAAGCAGTAATTATCATCACGGGAGGATCGAGTGGATTGGGCAAGGCCCTGGCAAAAAGATTTATTCTAAAGAGAGCAAGTCTTGCGCTTATCGCAAGAAACGAGAAAAAGCTTTCCGCAACGAGAGAAGAGCTTACTGCCTTATGCACGCCGGGTCAGAAGGTTATGGTGTTCCCCTGCGATGTTTCTGATTATGATTGTGTGGAACAAACCTTCAAGACGATAGTTGAGACCCTGAGCGTACCGGATATCCTCATCAACAATGCCGGTATCCTCAGGGAAGGCCGCTTTGAGAAACTTTCCCTTTCAACCTTCCGTGAGACCATGAATATTGATTTCTTTGGCGCCCTTCACTGTGCCAAAGCAGTAATTCCCCTTTTCATGAAAAAAGGCGGGGGACGGATCGTAAATATCTCCTCTCTCGGAGGCAGGATGGCATCCTACGGATACTCTGCCTACTGTTCCTCCAAGTTCGCCCTAGTGGGTTTGACGGATACACTGCGGGCTGAACTGAAGCCCCACAACATCAATGTCCACCTTGTCTGTCCCGGCGAGTTTGATTCGCCCATGGTGGAAGAGCTGAATATCTATCGTACAGAGGAAAACAGAGTAGTCACCCAGACGGTTCCTGTGCTTCCACTTGACGTCGTCGCGGATGAGGTCCTCCGGGGAATTGGGAAGGGTCGTTACCTCATCATACCCGGATGGATGAGCAGGCTCCTCGATCTGGGATACAGACTGTCGCCAAGGATCAGCCGTCTCATTGTCGATTACCAAATAAACAGGGTCTCAGTGGAAAAAGGATAAATCATGAACAGATTTGCTGAACTTGTTTCCATTTTAAAAGATATAGTACGGCACCGGATCGAATCCGGCCGCAGCGATGTGAAATTTATACGTTGCATCCTCCAGTTGCTTTATTTCAGACTTACCTGGACCAGACATGATCTGGATTATGTCCCCGCCATGAATCCGTCCGGGAAATTCATGTCCGCCCGCCAGGCAGTGAAGTTGATTCCCAGCAATGCCTGTGTCATATCCACGGGCATTGCCGGGAACGGACGCTGCTCCATCTTTTACTGGGCTGTCCGTGACCGGTTCGAAAGAACCGGCCTGCCTGCGGGTCTCACCTGGATTTGCGTCGCGGCTACAGGCGGCAGGGGCAAGGCACCCGGCACTATCGAAGAATTGGCATTGCCGGGACTCATTACCAGCCATATCGGCGGGCATCTGGAAACGCATAAAGCTCTGCTTAAGCTAGCCGACGAAGGGAAACTAGAGCTTCACACCATCTGTCAGGGTATGCTCTCACGCCTGATAGACGTCCAGGCAAAGCATAAGTACAGTCTGGAAAGCAAGGTCGGTATTGGCACCTTTTTTGACCCGAGGGTAGGCAATGGCTCATGCGTGACGCCCGATACGGCAGAGAGTCTGGTTAAGTCTAAGGGAAACCTCCTCGAATACTCGCTTCCTCCCATCAATACGGCTATCATGAGCGCACCTTATGCAGATGCCGAAGGCAACATCTATTTCAAAAATGCATCAACTATTACTGAAAACCGCGAAGCAGCATACGCAGCCCGGGCCAACGGCGGCATAGTGCTCGTTACGGTTTGCGGCATTACGGAAAAAAATGAGGAAGATATCTCGATTCCCTCTGCGCTTGTTGATGCCATCGTGGTGAACCCCAGAAACGAGCAGACCGGCGGAGTGATGCAACAAAACTATTTTCCTATGTTCACTGAAGGTTCGCACACAGATATAAAAAGCGCCTACAATCTGGTGAAATTCGCCAATACCTTTACCGGCATTACCCCCATGCGGGACGACTCGGACCGTGCCATGGCGAGGCTTGCTGCGTCCATCCTCCTTGCGGAAACCAAACCCGGTTCACTCATCAACATCGGTGTGGGCCTGCCCGAGGAAGTCTCTCGCTATCTTTTCGAGAGCGGCGGATACAAGCACTTCAACTTCTCAACGGAGTCCGGAGCCTACGGAGGCCTTCCTGTTTCGGGGATGTATTTCGGCGCGGCCATCAACCCGGTTAAACTCCTGAGTTCTGCCGAGACTTTTCGCATATATGAGAAAAATCTCGATGCTACAGTATTAGGTTTGCTGCAGGTTGATTCTTTCGGCAATGTAAACGTATCACGCCGCGGTCCCAAAGCTTCGGACTACGTGGGACCGGGCGGCTTCACCGACATCGTAACTTATGCCAAGACCATCATCTTTATTGGAAAGTGGATGCAGGGAGCAAAATATACGATGAAGCAAGGCAGGCTCGCCATCATAAAAACCGGGAAGCCCAAATTTGTTGATCGCGTGGATGAGACAACCTTCAATGGGCAGGAGGCTCTGGCGAGTGGCAAGAATGTATACTACGTCACGAACATCGGCGTCTTCAAGCTGATGAGAGAAGGCCTGACCCTCATCGAGATTATGCCCGGCATCGATGTGGAAAAAGACATCCTCAAAAACTCAAACGCAAAGATCGTGGTTCCCGGTTCCGTTTCTGCCGCCCCGACTTTAAGAAATGCTTGCGGGGTTAATTAAATGCGCCGCAAGCATACAAACCGAAACAGCGAATGCATTTAAATAAATATAAGACAAAGGAGAATCATGATTTTATGGACGATGCCGTGTATAAAAAAATAAGTCTCTTGCGTAAGCTTCCATTCTATCCAGTGATGCAATCCAGGGCTAAGTTTCTGCTTATGGATAACATGATGCTGTCGCTGGGCTCAGCCTTCGAAGTCGCGTCAAGGTGTGTTCCGGAAATCAAGAGAGAAATTGCCGGATGGAATGAGGGCCGCCGATTTGCCATGCAGATATTACCGAAAGGACCGGCCATTACTTTGGCCAAGCAGGGGGATCGGGTGAGGATTGTGGGAAAAGGTGTGCAAGCGTCTGATGTGACTTTTATGTTCAAGAATCTGGATGCAGCCGTGCCGGTATTTGTCGGACTGCAGAGCACGCACGAAGCCATGGCTCAAAGTAAAATAATGATCCAGGGCGACAATGCCTATGCGCAGGAGTTCAATCGCGCCATGAGTCTTGTCTTGGCTAATCTGTTTCCCGTCTTTGCCTATAAGCATCTCTTTAAAGCCAAGCCCAAATTAGGAGTAAAGGGCCTCATCAATAAGAGTAAGGTTTACCTGTTACTGGTACCGCAATCAGTAGTGAACACGATCAAACACTTTAAATAATAAGAATGGAGGAAACACACCATGCTACCAAAATATTTTCAGTTCTTTTGTCCTATAAAAATTCTTTCAGGAAGCAAGGCCGTCAGTAACATACCTTTCGAAATGGGCATTCTGGGTTGCAAACGCGCCATGGTTGTAACTGATAAAGGTGTGGTCAACGCCGGACTGATCGAGATTATAAAAGCAGCCTTTGCTGATTCGGACCGTGAAATCGGTATGATCTTCGATGAAACCCCGCCCGATTCCAGTAATCGTATCGTCAACAAGCTGGCCAAGTTATTCGAAAAGGAGCAGTGCGATTGCTTCATCGCTGTGGGTGGAGGCAGTGCCATCGATACAGCCAAAGGCGCCAATATCGTTGTATCTGAAAAATCAGATGACCTCTTGAAGCTTCAGGGCGCCGAGAACATTAAGGCAAATCTCAAACCGATGATCGCTGTCCCCACCACAGCCGGTACCGGCTCCGAAGTTACAAAAGCCGCAGTCATCTACAATGAAGAGGCCAACTGCAAAATGTCGTTCATATCCGATAAACTTTATCCCTGTATCGCCGTCCTTGATCCGTCCATGACCGCGACGATGCCCCCCAGAATCACGGCCATGACGGGCATGGACGCACTGACGCATGCCGCGGAAGCCTATACCTGTCTGCAGAAAAATCCCATATCCGATATTTTTGCCAAGGGAGCAATCGAGCTGATTCACAAGTATCTTGTGCGCGCCACGGAAAACGGCAAGGATGAAGAAGCACACCTGGGCATGGCCAATGCCGCCCTGATCGCCGGCGTTGCTTTCTCCAACTCCATGACCGGCGTGTGTCATTCCCTGGCACATGCGTGCGGAGGCGTCTGCCATGTACCGCATGGAATCGGCAATGCAATTTTCCTGCCCTGGGTACTTGAATACAACAGCGAAAAAATACCGGAGTGTGTAGCCGAACTATCCTGTGTTCTTGGTGGGGAAGCAGATAAAACCGAAGCCAGGCAACAAGCGATGATAACGGCGTCTCTTGTGCGCGATTTGCTTACACGCCTCAGCAAAGTATCCGGTATACCGATGAGACTGAGAGATGCCGGGATTACTGAAGATAAGCTGCCGGCTATTGCCAAGCTAACGATCAATGATGGAGCACTGGTCTATAATCCCAGAGAAGTGACGTATGATGATGCTCTATCCATTTTGAAAAAGGCATTTTAAAAAGAGAATTATAGAAAAGTGAACAAGGAGGAAATATGGGCCGCGGTTATATGGGCAAAATACTTAATGTAGATCTCTCACAGGGGACTTTCCTGGAAGAAACAATTGCGGATGATGTATACGAGAAATATCTTTCCGGTACAGGTCTCGCGTCACGTTTGCTCTACGATAGAATACCGGCGGGAGCCGATCCTCTGGGGCCGGACAATATTCTCGCTTTTATGTCAGGTCTGCTTACGGGTTCCGGCAGTCTTTTTTCCGGAAGGTGGATGGTTTGCGGAAAATCCCCTCTCACCGGAACATGGGGCGATGCCAATTGCGGAGGAACCTTTTCTCCGGCCATCAAACGCTGCGGTTACGACGGAATACTGTTTAGCGGCATAAGTGAAAAGCCGGTTTATCTCTACATTAAGAACAACCATATTGAGCTAAAGGACGCTTCGACTATATGGGGCATGGATGCGGTGGAAACGGAGGAGCATCTGGAAGAAATTCACGGTCCTCATGCAAAGGCGGCGGTCATCGGTCCTGCCGGTGAGCGTCTTTCACTGATTTCCGGTGTCTGCAATGACAAGGGAAGGATTGCGGCACGCTCCGGGTTGGGTGCCGTCATGGGCTCCAAGAAACTCAAGGCCGTTGTGCTGGACGGTAGAAAGAGAATCGTTCCCCATGACAAAGAAGCCATGCATAAGCTCAGCAGAAAATGTAACTTTTGGGTGCAGCTGCAGCCGCCGTTGGGTCCAAGTTTTGTACCCGCTTTTTTGGGTACCTTGTTGAGAATTCTGCCGACCGGCATGGTTCAGGACGGAATGATCTACAAAATGATTTTGCGTCAGTGGGGTACGGGAGGAATGAATCAGATGTCGCCCGAATGGGGTGATTCGCCCATCAAAAACTGGAAGGGTTCCAGCAAAGATTGGCCGATGAAGAAATCAAAGTCAGCCGATCCGGATGTGGTCAAGAATCTCGAATTCATCAAGTATCACTGCTACGCCTGTCCGTTAGGCTGTGGCGGCAAATGCTCCATGGCAGGAAAGTACAATGAAACGCATAAGCCGGAATATGAGTCGGTGCTGGCTTTGGGTGGATTGTGCATGAATGAAGACACGGACAGCCTTTTTTATCTCAATGAACTCCTGAATCGCGCCGGGATGGACACCATCTCGACGGGAGCAACGGTTGCGTTTGCCTTGGAATGCTATGAGCAGGGGATTATCACCATAGAAGATACGGACGGTATCGATCTGACCTGGGGCAATGTAAACGGCATTATCGCTCTTATCTATAAGATGATCAGACGTGACGGTATCGGCGACATTCTGGCGGACGGAACAAAACGCGCCGCGGAAAGAATCGGCAAAGGAGCTCACCAATATGCCGTCCATGCAGGCGGCCAGGAACCGGCCATGCACGACAGCAGACAGGATCCTGGATTTGGCGTTCATTACTCGGTAGACCCTACCCCGGGCAGACATACCATCGGTTCCCAACTCTATTATGAAATGTTCCAGCTCTGGAAGCGGGTAAAGGGGATACCGAAAAAATTACCCATGTGCATGTATACTAAAAATTCCAAATATAAAGCGACGATGGGAAAAGTGAAGGAGGCAGCGGCGTGCAGCAAGTTCATGAATGTGATCAATGGTTCAGGCATGTGTCAGTTCGGCACATTTCTTGGCATAACACGCGCGCCCCTTTTCGATTGGCTCAATGCTGCCACCGGATGGAAGAAGACGCCCAATGAGTACATGGAAATTGGCGAATGCATTCAAACGCTCAAGCAGGCGTTCAATATCAAGCATGGCATTGAACCCAAGGCGAACATGCTGAGCAAACGGGCATTGGGAATTCCCGCGCAACCGGAAGGCGCCAATAAAGGGAGAACGGTTCCCATTGAAAAATTAGCCGGTGATTACTGGGAACTGTTCGGATGGGACAAAGCAACGGGCAAACCCACGCCAGCCACTTTGTCACGTTTTGGAATACAGTATTAAATTAAAGGAGAATTACAATGTCGTATACTATAACTGAGGCCTGTAACGGATGCGGCGCGTGCGCAAAAATCTGTCCCGTGAATGCAATTTCGGGCAACAAAAAAAGTCTACATCATATTGACAACAATACCTGTATCGATTGCGGCGTCTGCGGAAGAATATGTCCTAATGGCAGAATCATTGACGAGAATGGAGAACCTTGCATCATGGTCAAACGTTCCCAATGGAGCAAACCGGAATTCAATAAGAAAACATGCATGTCCTGCAATATTTGCATCGAGAATTGTCCGGTATCATGCCTTGCCCTGCGAGAACCCCTGGACAGAAAAAACCTACACGGGTACCCATATCTTAAAAATGAGAAGACCTGCATAGCATGCAGCTTCTGCGCCGAGGATTGTCCCGCCCGTTCTATCGAGATGATCGCTCCCGTGCAGGATAAAAAGCAAGCAGCTTAATCATTATTCAGGAGGATATATGGCAGATACAATAAGCAAAGTCATGACCGCCAGGGAGGCGGTAAGCAGGTATGTCCATGACGGCGACCATCTCGTCATCGGGAACTACACGGTGGGGACGTGTGCCGAGCTTGTGTTTGAGGTGGCCCGGCAGCAGAAAAAAGGCCTCACCTTGTATTCTCAGTCAGGCATATTTGATGTGGAAGTGCTTGTCGGCGCAGGGTGCGTAGACAAGCTAATGTCCACTTACGTATACCGGGCAGGGGGCAAGGAAGGCGGTTCATCTGTTGAAAGGGCGATCAACGCCGGGACTCTTGTCATGGAGGATTATACCAATTTCCAGTACAATGCGCGTCTCACCGCAGGCATGCACGGTTTTTCGTTCATGCAGGTGCTGGAGGGGCCAATAGTTACTGATCTCTACAAAAAACGATCCTTCATGGGCGAAGATAAATACAAGATGATTACCTGCCCCTATACGGGCAAGCAGATTCTTACCGTGCCTGCCGCGAACCCTGATGTCTGCATTGTGCATGTACAGCGGTCAGACAAGTTCGGGAATGCCCAGTACTGGGGAGCATTGGGGAGCGTGGCCGCGGCAGCCCTAGCCAGTAAGCGCATCATTGTTTCCTGTGAAGAGATCGTGGACCACGAGATTATCCGGTCCAGTCCCCACCATACAATCATCCCATCCTTCCGCGTCGATGCTGTTGTCGAAATTCCCTGGGGTGCGCATCCGACCGAAGTGCTCGGCTACTACAATCTCGACCGCACTGCCTATGGTCTCTTTTTCATTTCGGACATGACGGCAGACGGCCTTAAGAATTGGATGGACGAGTGGGTATACGGGTGCCCCGACCGCCGAAGCTATCTCGATCACTATGTTTCCCTGCTCGGAGCCCATGCGCTTGATGTCATCCGGGCAGAGCCGTACTATTCGGCGCCTGCGAATTACGGGTCAGCATACAGTTCCTGCTGGGACAATGAAAATAAGTGCCGCACCATGGGAATAACCAGAGAAGAGCTCGAAAAAATTATGCAAGAAAGGGGGTTACTCCATGGCTAATAAATATACACTTGACGAACTGCTCATCATCACCGCCAGCCGCGAGATCCATGACGGAGACAGGGTTATTCTAGGTGTGGGTCTGCCCACTACTGCGGGTGCCATGGCCAAGGCGCTGCATGCTCCCAATGCAATCCTCATGATGGAATCCGGAATCATCGACTTCACACCCGTCGTTCCCCCCAACCACATTGCAGACGCAAATTCCTGCCGGGGATTCTCGTATGCGACGGATCTGTTCTCCATGTTCACCATGACATACCGGGGATTTGTGGATGTGTGCTTCCTGGGCGTGGCTCAGATAGACAGATTCGGGAACATCAACACCACGGTTATCGGCGACTACTTAAAGCCCAAGACGAGGTTGCCGGGCGCGGGAGGCGCCCCTGATTTCATGTCGTATGCGAAAAATACCGTACTCACCATGCGGGGTGGAGAGTTCGTGGAAAAACTCGACTACTTCACATCTCCCGGTTACCTCGAAGGCGGAGACAGCAGGGATGCATCAGGCCTCTTCCCTAAAGGATCAGGGCCCAAAATGCTTCTGACCACCAAAGGGGTATTCCACTTTGACGAGCACACCAAGGAACTCTGTCTCGCAAAACTGCACCCTGGTGTAACAACCGATATGGTCAGGAAGGACGTGCCCTGGAATCTGAAGATTGCAGACCCTCTTGCCCAGACTGAGCCGCCGTCGGATGTCGAGATTGACTTTGTCCGCGGCTTTGCGCCGACAGAATCTGTCGGGAGGAAGCTCATGTATCAGCTTGGTGTTGAAAATGCTTTTAAAAAAGCTGCTGAAAAAGGGAAGGGATAAATCTCCGGAAAGCTACTCGATGTTTCCAGAGATAAGAGGTTGTTTTTGCGCTTAAAGAGTGGCCGGTCGATTCCAGAACCATGATCGTTCCGGCACAAAATAAAAACAATATCTAACATTATCGGAATGATAACTTGTTATGCCATTGAATTTCACACAAGGCGTTATTTTTTCAGGAAACAGTAATTGAAAAATAAGCGGGAGGTTACTGTTAAGGCGATTGTTTCAGCCATCGAGGTGCGAGATCCATATACGGCTGAACACCAAATAAGGACGGCGCATCTTGCCTGCTTAATTGCAGAAGAGACGGCTGGCTCAAGAGAAGATTGCTGGCATTCATATGGCTGCCTCCATTCATGACATAGGTAAATTAGCCATACCTTCGGAAATATTGACTAAACCTACAAAGCCAAGTAAAATAGAATACAGTCTGATTAAGGAACATTCCAGAATTGGAAGTGAAATGCTCAGGGATGTGAAATCGCAGCGGACATTAGGGAAATTGTTCATTAGCACCATGAACGCATGAATGGTTCGGGATATCCCCGACAACTAAAGGGCGCTGAAATTATCCTCGAAGCTCGTATTCTCTCCGTTTCCGATGTTTCAGACTCCATGGTCTCCCATCGTCCATACCGTCCATCTCTGGGAATAGAAGCTGCTCTTGATGAGCTTGAGCAGAACAAAGGGATTCTTTATGATGCTACTGATGTAGATGCTTGTTTAAGATTATTTCGTGAAGCAACGAATCATGGGTTAATAAACAATTTTTTTAATTTTTCAAAAAACGAAGCCTACAGGCAAGTAAGTTATCAAGGAGGTTTTTTAATATGAATGCGCGGTTAAAATACATTTCATACAAAGGGAAAAGAATTCTTTATGTTGACTACAGCAATCTGAGCGGAGAGCTGGCCAAAGAGGCCATGGGACTCCTTGACGATGAGGCAAATGAAATGCGAACCTGGACACAAAGAGGACTCGTTCTTTCTGATTTTCGCAATTCTAAAGCAAACTCAGAGTTTATTGCATACGGGAAAAAACTTGGAAAAGAAGTATTCGCGGATAAGGTGCTTAAGAGCGCTTGTATAGGCATTACCGGTGTTCAAAGTATTCTTCTACAAGCATATAACGCGTTCTCTAAAGACAAAATTGTTCCTTTTGCCACAGAAGAAGACGCAAAAGAATGGTTGATCAAGGATGAATCACGGGTATGAAACCCTCCGCTTTGCGGGATTGTTCAACTTACCAATTCCGCTTCGCCTATAGCGACCCCATGGTGCCCTTCAGGGTATTCAGGTTATTCGCTTTCGGAATTAGAGTTTCAACAATAAAAACTGCTTGAAGGAATTTATTATCAGTTATATCGTGAATTATAAACCAATGGGGTAACTGTACATGATGTGCATCGGGAGGAAGTTGTGATGAAAAAAGAATCTGCCGTGCAATACCGTCAGACAATAGACGGTTTCGAATTTTTTATTAAGTTGATGACGATAATATGGCGGATTCCATACGTTGTTTACCACGGCTTGAAGGGCATGAAATCCATAAGCGGCAACAGAAATATCTCCTGGGGTTCGCTTCTTGAGGATACCGCACGCAGATATCCGGACAATCCGGCGGTAAAGTCACCGGATGGCACGCTGACCTATGGGGAATTAAACGAGAAGGCCAATCAGTTCGCCCATTTTCTTTTATCCAGAAAAGTAATGAAAGGGGACACGGTAACAGTGTGTCTCGAAAACAGGCCGGAGCTTCTTGTCCTGTACTGCGGATGCGCAAAAGTCGGGGCGGTATGTTCTCTAATCAATACAAATCAGAGAGGCGATTCCCTGATACACAGCTTCAACCTGAATAAAGGGAAGGTGGTCGTAATTGGAGAGGAATGTTATATTTTCTTCAATGAAGTGAAGAACAAGATCGACCTTCAGGGATCGGAGCTTTGCCTGCTCAGGGATCCGGCTATTAACAAATTAAAGGAATCTGAAGATATTACGGATAAGCTTGCTTTGATGCCGAATACCGATCTTCCTGAAACCAAAAAGATCACTCTGAAGGATACGATGGCGTATGTATACACTTCAGGAACCACAGGAGGAATGCCCAAAGCGGCGGTCATCACCAACAAGCGCGCTCTTTCCTCGACATTCTGGTTCGGACGTGTCGTGACGCGCGTCACGCCTCGCCACACCATATACATTCCCCTGCCGTTTTTCCACACCAACGCCATAACCGTGGGATGGCCGCCGGCGCTTTTCAGCGGCGCGGCAGTCGCCATGAGAAGAAAATTCAGCGCGAGCGGATTTCTTGACGACGTGAAAAATTTCCAGGCCACGCATTTCGTGTACGTGGGAGAAGTATGCCGGTATCTGATGGCGCAGCCGGCCAAAGCCGGGGAAAATCAGACAACGCTGAAATACATTATCGGCAATGGCCTGAGGCCGGATATCTGGATGGCTTTCAAGAAACGATTCGGTATCAGGAAGATTTTTGAATTTTACGGCGCGGCAGAAGGAGTCGGTGTTTTTACCAATCTCTTCAATTTTGATTACACCGTAGGAACAAGCCTTACTCCCTTTGCCATCGTCAAGTACGATATCGAGAACGATTGCGTGGCGCGTGACGATCGCGGCTTTTGCGCAAAAGTGAAGAAGGGGGAACCGGGCTTGCTCATTATGGAGATATCGGAAAAGACCCCTTTCACCGGTTATACCGACAAAAAGAAAACCGAAGAAAAAATCATCGGGGACGCGTTTAAAAAAGGCGACCGCTGGTTCAATACCGGCGACATGCTGCGCAATATGGGATTCAGGCATGCACAGTTTGTCGACCGCCTGGGTGACACCTTCCGCTGGAAAGGCGAAAACGTCGCCACCATGGAAGTGGAAAAGGCCATCGATTCTTTCCCCGGTGTTTCATCTTCGGCGGCGTACGGCGTGATTATGCCTAAAGGCGACGGCCGGGCCGGCATGGCCGCGGTAATACTTGAAGACGGGCGGGATATCGATTTTACAGCTTTGGCGGCACACCTCCGAGCCGTTCTGCCCAAATACGCGGTGCCGATCTTCATACGATTTGTAAATGATTTTCAGTGGACCGCTACGCATAAGATTAAGAAGACAGATCTTAAAAACGATGGATATAATCCGTCCATGACCCAAGGCGGCATATATGCGCTTCTTCCCGGAAGCGATAAGTATGCTCCCTTGGATGACGCCATGTATCAGGACATCATGGAGGGGAAATATAAATTTTAGAAACAGTTGATCGTGTAAGATAATTCATAGAAAAAGGAGTACAGATATGTCGGAAATAAATTTCAAAGGGCGCGTTGCAATTGTAACTGGAGCGGGAGCCGGCCTGGGAAGGCAGTATGCCATAGAGTTAGCCAGACGCGGCGCCAAGGTGGTTGTAAATGATCTCGGCGGATTGAAGGATGGTTCCGGGCAGGGCACCTCCGCTGCCGATCAGGTCGTCGATGAGATCAAGGCCTTGGGCGGAGAAGCCGCAGCCAACTACGATAATGTCGCTACGGTCGAGGGCGGTGAAAACATCGTCAAGACAGCCGTGGAAAAATTCGGCAAGGTGGATATTCTTGTCAATAACGCAGGGATCGTGAAGGACAAAACCTTCAATAAGATGGATGAAGCAACCTGGGATGCCGTCATCAACGTCCATCTTAAAGGAGCATTCTGCGTGACCCTGCCTGCATATATTAACATGCGTGAGAATAACTACGGCAGGATTGTCATGACCACTTCGAGTTCCGGAATGTACGGAAACTTCGGACAGAGCAATTATGCCGCCGCGAAGCTTGGACTTTTAGGGCTGGCGAACGTGCTGAAGTTGGAAGGTGGAAAATACAATATCAAAACAAATCTCATCGGTCCTACTGCCGCAACCAGGTTCACGGAAGATATCTTGCCGCCTGAACTGTTTGCGAAACTGAAGCCGGATTTCGTCGCACCGGCCGTGCTCTATCTGTGTTCGGAAGACTGTACGGACTCCGGCATGGTCATCAATGCCGCTGCCGGCTACTACAGCCGTTCGGCTATTGTCACCGGGCCCGGCGCGATTCTTTCGGACGGGACGAAGGTTCCCACACCTGAGGACATCAAAGACAACTGGAAACAAATCACGAGCCTTGATAAGCCTGAATATTATTATCAGTCAATGGACATGTTCAGCGCGTTCGCTCAGCTCCTGAAATAGCGGCAGTTTTAAGATGCCGGAATTGAAAAAATGCAACACCGGCACAAGATGTATGCAGTGATCATACCGCGGGCCATGGCTTCAGCCGCCATGGCCTCGGTAATGAAGGTGTCTAGGGATTTCGTCAGGGGCTTTTCCCGCCGGTATTATTCTTGACGACCTCGACCTTGATGATAACCCCGTCGCAATGATGAATCCGGGCATAAACGCCATTACGTAAAACACCGCCGTGAGCAATCGTTTCCTTGTATCCCGGCGTGGCATAAAAGTAGTCAATTACAAACGATTGACCGTCGATGGTGATTTTATCGCCGGATGTATGTCCCTGATAAGGCTGGGAGTGAGATACCTGGACTGTGCCTTCCACTACCTGAGCATCTTTTGCTTTGCCCCAAATAGCATAATTGAAAAGTTCCATATGCCATAACCACCATCCGAATCCGACTAATGCTGTAATAAAGAATACACTTCTGGTGATGCGCATTTGTAATTTCTCGATGACCCATTTATGAAAAATCACTCCCGCGAGGCCGCTGCAAATCAGCACAATGCTGACAACAAGATTGTACATGGCGTCTGATCTTACGCTTTTCGATGTTAAATCGAATACGGTGGTAAATTCATTCATTTTGATTGACTCTGAATTTTATATTTATCTTTAATGCATTCAGGAGTAGTCACTGTCAACTCAGGCATATTTAGAAGATCATCAATAGCCCGCCCGCGGCGCCTTGATTAATCTCTTAACCTCTTTTTTCTGCTGTTTGCTTTCATCATCCTGAGTAGCTTGCTGATCCTCATCGTTTGTCTTTTGCTGGCTGGTATTTGCGTCGTCCCCTCCGGAAGTTTTACATTTTGCGTCTTGAGGTGGATTGTCGGTGATGAAAGCATTTCCGTTCTTATCTACACAATTATAAAACTCTGCTGAATAGGCTGCAATCGCCAGGGCAAAAAAAATGCAAAGTGTAAAAATAATTCGTTTCATTACGTTCCCTCCATATCATTTTAAAAAGTTGCTGCTGCTTCAATGATCAATAATTAGCGAAGTGGGAGTAGGGACTCCTTTCTTCATGAACGAGTTTTACTCACGTTTTTCCAGCCAGGCCGCAAATTCATTCACTGTTAAAACAGATATCCGTCCAAGTTGAGACTTTACTTTCAGAATATGTGCATCGCCGCTGATTAGCGCGTCCGCGTTTCCAAAAACGGCCAGTGAAAGAAACATTAAATCGTCAGGATCTTGCAGGGCGGGTAAATTTTGGGGCACGATTTTAATGCGCACCACTTCGGCATAAGGCAGGAAATCTGCCAGAATTAGTTCTTGTTCATTTTTATCGAGTCGAAATTTCGGATAGTTTAAAACCCGCATCAACTCACTTGCCGTGTCACGGCTGACCAGCGGGATGAAACGCCGTCTCATCCAAGCATCCTTAAGCCAGCTAGCACTGCCTTTAGCGAACAGCAGCGCGGACACAATACAGTTGGTATCAAGAACCACACGCGGTGTTTTTATCGTTTTTTTCGTGCCCATGAAATTGCATCTTTCACATCATTATGGGTAATGCCCAGTTCAGCCAGCTTTGAGCGCACAGCGTCAGCCCTTTGAATACGCAAAGGAGTCAGGATGATCCGGCCATTTTCAGTGACGACATCATAATAGTCCGCCTCCCCGGTGGCAACAACAACGGCCTTGGGCAATGTCAGTTGATTTTTTGTGGTGCGTTTAGCCAACATATTTATCTCCAAAGTAATGAAGTAAGGAAACTACTTTTCCCATATGTAAGGATATATGTCAAGGTGAAAGATAGAGGCAGTGGGACTGTTGAAAAATGCTCATCTGCTGTGTTGCGCTGCAGCGCCGAATCGGCCATGGTTCTCCTCCGTCTTTCGGGGCATCGTCCTTCCATGCCAAACGGCCTATAAGCTGTCAACTCCAGCGATGTGTTATGGCAACTAGTATTTCTTTTCCCAGGGGAGCTTTGATTCCAGGAGATCGAACAGCCTTCTCCTTTCTTCTCCTGTGCTTGCCTTGAAAAGATCATCATATGCCGCAGCTTTAACTATCATCTTTCGGAAATCGTAAACGTCGCCAGCTATTGTTACTCCTATATCGCCCAATATGGTCCCGAAGCATTCAGCATACATAAGATTACATATCTCTTCGACATTGGCAATGAACTGAATACCATCTTCTTCTGGAAATTCACCTAGTCGTGCGCGAGACATCTTCGTTTCCTTATCAGGGTGAGCCAGTATTTTATTCCTTGCAGGCTTTAAATATTCTCGAAAAGAATCTATTCTTACTACAAGATTCTCTAGTTTTCGCTTTGTGCATTTTGACCAATTGATATTTTCGTACAAATTGTGGATTGTAAAGTTCTCAAGGTATATGTCTTTTTAATCTGGCTTTTTGCAGGATCCATTAATTTGGCAAATTCAAGAAGAAGTGCTCTAGCATAATTTCGTTTAGTTCAAGGAAGAACTCTTTTGCAGTCTGGATCATAAGGTTTTGTAGCCTTTTGTCAGAAAACAATACCATAAATGTATGATGATGAGCTTTCAGCTTAGCAAAATGATTGCAGAATGCCTGTACCGTCTCTTTAGATATGTCCGCTTGAGGATCAACCACGACCGCTTAAACCTCTTTCGCCTTGCGACTTATTACCAAACAATGCCCTTTGATTTTAAATTATCTTGTGACCTTTTATGCCCTAATCTGGCAGCAATTTTAAGATCATCAATCTCCTGCTCATTATTACCAAGCATGCCATAAGCCATTCCTCTTGAAAAGTATACACCTGCATCTTGCGGGTTCAATTCTATAGCTTTGTTGTAATCTTTAATTGCTCTCTGATAATTACCAAGTTCGTCATAAGCACCCCCTCTGCTAATGTATGTGTTTGCACTCTGTGGATTCAGTTCTATGACCTTGTTGTAATTCTCAATCGCTTGCTGATAATTACCAAGTTCGTCATAAACCATCCCTCTGAGGGAGTATGCAAGTTCATACTGCGGATTCAGTTCTATAGCTTTGTTGCAATCCTTCATCGCCTGCTGATTATTGCCAAGCCTGTTATAAGAACTCCCTCTAAAAAAATATGTTTCTTCATACTGTGGATTTGGTTCTATGGCCTTGTTGTAATTCTCAATCGCTCGCTTGTCATTGCCAAGAAAGTGATAAGCAATCCCTCTGAAAGTGTATGCCGCTAAAAGCTGTGTATTCAGCTCTATAGCCTTATTGTAATCCTTAATCGCTTGCTGATAATTGCCAAGATTGACATAAACAGTTCCTCTTTCTTTGTATGCCACTGCAAACTGTGGGTTAAGTTCTATGTCCTTACTAAAAGCTTTTACTGCATCGGTGTAGTTACCGGATATAGCAAATTCATAACCTCTTTCAAACCATTCAGTTGCACTTAAATTATCTATATTTCGCTTATATGCTTGTGCTGCTTCCTGTTTCTTTCCACCCATTGCTATCTTTAACTTTTTATTTAGCCATTCATTTTCCTTCAAAAGTTCTTCTGACTTTTTTCTTAATACCTCTAATTCTTTTACCTTGTCACGATCTTTGCGAAGACTATCAATGGATTTTATCACGTCCTGCGGGTCTGCTGCTATTTTCGCTTTGAGCCAGTATACTTTGCCATCCCATTTATCCTCTATCACCGCAGTGCTCACTATTCCGGCTGTCAGTGTTGTAATCTGGTCTTTTGTTATTTGAGAGTTTTTTACTTCCATTTGACTTTCCAGATATGTCCCCAATTCCTCCAGCAGAAGTCTCTTCACTTCTCTCAGAGCGATGGTTCTGCTGGAATTTCTGCTATCCTCATCACTTGCATGGTAGGTGTATTCTTTAACGAATGTTTTTGTTTCAGCAGATGCGGAATGTGGGAGTAGTGATATAAAAATTGCTAATAAAATTAGGTTGGATATTTTGAAAATAGATAAGTTTTTCTTTCCCATTTGCTTATACCTCATTCAGCGAAAACCTTTGCTGGTTCCAAACAGCAAGTCGCGTTGAATTAAACTTTTCAACGAGTTCCGATTTTAAAAATATGCACCCGCCTAAAAGCTTCCACACAGGTCAAGCACTAAAGGAACACTTTGTAATCTATGTTCAAAGCTTTTCCCAAGCGCTTTGCCATTTCTTTACCGATAGGCCTTTTGCTATTCTCCATCATGGAAATATGCCGCTGGGGAATATTTGTACGGTTTGCCAATTCTATCTGGGTAAGCCCTTCTTTTGTTCTCGCACCGCGCAAACAGATAGCCGGTGAATCATCACTGCCGTATTCAGGAAAGGCTTCACGCCAATGAATAGAATCAGTCAGAGCTACAAATCCCAGGTCTTTCAGATTTTCTATCGCTCGTGCTCTGTTTGTTATAGGGCCTATGAATCTAATTTCAATAGCTTCAGTAGGGTGCTTTTTCGTGTGTGCCGGCATATATCACCTCGATTAATCTTATTTCTCTATTGTTTACTTCCCATACTGCCACATAAGTTGGTTTTCCCTTTTTCAAATGACAATGGTGGCGTCCGTGGGACATTAAACTATAATTTGGCCAGTTGCCCCGAACCGGACCGCTGATTTCCATTTCCCGCATCAAGGTGAAAAGGGTATCTCTGACCCGTAATGGCAATCGTTCTATATTTTTGACGGTTCGTTTGTTCAGCTTCACTGTCCAAATCATATTTTCTTTTATACCAATAATTGATATATTAATCAAGCATGTTTTTTATAGTAGGACTGAACAAAGATATTATCAATTCGGATAAGCA